>Ga0099364_10010024_pt1 | contig 13087 bp, 8 predicted proteins | sample TergutTh196P3_FD_73070 | JGI IMG/M metagenome (GOLD analysis project Ga0099364, IMG submission 73070) | Microcerotermes parvus P3 segment gut microbial communities from Pointe-Noire, Republic of the Congo - Th196 P3 | ecosystem: Host-associated > Arthropoda: Insects > Digestive system > Gut ...
ACCGGCGTACCCGATGGGTATACGGTAGTATATGGTGCTACACCGTTCTTAGACTCTAACTTTTATCCTTCATCTTCTTCGTCGTCTGACCTGCCTTCCGAGCCTGCCCAGTATGCCAGTACAGAGACTAGCCAAATGAAGTCATGGTCTGGGTCTACCGAATTCCATTTTTCAACCCTATCATCACCTTCATATTCATGCGTCGTAATAAACACATTCCAACCCTTCTTCAGGTCAAACTCGATATCAAGATCCATACCGTACACACCTTCCTCTTCAAAGACCGCATCTCCGGTAACATATATGAACCTTATGGTATAACCGAAGATGCCATCATCATTATCATCGGCTTTATTAACCCAGTTAAGTCCGTGCTCGTCTTCTGCAAAACCTGAGATGATGAGTACTTCTATGCCATCAATGACTCCTTCCGTTAAATATTCTTCAGGCGGTGTCCCTAACTTCAGCGTAAGCACGCCGTCTTCGACCTCTGCGCTAAAGCCCTCGCCTAATTCGCTCAACTCAACAAGGTCATCCTCAAACGTTTGAAGATTAATAAAGGACGCATGAGTAAAGACAATATCTCCGGTAAAGGGCGCCATAACGAAGTCTTCGATGTCATGGTCAATGCTAAGCTTTTCAACACCGTTAAAAACGATATGAACGGTCTCTCCTATATTGATGGAGTTGCCGTCGCCATCACCGCCGTCACCGCCATCGCCGCCGTCACCGCCATCGCCGCCGTCACCGCCGTCACCGCCGTCACCGCTGCCGCTTGCGCTAATAACAATAGAAAGCGCTTTTGTATTGCTTCCCGCTTCGTTAGTTGCTTTAACGGTAAAGTTGAATGTGTTTGCCGCTGCCGGCGTTCCTGTTATTGCCCCTGCTGAAGAGAGCGTCAAACCGCCGGGCAGTGAGCCTGTTTCAATGCTCCATGTGATGGGCGTATCGCCTGCCGCCGTAAGCGTTTGGCTGTAAGCCGTTCCCACAGTACCGTTCGGCAATGATGTTGTTGTTATGGTTGGAGCTGTGCCGTCCCCGTCTCCGCCGCCAGTATCACATGCCGCCATTGAAAATACGATTATTGCCGCAAGCGCAACAATCCCGAAAAGCGGCGCAATTTGCGCCTTAATAAAGTTCCTCATAAAGAACCCCTTTGTTCCATGATGCCCATTTTATTGGTGCCAACATGGTGAATAAACCCTCCCATACGGGCGGTTGTAAAAGCCGCATTACAGGCGTTTTTCCAGTTATGTTTCTGCCTGTATCGAAGCCCCTCGAATAACTGCTTAGTTTTAACGACCGTTTTCTCTAAGCAGTGCGGCTGAGGAATAAAAGAGGGAGAGTCTAGCGGGTATTATAGAAGCTTTCTATTGACCTTTGTTAATGAAAGGTGTAGTATACTGTATAGTTTTAACGGTCGTTTTATTTAAGCAGTGCGGCTGAATGTCCGGCTGCGCCGGACATTCAGCTAGGGAGTTTTGTCTGCGCCAAAACTCCACGCCGCCCGCCTACGGCAGCCCAGATGCTGGGCTGTTTAACATGGACTGCGTACCTTCGGTACGGCACAGATTTACACTGATTAACACAGATTTTTAAGAGGGATTAGGAATTAGAGTGTACCATACAGTAATTACACCCGTTGGAGCCAAGCCGTGCAGGCTGCATTGACGCTGCATGGAAATACAGCCAGCCAAGGGCTGCGTGGATTATTTCACGACACAGCAGCCAAACGGCTGCTCCAATGGGTGTTCAGTATTTTATGGTGCATTTCAGTGATAATCCGTGTTAAATGGAATAATAGCCTTGCTGCCCGCCGTTTCAGCCGCCGTGTTAAATGTCTACCAAGCCCGTGTTAAATGGGATAACAGCCAAGATGTTATTCACAATCTTTACTTTGAGACAAACCTATTATCTTTAATATAAAACCTTAATTCAAGTTCTTTGCCCGCAGACAAACCAATACGTGTACTGGTACAGATTTCCGGTTTTATGCGGCTGTTGTAAATATGTATTTTTCCGTCAATCAGGTTTAGGTTGTTTTGTTTTTTTGTGATGTTAAAAGCCTGTGTAAGTTTACCCGGCCCGCTGCAAAGGTTTTCTATCTTTTGTGTTTTGCGTCTTTTTTGCATAATGCTGATTCCCCGCAGCGGCTCAAGGGCGCGGATAAGTACGGCTTCGCCCTCGCCTTCTTTCCCGCTGACAATGTTAAGGCAGTGGTACATCCCGTAGATTAAATAGACATAAGTGTGCCCGGCGGAACCGAACATCGGCGCATTGCGGGAAGTTTTTCCTCTGCTTGCGTGGCAGCCGGGATCATCTTTATAAAGGTACGCCTCTGTTTCAACGATCATTCCGCATAAATTACCGTAAACAAGATGTTTTCCCAGCAAGGCTTTAGCCAGATCGATAGTAGGCTGATTAAAAAATTTCTTCCCAAGGAGCATTGCTAATATTACCATAAACAGCCGCCTTTTTACAAATACCCCTAAAGATTCCGTTTGCAACCTATCCTTGGGGGTAAGTTGAGGGTAGGTTCTTAGAAATTGGGGGCTAAATCTTTACAACCTCGAACTTGGTAAACGACAATATCGGCTGTTCTTTAGTTTCTGTTCTTACATATAGTCTGAATTGGTTTTCGGCGGGAGTTGTGCCGCTTGCTGTCATGGTTATTAATAATTTTTTAGTAACACAATATTCTGTATTTGCTTTTATGTTTTTCTTTAGTTTCAGATAAGGCGAAAGCGGAGTCCAATTTCCATTAACGGGCAATGTATTATCTACAAAAACAACTTCAAGATGAATCAAATCAATATTAGATGTAAAAAAACAGGTAACAAGAAAAATACTGTCTTTTACAATTCTGTTCCCTTTGCCCAGTATGAAAGGCGAAGCTACCTGTTTCCCTTCGTAAATAAATGTATCAGGATTTAAAATGTATTTCCAAGCGTTCCATGGAACATAAGTATCGTAATCAAGAGCAATAGTAAGAGGATTTGGAACGGGGAGTTTTGTCAATGAGGATCGCTTTCCCGGCGGTAAAAGATTTGTTAATGAATTAGGCCACGGCAGTTTGATAACTTCAAATTTATGAAACGATATTATTTGCGGACTCTCAGCAAAACAGCCTGTCTGAAAATGGAACATATTTTCATTTGGCTTTGTGCCGCTTGCCGTTTTATCCAACACTATTTTTGTAGAAAGACTATACCTTGTATTAGCTTTTAAACCATTATGGCCTAAAACATACGGTCCCGAAAGTTCAGTATGAAACTCATCTTCCTCTATAGTAGTATCAATAAAGCTAACTGTAATGTAATTTAAGTCAACATTGGCAGTGAAAAAACAATTAACGAGCCACAGATCGCCTTCGACAAGCCTGTTATCTTTGCCCAATTTGAAAGGCGAGGGATACCATTTACCGTCATATTGAAACACATCGGGTTCAAAGGCATAAAACCCGCCATAAGGCGGATTAAGATTAAGGACCAGCTCAAAAGGGGTTGGCAAAGACTGTGAGCTGAGTATTTCCTTCTCGTCTGCCGTACTTGCAAAAGCATATTTCCCAAAAAGTTCTTCAATGCTGTGAACGCCCATCTTTTCATACAGATTTTTACGATGATACTTAACCGTATTATAACTGATATTAAGCTGATAGCCTATTTCTTTGGGCGAAGTCCCCGCAATCAGTAAATCGAGTATTGTCTGCTCCTGTTTTGTTAAGATATTCCGCATAAAATATTCCTATATTTACATTATACTAAATATGCTGCCATAAACTGCTGTTTTATAAGTAATATATCTATCACAAAGTATCGGGAGAATCCAGCCAAGCCGGGAGCTGCATGTTGGCTTCGAGATAACCTGTACGGCGTTTTTTTACGGTGATGTCCATTAGAGCTACACCCTCTTCTTCTAGCAAGCGAAATCTGGAAATTGATATTGGATCGTTTTCTGAGATACCGGCTTCATCTGCAATCGAGCCTAGAACAACTCTTCTTACAGAAAAGTTTGACGAGAAAAAACTTCCGCCTGTGGGAACAAGGAGCATACCAAACAAAGGAGCGGCAATTCTTTCGCGCCTGTCGATTTTTGCCGCTTCTAAAAGCGGGATTTCCGGGCGAGGAACTGTCATCAAGACATTGTTTTTTACTATACCTTCAGAGTCAATCGTAACAAGCGACACAAGTTCGCCGGGAGTCAAATTAAAAAGTTCGTCCTGTAAAGCGGTGATTAGCGCACCCTGAGATGCAGTAATGGCTTTTCCATTTATTGACTGTATAATCGATCCTTCGCGGACAAGATGGCGGGAAGCGGGAGTGTTGGGCGCTGTGTAAATAATTTCGGCTCCTGAGAATGTTTCGCATAACGCAAGACCAAGCCAGGGACGCTGGGCTTTCCCGCCTTTCATCATTGCAGGAAGCGCCGCTGCAAGGCGTTCTGCGGGAATTATAAAGCTTAACCCCTGCTGGTTTACAAAACCGGCAAAAGCCACGCCCACAAGCCTCCCCTCGCTGTCTACTACAGGACCTCCTGAATTGCCAATATTAATTGCCGCATCAATTTGAATCACATCGCCAATTTGTAAAAAACGCCTTCCCATAGCAGAAATAATTCCCGATGTAACCGTTTTCTCAAGCCCTAAAGGAGAGCCTATTGCCAGTACAACATCACCAACCTTTGGGGTTGCCCTGTCTAATAAAGAGAAAACATAATCCGTATCTATCTCGGCTTTTATCAAGGCAAGGTCTAAAGCTTTATCATAACCTATAACCCGTGCAGGAATTCTGGGGCTAGCGGAATCGCCCATTCTGATTGTCATCCGCGATCCCCTGTACCTCGGCTCTACCATGCCGGATATGACATGGTAATTTGTAACCAAAAGACCTGTAGAATCAATAAAAAATGCGCTTCCCATTACCCTGTCCGGGATTCCTCGCCCTCTTTCAATCCTAAATCCTCTGTCAACAATAACTGTGGCAACTCCAAGAATCATATCAGAAACAGTATCGCGTCCTTGTGCATATTCTCTAAGGTGAGATGAAATATTTTGCCCGCCTGCTGCCTCTGCCGCAGAAAGAAAAAATGCTGCAGCCCGTCTCTGCCTTACCTCTACCGCTTTTTCCAAAAATAAAACAGCCGTTTCCATATCAAGCGGTTCTATCTCGTGATACAAAACTGCCGATAAAAATGCGCCAAGAATGTTTCCCTCATTTATTTTTTTCATTGCATCTGCAAGGTAAAAATCCTGCTCTAAAATGCCGCTGTCAGAACTGATACTTGCAAGCGACCTGCTGAAAGACAATGCTTCTTCCCACCGCTCTTCTTCAACAGCTTTTTCAAGCAGTGAAACAAGATTAGAAACCGCTTCGGTTTCTAGCTGACCAAGCTGCTCCCGCTCATCATTCTCCTGCTCCATTTGAAAAGCATAAACTTCCTTATATGTGTAAATAAGGTTTAATGCAGAAACAGGATTTTCCTGAAGTTCATTTCTAATGTCTTCGAGCCGTATAGAACTTGTAGACCTCAACGGAGGAAGCGGCACGCCTTCCTCGTCATTGACTGTTATACACGAAAAAATCAAAACTAACAGAATAAAAATTAATATAATCTTCTTCATTTACCTTGCTCCAAAAGGGAAGCTGCACCCTCTGTTTCGGAATAATTTAAGACACCGCTGCCGTCTATGTCCCATGAATAAACGACAGAACCGTCATCAAGATACACTTCACCCGTAAGATAATGTCCTTCTCCTGTCCAGTCGCTTTCTGATGAAATTAAAAGAAATGAATAATCGAATGTCTCATAAAAGGCGGCAGTCTCTTCCTGATTTGCAGGACGGCGGAAACGGCGTATTGTTTCCATTCTGCCGTCAAAATCAAAATCGACATATTGAATGGAAGGAGTCCCCATTACAAATTCTGTAACAGAAATCAGTACACTGCCTGATTTTTCAACAGCTCTTTGCGGGATTCCGCGTTCCAAAAATATCTCTTCAGTTGTGTTGTCAAATTCCAGACTTGGCCGGCTGATACTTGCGGCAAAAGAAAACAGCGATCTTTTTGTAAGATTGATGTTTTGAAAATTGAGCGTAGGAAAAACAAGACCCGATAAATTCCTGCTGCCGCCAAAAACAATAAAATCCAAAGGAGCGTAAGCAAAATCCGCCGGCCGAAAAGTGAACTTTTCCTGTAATACTTCAGCCTGTTTTACAAAGGGATAACGCTCCCATGTAATTACGCCCGCAGCAGGGTAGCCTAAAACAGGCATCACAGCTTTTTCCGGCAGCTCATTTGCAGAAAATGATATTTTAAAATCAAAAGTGTTTATATAATTTATATCATAAGAGAATTCTGCAATAACGCCGCTCTTGTAAGATGCAAAACTGTCAACAAATCCGTCATTATTATCATCAGAATAAATTATACCTGTAAAAGATCTTAGGTTTCTTGTAAAAAGTTCCCGCCCTTCTTCGCTTCGAAGCAAACTAAAAGTTTCGTTTATAACGGCAATATCCAAAACAGGATTGCCGGATAGATTATAAAAACCTGCGGGCAGAGGAGCGTTAATACCGCGCACGCCTGAAAAAAGTTCGTCTACTGCTCTACTGTCATCAATAATTCCAAGATTTAAAGCCGCCGGGATGGAACCGGGGTGCGGCATAAAATCCCTTGCATGGATACCGGCATAAAAACCAGAGCGGTATGCCCTAATCTGACGACGCGCATCCTCTTCTTTTATGTACGGAGCCGATATCCATGCAAGCTCGCCGTCATAGTCCAGTATAAAAGGGAGCCTTCGTAACACGATATCTAATAAATCAAGATCGCTTTGATCCGGTATTTTGTTATGTGCATATTCAAAGAAAATTCTGAATGCGTGCGGATCGCGCGGATATCTGTCTATTGATATTAAAACAAAACTCCTAAAACGCGCAAGAGCCGCAGGATCAGTTTCAGATAACCCTTTAAGCGCTAAAAGTCTAAGATATGCCAAACCAGCGCTTTCATTAATATTATTGATTACTGTAAGAGCTTCGGAATATCTTTGCATAGCAATTAACTGCTCGGTTTTTAAAAGGAGCGCTTGCTGCGCCGAATAAGAAACCCAGCGGTTTACTTCTATTGCAATGTCTAAAAATGTAATAATAGCGATTCTATCCCTGCCGTTTTTTGAATGTATATAAGCTATAAGATATGATATATCAGAGGATACGTTTGAAAAACCGCCAATACGCGGAATAACGGCAGCCGCTTCGTCTAAACGCCCTTCATTTATTGCGCTTTGCATCCATATAACGTATTGCTGCGCGACATCAGCATCATCAAAACCCTGCCTTTGAGACTGAGAGAAAACAGAAAACAATCCGAATGAAAATGTAATCACAATCAGAAAAACAGCTTTCATATTTCTATAACGAACCTCATAACTAAATTATAGACAGACTGCATTTAACGCATCCTCTTTTTGAGGAAGCCCTAAAATTTCCCGCACTTCATAATCGGTCAAAGTTTCGCGTACAAGAAGAGTATCCGCCAGTTTTTCTACCTGATCCTTGTGTTCATTAATAATCCGCGCTGCGTTTTCTCTGGATTTATCAAGTATTTCCCTAACCGCTATATCTATCCGTTGTGCAGTATCATCAGAATAATCTTTATGACGCGCAATTTCTTTACCTATAAAAATAGGTTCGTCTTCTTTGCCGTAAGCTATAGGGCCTAATTCTTCCGCCATACCCCACTCGCACACCATATTACGCGCCATTTCTGTCGCCTGCTGAATGTCATTTTTAGTACCGGTTGTAGTCTCATTGTAAAAAAGTTTTTCCGCAAGCCAGCCGCCGTAACAAATTGCGATACGGTCTTCTATCCAGCTCCTTGCACGGCTGTAACTATCTTCTTCTGGCAGAGAAAGCGCCATGCCAAGCGCTCTGCCATGCGGAACAATCGTTACTTTGTGCAGCGGATCTGCATTTTTCAGGAAATAGTGAAGAAGTGCGTGTCCCGCTTCGTGGATTGCTGTCATCCTGCGCTCTTTGTCAGAGACTACAAGCGTACGCCTTGCTACTCCCATCAATACTTTGTCGCGGGCTTCTTCAAAATCAGACATTTGTACTTCTGTCTTATCCCTGCGTGCGGCAAAGAGAGCTGCTTCGTTTACAATATTGGCAATGTCAGCACCGCTCATTCCGGGTGTCGCTCTTGCAATACGGGAAAGCTCAATCTCTTTATCCAGCGGGATTTTTGCAGAATGAATCTGAAGAATTGCTTCGCGCTCTCTTATATCGGGCATTGCAATTACTACCTGCCTGTCAAAGCGGCCGGGGCGTAACAGCGCCGGATCCAAAACATCGGGACGGTTTGTGGCGGCTAGTATTATTACTCCGTCTTTAGAATCAAAGCCGTCCATTTCTACAAGAAGCTGATTTAATGTCTGTTCGCGTTCATCATGCCCGCCGCCGTAACCAGCGCCGCGCGTCCGTCCAACAGCGTCAAGCTCATCAATAAAAATTATACAGGGAGCGCTTTTCCTTCCCTGTTCAAAAAGGTCTCTTACGCGGCTTGCCCCAACGCCGACAAACATTTCTACAAAGTCAGAGCCGGACATGTGGAAGAAAGCAACGCCGGCTTCACCTGCCACAGAACGCGCCATCAATGTTTTACCTGTACCGGGCATACCGACAAGAAGCACGCCTTTGGGAATACGCGCGCCCATCTTGGTAAACTTCTGCGGATTCTTCAAAAACTCGACTACTTCTTCAAGCTCAAACTTGGCATCCTTTTGCCCTGCAACATCGGAAAAACTTACTTTTTTATCCTCGTTGTTATAACGTTTCGCTCTGCTTTTACCGAATTGGAAAGCCCTGCCTCCGATACCGCCCTGCATATTTCTGAATATCAGCATAATGATGCTAAATCCTATAATCCACGGAAGCATATCAAGAATTACGCGCATGAGTGAAAACCTTGCAACTGCGCCGGAAACATTTATGTTTCTATTCTGTAAAGACGGTAAAAGATTCGGATCGTTATAAGGTATGCGCGTCTTTAACTGAGTCCCGCTTTGCGTCATGGAGCCTTTTAGTAAAATGTCCATCATATTATTTTCGTGTATGGTAACGGAATCGACTTGATCCTGTTCAACAAAACGGGTGAAATCTGAATACGGAATTTCTCTGATGGGTGCAGAAGCGCCTCTGAAAAAAGAAAAGATAAAAAAACCCGCCATTATTAGGAAGAAAACAAGAGCAAATCTACCGGGACCCGAACTTTGCAGCGGCCCTCTGTCCGGCAGCTTACCATTATTGAACATAAAGCAATACCTCTGATTGTAAGTTTACATAATGAAGAGAGTTTAATCAACTGCCGTAAATGAAGGCGGCACAACTATATTAAGACGGTAGACAAAACACGGCAAAAAGTGTAGCATTCCCTCTATACGGCCCCTTCGTCTATCGGTTAGGACATGAGATTCTCAATCTTAAAAGACGAGTTCGACTCTCGTAGGGGCTAGGATGTTTTTAGCCGATAGCCTCTTTTATTATCGAAGAGACCGGATTGTAGTTAAGCCTTACTATTGCCTGCTCCCTCTCGTAGCTTTCTACCGAATCTGAGGCATGCGCTGTGTTTATCATTACATTGCTTCCAAACTCACGGCGGACAGTTCCCGCGCTTGCCTGAGAGGGGTCTGTAGAACCTAATACATCGCGGATTTTATTGACAGCATTTTCACCTTCATAAACCAGAATCATACATTTGACGCTGCCCGGTTTCTGCATTTCTTCTGCTGTGTAAACACCCGGACGTTTGCCGGACATAAATTCTACTATTTGATAGAATTGGTCGCGCGCACATCCTGCGCCAAAATCGGTGTTTAAAATATTTAAAGTTTCCTGACTTAACTGAATATGAAATTCCTTTTCTAAAATTTCCTGCGCTTTCTTGGCGTAAGTTGACGACAGTTTTTCTTTAAGCATTGCCTCTACAGGACCGTAAAATTCCAGCGCTTCGGCAAGGGAAAAACGATGGATTTTTGTGCCGATGATACGAAGACCCGTACGGGAAAACATATCAATAATAGTACCCGGGCGGGATGAATTATTAATCCAGTTATCAGGTTTTATAATGACAAGGGTTCTTTCTATTTTTGAAGGGTCGGGATGTATAACATTATGAACAATATTTTCTTTACCCTCAAGAAAATCGGCTATCATTTTTAGATCGCTGTTTGCCTCATCCTGTTTTCTGGGCGTTAAAACTGCGGGTTCAAAATAGCGCACCTCATCAGGATTTGACCGGTGGAAAATAAGATCAGAGTATGTGTCGCGGATCGTTTCGCCGGAAATAGCATCAACCTCCACATGCTGTGTGTAAATATGCCCGCATGCATTGATCAATTGCTCGCATGGATTTTCGCCTTTGAACAAAAGAAGGAGCGTCCTGTGCGCCCTTCCGCCTGCCGGCGCAAAATACCGTTCGACATAATCTGCTAAAAGCATAAGCTGATTTTGCGGAGCTCTCATCCGCAAAGATACCGAATAGGCATCGGCAAAATCTTTGTCCGGGGTAAAAATTTGAGCGCCCACCAAATCAAGATTTGTGCGCGACAAAAGCCGTGAAAGCACTCCGCCCGTCCTGCTCTTTGCGACAGTGTAGGGGGTTACAAAAACATAGGATAATCCAACACTCATAAATAATGTCCATGTTTGATATAATTTAAGATAGTCATGGTTTATTATCGTCTATTTTAAAATATAATTCAAGTTTACAATTGAGCTTGTTTCAAAAACTGAAGTTTCCGAACAACTCTATTATTGAATTTTTTTTTTCGATTTGATAAACTTCTTTCATGCTGAAAAGAATGCGAAACATAGGCATCATGGCGCATATTGATGCCGGCAAAACGACTACCACAGAAAGAATCCTCTATTATACCGGCAAAAGCCATCGTATCGGCGAGGTGGATGACGGCGAAGCTATAATGGACTGGATGGTGCAGGAACAGCAGCGCGGTATCACCATTCAGAGTGCGGCCACTACTACTTATTGGAAAGACCATCAGATAAATATAATTGATACTCCCGGTCATGTTGATTTTACTGCCGAGGTTGAGCGCTCGCTGCGTGTGTTAGACGGAGCGGTTGCGATTTTTGATGCGGTACGCGGAGTTGAACCTCAAACTGAAACTGTGTGGAAGCAGGCTTGCCGTTACCATGTGCCTTGCGTCGGTTATATAAATAAAATGGACAGAACAGGCGCCGACTTTTTTTATGTTGCAGATGATGTAAAAAATAAACTGAAGATAACGACTGCGGCTCTGCAAATCCCAATCGGGAAAGAAAGTAATTTTGCGGGAGTAATCGACCTGATAGAAATGAAAGAAATCCGCTGGAAGAGTAATAGCGATGAGATGGAAGTGTCCCCTATTGCGCCGGAGAGAGAAGAGATTGCTTTAAAGTGGCGCGATAAATTGATAGATTCTTTATCCGGCGTTTCAGAAATTATAACCGATAAATACCTTGCTTCAGAAGAAATTGAAAACAGCCTTATCTACGCAGAACTTCGCAAAGCGGTCATAAACCGCGATATTCTGCCGTTATTTGCAGGCGCATCAAGACGCAATATTGGCGTGCAGCCCCTGATAGATGCAATTGTCTCTTATCTGCCGGCGCCTGACGAAATCCCGCCTGCATCCGCCCTACTGCAAAAAAAACACGATGAGTTCGAAGAAATCTCTGTCCCCTGCGATCCTAAAGGGCAGCTTTTAGGCATTGTATTTAAAATTCAAAACGAGAGGGAGGCGGGAAGCCTCTGTTATGTAAGAATATATTCAGGCATTTTAAAATCGGGAATTGGCCTTTACAATATTACAAAGAAAAAAAAAGAAAGAGCAAACAGAATCTTAAGGATGCATTCCAACAAATCAGAGCCCTTAGACTCGCTTTTAGCAGGAGACATCGGCGTTATAATAGGGATGAAGCTTGCGCAAACCGGAGACACTATCGGCTCTGAAAACTGGCCTGTTCTACTGGAAAAAATGCAATTCCCGGAACCGGTAATTTCTGTTTCTATCGAACCTAAAACTACGTCAGAACTTGATAAATTAAAAGACGTTTTAGCCCTTCTTTCCAAAGAAGACCCGACTTTTACAATAAGAGAAAATAATGAGACAGGACAGCTTGTAATTTCCGGTATGGGAGAACTTCACCTTGATGTGCTTGTTACGCGCATATTAACAGAATATAAACTTAGCGTAAAAGTAGGAAACCCTCAGGTAACTTACAGGGAATCCATTAGCGCAGCAAATGAATATACGGGAACTTTTTCCAGGGTTATTGCAGGAAAAGAAAACGCAGCCGCTCTAACAATCCGCGTAGAACCTGCAAAGAGGGGGCAGGGCAACAATTATGTTATGGCAGCGAAAACGCAAACCGGCAGAAACGAAATCCCGGCCGAAATATTACAAGCGATAGAGCGCGGTATTTCCGGCTCTTTCGCATCCGGTATTGTAATGGGTTATCCATGTATCGACATCACGGCAACCGTTACAAATATTGAATACTCAGAAACGACAGCGACAGACTTCGCTTACCAGGCATGCGCCAGCATGGCATTCGACGAAGCCTGCCGCCTTGCCTCTCCCGTTCTTTTGGAACCAATCATGGCAGTGGATCTTTTCTGCCCCCACGAATTTGTCGGCGAAGTTATGAGCCTTGTAACCCAGCGCGGCGGCCAAATCTTAAGCATGAACTCTAAGGTCGATATAGACGAAGTTAAAGCACAAGCCCCAATGGAAAAAATGTTCGGCTTTATTAACAGCCTAAGAAGCGTATCCCAAGGGCGCGCAGGATTCAGCCTTGTGTTCTCGCATTTTGAGAAAAAACCGGGCAAATAGCATCAACCAAAACTTTATATCCCGTACGAATACGTAAAAAAAGAAAGGGGAGTAACCTCAGTTTACTCCCCTTAAAAACAAATGGGCGATACAGGACTTGAACCTGTGACTCCTACCGTGTGAAGGTAGTACTCTCGCCGCTGAGTTAATCGCCCATTTATAAACCGCGCTGCCTTACGGCTAATCCGCCTTT
>Ga0099364_10010025_pt1 | contig 13086 bp, 12 predicted proteins | sample TergutTh196P3_FD_73070 | JGI IMG/M metagenome (GOLD analysis project Ga0099364, IMG submission 73070) | Microcerotermes parvus P3 segment gut microbial communities from Pointe-Noire, Republic of the Congo - Th196 P3 | ecosystem: Host-associated > Arthropoda: Insects > Digestive system > Gut ...
CATAAAGATAACTTCAGTAAGATATTAGCATACGGGACGAAATCTTGTAAGATACTCGTTTTTCAGCTATGTCAATCGGCGAAAAAACGTTGAAGCCCATCTTCAAGCGAAATCATAGGCTTCCACCCCGGCAGCGGTTTTTTCGGCTGGCAGGGAGTAACTCGTCATAACTGCCCCCCTGGTCGAAAATATTACCACATCTTCCACGGTGCGTTTTCGCTGTTATGCACCTCTGCCTGCGATTTTTATTCCTTTTCTATCGCTTCCATAAATTCATCAAGCTTCCCGTCTCTGATGGCTCTCAGTTTGTCGAGCAGTTCTTTTCTTGAGGGATTGTCTTGCTTTATTGTATCTCCCACTATAGAAATTATCATATTAACCAGTGTTCGCATCTGGTAATCCGTCATGACGTCAACCCTCTCTTCCATCGCAAAGTCACCTCCGGCATTATTATACGCCACAGTTACCCCAGTTACAGGTCGGCGTAATCACGGAAATTTACATTTTTTGTTTTTTCGCAGCCCTTTTTAGCAAGTTGGGTGTATATGTTCTATTGTGAGGGGCGTGCTACACCCGCCGATAATCACCCTCAACCCGCCTGATATCATCCTCGCCGATATACTCGCCAATTTGCACTTCTATTATTTCAAGCGGTATGCGGCCTGGGTTTTCCAGCCGATGGAGCCATCCCTTAGGCACGAATACGCTCTCGCCCTCGTGAACCAGCTTTTCACCGGCCGCCTCCCCGTCCCCTTGGCGGTCACTCTATTTATAATAAAGAATTTTTTCCCGGAAACTTCATTCGATTCTGCCAGATCTTTGACACTTCTAATGCGCTCATTAAGTACATCGATATCGAGCAGAGGCTTTACCGCTTTGTTATACGGATTAAATATTACCGCCAGTGTTTCTTTTAATGCCTGATTTCCCGGGATTGCGGAAACTATTTTTCTTAAAAACAGATACCTTTTTGGAAACGGCTTAAATTTAATCTCATCCATCAATGGCATAATAAAACTCTCCTTGTTGCGTATTTTGACAGTTTTTTAGGCACTGTTTGTTATTATTAATCCGACTGTAAAATTTTTATCCACTTAACAATCCATTATGGGTACCCATCACCAACCAAGCATGAAAATGTGGCTGGTATTTTCATATTAAGAGTATACGCCCTTTTTATCCTTTTTCAATTATCCAAGCGGGAGAGGGTTACGCGTTCTTCAATAAAAGCCCAAATTATAAAAATAGACATTTTCAAACTTACCGCCGTTTATATACAATGCAACCTCAGAACCGCCACAATGGCCTAATACCGCGGAGTTGCAGCGAGAAAATACTATTACGGATGAAAGATACTCAAGCCCCTTTAGGTATGCGTCATTATCTCTGTCAAATTTTGCATATACTAATTGTTGATGTTCAAAATCAAAGCCAATATCATCATAATACATTTGCTTGACCGTTAAAACTCTGCCTGGGAAAGCATTTTCAAATCTCTTGACTATTTCACTCTCTTCCGTCGTGACATAAACATAGTCACAATTCCACTCTGGCATCACACTTTTTACTTTATTAATAACCTCGTCTACTTCCGGTTGTATAGCGTGACCGGCCAAGCGCATTTTTGTGTAGTCCGTTCCCCTGCAATAAACTCCAACCACACGCATACCGGGCTTTATTATTCGGTTGAATTCCTCTTCTATGTACTTGGCCGCACTATCGCTTAATTGAAAAAAATTACGGTAAACTGTAGCCCACAACTGGAAATATACCCCCTCGAACCATAGATTATTATTCTTAAACCATAGATTATTGTCTGTGATAAATGGCAATATACTTTGAAAGAAATTAGGATCACTAAAAGCACATTCACCATTATTCACATCGTCTAAACTGTATCCGCACGGCTGCTTAAAAAAATATTCCCAAGAATTTTCGTTCCCTAGTTTGTCTCGTTCCAAATAGGGATTGAAAGAATACTGCATATCAATTATGGGAATCATTCCTTTTGCTAATGCATAAAGAATTTGCGAAAAGTGGGTGATTACGTAGGAAAAAAGCCCGACATTATCGGCACCTCTTGAAATAATATAGAACTTCTTCTTGGAAACAGCTCCTGACTCTGCCAAATCTTTGATGCTTCTAATACGCTCATTAAGTACGTTAATATCCAGCAGAGGCTCTATTGCTTTGTTGTATTTTTTTACATTATACCGTCCAAATAAATCAAGAAAATTTCTATAAATAGCCAACAATGCCCTTCTAAATGCCGAATTCCGCGGAATTATGGTAGCTACTATTTTTCTTAAAAACAAAAAGAATTTTTTTCTATATTTTCTTAGGAAAAAACTACTAAGTTTATTCATTTTAATGACACTCTCCTTAACCCTTTATCTTATGGCGAAGGCCCTTCGACAGGACCGTGTACGTGCCCCACGGGAAGGCTAACGTAGATCCCGATCTAATTCTGCTTCTACCAAGAGACGCGCTACATCCCGGTAAGTGCTTTTAGCGCTCCAATCTAAAGCTTCCTTGGCTTTAGAAGGCAATGCCCTACTCTGCAGAATATCGGAAGGTCGTAATAAATTTTCCCTAATGACTACGTGTTCTTTCCAACATAAGCCAAGTAAATCAAAGATGATCTCAACAAATTCATGCAGTTTGCAGGATATTCCCGTTGCGATAACATAATCTCCAGGTTCTTTCTGTTGAAGGATTCTCCATATGGCCTCAATATATTCTGGCGCCCATCCCCAGTCTCGCTCGATTTCCAAATTGCCTAAAGCCAATTTTTCCGAAATTCCATTAGCGATACGACACGCGGAGCGTACGATTTTTTGCGTAACAAAGCGTTCCGGTCTCAAAGGAGATTCATGATTGAATAGAATGCCGGAGCACGCATAAAGATTATACGCGTCCCTGTAATTTGCCACCTGCCAGAAAGCGGCGGATTTGGCCACAGCATAAGGGCTGCGCGGATGAAAGGGAGTTTCTTCAGTCGCCGGAACGGAAATATTCCCGAAACATTCCCCAGAGCCAGCGTTATAGTAGCGTACCGACGCGTTCCCGAGAAAGCGAATTACCTCCAAAAGTGTCAAATTAGCCATACCGATGCTGTTGAATGTTTCGACCGGCTGTTCGAAAGACAGCCCCACGGAACTTTGGCCCGCCAAATTGTATATTTCTTGTGGACAAGTTTTGGAAACAGCGTCTAAAACGCTTCTGAAATCGGCAGGGTTTGCAGAAATTGTTCGTATCGCGTCAGCAATACCCAATTCACGCAAGTTTTTGAAACTTGATAATTGCGCATCACGCGAGGCTCCGATAACGGTGTACCCTTTATCCAGAAGTAGCTTCGCTAAAAGAGAACCGTCTTGACCGGAAATTCCAAAAATCAATGCTGTGTTCGACATTTTTCTCCTTTCAAGAGCGAAAGATTACGCTTGAAGAAGTTCTTTATATAGTGCGAGAGTTTCCTCGGCACAACGATTCCAGGAAAAAAGGCTGCGTCGTTTTTGCCCCGATTCTATCAGTTGTGTTCTAATGTTTCTGTCAAACGCGATTTTATGAAGCTCGTTTGCCAGGTTCTCGGCGGATGTCGGGGTGAATAAGAGCGCTGCGTCACCAACCACCTCGGGAATGGAACTCGTATTACTCGCGATGACCGGGCAATCACAGCTCATTGCCTCTAGGGGAGGAATTCCGAACCCCTCATAAAGAGAGGGATAGACGAAGGCAACTGCGTTTTTATACAAAGATGCCAATATGTCATCACTTCCTCCGAAACGTGTGACCCCATAGGCAATTCCCAACTCGGCGAATCGTTTTTTCTCTTTATCGGAAAAAGCCGTTCCACCAAAGCAAACTATCCCAAAATCTTTTTTTAAACTAGGAGATAAGGTAAAAGCTTCAAGCAAGCATTCGAAATTCTTATAGCTGTACCTCGGCCCTACAAATAAAAAATACGGGTAGGCAGGTAAGCGATCGTCGCATTTAGCAAGCAATGACATGTCGTTGTATCCGAGATAAATAGTTTTGGTATTGCATTTTATTGAAGGGTATAGATTGAGGAGGTCGTTTTTTGTCGAATCCGAAATACAGATCAGAGTGTCTGCTCTCTCGAAAGCCTTTTGTTTCAACATAATAGTTTTATCTTTGCTGTTAAACCGTTCGTGAATTAAGTCATACACGGTGAATACGACTTTTGCACGGGGCATCCCGGAAAATTTATAATACGTGGGATGATAAATACTCCCTAAACCACCTTTTGGAGCAAATTTTGCCTGAAAAAGCCTCCACATTATCTCGTTGACAAATCTTCTCGCGGGGCCAGTTTTATACACAGGCGGAACCTCCAGACCCCAATAGCTTTTATAATGGGTTTTCTCGTTGTTAATCCAATATTGGTTCACAAACAATCCCATAAAAAGATGAATATCGACATTCTCCTTATCCAGAAGGCGGAAAATAACCTCCCGAAAATATCTTGATATCCCCCCGTACATCTGCTGGAAAATTGTTTGGTCATAAAAGATGTTCATGGTTTTGTCGCCTCAAAAGTATAAAGGATACCAGGTGTCTTCTGAACAATACTGAGTAAGCGTCGTATTAAATTGCTAACACCTGGAATTTTCAAAACATAGCTTTCAAAAAATCCTGACGTCAAAAATGGAATGCATTCACTTAATCTTTTCGCAAAATGAGTATCAACTTCAAACGTCCGCCTTGGTGCGTAATTCAACACCGAATCCCAAAAAGCATGCACCTTCAATTTTGAAAATCCCGCTACTTTTATACTTTCTTTGTAAAAACGTAACATATAGGCGTTTTCATTTCCTGTTAGTTGATGCATGGGATGATTTGATAAAAATAACCCCAAGCTGTTCTCTTTGAAAAGGACATGTTCTCGAAACGCTAAGAAAAGCCCCTGCGGTTTTAAAACTCTATAAACCTCCGCACACATTTTTTTCAAATCTTTGGCGTGATGTAATACTTGCCTAGCGACCACAATATCGGCAACAGCATCTTTCAATGGAATCGCCTCCGCCCAACCATCCAATATTTCAAATTTCGTTCCGGTGGTGATCTGTATTGTTCTCATGGCTTTGCGACCGGTAATGACGCCATCTCCAGGTTCAAGTGCCAGAACTTTATAACCCTGTTCCGCCAGCGCGAAAGACAAAATGCCATTGCCAGCCCCAATGTCCAAAACAACCCCGATTGGACTTTTACGAGCTAGAATGCGCTTAACTTCCGCGAATTCTTCACTTTCCTTATAACGTAACGCCGCCTTTGACGGATCGAGTTCCAAGTAACAATCAAACATGAGCTGCTGATGTCGCTTATCTCTCAAAAGCTTTAATGTCGCCTCTTCATAGGTCAAATACAAAATTGTCAAACCTCCTAACAAGCATACTACGAGAGACGCACCTACTCCCGCCGGTAATCATCCTGAACCCGCCTGATATCATCCTCGCCTATCCGCAATAACGAGCCTGCTGCCGCGAGCACATGTAAAATCAGCGAACCCCCATACAGGAAGTCCGCTGAAAAAATTGTTCGTACCTAAAAAATTCGACGCGTCGATAGTTGGATTTACATTCGAGATCGGATATAGACAGCCCGTAGCCCGTAGCCCGTAGCCCGTAGCCCGTAGCCCGTAGCCCGTAGCCCGTAGCCCGTAGGATTATGCCCGGTTTGCAGTGTTTGTCAAGGGGTGTTTTAAACAAAAAAGCGCCTCTTTCTATTTTTTTATTAAGGTAATTTTCAGTAGCAAATATATTAGCATACATTTTCCTCTGTTGAGAGAGAACACGTGGCTAATTATCTATCTCCGGCACAGCTTTCACACAAGTCGCTGATGAAGAATCTCCAATTATTACTTGGTTTCACAATCACCCAATGCGAAAGAATTTTTATACTCCAATGTACTTCTTTACTACGTGGCCTTGCCCATAATCGTAAAGATTCTCAGCGGTTGCGGGTTCAGGGAACAAATCTTCCGCTAACTCCCGCTTCACAAAGAAAGCGTTGACAGTATTGGTTCCCACTAAACGGTATCCTTTTATTTCCGCCAGCATTTCAAATGATTTTAATGACGCGCCGTGACAGTCGGTACCATCCCACACATATTCGGCATCATAAGGCATAACGTATTCACATGGCGGTGGAAACTTTACGTTATACTCAATCACTACTACCCGGGGTTGAACGCAATTGATTGCTTCCCATACCCAGTAATCGTTTCCGTCAATATCTATGCTAAGTAAATCAATCTCTCCGCAAATGCCACTGTTTTTTATAATCGTGTTTATATTTTCTACTGTAACAAAATCTTTGCTGACAAGCAATCGTTTGGATGTTAATGGCTTTTGGAAGTACTCCGTCAATTTATTAAATTTTTTTTCCCCGCATTCAATCCATAATCCTCGCCATCCCTGAAATAAAAGATAATGCGTATTGTTTTCCAAACCGTCCTGAACACCAAACTCCACAAACGTTTGGTTTATTGTTCCGATACGCTTGAATATTTCGGCAATAATACCATCTTCGTCGTTCTGAGAATACACTTTATAACCATAACGTTCTAAGTAAATCGGATCCTTAAACCTATGGTTTCTCCTTTCAGTCCAGATATTGCTTGATGTATCTAATTTTGCGGCTATTCCTGCACTGTTACCGGCAACTGTTTTCGCGATTGCCGCGACATTGTTAATTAAAGTGTTGATTTGCCGTAATTTATTAATTATTCTAGATATCATAATACAAATCGCCTCTTTTCTTTATATAGTATTGCCACAATATGTTGCCCAAAAACAACACGCCTAACTCCTCGTAACATGTATACTTTAAAAATTATCAACTAGTCGCAAGCGCATACAAAATCAGCGGACTTTCACATACAGGAAGTCCGCTGAAATATTTTTCGTATCTAAAAAAATTGACGCTACGTAAGTTGGATTTACATTCGAGATCGGATATAGAAAACGCCCATGAGGTAGCCCGTAGCCCGTAGCCCGTAGCCCGTAGCCCGTAGGATTATGCCCGACTTGCTGTGTTTGTCAAGGGGTGTTTTAAACAAAAAAGCGCCTCTCTATTTTTTATTTAGATAATTTCTATTGTTACATATTAGCATACAAGTGCGCCTTATCAGATCTCATCTTTATCGTCACAATACAATATTTTAGGAATAATTCCAAATTTAAGGATTTTTTTATAGTATCTATATTGCTTATATCTGGCGGCGCTTCTTTTCTTTTCTCCATTAATTCTATGAACGGAGGTACATAGAATCATTTTAACCACATCTTTTTCAGAATCAATCAGCGTTTTGTACTCCTCGAATGTCGCAGCGAGCTGATGAAATGCGTGAGCCCATATGTTCTTACAACAATCCGAACCTGATGATAAATCGGCGCCCTTTAACTCGATAAACCGCGCGGAGCAATCCTCATCGCAAACGAGAAGATAGTCGCATCTCGGGTCGGGCCCTCTCGCTTCGTCAGGCATGAAATAGTAAAATGTTTTCCCGCTGCTGTTTATTGCACAATAGACAGCATACGAACGATTTAAATAATCATCCAGTTCTATAGGATTTGACGAAATCGTATATTTTGTCAAACCTATCAATTCAATTCTCAATTCAATTTTCCTGCCTTGGATATGTGGAGGAGTTTTTCATACTCCGCATCTTGCACAGACGCGACGATATCAAGTTCACCGACGTCAATCATTGCCAATTCTTCATCTTTTATGTCTCGCAAAGTGGAATTTTCTATGATATATGCGGAAGAATCTTCCGCTCTCAACCAACTATGCTTAGGTATTATGCTATCCGCGGCTATACTGTTTTCGGACGTTTTACCGCACTTATCCGCATAAAACAGATTGTTTAAAGATGATAAGACGTAAGGACTGTGAGTGGTGATAAAAATCTCGCTGCCGGTTTTATTTCGGAAAGCCGCAATATATTTTACAAGAAGGTATTGAGCATCCGGGTGTAAATGAGTTTCCGGTTCTTCAACAATAATTTGACATTTTTGCCCTAATGCCGCGTAAGAAAACAACAAATTGAGCAGCCAGACAACTTCTTGTTGCCCGGAAGAAGAATATGATAGCGGTATCAGTTTACGGTTACGCAGCTTAATAAAATCGTTATTGTTAATATATATATAAGATCCTTTTAATATTTCCTTGGACGTATCATCTAAAAATCTTAACAGCGGGTCCTTAATTTTTTCATTATTAAATGCTTCTCTCATTCTGCTGACTTCGGCGATATAGTTCCGTGTCGGCGCGTCAACGATATCAAAAGGCCGATATGATTCGGTTTCATTCATCAGGCGTAACTCGTCCCCTTGTATTAAGCGCAACAACATCTGCCTGGAAAGCAAAGCGCGGCCGGCGGGAATGTAAATTGAATAAGCATTATCATTGAACAACTCTTGAGAACGGCTCAATACATCCCGTTTCGCGGCGCCGTTCAATACAATACTTGTGTATAAATCGCGCCCATTCTGTTTTTGTGTTTGCAATATCTCTTTCGTATTACCATATATGCTAGCCAATTCGTTATAGAGCTGCTGGCTGAAATCGAAAGTCACCTTGCTATCTGAGCTGGGAGTAATCACAACGGATTTATCGAGAGAGTATGTATAAGTTATTCTAAAATAGCCGAGGCTTTTCGTCGGTCCGAATATATTCGTGAATTTCCTTCTCAACAGCGAATTATATTCATTCCTGCAACTATGCCAATCCTCAAAATCTTTTGTAAATATTAGATTTATGAATTCGTTTTGAAACGTCCTGAAGAAGTAAACGAGTTTCGCGACAGTACTTTTTCCACTCGCCTGTTCGCCAAGTATGAAAACGATATCGGTTATGCTGATTTCGGTTTTCGATATTGGCCCAAAGTTTTCAATTTCTATTCTATGCACAAACTATCATCCTTTCTAATAAATCGCTCGTTTTCAAAATAATGCTATCGCTATGCTTAAACTTACATATTGTGAGGGGCACGCTACACCCGCCGATAATCATCCTCAACCCGCCTGATATCATCCTCGCCGATATACTCGCCTATCTGCACTTCTATTATTTCAAGCGGTATGCGGCCCGGGTTTTCCAGCCGGTGGAGCCAGCCTTTCGGCACGAATACGCTCTCGCCCTCGTGAACCAACTTTTCACCAGCCGCCTCCCCGTCCCCTTGGTCGTATATCTCGACGCGAGCCGTGCCCTGTACTACCACCCAGTGCTCCGAGCGGTGAAGGTGATATTGCAACGATATGCGGCCTCCCGGCGATACTACTATGCGCTTTATCTTGTGGCGAAGTCCCTTCGACAGGACCGAGTACGTACCCCACGGGCGGGCGCTCACCGGGGCCTCGGTAACTTCGTCGCGATGGGTCTTCGACAGAGTCCCAACCACGCCGCGCAGCTTCTGCGACGATCCCCTGGGAGATATGAAAAGCGCGTCGGGTGTGTCCACCACAATCATCGAGTCCAGGTCAACGCCACATACCAGCCGTTCGCCACCAATCACCAGGCTGTCGTGTCCGCCGTCTAGCGATACATTGCCGGATACGGCGTTACGCGAGCCGTCCAGAGGGGAATTTTCGTACACGGCGTCCCACGAACCGACGTCCGACCATCCGGCATCGAGAGGGACACAGGCTATGTTGCGGGCTTTTTCCATGATCGCGTAGTCTATTGATTCCTTCGGCGCGGCGCGGAAAAATTTCCCTAAAACCTCCGGCTCCGCGTCGAATATCCGCGCGCCGTCAGGGAAATGGTCCCTGAATGCCGTAATTATGTCGCCTATCCTGAAGCAGAATATGCCTCCGTTCCAGAAATATTTTCCCGATTCTACGTATGCTATGGCGGTGGGTTCGTCAGGTTTTTCGACGAACGAGTCGACCGAAAGCCATTTCCCCTCCCCATCGGTTTTGACATAACCGTATCCGGTTTCCGGCGCCGTGGGTTTAATGCCAAACGTAACTATATCGCCGGCTGAGGTTGCCTCTTCCGCCAATTTCACCGCTTTCGCAAAGGCATCCCCGTCAGTTATGATATGGTCGCTGGGGCAGACGAGCACAACGTCGCCGTCGTCAGCCCCGCCATTCTTCAACACGGCAACCCCAAGCGCGATCGCAGGAGCGGTGTTGCGAGCCTCGGGTTCCTCTATCACAAAATCGCCCTCAAGGCCCATACATGACAACTGATGCGACACGAGCGGCTTCCATTTGCCGGAGGCTATCACGCGGATGCGTTCAGTGTCCGTCAGTTTCATAACTCGCGTCACGGTCTGCTGGAGCAGCGTTTGCGAAGAGCCGCATACCGCCATGAACTGCTTCGGCATCTCTTCCCTTGACAGCGGCCACAGCCTTGTTCCGCTTCCTCCAGCGAGTATCAGGGCGTACATGTTCATCTTTACCTGTCCTCCAACGCCGGCGGAACGTTGAAACCGGCTTCCGTTATCGACCGCTCCCGGTCGACGAGCGACAGGTCATACTCGACCATTCTGCGCACGAGCTCGTCGAAAGTGACCTTCCGCTTCCATCCCAGCAGGCGCTCCGCCTTTGACGGGTCTCCCAGCAGCAGGTCGACCTCCGTCGGGCGGAAGTATCTCGGGTCCACTTCTATCAAAACGCGCCCGGTCGAAGCGTCGACCCCCTTCTCGTCCACTCCGGTTCCTCTCCACTCTATGGATACGCGGGCGTGCTTGAAGGCGGCTTCGGCGAACTCGCGCACTGAGCGCGTCTCGCCGGTCGCAATCACAAAGTCATCCGGGGAGTCGTGCTGCAGTATGCGCCACATCGCTTCGACGTAGTCCTCCGCGTGGCCCCAGTCACGCTTTGCGCCGAGATTGCCGAGCCACAGTTTGTCCTGTATCCCACGCGCGATACGGGCAACAGCGCGCGTTATCTTTCTTGTGACGAACGTCTCGCCGCGCAGTTCCGATTCGTGATTGAACAGTATGCCATTTGACGCGAATATGCCGTAAGCCTCGCGATAGTTGACCGTTATCCAGTACGCGTAGAGTTTCGCCGCGGCGTATGGGCTGCGGGGGTAGAACGGCGTTGTTTCGCTCTGTGGGGTTTCGACGACTTTCCCGTACAGCTCGCTGGTCGAAGCCTGGTAGAAACGCGTACGTTTCTCCAATCCCAGAATCCTAAGGGCCTCCAGAATCCGCAATGTTCCCATTCCATCCGCGTTGGCGGTGTATTCTGGCGTTTCGAACGATACCTTCACGTGACTTTGGGCGGCGAGGTTGTAAATCTCGTCCGGCTGCGTTTCCTGTATTATCCTGATCAGGTTGCTGCTGTCGGTGAGGTCGCCGTAGTGTAGGAAAAACCCTGGATTGTCGCTGTGCAGATCCTCGTAAAGATTATCTATCCTGGCTGTGTTAAACAGCGAGCTGCGCCGTTTTACCCCGTGCACGGTATACCCCTTTTTGAGAAGCAGGGAGGACAGATATGCCCCGTCCTGACCGGTTACTCCGGTTATTATCGCAGTCTTGCCCATAATCTCACTCCTTGCCGCCCGTCAAAGTTCTATAGTAGTTTATCATCAAAGCGACGCCGCGCTCGATCGATATTTCGGGTTCAAAACCTATCGCGCGCGCCCGCGTCGGGTCCATCAATTTTCTCATCATCCCGTCGGGTTTGGAATCGTCCCAGATTATCTGTCCTTCAAAACCGGCCTCGCGCGCTGCCATTTCCGCGAGTTCCATGATGGTCATATCGCTCCCGTACCCGATATTCACCGGCTCGCTCCCGTACGGATTATCATTAAGCAGCATGAATATCCCGCGCGTGAGGTCGTCAACATGCAGGAACTCCCGCCTCGGCGTTCCCGTACCCCAGCAGGTAACCTTCTGTTCACCGGTCCGCACTGCGTCAGCGAAGCGCTTCACAAGAGCGGCCATCACGTGGGAACTCTCCGGGTCGAAATTGTCGCCTGGACCGTAGAGGTTGCACGGTATTACGTTAATGCCGTCCCATACTCCGTCACGCGCCATATATTCGCACAGCTTCATTCCCGCGACCTTCGCTATGGCGTATCCCTCGTTCGTCGGCTCAAAGGGAGCGGTGAGGAAATAATCCTCTCTTATCGGCTGCGGACAGTTTCTGGGATATATGCAGGAGCTGCCGAGGAATACGAATTTTTTCGTACCGTGCCGCCCTGCTGCATTCATCACATTGTTCTGTATAGTCAGGTTTTCATACAGGAATGCCGCCTGATTTGTCATGTTCGCCATGATGCCGCCCACCCTGGCCGCCGCGAGGAACACTGCCTCCGGGCGCTCGGACTCGAAAAAACGCTCAACGTCGTCCTGACGGCAAAGGTCAAGTTCGCCGAGCGTCCGGGTGACTATGTTCCCATATCCTTCCTTCTCAAGCCTGCGTAGTATCGCCGACCCGACCATTCCCATGTGCCCCGCGACGTATATCTTAGAATCTTTTTTCAAATGACCTACACTCCAATACTGTAAACACTCATAAATCGATCTTCTCGTGCAATTTTATCATGATCCAATACCGGAAACAGGACACACACAAACGAATATACTTTATTAAAAACTACGCCAGCAGTCACTCAAGGGCGTTGATTTGTCTGATGCCGTTATGCGAGGCAATCGGATCGTCATCTAAAGTCAGCAGATATTTCGGGTTATGATCTGATATGCCGTCCAGTGAAAAAAGCTCGCGGGCAAGCGTATTTTCATCGCGGACAGTGAGCGACGCCTGAGGGAATCGCTGAATAAATATTCTTCTTGCGAGAAAGCGTAGATTCGTTAGGGGTCGAAACGATTGGCGTGAAACTGGCCGCAGACGTAACAGAACTGCGCCCGCGGCCAATTTTGCATCAATTGTGTGAAGGTATCAATAAATCAATACTGGCGATGAGCCGCCATAAACTCTTCTATCTGGGCGCGGCTTTTAACGCCGGTGTTGGCTCCTATGCTGCCCACGGCCACTCCCGCCACGGCATTCGCATAGCGGCAGCATTCAATGAGGGGGCGGTCCTCCAGCAGCGCCAGCATGAATCCGGAAGCAAAATTGTCACCCGCCCCGGTCGTATCCA
>Ga0099364_10010026_pt1 | contig 13086 bp, 11 predicted proteins | sample TergutTh196P3_FD_73070 | JGI IMG/M metagenome (GOLD analysis project Ga0099364, IMG submission 73070) | Microcerotermes parvus P3 segment gut microbial communities from Pointe-Noire, Republic of the Congo - Th196 P3 | ecosystem: Host-associated > Arthropoda: Insects > Digestive system > Gut ...
ACAACCGATGCCGCTGACTGCACGGATTTTGTGCGATTTATGTTGCAAGCGATATGGGACACTTTGGAACAGTACGCTTTGAGCGACCAAGATGCAGACCAAGCAAGCGACCAAGTTCAGCGACTTTTAATCGTTATCGGAACAAACGCGCTTTCGGCGTTGGAGCTCATGGAATTGCTTGATTTGAAGCACCGGCCGACTTTTCGCAAAAACTATCTGCGTTCCGCAATTGAAGCGAGACTCATTGAGATGACGATACCAGAAATTCCAAATGCTCGCAGTCAAAAGCATAGGCGGAAACTATGAACAGTGGTGAAAAAGGGACGGTTCTATCGTCTCGTTCTTGTGACGAGAGCACCGTTCCCGCGCCATTAAGGTACTATAGTTATTTTGATTGTAATACTTTTTTCCGGAATGCCAACATTCACAATTTGAAAACGGAAGTAAACACGGGGTGCGTTTATCATTGAAAAGTCAGACCTCTTGTTGTATACTCTGTATTGTCGATGACAATTCAGACTTTTTTCATATCTGTGCGTAGAAATCCGTTTTTAGCAAAAAACCTTCAATTGTGAGTTTTATTGGACACTTAATGTGATATGCTTAGAAAGCAAGGATTAATGTTGACGATTTCGAAGACCCAAGACCGGTTGACAGCAAAAAACCAAAAGCAATTACTCTGTAAAGGAGCCAAAACAATAATGACCAATCTTTATGATACACTGCTGGAAGTCCTCAAAGAGGACAAGCGTTTCTTCACGGAGGACGGAACGCTCCTACGTAACAAGGTTTACGAATCCGCAATTAAAATGGATGCGGATCTAATACGTTTGCTCCTTTCCAATGCCGACACCAAATCCAACTATTTCAAAGATGTAGATGGCGTTTTCGTTTTTGACAAAACCGAGTTTGGTTGGGCGGTCAACAACCGACAATTCCTGCCCGACAGCTATACGCGATTCAAAAACCGTATAGGATTGGCTGATGCTCGCGGTGATTTAATTTCTACGTCCAATGATGTGGTGCTCTCGTTTCCTTATAAAGACTGCGTACTCGTCGGAGGGCAGACGAAAGACGATCAGAAACGCGATGAGGTTTTCTTCAACACCACGCTTGCCCCTGATGAAGTAGACATGCTTCTTTATCCAAAAGTGATTGTCGGAACGAAGCGTTATACGGCAGACGGCATAGAGGAAAACGTGACATTCAAAGATAACGACAATCTCATAATTAAGGGAAACAACCTTCTTGCTATTTCATCGCTCTTAAAGCGGTTCGAGGGTAAGATAAAGTGTATATACATAGATCCGCCATACAACACGGGGAATGACAGCTTCCGATATAACGATAAGTTTAATCATTCTACTTGGCTTGTTTTTATGAAGAACCGTTTAGAGATTGCCCGGAGGTTGCTTGCAAGGAACGGCACAATCGCCATCTCAATAGATAATTATGAAATCGGTTATATCCAAATTCTGCTTGATGAAGTCTTTGGACGAGAAAACCGCAAGAATATCATCACAATAAAACGTGGTTCAGTCACAGGTGCAAAAGTTATCAATCCAGGCGTGGTAAACGTGGTTGAATACGTTGTCTTGTACTCAAAAGAGGCTGCTTCATGGAAGCCGAATCGTGTTTTTTCTTCCAATGGTTATGACAGTCGATACGGGACATTCATAAGCAATTATGACGCTGATTGTGATATGTGGGTTTATACAACAGTTTTGGAGGCGTGGGCTTCTGAAATTGGTGTCGCCAAATCAAAACTAAAAAAGCACTATGGTGAAAACTACGACTTCGAACTTAATCGTTTTGCTATTAATAACGCACACAGGATATGTCAGCCAGCGACTATAGACGACGGCAATGTTGGGCAAGATATATTGAGAGGAAAACAAGAGTCGTTGCGCAATCCAGACAAAACAATAGCATTGGCGAGGGATAACGACAAGAAATACTACATAAAAAACGGAAAACATATTATTTTCGCAAGCGATGCCCTCATGGAGATTGACGGGGAGTTGACATTCAGCCAGCCAATCACGGATATCTGGGACGATGTGCTTCCAAACGACCTTCATAACGAAGGTGGTGTTAGCTTGAGGAAAGGCAAAAAGCCGGAGAAACTGCTTCGCCGTATTTTGGAACTGTGTTCAAATGAGGGAGATATAATGCTTGACTTTTTCGCCGGAAGCGGTACGAGCGGAGCAGTGGCACATAAAACAAACCGCCAGTATATCTTAGTTGAACAAATGGGCTACATTCACGAACTTCCTGAATCTCGAATAAAAAACGTCATAGCAGGTGAGCAAACGGGCATTTCCAAGTCTGTGAACTGGCAAGGTGGCGGTTCATTTATTTACTGCGAAATAGCCGAATGCAATCAGCGTTTTGTCAGCGAAGCGGAAGCGGGACAAACCGATGCCGATCTAATTGCTTTGCTTGAGCGCGTCCTTTCCACCGGGTACATCAGCTATAAGGTCAATCCTGCCGACATTCGTGAAGCGGCAGAGGACTTTGCGGAGTTGTCGCTTGATGATAAGAAACGCTTCATCATGGAATTGCTCGACAAAAATATGCTCTATGTCAACCTCTGCGACCTTGACGATGAGGAATACGGCATAAGCGAAGCGGATAAAGCATTTACGCGCAGCTTCTACGGATTGGAGGGGTAAGCAATGTTCCTGTTTGATAAAATCAACACCCTCCGTGAAGCCGGTGCTGGATATGCCGAATTGCCGCAGATAATCAGCGACAATCTCAATCCGGTGTTTGAGTTGCGGCCATATCAGGAACATGCTTTCTGCAATTTCATTACATATTACGAGTATGACAATTTACGCCAATCCCCCACGCAAGTATTATTTCATATGGCAACAGGCAGCGGCAAAACGCTCATCATGGCAGGGCTTATCGTGTACCTCTATCGGCGCGGATACCGCAACTTTATCTTCTTTGTGAATCTCGATAATATCGTCAAAAAGACGATGGATAATTTCCTGAACGCCGCATCAGCGAAATATCTGTTTTCGGATGATATATTCATCGACGGTGAAGCAGTTCGCATCAAATATGTCAACACCTTCCAAGGCGCAAGCCCCGACGCCATCAACATTTATTTCACAACAACGCAGGGGCTTCATGCTGATATGTGGTTCCCAAAAGAAAACTCGCCATCCTTTGATGATTTCAGTGACAGCAAGACGGTGCTGATTGCCGATGAAGCGCACCACCTCAATGTGGATACGCGGCGCGGCAAGCTAAACAAGGACGAAGAAGAAGCGCAAAAAAGCTGGGAAACAACGGTACACCGTATTTTTGAGGCGAATCGCGAGAATATTTTGCTTGAATTTACGGCAACCTGCGACTTGCAGAACCCGTTCATTCAAAATGAATACAGAAATAAAATCATCTTTGACTATCCGCTCCGCCTATTCCGCGAAGAAAAATACTCAAAGCAAATTCGGGCAATTAGAGCCGATATTGGATATGACGACCGTATGCTGATGGCATTGATGTTCAGCCAGTACCGTTTGAAAGTTTACCAAGACAATAGGCTGTATATAAAACCTGTTATTCTGTTCAAGTCAAAAACCATAGCTGAGAGCAAAGCATTTAAACAGCGTTTTAGCGAGTTGGTACGGACGCTTACAGGCGCGGCATTACAACGAATCGTTGAAGCATCCTCGCTTGTCGAGGTCAACCGAATGGCGGATTATTTTACCTCAAAGGGCATAGATTACGATAAGCAAGCAGAGGAACTACGCGAAGAGTTCAACCCAAACCGCTGCATTTCTGTAAACAGCAAGGAAGAAGCCGGAGAAACGCAGATTATTTTGAATACACTTGAAAACATAGACAATCCGTACAGGGCTATTTTTGCGGTAGACAAGCTCAACGAAGGATGGGATGTCTTGAATCTCTTTGACATAGTGCGTCTGTATGAAACTCGCGATGCAAAAAGCGGCAAACCCGGGCAGACCACAATCGCCGAGGCACAACTTATCGGACGCGGTGCGAGATACTGCCCGTTTGTCATTGAAGAAGGCGATGAAAAGTATAAACGTAAATATGACGGCGATATAGACAATTCACTCCGTGTCTGCGAAGAGCTGTATTACCATTGCCAGTACGACAGCCGCTATATAGCCGAGTTGGAAAAAGCGTTGATTGCCACAGGCATCATGCCTGAAAAGCAAACCGAGGTGCGGTATGTCATAAAGGATTCTTTTATGCAAGAACCTCTCTATCAAACGGGTGTCGTGTTTTTAAACAAGCGAGAGGTCGTGAGCCGCAAAAGCGTTACGGAACTTTTGCCGTCAGTCCGCGACATGGAATACATGGTATCGGTTGATGCCGGAAAATTTGCAATGGACACGATGATGACGGACACTCATGCGGACGCTGCCGTAAAAACATACACGCACAGGACGACCATCGGTAAAATAGCGGCGTACAATTACTCCATCGTCCATAGTGCGCTCCGGCGAATTGACATATTCAAATTAAGTGTTCTGCGCGTGTACTTCCCAAATTTAAGAACATTGCGGGAGTTTATCACGACTACTGCCTACCTTGGCGGTGTTAAGATGCTTATCGAGAGCCGCAACGAAAAACCAACATCCGAAACCTATTTCAGAGCCTGTGTGACCGTTTTGACGAAAATCGGTAATGAGATTTCTACTATCAAGAAAACCCACATGGGGAGCGTGGAGTTCAGGGATAAACCGTTTTGCGAGGTGTTCCGCAATAAAACGTTGCATATTACCGACCCGCACGAAGAAGGCGTGGGTATTTCGCTGAACGCCCCCGCAATTCGCACAGCATGGAAAATTGACCTTGAAGCGGCGGATTGGTTTGTTTTCAACGACAATTATGGAACGACCGAGGAGAAAGCGTTTGTAGCGTATTTTGCCACCCATGTTGAACAGTTGAAACGCGAATTTGAGAAAGTATATCTCGTGCGCAATGAGAGTCAGCTCGTCTTATACTCCTTTGTCGGCGGGGAGCGTTTTGAGCCAGACTACATACTATTCCTGCGAAGGCGAAACTCCACCGGATATGACCAATACCAGATATTTGTGGAACCGAAGGGAGACCACCTTTTGGCGAATGATAAGTGGAAAGAAGATTTCCTTCTGCAAATTGAGAGCCGTGGGATACCGATAAAGACATTCGCCGATGATGTTGAGTATCACGTTTAGGGTTTCCCATTTTACAATCAACTAAGCAGGATGCCCGAAATAACAAAAGCGTTAGAGAGGCTTCAGATGGGTATGGGTGGCTCAAATGGCTGAAGAGTGCCTTAGCTATTGTAAAACGTGAAGTATGCCCATGATTGTCGGAAAAGAAAGCGAAAAACCGGAATTTAAGAAATCAACTGCCGAACTCGGGGAAGGCGTTATCTCAATGGCGGCTATCCTGAACAAGCGCGGTGGCGGCGAGTTGTATTTTGGTGTTCATAACAACGGTACGCAGTTACACCGCCTACTATGGACGCGAGTAGATAAGACATATTGCTCAAATATTGCCCCGCTGACATCCTGTTTCTTGATAGGCGATATGTATCTGGAACTGAGAAAGCAACAAAAGTTATTCCTGCGGTAATCGCATTTGAACGCAATGCTTTTGAAAGCGATTTAGCCGCCGCTGCTCCATATATTGGTGGCTTGCGCATTAGCGTTCTAAAAGAGTTTATGATTTTTAAACGACTTTATATCCGAGTCTTGAAACTACATAATCCGAAGCTGGCATGAGTGCTTTTGAAAGCCCTGTCCGAGCTATCTGAGGTGAGAGTATTTGGCTTGCAAGATTTATCCCAAATGCTTGAAGTCCCGCAGATACCGCTGCATTAATCGACTTCTTAAAGTCTTTGCTCAATGCAAATGCAAAGACTCAATATCTTTGTCGTATTGGTCTTTTGGCACTTCAACCATCAGCGGAAAGGAAAAAGCGGATGCCTCCCCAGCATAAACCATAGGGGAGAGTTCGCATAAGTCAATGTATAATTGATTAACCGTGCGTATTGAAAAGTAAATTGCTATGATATTACGAATAGTAAACAATATGTTGACAAACAAGTGGCGATATGCTATTGTTATGTATGTAATAAGAACCAGAAGGAGCGATACTAATGGATAATATTATTTTTAAGCAGGTTGGAAATAGCATTCAACAAGTATTATCGGCTCAAAGAAGAACCCAGCAGTCCCTTGCGGATAGCTTAGGTATTTCAAAACAAGTGATGAATAAAATTGTTTCCGGTTCCAAGGCAATAAATGTTGTGGAAATCAGTAAAATCGCAAAAGCATTAAATGTGACTACGGACAGGTTGCTTGTGGTTGCGATTGATGCCGATCAAAAGCCGGTCCACAGTTTTGCTTTTATGGGAAAGATAGAGAACGAAGAAACTAAAAAGAAGATTGAGTTTCTTATGACTGTCATTGATGAAATCCTTATGTTGGAGGAATACGCTGATGCCGGATAACAAACTAGGCGAAAGAGGTATCCAAAACATCAAGGCGTTGGCGAGAGAAAAACTTGCGGAATATCATAAGTTCAATGACGTGATTGGAGCTCAAATATTCAGCATCTTGGAAAAAGAAAGCAAAGTATTGTATTATCCCTTGGAAGACCAACGTGTATGGGGGTTCTTTGAAACCATCAAGGGAAAATCGTTTGTTTGCATTAACACTTCGCTGCAGTATGACAAACAGGTATTTGCAGCAGCTCACGAGCTATACCATTTGTGGTTTGGCAGTGCCGGGGAAGTTATTACTTCAAAGGATACAGTGGAACCGGATACTGACGAAGAAATCGAACTTCATGCAAACAGATTCGCTGCAGAGTTTTTGGTTGATGAAGATTTATTATTTCAAGAAATGCGGATTCTCGAGATCAACAAAGGTAATCTCAACGCAAAGGAGGTTGTCAGGCTTGCCAATCACTTTGTTGTGCCATACCATTCTATGGTAAAACGGCTTTTCGAGTCAGGCACTTGCTCACAAGAACTGGCCGAAGAATTAACTTCCTGTTCGGAAGAACAGGCTGAAATCTGGAGAAGCCGGTTGGGGATATCACTACCGGTCCGGAAAGAAAAGATAGGCTTAAGCGATCTAGTTGACGTAGCGATGGAATTATACGAAGATGGCTTAATTACCTTTGAAAAGTTGGAGCATCTATTGGGTTTTTCAGAATTGACGCCTAATAAAATGGGTGTTGAGCAAATAATAAGCTATACGCCTCCTACAGATGACGAGTTAGATGCAATTCTGGAGGAGTAGCGATGAAGTTAAGTGAAATCATAGTAGACGCAGATTTCTGTATAAAAGTCGGAGCAAGCAGTAAATACCGTTATTTGGAGCGAGTGCTGCCTGCGCTGGCAGATAAGGCATATATTCATAGAGCAGCATACGACGAAGTCCTGATTCCGGCATGCGCGAAAGAGCAGATTGACTCGCTGAAATTGCAAGGTGCTCTTGAGCTTCTGGATGAAAACAGTTTGAGCCAGTCGGAGACTTCAATATACTTAGGCGTATATAATTCTTTAGCAAAAGTAATGATTAATCCTTGTCAACCTAGGAAAAATCGGGGAGAAGCCTGTTCATTAGCAATGGCCAAAACAAAATCAATACCCTATTTTGTCACGGACGAAAAGAATTTGCAACCAATTGTCGATAGACTATTGAATACCGGGATAGACGATATTGTTTGTTTCAGAATTGAAGATGTTGTCCAAAAGATCAGGTCAGGGGATATTGAAGGGTTTAAGAGACAAGAGGCTAAAGTAATGTGGAGGTTGTCTGGAAAAGATACCAGTGTTTTCGATAACAGCATCTGGCCGTTATGAGCAGGGCGGCGAGAAGACACAGGGAGGCTATTGTTGCGAAATATACCAATCTGTTTACTGCTCCATTTAGCGGGAGGAACACCCCAAATAAAGTTGAAACAGCATTGGCTTTGCTCCGAACACTTCAAATCCAAATAGATAATGAAGAAATCACACCAAAGACAGGTTGTGTTTCGTCAGATGCTATGAGTATATTGTCTACCATATTTAACAAATTTCATAAGGTAGCTCGCCAGCTCAGAACTCGACATGATGATAGAGAAACAATTGTAATGAATGATGAATATGATGTGCAAGATTTATTACATGCTATTCTATTAATCCATTTTGATGTGGTCATCGACGAGGATTGGACACCGAGCTATGCTGGCTCAAGCTCACGAATGGATTTTTTGCTGAAGAATGAGAAAATCGTCATAGAGGTAAAGAAAACACGCCCATCAATGACCACGAAGAAACTCAGCGAGGAGTTGATAATTGATATAGAGAAATATGCGGAGCACCCCCGTTGCGAAAGACTTCTATGCTTTGTGTATGATCCGGAAGGCTTCTTAGGGAATCCGACAGCTATTATGAATGATTTGAATAACAGACATGAGGGCTTTGCGCAGGTTATCATCCGACCAGAAATGTGAGTTGTATCATAAATGCCCATCCCTTAATACTGTGGAAGGATGCTGGAATATGACTGGCTACAAAATATCTGGGCGGCTCTTCCTGCTTGGTTTGGGATTACTGCCCGGAAAGTATTTGATAGTATATAGACAATCAATAGGATTGTAACACACTATACTATGGTGTGGATGGGATTGATGACCCCGATCCCCTTGCTGATGGTAAAGACATTGAGTTCCTATTAGAAAAAAATGTTGCTGTTGATCTCTTTGACCGCGATTTGCAAGAGATAATTTTGAAAGATAACACACCCTTTATTGAAGGCGCTGAATATCGAGCCCGCAAAGACAAGTCAATACAAGAGCGTTTATCCGGATTGGATAAACCTGTTCTGTCTTCAACACGGTAGGCCTTGACTTTATACGGCTGAATTCGCCTGTAACAAGCAAAGTTTATGAAGAGTATTTCAATATTCCTCAAAAGACTGCAGTAAGGCATTTAACACGCCTCGTAGAACTAAACCTAATCACAAGAGTCGGATCGGGTCCCGGTACTTACTATGAGATTGCCAAATAGGTATTATCGAGACATATTGAGTGTCCCAATGTCCCGATTACAAGCAAGTTTCGCTAAAAAAGTCGCCATCGGGACATATCGAATGTCTCGATGGCTCGATAGCAAGTATCTTTCGCCAAATATAGTGAAACTTCCCGATTTTTGCTATTCTGTTTTGGTTGAATAATCGCTTGGTGTACCTGTTCGCGCTGTCGTGCCACCTCGCGTTCAGGGCGAAATAACTCAGCCACAAACGCCCGCATACGCGTTGGAAATTTGCGGAGACCATAACCACTATAAACGGCATTCAACCTACAATCCCGCAACAATGCCACTGGCCTTTCGCGGTTTTGACGTGACTTCTGGTGCCAAAAAGACAAGGCAGAATGTGCAAATTATTGTTTCACAGCTCCTTAGAGTAAATTCGTCAGTGACTTGAGGTGAACATTGGGAAAGTTTTGTATATGGGCAAAACATCCATTGCGATTTTGATTGTAGGTTTTCTTTTTGTGTATGCACTTGTCGCCTACGCAGATGCGGGTCTATTATGCATGTTGCACATACTTCTTCCTGTTTTGTTACAGTTATGAGTCCCACGCATTCCTATTGATCCGTTTGTATTTCTGTTGCGGTCAGCAGCGTTTTTGCTTATCATGGGTGGAGATTCACGCTTTGGCCGCCACGTCCTTTCGCGGTTTCTTTCCTCCCACATTTCCATGTTGTCCTCAAGATACTTTGCGAAGCCCATATTCTATGTCCTCCTGTTCATAATAGTTATTGTAGCGTATATACTTTTTCGCGTTCCTGATTTCTTGTTTGCCATCGTACAACTTTTTCCCGAACCACTTTGGAACCGGAAACATGGTGATGCAGTCGCCAGCTTCGCTGAATATGAAACAGAAAAAGTTATATACGACTGTCCAATGTCCGTATTTTATTTCTTTACTCTGCAAGTATTCGCGTTCTCTCGCTCTAAAGGCATCCGCAGGTTTACCACGCTTAATTGCATTAAGGATGAATCTCTCAGAGGTTGCTAAGTCGAATCTGGTTCTTTCGTATGTCCGCTGCAATGCGTGAAGTGTTGTCATGTTAATTGCTCCTCTCATTAATATGCTTGCAGTATAGCGGATGGAAAATGGCATCTGTATTTTTGTTTGACACGTAGTACAATTATATTTACCCTGCTTCTTTGTGTCGTATGCTTATCGGTGCTTGACCCTACACTGAATTACAAAAAAGCGAACAATGTAAACTATGTTTGGCAATTGAAATGTTGAAAAGGCACCTCTACGGGAAACCGTTGCCGTAGAGGTGCCATAGAGTAGTGCTGCCATTTATTCGATTACATAACCCAAATCTAAAATCCTTTGTTGTTTTATCATATAATCACTAATTCTCTGTGAATCGTCAATACATCTTGCAAGATCAGCGAGCTTATCATATAAGTGGAATATCGCTTCTTTTGGAATTTGATTGCGACAAATCACATCCTCGAAATAGTTAATTCCATCAAGTATAAAGGAGTTTGCAGAATTGTGATCATTCGTCTCTTGCAATGTCAGATAAAGTTCTGCTCCAATATTTTTGTATACAAGTTCATTCGGATCGTCATCCTCTAGGAACGCTTTTAATACATGATTGAAGTATTCGCTTGTGTATCTACCAATGGTAATGGAGTCATGCGAACTATATGCAAGCATCAATGCCTGAGCAGTATATCGCAAGTTTTCCACATGACTGACCGAACTATCTTTTAACAGAGACGATAAGTGAGTCATACAGGCATTTGCCTTGATTATGATTTCTTGGTTGGCGCATTTTTGAAGCATAATCTCTGGATTTGGCAAACTACCAAATTGGAGCGTCCATAAAGGTCTTCCTACAATATCGGTTACTCTGCCATTTGCTGTTTCTGTTCGATAAATACGTAACAGTCTTCCCAAATCTGGATCAAATCCCAAGTGACTTATTACGTTAGAAAAGAACATTATCTTTTGCTCATGTGCTAGACGAGAATCAGCATCAAGGTCACGAAACACATAAGCAAGTTCCTGAGAAGATGCGCTTTCTTCAATTCTCTCTATGTAATGCTGTTGTATTTTAAATGGTTCTTTGTTTTGATAATTTCTTATTACTTGGTCAACTATCCTTGCCCTGTCATCATGATCAATGTTGCCAACCTTTATACTTTTCTTATTGCCGTATATTGCACGCAGTAAATGATATTCACCAATTTTTTCTGTTCCATACTCGATGCATTCGTCAATAATCATTCGGAAAGCCTGAAATTCCTCAACTACATGATTTTGGCTGTCTTTAGGAATTGTTATTTTCTCCATATGATTTAAAACGAAATCATAGAGCTTTAAAGCAGAGTTTTTGTTGTAATTTATTTTGATACTCATCGCTCCATGTGTACAAACCATGCTTATTATGGGAAGGCACAGCCGGATTAATCGTGCGGCTGTTACTTTCTCTGGAAATTCTATTAGTGTAGATTCAGCTTCCTGCAGGTATGATATAACCTTACCAATGATTTCGTCTGTTCCACTGATTTGCAGTTCCGGCTCTCCAGCATTATATTTATTAAGTTCATAAAGATACGTTGTACTCAGCAGACAGTATGTATCAAATCTAGTTGATCCAGCAATATCGTTGAAACACTGTGACGCAATAATAGTTTCTAGCAATTGCTTCGGATTTATCTCTAGGTTAATTATATTGGTGACATCATCAGAAATAGTTTTAGTGAGTGTGTCAACGCAGAATGCTATGTTCTTTGCTCTGGAATAATCCAACTGGTCAAGAATTATAATGAGCAATTTGGCTGTATATATGCATCTTGCCGATATCACTCCATTTGGAAAAAACACAAAATCGGGTTCCATTTTTCTTAATTTGCATTTTAGCGCATTAATCTCAGATATTGCTCTAGAACACAACTCTTTCACCCATCCACAATTCTCCAAATCTGGTTTCAGCAGATCTCGCGCCAATTCACTGATGACTTTGTGCAGCGACAACTTAGCCTTTGGACCAGCACCTTGAAGCTCAATCCAGCTTTTTTCAGCCAGTGAGTTAATGGCATTCTTATACTTCCCGCCCAACCATGAGTTGAATTCTTTGCGGTCGATAACGATGCTGCCGAGTAGTGATAAGCTACGCAGGACATGTGTCTCGTCGTCGGATAGTCCCGCCATGTTCAGCACTTCGCACATGATTCCATATAAAGAGTCTGACATCGCCGCATCTTTGTGGTGACGTACTATGATGTCTGACGCACCCTTGACTCCGGCTTCACAAACCCGCTGTAGCATCTCATCCAAAGTCAAATCATCTTTTTTATATGTTTTGGCAATCAAAGGTATCAGCAGGGTATAGCCGTCTATTTCCTGTAATACAAGCCGTAATGTGTCGCGTTCATCCTCATTGAGTACCAGTCCGCATTCATGCTCAAACAAATCAGTTTGCTCATCAGTGGCCAGTTTACTGATGTTTATATGCGCAATGGCAGATTCATTACCGAATGTCTCCTCAAATGAATGACGGCTTGTAAAAAGCAGATTACAATTCAGTGACAACACTTTATCCAACATTGGATCGGCTTCGCTGTCAAAGTTGTCGATGATAATCAGGGTGCGGTCATCAACCAAACCTCTGACAGCATCAAAGTTTGCCTTACCCTCCGTGTCGTTCTCGATTGAAATGAAATCCGCAGACTTGAACAAGCTGTCCAGTGAATCAGTATAACGGCAAAATAAGACAGTGTCATAGTGTGCCTTGTATTGGTACACATAGCGCAACGCCAGTTCCGTTTTTCCTATGCCTCCTATCCCGTTGAGGAATACTGCTCGGTTGTCCGATAAAAAAGCGGTATGGATTTCACTGAGATCTTTCCCTCTGCCGGTGAAATAATTACGAGAAGGAGCGTATGTGCTGTTGAGGTATCGGCGTTTTGGATGGCTTTCTTCAATGAGTTCATCGAGTACCGTGATAATCTCCGCAGCGCTCTGAAAGCGTCCTTTAATCGATGCCGAGAGGGTTTTTCGCATCAGTTCCCTTATAAG
>Ga0099364_10010027_pt1 | contig 13085 bp, 8 predicted proteins | sample TergutTh196P3_FD_73070 | JGI IMG/M metagenome (GOLD analysis project Ga0099364, IMG submission 73070) | Microcerotermes parvus P3 segment gut microbial communities from Pointe-Noire, Republic of the Congo - Th196 P3 | ecosystem: Host-associated > Arthropoda: Insects > Digestive system > Gut ...
TTTCAATATTCAGGATAAAAATAAAAATGCTTCTTAATACATCAACGAAAATGAATCAACACCTCCAACTCTTTGGGGATGTAATTCAGGTACAAATGTATTAAAAATTATTTTTGAAAACAATTATAATCATAATTTTTTTCTTTTAAAATCCTGAAAAAAGTTTTGAGAACATGAATACGCAATGCTTCACTCCGCCTGTATCTGATACGGACAGCACATTATTATCCGATTGGAACAGCACCCCCAAGCATCATATAATTAATTGTAATTTAACAGGATATGCTATCACCAATCTACTAAGTATTACTCCATTAATACCTGTATCATTTTTGCTGCAACTTCTTCTTTGCCTCATCGTACATATAATAGAAAGAACCTATTGTTTTTTCCTGATACCCATATCGCCCTATCCTGTCGTACATGTCTTCACACTCGCCCTCATCGTATTTATCGCTTTGGCTGCTGACAGCGTGAAACAGTTTGCGCCCCCTTCTTCCCAAACTCATAGTTGAAATAACTATGTTTATTTAATAACAAAAGAGACTCACGATTTCTCGTAACTCTCTCTGTTTAACCAGCTCTCCCTCTTGGACTTGAACCAAGGACCCTCTGATTAACAGTCAGATGCTCTAACCAACTGAGCTAAGGAAGAATTTTTCTTTTACAAATGCGGGGCAAAAGTAAGGGTATTTTTCCAAATATGCAATATCTTTGTCAAAAAAAATTACAAAGAAGATGAAAGTTTTAGGGATTGGAAATGCTTTATTGGATATCCTGCTTCGGTTGGAGAGTGATAATACGCTGACAGAGATTGGCATACAAAAGGGCGCGATGGATTTGATTCAGGAAGACCAGATGATAGCCATTCATCAGGCTCAGGCAGGTTTGGAACGGAATGAGGCGCCCGGCGGCTCCGTGTGCAATACGATGCGGGCAATGGCCTGTTTGGGAGCTGAAGTTGGATACATCGGGAAAGTTGGTACAGATTCGATCGGCGCTTTTTACGAAAATGCCATTCAAAAAGCGGGGGTAACGCCCCATATCGTGCAGACGGAAGGCATTTCAGGATGCTCTACCATACTGATCTCACCGGATGGTGAACGGTCCATGGCTACCTTTCTTGGCCCGGCAGCCACGTTAGCCGCTTCTGAAATTCCAGACAGGATTCTTAACGACTACGACTGTCTGTATATCGAAGGATATTTGATTTCCAACGAAGCCTTGTTTCTGCCTGTTTTGCAGCGGGCGAAAAAAGCGGGATTGAAGATAGCGCTGGATTTATCGAATTTCAACATTGTCAACGGTTTCAGGGATTTGCTTTCGGAAGTAATCCCGCAATACGTTCAAATTCTGTTTTCGAACGAGAGCGAAGCGACGGCTTATACCGGACTGAAAGCCGGGGAAGCCGTGCAAAAGATTTCGGAACAGGTCGATATCTCGGTCGTTACTGTCGGCAAAAAAGGCGCATGGGCAGGCAGTCGGGGTGAACGTATTCATGTTCCGTCCACCGGAAGCAAACCGGTTGATACAACCGGCGCCGGCGATAATTTCGCCGCAGGATTTTTGTATGGCCTGACAAAAGACGCCTCATTAACACAGGCCGCTCAGATCGGCTCATTGCTTGCAGGCCATGTGATTGAAACCGTCGGGCCGCAAATTCCGGACGAGCAATGGCGTGAAATAAAGTTAAAAGTTGAAGATATTTTGAGGTAGTTAACCAGGATATGTTTACTTTTGCATGAAAATCAGGATTTAAAAATTTAAGGATTTAAAGTATGTTACGAGTAAAATTAGTCAGGATTTGCCTGCTGTTGTTTGTCTGTGCGGGATGCAATTCCGGTAAAGCACAGGATGACAGGCATTTTGAGATAAGCAAGCAGTTGGATATTTTCAATGCCATTGTGAAGGAAGTCGAAATGTTTTATGTCGACACGGTCGAAGTAGACAAGATGATCAGACGGGGTATCGACGCGATGTTGAAAGGCCTTGATCCCTACACGGAATACTATCCGGAGCAGGAAACAGAAAATCTCACGCGGGTGCAAACAGGCGAATACGGCGGGATTGGCGCCTATATCCGTCGGCGCGATGAAGGCGTTTTTATTGCCGAGCCGTTCGAAGGGATGCCGGCCCAGTTAGCCGGTTTGAAGGCGGGCGACCTCATTCTGGCAATTGATACGGTCGACGTATCCAAATTTTCTACCGACCGGGTCAGCGAATTACTGAAAGGGGTACCGAACTCCAAACTGACGTTGAAAATTCAGCGGCCGGGCGAAAGGAACACACGGCAGGTTGATGTGGTGCGCAAGCAAGTCTCATTCGCTCCGGTAACCCATTATGGCGTCTACGGCAACAGGACAGGATATATCTATCAGGATGGTTTTAGCGAAAAATCTGCGCAAGCCGTCAAAGCCGCGTTCGAAGACCTTAAACAAAATCATCAAATCACTTCATTGATCCTCGACCTGCGGGATAATCATGGCGGAATACTGGATGCCGCCGTGCAGATTGCCAGCCTTTTTGTGCCTAAAGGACAGGAAATTGTATCTACACGCGGAAAGATCGTGCAAAGAGACCGTACGTACCGCACTTCACTCAATCCGGTGGATACGGATATACCGGTTGCTGTCTTAATTAACGGATCGTCAGCCTCTTCTTCCGAGATCTTAGCCGGTGCGCTACAGGATTTGGACAGAGCTGTACTGATTGGAGAGCGTTCGTTCGGCAAAGGATTAGTACAGGCTCCGCGAGAATTGCCTTACGATGGGATAGTGAAGGTAACGATAAGTAAATACTTCATTCCCAGCGGAAGATGTATTCAGCAAATGGATTATTCGCACCGGAATGCCGACGGAAGCGTAAGCGCCATTCCCGACAGTTTAACTTCTGTTTTTTACACCTCGAAAGGCCGTCCGGTTCGCGATGGCGGAGGCTTACGTCCTGATTTTGAAGTGGAAACGCCCGTAACGCCTACCATGATGTTATATCTGTATACCGATGTCGCCCTGTTCGATTATGTAACGGAATGGGTGCAGGCTCATCCTGCAATCCCTCCGGTCGAAGAATTTGTCTATCCCGACGAAGACTACGAATCATTTAAAACTTATCTCAAAAACAAAAATTTCACCTACGATCGCCAGAGCGAAAGGGTACTGCAAAGTCTGAAGGAAGTGGCCGAATATGAAGGATACTTAAATGAAGATTCGACTATTTTTGCCTCACTGGAAGCGAAATTGACGCCCGACCTGGACAGAGACCTGGATCGCTACAGGGAGCAAATCAAAAAACTGATCTCGGTCGAAATCGTCAAACGCTACTATTTCCAGCAGGGAGAAATGATAGAAAGTTTGAAAAACGATCCCGTGCTGGAAAAAGCGCTGAGCGTACTGGAAAACCAAGAATTATACGGCGCGACATTAAGCGCTCCCCAGGGGAATGAAATGCCGGAAAATACGACGCTGGCCGAAAGAAAACCGTAAGATGGTGCGATTGAAAAAATAGAGAAAACATGAAATTTTGCGATTGTAATCGCAATTTTACATGTTTTCTCCTCAAATTCTATATAATTTTGCGATTATAATCGCAAAATTATATATTTTTACTGTTTAATCCATCTTGCGGCCTTCCAAAAGCGACATGCAAAACCACCAGCTCCGACCTCGTCCCTACCCTGTACGGCGGGCCGGCAAATCCGATGCCCGATGAAACATAGATATGCGTGTTTTCTTTCACAAAATATCCGTAAGGAAACGCGAAAACCCATTTCAGGAAATGAGGAAAAGGCCAGAACTGACCGTTGTGCGTATGTCCATACAGGGCCAGATCACAGGCATTATCTATTGCCTCTCCGGCAGATACAGGTTGGTGTTCGACCAGCATCACAGGTTTTGTCCTGTCCAATCCCTGCATCAAAGATTCCAGCGAAGCCCGCCTGTCGTTTATCAGATCATCCCGTCCAATCAGGTAAAACGTACCATCCGGCATCACCGCCGTATCTACCAGCAGGATTCCGCCCGTCTTTTCAAGCCAGCGAAGTTTGGCTATCCGGTTCGCGCGGTATTCATGATTGCCCAGAACCATATATACGCCCAGGGGCGCATGCAATCGTTGCAGTTCTTCTTCGATACGTTCTTTTTCGGCATGGCGCGACTCATGGTCCATTATATCGCCCGCTATAACCACCATATCCGGATTTTCAGCATTACAAAGTTCAACAAAACGCCGTACATGTCTCTTTCTGACAGCTTCGCCGATATGTAAATCACTCATCAGGGCAATCGTAAGGCTGTCTCGCCCTTCTACGACTTTGGGTATGTGGATATACACATGTCTGACTGTCGGATCAACAGCATGGTGATAACCCTGTATCATCAATCCGGCGACCGCAGCAATAAATACGGGGAACAGCCATAATTTAACTGTACCCCAATGCCTTATAAGGATTGCAGGATACCAGGGCCGTATCCGGTGAGAAAGTCTGATTATATCCAATACAAGTAATCCCAGCGCAAGATAGATGGAAGCAATATACCACGTATTGCAAACCAGCAGGACCGGATGCAGGACCGGATCGGGCAGGTCTTTGTGAAAAAGATAACCGGTGAAATAAAGCAGCAGTTCGGCAGCAAAAAACAGGATAAAAGGCGCTCGCACCGCTTTTTTGGGAGGAAGCGCCTGATAGCCTCGCCGGAAAATATACGCATTGAGTAAAATCTGACCATATATGGCTTGCAGAAAAACTCTCATTTGAACGACAGATTAAAAACCACCATTTCGCTTTGCGTTCCGATGCGAAAAGGAGGGCCCCAGAGCGCCAGTCCGGAAGTAACGTAGATATGAGTCTGTTCCCGTTTTGCAAGTCCGTAACTGATCTCAAACATCCTGTTCGTTACCCAGTTCAAAGGCCATACCTGCCCGTTATGCGTATGACCGCAAACCAGGAGGTCGGCGCCTGCTTCGACAACAGGGCTTAATTCAAACGGCTGGTGGTCGATCACAATTACCGGCTGTTCCGTATTTATTTCTTCAAAAAGTTGAGCCGGCGTCTTTCGGGAGCGGATGTTTCGGTCTTCACGTCCGACTAACTGAATCCCGTTAGCAAGCGTTACGGCCGTATCCCGCAAAACACGGATGGGCGTGCGGGCAAGAAACTGCAGACAATCCTCTATTCCACTGATATATTCGTGATTGCCAAGCGCCATATATACGCCTAACCGGGCTTTTAAGAGAGACAGTTCGTCTTGCATCTGCTGATTGATAACCGGCACAATGCTGTTGTCTATCAGATCGCCGCAAATCAGAATCAAGTCCGGCTCCTGCGCATTGATCATCTCTACATACTTTTTCAGTTGCGATTTGACAGTTCCCAGCCCAAGATGTACGTCGCTTATCGCTACGACTTTGACGGACGGTTCCGAACCGGTCAATGATTTGTTGATATTGAGGTTGATCACTTTGGTCGAAGGGTATTGATAACGCAGATACCCATACGTTAACACGCAGATTACGAGCAGCAGGGAAGGAATAAAACCATTGGGAACCGCCCGGATAAAAAGACGAAGCAAATCAAAGCATCCCAATAACAACACCATATAAAGTATAAAAATCAGCCAGCCTGTTCCGATTTCAAAGAGAACATGCGACCAGGCTATGGAGATGCGGGCATTTCGTAAGAGAAACACCGACAGAAAAGACAGTGCAACCGCCCAGTAAAAGAGACCAGACATCCATTTTACCCAAAGCGGAAAGTGATGAATCGTTTGCAGTCCCCGCGTAAAAATATAGATGTTACCTGCCAGATAGACAAGTAACATCAAGATAAAAAAAACAGCCATTCCGATGATCTCCTGTTTATGAAAATGTTTCCAAATCACTTGGGATATGATTGGGTTACTGTTTCGGATACCCGACCGGGTTATTCATAAGGGGAAGTTGGGTTTCGCTCAGTTTCAATATATTCCGCAACTCGGCCTGATCCATCGAAGCGCGTGGAACGGTAGACAGTCCAACGGCTGCACAAAAGATATTGATATTCTGACAAACGATACCTGCATCAACAGCTCCCATCAATTTTGTCTGCTCAACTGTAGGGTCGCCCATTTTTTCCAGATTAACTACTATCAGCAAACTGATTGGCGCCGATTTCACAAAATCCTGCTGAGCGGCCACCGCGCCTCTAAAATCGCCCTGTGCCACAGGCTTCAACGAATGAGCCTCTGCATCATAGAAATAGGCCCCATCCGCGCGAATAACATAGACGTCTATCTCCTGTCTGTTCGAGGCAGTCGGAGCCGTACGCCTGCCATCCGGACGATTGATGCCGTTAGCAGCCCAAAGCAGATCCGAAAGATCCTGCAAACCGAGTTCCCTTGCATCATATTCCCGTACCGACATCCTGTCTGACAGGGCTTTCATCGTAGCCGAGCCGCGCGTCCTGTCAGGAGCATTCAACTTGATCTCCTGTAATCCCTGTGCATACACTTGAAAACCTGTCAGGCATACAACTAAAACAATAAATAATGTTCTCATAATCAATAATATTTAATTAATATACAATGTGTCATATTCAATCAGTAAAAAACGCCATTCTCTCTTAACCTGGATGTATCCAAAATACTGTTTTTCGCAAAAATACGCAAATAACTTTCAGTTTTCAATTTTTTTTGAATTTTTAACTTAAAATTATTAAACCCGAACACAACACCGGATGGATAAGTTGAACGAAGAAATTTTCAACGCACAAGCGATATCCGTAAATTTTTGGAGTACAGTGAGCCTTCATTCGGATTCAGCACAGAGATACAGAGAACACAGGGATTCACAGAGTTTAACTGTATCCGGCAAATTGAAATGCACCCGGGGAAGTTATAAACTTCAAATCATAAAGAGGCGCAAGTCGGGAGACTCAATGCGCCAATGCGGGGCGGTTTCCCCATACCGTCATTTTACAGACAAAAACCAGATGACGACGGTATTCCCCCTCAACCGTCATTTTAAAGACAAAAACCAAATGACAGCGGCATTCCCCTCACCGTCATTTAAAGACAAAAACCAAATGACGGCAGTATTCCCCTCAGCCGTCATTTCGACCGGAACACACGACGGCAGGAGTGTGTGCAGTGGAGAAATCTGTACCGTATAAGGGCTTCTGCAATGACAGATTCCTCCACTCCGCATACTCCGCTACCGCTTCGTATGCTTCGGTCGAAATGACGGTGAAGGGAATGATGTCCGCTATAATTCAATTATTTCAGACAGTCGTTAACCATGCAGTTCTCCACTGCAAACACTCTGACGCTCCGTGTGTTACGGTCGAAATGACGATGCATGCAGCCGTCATTGCCTTCATTTTTAAAAGACAAAAAAACCGGATGACGGCAGTATTCCCCAAACCGTCATTGTAAAGACAAAAAACCAAATGACGGCGGCATTCCCCCCCAACCGTCATTTCGACCGGAACACACGACGGCAGGAGTGTGTGCAGTGGAGAAATCTGTACCGTATAAGGGCTTTTGCAATGACAGATTTCTCCACTGCGCATACTTCGCTACCGCTCTGTATGCTCCGGTCGAAATGACGATGGGGGGGAATGCTGTCGTTATTTGATTTTTTGCCCTGCGCGAGCGGGTGCTGGGTGCGGGGTACGGGGTGCTGGGTGCTGGGTACTGGGTACCGGGTGCGGGGCGGAATGAACAGGGAACGGTTGTAGGGGCGTGGCCTTGCGTCCGCCCGATAAAAATGACGAATTTCCGCTGTAACGTTGCACTGGCCGCTGACGTCGGTGGTGTAAAGACGCAAAATGTTGCGTCTCTACAGAGAAATCACAAAAATCATAACCATCAAACAAATCACAGTGCAGACAAAATCAAAAAAAAGTTATCAATATCTCATTTTTTAATGAAAAAATTTTGTTTTTGATAATTTTTATTATATTTGCAGCGCAAATTTGACATAAAGAAAGAGAATGAATAACCGGAAAACTTGTCAAACAGTCTATAATCAGGCAGTTATGTCTGACAGCCACCAGCGTGCCGAAAAAACACAAAAACACGCCACAGCAACACAAAAAAAAAATAATAAAATATTTTATAAATTATGAGGAAGAAAATTACGTTATTAATGATCGCCGCAAGCCTGATGATAAGCGGGACGGGCGGGAAAATTTGGGGACAGACGATGCCTGGCTTTGCCACAAATGGTCCTTACAATACGACAATATTATGCAGTGGTACTGCTCAAATAAATGATGTAACTTGGTCGAATCCGAACAACAATTTTGGACCAGGCGAAACAGGCATAATAAGGCCTATAACACCCTGGAATGACTATGGTGGTTATTGGATTTCAAACGGTGGTACAGGACAAACTAATCATGCGAATTCATTTGCTACCGGTACCGGTATTATAACTGTTGGAGGGACTACAAATGTAGTTGTAGTGTATGCCAATACCAGCTCAGTTAGTGGGACTACCTGCCAAATTACTCTTCGCAATTCTAGTGGGACCATAACAGGTACTTCCACCAGTAATGGCGGGGCTGTTGCCACACTTAGTGCACCATCCTCAGGACTATCTTCTGTTCCGGACGGCTCTCAACAATATTATAATAATACGACTACGGCACAGGCATCTCACTACCAAAGCGCTACAGAAATAACGGTTGATACTGACGGAATTTCTGATATAACATCAGGGGAGCCGTGGCGACTTAATCAGTTTTATTTTATGAATAACCCATGGTATTATTATGCCTACACCTTGAGTACATCAAATACATGTACTCATTCTGTCTATACCAATTACTATAGTTCTCCTTCGGTTTTAACATATGGACTGCAAAGCTGTACTTATAATGGAGTACATTACACAGCGACAAACCCTACTACTCCCGGCGGTTACGTGGATGCAATTATAACTTTAACAGCAGGTTCGCATGTTCATTTGGACGGTTTATATGAACAACCTGCCGGAACGTATCCGAATGGAAGTATCAGTTCAACCACAACCGGCGCCGGTGCTACCGGTTCAAACTCAACACTGAATCTGCCTGCCGCACACTATACCTTAATGAATGACGCCGATTTTGACGCTACCACTGCCTCTTTTTCAATTAACTGGGGAACCGGTACCTCCCCGAATCAGGCTTTAGGGGTGGATGCCGTAATGGGTATTAATACGCAATATTCCATACCATCCACCAGCCCGGCGGCAAAAATCATGCGCACCAACACCGCCGGCGGAACCATCCTGATTGGTTCGGATACAGATGCTGATTCCCAGGGAAATATGCGTGTACAGGCAGTTACAGCCACGACCGGTCAGGATGCCGGCTATCCGAGAACGTTTAAGAAAGCAGTCTCCAGTGAAAGCGAGACCACTTATCTTGGCTACAGCCTTCCAAAATGGGGCACGGCCAATCTGGGCAACTATGGCGATAATGCGATGACGATATCCAATGCGTCTATTTTACCGCCAACCTTGAGCACCGGCGCGTTGCAGATATATAACCATTCGGGCAATCCAACCCTTTCTTCATCGCCCAAAGCGCTTACCTTTACCGACGATTATGACGTGGAAATTGCGGGAGACGGCAACCTTTTGATTGAGAGTTATGGGCAGTTAATCTTTAATGCGGAGTTAAAAATTGATGGCAAAGACGCGGGCAATGCTACAATCAATGGCGCAGTAGTAAACTTCAATGACGCACATGGTTATACAGGCTCAGATACAGGCGATTATGGCGTATATGGTTTTGGCTCATTTGCCGGAACGGCTAACTGGAGTGCATTATATACGAATCCGCAGTTGTGTGGTACCTCAGAAAATACGCATACATGGGCCAATCCATCCAATCAGACCGAACAATTAACAGCAGCGCCCACTTACCGCAACTATCAATATGGCTCCAACGACCGGGATGCAATTGGCGTATTCAGCGGAAACGGCAATATCGTGGTCGCCGCCGGACAGGCAATTACCGTTTCTCATAGTGATGCCGGCGAACTGCGCTGGCAGACAACAGGAAGTATTACTACCACTGCTGCCGCCTCTGGAACTCAAACTGCAGTAGGCTTTACGCATAGCGGCACAGGCGAAACACACTGGCAGGCCAAAGGAAATATCACTGCAGGCGGTAATGTTACCTTTACCGGATCAGGATCAGGCAATGTGATTTGGCAGGCTGAAGGAAATATTACCACATCGCTTCCCATCGGAACAAAGACTGAATTCATTCTTACAGGCTCAAATCCGATAACAGCCTGGCAGGCCACAGGCAACATTACAACAAACAATGAAATTGATTTTTATAATAATGGCGGAACATCGAATGTATCCTGGCAGGCAGGCGGCAGTATCGCTACGAACTATACAACCAGATTCAGGAATACCAGTACCGGCCACACCATGTGGTATGCAAAGAATAATATCACCACCACTGGAGGCGGAGGATCTTTAGGCGCCGATGTTACCTTTATCGAAACCGGCAGCGGTCAAACCTTGTGGTGGGCAGAAACCGGACAGATCACCACGAATAACCATATTCTGTTTAATCATACCGGCGCTCAGCCAGGCAATGATATCAGCTGGTGGGCGGGAACCAATATTCTCGTTGGTGGGCCGACTGTTGCTGCTGCGCCAAATCCCGGAGCGAATATGGTGGCAATTCGTTATGCCACGAACAACACCGTCGAATGGCACTCCCGGAACGGCTATATCCGTACCAATGCGCAGGTGGATATCACCCGAAGCAATACAGGAGCCGGATTCACCTTTCTGCATGCAGGATGTAATACGTTCAGCACGAACAATAACATAGTAATCGAAAATGACTTCAACTATACGGAAACAGCCACAGCAGTATACGCCGGAACGCCTGGAACAGGAGGACGTGTAACATTGTTTGCCGAAAATGATATCCTGTCCAATACGGTGTGGGACACCAATCGACCGGCTCCAATCACTTTTACCGCCAATGCAAACTCCCGGACCGCAACCCTCTGGGACGCCCACCGCAATATCAATACAGGAAGCGCAGTGGAATTCCGGTATTTTCTGTCGCCTTATATGGGCGATCTGACCTGGCGGTCCAGAGGCGGCTACATTCAGACGGAACGTCCGCTGACGGTAGAATATGCAAGCGACAACACGATCTCGTTCCTGGCTGAAAATACGTATACCCCTGCTGCCTACTCATACGCTGCCCCTACTGTCAATGCAGATGCGACAGGCCGCAGAGGAAATATCCATACGTTCGATACGGTGGCCATTACACGTACTAACCCGAACGCAGGCTATACGGACATCAAGGCCGAAAATCATATCTGGACGTCGAAGATTGATTACGTAGATCAGGCTTCGCTCGGAAACATCATGCAGATTATCTCTCATCGTGGAGACATCTACCTGGGACATAATGATGGAACAACTTCTGATGTGCCTTATATTTATTATTTATCCTCTCTGACAGCAACGGCTCCGACTTTCCGGCTGACACAGCGAAACCCCTCGCAGTCTTCGGGCGTCCCCGCTGCAAATTCGAAGATCAACTACGACTATAACCAGTTCAATTATACAGTACTAAATCCAAACAATACCGGCAGCCTGTTCATCCAGGCCGGTTATGAGGATCAGACAGGCGCCGGCAGCGCCGATCAAACCAGAGGCGGCAATATCTACTTTACGCACAAAAACATTGATTTAGCCGTCGGGACCGACCATAATATGGAAGTATCCATTCCGTTCTCGAACTGGTATATATGCTCTCATACTATCGGCAGCGACGCGCGCGAATACTATGAGAAAGCCGGTATTATCGGCGGCGTAGCACGCTGCGCGATTAACAGGCAGCAACCGATTCAGGGTACAAATACCCTGTGTGATATCTGGGGCCTGGACTACAAGGGCTACAAGGGCGAACTGCTGTTTAACGCCGGCAGGTACGGAAACATCATTATCAACAACGGCGTCCAGATGACCTTCCAGGAAGGCGAAGGCCATGCCAAATTCCTGACCCAGGGCGGCGATATAGATATGCGGTATGAGTTTAATGCCCGGGAAATGCAGGGGCACCTATTGTTCTACGCCAACAGCCTGTTGCCCGACAAGCTGAAGTTTCCCGCCTGCGATTGCCGCGAAAGTACCAACAATGTCTATCTGCAGGATTTCGAATACATCCCTCTGGCGCCGGGCAGCGGTACGCCTCTTCTTCACAGCGGCAGCGTCTTTATCGGCGCCGACAACAATATCAAGCTGCAGTACGGCGGCCTGAAGACTGTCGGCACCCAGCGCGATCCGTTTGCCGTATATCCTTCGGGTCTGACTTATCCATGCCCAAACGGCGAATATCACTGCGATTCGGACACGACGAAAAACCGGGCGCGCGTTCTTCACCTTGATTTCAGCGCAACCCTTAGCGGCGGTTTCGCAGCCGTTGCCTCCGACCTGGTCGACGTCTACAAGTCGATGAATTACTGGGGCGGCACAGGTTCGGGAATGGAAGCCGTTCCGGGCTACAACACCCTTCACGGCGAATCGGTAGCCGGCTACGGCCTCTTTATCAAGAGTCAGGCTAACAAGTCGAACTGGACGCGCTCGGATCACGACGGCTCCCGCCGCGGCGGCTTTGCCCCCTGCGAAGACGAGCCTTGCAACAACTCCTTCCTGCACAATACAGCCCGCGTCACCTTCCACTCCAATGCCCGGATCTATACCGAAGGCATGCGCTCGCTGATTACAGGCCCGGTCGTAGAGACTTACGGGTACTTCGACCTCAACACATCCAATGCCCACAATCCGGCGAAAACAACGAACCGCACCTCCATCACGATCACAACCGACAGTCTGATCATGCACGACAGCCTCATTATCGACGGCAGCAAGACTGCGTTCTCGTCCTGGAGCGGACTGCCGCGCAACATGCCTGTCTTCAAGTTCGGACATCAGCGCTTTACGCCTCCCTTCGAGGAAGACGGAAGCTATTGCGAACCCTGCTATACGCACCGCAAAGACAATGGCTCGATCGCCAACCGTACTGCGCTGGATACGATCTTCGTCACTTTCCGCAACGACGCGGCGGTACCCCG
>Ga0099364_10010028_pt1 | contig 13084 bp, 5 predicted proteins | sample TergutTh196P3_FD_73070 | JGI IMG/M metagenome (GOLD analysis project Ga0099364, IMG submission 73070) | Microcerotermes parvus P3 segment gut microbial communities from Pointe-Noire, Republic of the Congo - Th196 P3 | ecosystem: Host-associated > Arthropoda: Insects > Digestive system > Gut ...
AAATGCGAGGCGACTTGGTATTCAATACCCGTCCAAACTTCGTCACTGTAGACAAACGGCAACAGCGGTTTGCCGCCGTTCGGCCAAGTGCAGAGCAGGAGACCGGCATCGTCACCCAAGGCGTAACTTGGCCGCTGGGGATTCGCGTGTTCCGAGAGGTCCGTGCGGAAATTGTACTTAAAAATCGCCAGGAGATGCGATTTCACAAGTTCCGGGGCCACAATGTCGGCATCGATTCCAGAGGTTTTCGCCATCCACAAGCCGAGGACGCCGTCCGAGAGGCAACCGATTCCGTACTGGTATTTCGGTCCCTGTTCGTTGACCTTCTCGGCGATTTTGCGATAGCCCTCGCTCTGGTCTCTCGGATTGATCGGCCCGAAGTTGCGATTGAGACCTTCTTTCTGCACGATTTGGATGAAGAACTCGCCGTTGTACAGGTCCTTCACGATCCGTTTTTGTCCGGCTTCGAGCAGTTCTGTATAAAGGGCAACGTCGGCTTCCAGATACGTTCCCATTTCGATCATTGCCTGCAAAGCACCGAGGTAGAACGTACCGCAGTGACCATCGGGGCCGAAATAATCGATGTCATACGTGTTATGGTGGACTTCCTCCAACAACCCGGTATGGCGTGGATCATACTTTTGGATCATATAGTCCATACTTAGTTTGATCTGCGGCCAATAGGCTTTGAGCCAAGCGTCGTTACCGATGATCTTCCACTCGCGGTAGGCTTTCATAATTCCACCGAGCTGGCCGTCGGAGGCGTCCCAGGCGATACCGCCCGGTGTAGCCGGCAGATTGGACCGAAACGCCTGTTGCCCGGTTTCACGGGTCCCTGCGAAATACTCGGTCTGCCGCAAGGAACGTTCCAAGGAGGGGAAAAGGTGGCAAAGTGCTTGTGCGTAGTTCCAAACGTGTGTGCAGGAACCGGCACAGCATCCGCCGCCGTCGCTGCAACCTTCCCAGCACCACAGTTTTCCGTCGTGTTGCCGGAGTACAGTCGGTGTCTTGAGGATCGTCAGGTTGGCGGCAACCGCTTCGACCACTTCGGGCGGAAGCGTCGAATCGTAAAAGGCGTTTGTGAACTTTTCACTGCGTTTTTTCAGTTCTTCGTAGCGTTCGCTCCAAGTGTCGGCGACTTCACGAAGCGACTTGTACTTGCGTGCGTACCACGGAACATAGGTGCTTGGAACGGGACCGGTGTCGCATATATCTCCCGGAGCGCAACATGCGCCATCCGTCGGGCTGTCAGCGGCAGCTGTCGTCGCTGTCGGAGCGGCGGGAGACTCAAATTCTTCGACAACCCAGTCGCCGAAGGTGTCGCCTTCGAAATCGGCGATCAGCGAAACCCGACCCGGATCGCCGATGATTTCGTTGCCTTGGGCCGTTCGCAAATCGGCAATCGGTTCGTCACTCATAACGATATGGTCAACATTGATGTGTCCCCATCCGACAGTTGAGTGGTCGATGATCCGGATTTTGGCTTCTTTTCCGGCAAATTCGGCAACATCCCACGATGCCCAAAGCAGCCGTTCTTCGTTACGTCCCGAAGAACTCCGGACCACGACGCCGTTGACCAGTAATTGAACGGCGCAATCGGGGCCCGAACCGCCGCCGACAAGGAAGTGGATGTTTTTCTTCGCAAGGGTCATCGCCGGAGATGTCAAGGTTCCGGTGCGTCCGTCGCCGCCGGGATTGTAAGTATTGACCAATTTTTTACCGAGATACCCTTCGACGGGACTCTGGCTTGGTCCGGTCCCGGCGGAGGGGCGTGTGAACGCCGAACCGGTGGTCGCCTGTCTTTGGTCGTTGCCGTAGGAAAGTCTCGAAGTCGGAATGTACCAAGCCGTGAGCAGGCGTAACGTTTTGCTTTCGCCGGGCTTCAGTTCGAAGGGAACGGCAATCGACGCTCCCGGAGCGTTTCGTGGGACCGGCGGACTGTCGATGATTCGGCCTTTCTCGACGTTATCCCATGCGATGGTGAGGGGATCCCACCAACCGCCGCGGAACCAGCAATGATCGACAATCGGCTTGATTTTGTCTTCGCCGACTCCCTCGACGAAGAAGGCGAAACCGCCTGTCGCTTCGGGGTCGTCTTCGCGGAGTTCGTCGTACAGGGCAAAACCGTTGTCGAAGGCGCGGATCGTCGTATCGCGGCCTTTCATGAAGTTCTTCGTGTTGAACGAGAAAATCATTTTTTGCGACTTGTCGGAGCGGTTCGTGAACTTGTACTCGATGGCCCCTGCCGGGAGACCGGAAGAATCGGCATCTGGAGGCGTGAAGGGACTCCAAGCGAGTATTTGGGCATCAATCGGAAGTGATTTGTCCTTTAGGTCGATTGTTGCGAAGGGAAAGCGAGCAGTGAAGGTACACTCCTTGAATCGTGGTAAACCATAAGTTTTTCCGCTGGACCCATTTCCGGAACCGGGTGTTCCGAAGTATTTCCAGTCAGGAAGCGGTCCTTCGAGTAATCGGGCGATGTTATTCTCCGGCGTATCGCCGAGGACGCAGATCGCCGCGAAGGAACACGGCTCGTGGAAGAATTCCATACCGTGGTGGACGGACAGGGATGTGATCGCCCCGGTTCCTTCGATGCAGAACATACCTGCACCGATTCCGCCGATGGGGAACGCAACTCGATTGAGATTCGTTCCGGTGTAGGGTGCGTCAAACGCGCGCTCTGCGCGGACAGTCGAACCGATGAGGAACAACAGGACGAGCAAGCAACCAAATTTTCTTCGCATACTTTTTTCTCCGTGGGGTAAAAGGGACTCCGAACAGAACACCCCATTGTACGGAGAGGCAAAAAGAGTTTCAAGACCCACACCATAACTGCTCAACGAGCCAACGAGTACGCTCAAATTTATTCGGATCATTTTTCATTGGGCATGATGCACATACCGCGTAACACTGGGCGCATAAAAAAACGCCCCCCGATGGCGGACCATCGGAGGGGCGTCGAAAACTTACGATATGTGGAAATCGTTATCTTCGGGGTCAACGCTCACTATTCGGGGAGCTCGGAGGGGGCAGCGGCTTCACCGTTGCCGTTAGCGTTGAGGCTACTACAGGGGCTACCACATGCGATTTCGCACGGGCCGCAATTTGCGTAGGGGCCACACGGATCACAGGGGCCGGTTCCACACGGATCGCATGGTTCACAGCCGTTCTTCGCAAAGCGAAAACCATCGAAGAACTTTTTGATGTTGCGACGTGGATTGTCGAGCAGACGTCCGAAAGGTTTTCCGGATCCGCAAGCATTGTCACAGGGACCACAACCGTTGTCAAAGGCACCGCAGGGATCGCAGGCATTACCGAGGCCGCAGGGATCGCAAGCATTGCCGAGGCCGCAAGGATCGCAAGCATTATCGCACGGGCCGCAAACGTCATTGTCCGAACAACCCGATCTGCCGAAGCCCTTGAAAATCTTCTTGAACGAAAAACGTGGGCCACATCCGTCATCGTACGGACCGCAGACATCGTCACAGGGGCCGCCAACATCGGCACACGGGTCGCAACCGTTATCGTAACCGTTGCCACACGGATCGCACGGATTGCATGAATTGGCGGTTTTGGCAGCAAACAGGGCTTTCAGGCGGCTTCCAAAAACGAACTTCTTTCCGCAACCATCGTTGCAGCCGAAATCGTCACAGGCACCACAAGGATCGCAACCGATCGCGTCACACGGTGTGCAGGCCACGATGGCATCGCACGGAGTGCATTCGCTGGGCGCACACGGGCTGCACGCGACGAGCCGCTTCAGACCCGAAAACAGGTCGGTGGATTTCATGCAACTGCTGTCGCAGGGTCCCACTTCGGCGCACGGACCACAATCGTGTGCATAGCTCCGCACGCCCATCAACATGACCGCCATGAGGGCGACCATCAACAATCTGGACTTCATTGGGTAGACTCTCCTTTTCCTGGTTGGCCTTCGGAAAAGAACTCTGGAACAATGACGGAAAAACGGCGACGGCTCCTGACGAAAGACTCACTCCTTCGAACAGAGAGAAAGACGATCCGGTTTATCCTTCAAAATCCTTTTGTTCGCCGCAAGGCTACTTTGGTGATTTGTGTCAGTCCCGACGGGCCGACACACGGCCCAATTGATGTTTTTCGGCGCCTGACTTCCCTGAACGTGCCCCCCGACACGCGAAATTTACTCTCAGGGTATGTAATACATCGGTTTGTCCATCTCGTCGCTTGAGTTTCATAAGGCCCTTTTTTTCAATTGGATTAATCTGGCGAATAAAGAAAAATTTGTCATTAGGATAAATAGGGGAAATAAAAAAAAATTGCAGACAGTGGCGGCGGTTGTTCACTCTCCCACCGGGTAACGGCATCGAGGACGCATGAGAACGTATAAAAATGCGTGTGGAATCTCAGGAACTCCGTCATTCCCGCCTTCGCGGAGGTGAGGGAGTTTTGGGGTTATGAAACGGTTTAATAGACTTCGCCCTGCCATAAAGCGGACGTTTTGTAAGATTGGTAGTTCGGCCTAAAAGGCCGAAACATTATAGCCCAGGGCAAGGCGTGCTCGCCGCCGTCCTGAGTGAATGGGGCCATCATCATTTCCAGCCGCCCTGAAAGGGCAACCAGTTGTTCCTTGCCCTTACAGACAGGGCGAACTAAATAATGACCGCTTATTGGCAAGGTAAGGTTATAGAGCGTATTAAAAATTGGTCTGGACAAAATTTCTGTCACCCCCGCGCAGGCGGGGGTGACGATAAAAAGTCCGAACCCATTTTTAATACGATTAGATGGCTATCGTGTGTTTTCTACGTGATTTGCCTTTGTTTTATTTTGCCTCACATTTTCGAAAATGTGTATGATTTTGTCGATTGTCGCTCTAAAAAGTTTCGCCAAGCCGAGTGTCGGCTTCCATTGGAGCCCCGTTTTTCTCCACAATTTTTCGCTTTTACGGAACTCATCGAATTATTTATGTGTCTGGCAAGTTTTTTGCTTAACAGAGTGTTGGACGTCGGAACGGTCCGACTTCCGCTCCGCCCTATCGGAAAAATTTCATTAAAAATTGGAAAATTTTTGAAAAAAACGAAGCCTTCCCTTTACTCGATTCGAAATTAGTGGTAAACTCGTTATCAAACTGGGTTTTTCCGTCCGTTCCATCGATAGTGAAGGTTGTGCGAATGTTTTTAATGGATTTTTTAAGGGAAGGGGTTGCCTTGCCGCGTTCGCTTGTAGGATAACTACGTATTCGCCTCCTTCATGTCCCGGACGGACACTGAGCACGGTGGTTGATTTTTTTTCACAGTTTATAGGAGGACGAGTCATGAAAAAGTATTTGTTTTTTCCCTTTGTGGTTGGCCTGTCGATAATTCTGACAGGCGTGTTGTTTGCGGAGCCTCTGAGAATCGGTGTGTCGTCCGGGGACGCTATGGGAGCGCAGAAGTTCAATCCGTCCTTCAACTTCCAGTCCACGCCGAACGCGCCAGCACGCTCCGTAGATTTTGTCGTCTATACCGCCGATCAAGGCACACAGGCGGCAGGTGACACTTGCTCGACGAATCCGCAAGCAGGGGCACAGACTTCGGGGTTCCAGATGGCAAGCGGGGGTGATATACCGAGTAATTACATGGATTACCTTCCAAATGATTTTGGAACGAGTCCATCCTACTGGGCCTATACTTCCAACCCAGGTGGTTTTTTGAACGGCAATCCTTATAGCTACATCAACCCAGGGGATGAGCGGTACTTGCCGCCAGGTAGCTGGTGGGTCGATCCTAACGATCCGCCGAGTGATGCTGACACCCCGGTCGTACCGGAACCGTCGACCATGCTGGTGTTGGGAATCGGTTTGGCAGCCGGAGCCTTGCCTCTGTCGCGTCGATTCCGTCGACAGAAGTAGTTAAAGCTGAGCGTAAATTCTCCGTCACACTCGAAGGGGAAAGAGTTCTTCGGAACTCTTTCCCTTTTTTCGTTCTTGCTGAAGTCGGGATTGGTAAAATTTTTCGATTTTTTCGTTTTTTCCGATTTTTCGTCTTTTTTCTGCCAATGATAGCGCGCGGCAGCCGATATAAGGAGAGTGAGACTTTGTATTTTCGGCCAATAATTTGGAGACAAAGGAATGTTTTCAATTCGAAGCCGCATCACGTTAGCATTCGTGTTGTTGCTGTCCACATCGGTTTTTGCCCAAACAGAGCGGCAGCCGACGGAAACCGTCGAGCTGTATCGGAAAGTCGGCAATCTCGACCGAGTACCTGTTGTCAGTAGCATCGACTTGGACCGAAGCGGAATCCTGTTGGCACTCGGCGGCGACGACCATCAGATTCGCCTCTGGGACATCGACAAAAAAGCCTTTGGTCGGACCTTCCAGCAGCGGCACGAAGATTGGGTGCGAGGCGTTGCGTTCAGTCCGGACAGAACCCGGTTGGCAACCGTCTGTCAGAGCGGTCTCGTTCAACTTTGGGACGTCCAAAACGGCACGCTGCTCCGCTCGTTGCCCAATGCCGGACGCGGTGCCCAAAAGATCGTGTTCCATCCCGACGGCACAAGTTTGGTAGTTTGCGGATTTGAGGCAAACGTCAAAATTTACGACCTTTCCACCGGTTCCATCTCGCAAACCCTTGACGCTCCCGGTACGAACTGCCGAACAATTGCTTATTCTCCGGACGGTTCGCTCCTTGCGGTCGGCGGCCGCACCGGTATTGTCCGGGTTTGGCTGCTCGCAACCGACAAGGTTCTCGCCGATCTGAAAGGCGACGGACGCCGGATCAACGCCATTGCGTTTTCGCCGGACGGAAAGAAATTGGCGGTCGGCGGCGACGGACCGTTCATCACGGTTTGGGACCCGACGGACGGTGCTCTGCTCCAAACGTTACCGGAACGCCCCGGCAAAACTTTTTCGCTGGTCTTTTGCGATGACGACACCTTGGCGACCGGCGAAAGCGACAACGCTATCCGAATTTGGAACCTGCAAACGCTTCAAAATACTGAAACGCTAATCGGACACACCGGAACCATCGCAACGATGGTCTACGAACCGACGAAAAAGCAATTGATCTCTGGAAGTTTTGATACGACATTACGCTTTTGGGTTAGTGACTAGTGACTAATTGTTAGTCATTAGTCACTAGTCACTAGTCACTAAAAATGGGACTTCTCAACACACTACTCGGTTTTTCCCCCTCGAAGGAATCGGAAACGATCAAGCGGCGCAAGTCGCTTCGTAACCGTGTTTGCCGTATCGAGGAAGTCGAACGCCGCGAACTGCTCGCCGCGATGCCTTACGTTGCGCCCGATCCGATCAACGTCGGTGTCGTCTATCACGAGGACTATTACGAAGGGCTCGGCATCAACCAGGGTGATGCGGGCGGCGACACGTTTATCGTCGCATGGAACGGCGGCGCCGACGGAACGACGCTCGATAAAATTATCATCGACTTGAACAAGGACGGCGGCTATCCGAACTCCGCAAGCGTTCATTTCAATACCGACGGCAAAATTCCGAACCCTTATGGTACGTATTACGACTTCGATGCCGATCTGCCGGAAAATATCGGTAACGGAATTACCGTCAAATCCGCAGTGGTCTCCGCCGACGGCAAAACGCTGACGATCGAGTTCGATGGTTTCACGTCGGACAAACAATTTTTCTTCAAGATCGACGTCGACGAAATCGGCGGCGAGGCCGTTCCGTCCGTCGACCGTTTGGTAACCGGCAAGGAAATGGAAGGCGCAACCGTTTCCGGAACATTTTCGCAACAAAATTATGAGGACAACGCGTTCTCGTTCAAGATGTTCGACATCTACTCCAACACGGAGGCACTCAATCTCGGTTTGCCGCCGGATGCGTGGTATTCGGACCGGGACGACAGCGACAACAGTGCCGGAGCACTCGGAACATTGAACATCCAGATACCGCTCAAGGGTTCGATTTCCGGTTACGTTTACGAAGACGTCAACAACGACGGAATCAAAAACACCAACGAAGCGGGAATCAACGGCGTTTGGCTCGAACTGTATGTCCGTAACGAAAGTACGGGGTTCTACGAAACGACCAGACTGAAAATGCAGACACGCAATGACGCCGTTCACGGTAACGGCTATTACGCCTTTGAAAACATCCAGGGAGGCCGAACTTACAAGGTCGTCGAAATAGAGCAACCGGATGGTTACGCCGACGGCAAAGACACACCGGGAACGATCAACGGCGAACAGGTCGGCGATTCATGGGAACCGGATGAATTGGCGAACATTCATATTGGTGCGAACGAACACGGCATCGATTACAACTTCGGCGAACTCAAGCGGGCATCGATTTCCGGTTACGTTTATCACGACAGGAACAACGACGGAATCCGCGAAGAAGATAAAGAAGAGGGAATCAAAAATGTTACGCTCAAACTCCAGATGTTGAACGCTTTGGGCAATTACGTTGACATTCCCGGTGCTGAAACGACGACCAACGACGCAGGATACTACATATTTGAAAACCTTGATCCGTTCAAGACGTATCGAATCGTCGAAACTCAACCGAGCGGTTGGGAAGACGGCAAAGACAGCGTCGGTTCGCTCGGTGGCGAAACCCTTCTGAACAACACGATTAACGTTACGCCGGGATTCGATCAACACGGCGTCAACTACAATTTCGGCGAGTACAAAAAAGGTTCGATTTCCGGTTGCGTTTACGAAGACGACAACAACAACGGAATCTTTGACGACGGCGAAAAGGGAATCCCCGAAGTAACGATTGAACTCTACGAAGTCGATGAAAACGGCGACTTGATCAAGGTCGGCGAAACGGAAACCGGGCCGGAGGGAGATTATTATTTCGACAACCTTGATCCGGGCAAAAAATATGTCGTTAAGGAAATTCAGCCCGATGGCTATTGTGATGGAAAAACAACGACGGGATACATCAAAGACGACCCGAAAATGACGCCGGTCGGTCATGCCGAGCCGGACCAAGACGAAATTTACAACATTGTCCTCGGTTCCGATCAGCACGGTGTCAACTACAACTTCGGCGAAGGTCTTCAGGGGAAACTCAGCGGTTACGTTTATGAAGACGCCGACAAAAACGGCGTCAAGGACACCGGCGAAGCGGGAATCGAAGAAGTGACCTTGACGCTCTGGGTTTGGAACGGTTCCGAGTACATCAAAACGAGTAAAACGGCAACGACCGATGCCAACGGATACTACGAGTTCACGGAACTCTGCCCGTTCAAGAAATATCAAATCGTCGAAGATCAACCTGACGGGTACGACCAAGGGATAAATTCAATTGGAACGCTGAACGGTGACGAGCCGGTTCAAGACACTCTCAGCAATATCAATTTGCCCGCTGGCGGACGGGGCGAGAATTACAACTTCGGCGAATGGTTACCTGATCCGCCGAAGCCTCCCGATCCGCCGAAGCCTCCCGATCCGCCGAAGCCGCCTGATCCGCCACAGCCGCCTGATCCACCGAAGACGCCGGATCCACCGAAGACGCCGGATCCACCGAAGACGCCGGATCCGCCGAAGCCGCCGGATCCACCGAAGACGCCTGATCCGCCACAGCCGCCGGATCCGCCGAAGACGCCAGATCCGCCGTATTATCCGCCGTCCACACCGCCATCGGTGCCGATCTATGGACCTCCGCCGAATCGTATGGTTGGCGCAACCGGTGCGGCACCTGCCGCAGCAGCACCCAACTGGCAGCCGCCGTACATTGCGAATACCCTACAAGCCGGTTACGGCGGCGGCGGGATTCCGTCCACCGGATTTTCCTGGCACCTGAGCGTCGTCAACGCCGGATACCCACGAGCTGACGTTGCCGGACTCGTTGCAGCCAACACTGCATCGGCACAGACTATGATCCTGGAAAGTACCGACACGGATTCGTCGGCAGGAGCGAAATACGTTTCCGTTGCCTGGACGCCGTCTCCGATGGACCAATCCGACTGGTACGTCCTCGGCAAAGACGGAAAGCCCACCAAGCGGTTTACCTTCGGTCCGAAAGGCGGCAAACCGATTGTCGGCGACTTCGCCGGTGACGGCATTGCCCGACTCGCCATTTACCATGAGGGCAACTGGTACATTGATCTCAACGGCAACGGACGATGGGACGAAGGCGACTTGCTCGCCCAACTGGGAACTGCCGCCGATCAACCGGTCGTCGGCGATTGGGACGGCGACGGCAAAACCGACATCGGAATCTTCGGCCCACAATGGTCGGGAGACGCTGAAATCGTCGTCAACGAACCCGGTTTGCCGAGCGACCTGAACGATACGATCACATCGAGGCCGAAAAATATGCCGCCGGACGTTACGATCAACGCCAATGCGTCGAATGTTCGGGCGATGAAACACTCCAAAACCGGCCAAACGCGGCTTGACGTGATCGACCACGTTTTCCAGTACGGCGAAGAGGGCGACCAGGCGTTCACCGGCGACTTCAGCGGCGACGGGATTACGAAAATCGGCATCTACCGTGATGGAAAGTGGTTCATCGACTACAACGGTAACGGTCGATGGGACGACGGCGACATTTACATTGATAACTCGGAACAGGGTCTCGGAGCGGACGGCGTTGCGGTGGTCGGCGACTGGACGGGTGACGGCATCGACAAGATTGGCTTGTACGTCAACGGTGTCTGGCATCTTGACACGACGGGCAACTTCAAGTTTGACACGAAGATCAATTTCGGCAAACCGGGCGACCTGCCGGTGGTCGGCGACTTCGACGGCGACGGGATTTCTCAGCTTGCCGTGGTGCGTCCGAGTTCGGAGCCTGAAGACCTGTTCACCGGCACACAAGCCGAGGGAACCGGCCTTTACGCCAAGGAATACCAGGAGCAGGACGGACAACTCCAGCGGCAGGGACGCACCAAGCACACGCCGCATACCGACGCACCGCTCAAACACCGCCATCGAGGACGGTAATCCTCGAATAAGAGACGGGTTGGAAATTAGGCGTGGAATGTGTTTTCAGGCTACAGGATGTTTTTTGCCGGTATTGGTGCGTTCTAGTGCCGCACCAAGGCTAAAATTGTGAATACTCGTTACCCCCGCGTAGGCGAGGGCCTAAATCCTAGACGTCATTGAGTTTGTTTCATCGCCATAAACTTTTGCCATTAAAGAAGATGTGAACATCTGTCCTCTAGGCCCCCGCCTTCGCGGGGGTGACGGAAATTTTGTCCAGCCCCATTTTTAACTCGCTCTATACTGAAAATGGGCAGGAAATGGACGCTTCTGGCAGGAAAAACGGCCAATTTGTCCCCGTTTGCAGTATAGATTCCCGCCTTCGCGGGAATGACGGGTAGGGAATCCACAATTTTAGCCTTAGTGCGGTACTTAGTACCTTTGCGCTGTGGCTCTCAATCGTTCGACTTTTTCTTGAAGTAATGAAACGGCAACCGCTTGGATGCAGGCGAACCAGACCCAGTTGTAGCGGAAAGCATTGTGTCCGCTGAAGCCGAAATACAAGAGAATCAAGACACCGCCAAATGTCATCAACGAGACACGGAAGCAGTACAGTCCTTCCTTGGCGTAACCGTAGCGTTCGAGGGTTTTGTAGTGTTGGTACGCCTCCCGATGATTGAGGGTGAAGCAGATGACCAACCAGAGGTAGGCGGCGATTCCTACCGTTCCGAGTTCTCCAATCACTTGTCCGTAGAGGTGGTGGGAAAGGAATCCTTCGCCAGTGGCACTTCCGTGCATTTCGGGACCGACGCCGACAATCGGAGATTTCTCCCAATTTCTCAAGCCGTCCCAAAACCCTTGTGAGCGTCCCTGAGCCGAGGCCGTTGCACTTTCGTTGAGCGTCGGGTCAATGATCGTCAAATAGCGTTCTTTCAGGTTGTCACTCAGGGTCATCCAGGTAAGGACAGCAGCCAGACAAATGATCGGGATGTAAAGGAATCGGCGCTTTGAGATCAGTGCGGCACACACCAAGACCAGGCCCAGCCCCACAAAAGACGACCGGGATCCCGTCAGCTGGATACAGCGGCAGCTCAGTAGAAAGTACGCGATAATAAACAGATAATGCCATCTTTTTTTTGCAATGGCGAGAAACGGCAACAAAAGCATAAAGTGGAGGACGATCGACGCTCCGTAAGAGTTCGGATTGTTCATCGTCATATCAATGCCGATCATTCGTACCGTTCCCATGGCGTAGACGTGGCGTCCATGGAATTGATACTCATAGTACGAATGGAGCATGTACAGGAAAAAACAGACGAGAAAAGCCGTCACGATGAGCCGAAGGTCCCGTTCCGTTTTGGCGAGAGTGCTCACCAGCAGGTAGAAGGCAAGAAGCTTGAACCAGTTGTGCGCGGTAACACTGTCAAAAATCGTCGTATACGGACTCAGCGTTGCCGAGACAAAGATTGCCAGTGCCATCAGGACGATTGCGGAATTGATTCGATTTGGCGTTACCTCGGTTTTTCCGGCTGTCAGCCACGTGACCAAGGTTAGGATCATGTAGATCCTCTCGATCCGGAAGGTTCCCATCCACGGCCAAACCTCGAAAGGCCGATGAAGGAAGAGCCACATGTATCCGATGGTAATCCAGATCATGGAATACAGCTATGAACGGAAAGGAAAACCAAGACGACAACGCAAAAGTATAGGGAATTACGTCTTTGACTTCCCGACGCCGTTTTTTAACACGAAACTCACGAAAAGACGAAAAACACGAACCCCGGCAAGCAAAAATGCTTTCGTGTTTTTCGTCTTTTTGTGTGTTTTGTGTTGAAAATAGACTTGGAAATTACTTTTGGGGAGTCAACAATGTAGTCTCCAAAGTATAGTTCATAGACGCCAACTGTCAACGAACAATCCTGCCTTTCCCGATTAGGAAGGATAGGAAGATAACGTTGACGACGGTCAGTCCGAATAAAGGGGCGAAAAATAGAGACTGTAGCGACAAAGTGGATGGTCAATCAACTCTTCGGCCTGAAAGGCCGGCGCACAACAGCCCAGGGCAACGCCCTGGGGCTGTGTTGTGTCAACCAAACAGCCGCCCTGCAAGGACAAGGGACAACCGGGAGGCCTTGCCCTGGGCTATACCATGAACGGGGTGCAATTGTCCTTTTTTGAGTAGGGTCCAAACCTTCGTCCCCTCTCCCCTTGGGAGAGG
>Ga0099364_10010029_pt1 | contig 13083 bp, 14 predicted proteins | sample TergutTh196P3_FD_73070 | JGI IMG/M metagenome (GOLD analysis project Ga0099364, IMG submission 73070) | Microcerotermes parvus P3 segment gut microbial communities from Pointe-Noire, Republic of the Congo - Th196 P3 | ecosystem: Host-associated > Arthropoda: Insects > Digestive system > Gut ...
GGAGATGTATCGGTTTTGATGCCATCGTCTTTTACTCTGGTAAAATAGTGTGCCAAGAAGTCAACCACGAGTAGCCGGAAGGCACAGCAAATCATGGACAAGTCACCCAACCCAAACATACAGTTCCCTCTTGAAGGACATCCGGTAACGTACATCAAACCGACATTGACACGTTCCAATATCATCGTGGGAGACTTTTCCTATTTTGCTGACAGAGACTTTGAAAAGCATGTCACGCATCATTACGACTTCTACGGCGATAAATTGATCATCGGTAAATTCTGTCAAATTGCAAAGGGTGTGGAATTTGTTATGAACGGCGTAAATCATCAAATGAATGCCGTATCTACTTTTCCGTTTTATATCTTTGAAGGCTGGAAGCAAGACATTCCGCTGCTTTCGAATATGCCTCTCAAGGGTGATACGGTCGTCGGTCATGATGTTTGGATCGGACAGAATGTAACGATACTTCCCGGAGTACATATCGGCAATGGAGCGATTATAGGATTGAATTCGGTTGTCGGAAGCAATGTGGAACCCTACACGATTGTTGCGGGCAATCCTGCAAGATCGATACGCAAACGTTTTGACGACGAGTTGATTGATTTGCTACAAGAACTACAATGGTGGGACTTGCCGATAGATGAAATCAATAAAATCATACCGCTTCTGAGTGATAGTGATTTAGATCATGTTAAAAATACAATCAAGAAAAAAAATATGTAGTTCGCCACCGGTTGCTAGTCGACACTGCTTGTATTGCTGTCCGCCCAAGTCGTCAATTGTACCATGAAATTTCGCCGTGTGTTATTTCTTCTATCGTTTTTGACGGTATGCTGGTTCGGCATGCAAGCGGTTCACGAACTCGGACATGTTCTTGCAGTATGGTGTAGCGGAGCAACTGTAGAGCGAGTCGTTTTATTGCCGATTTCTCGCACCGACACTGCCGATGTCGAGCATCCGTTGTTTGTGCACGGTTGCGGTGCAGTTGTCGGTTCAATACTTCCATTCCTGTTGTGGTTGTTTGTTCGATTGCTTCGATTGAGAACTGTATATCTCTTTCGCTTTTTTGCTGGTTTCTGTTTGATTGCCAATGGTGCATACATTGGATTCGATTACTCCGTAACAGGACCAACCGATGCCGGATTGCTCATTGAACATGGAGCGAATCGTTTTCTTCTCGTGTTGTTTGGAATTCTATGTGTGTCCGTCGGACTCTTTCTCTGGCATGGACAATCGCGGTTCTTCTTTGTAGAGCGTGATGCAGCACCGTAGTACTGTGCGATCAAGCACCGGTTGCCAATCGGCAACAATCTGTTACATTTTTGATGGCGTGAGTCATCTCGCATTTTATGAGCACAAACGACCCAAAACGTTGCGGTTGGTGTGGAACAGACCCATTGTATGTTGCCTATCATGATAACGAATGGGGACGGGAAGTCAGTGACGATCAGACGATGTTTGAGTTCCTGGTGCTGGAAAGTGCTCAGGCGGGGTTGAGTTGGATTATGATTTTACGAAAACGGGAAAACTATCGGAAGGCATTCGCTGGATTTAACGCAAAAAAAGTGGCGGCTTTCACTCCGAAAGATGTGGAGCGTCTGCTCCTGAATGCCGGTATTGTACGGAATCGTTTGAAAATCGAAGCGACGATAAACAATGCCAGGCGTTTTTTAGAGATACAGAAAGAGTTCGGAAGTTTTTGCGATTATCTCCGGTCATTTTTGCCCAATGGCAAGCCTATCGTCAATCATTGGAAAACACTTGCCGAAGTTCCCGCCTCTACTTCTTTGTCCGACACGATCAGCAAGGATATGAAAAAGCGAGGGTTCAAGTTTTTTGGAACCACGATTTGTTATGCTCATTTACAGGCGACAGGTTATGTGAATGACCACCTGGCGGATTGCTTTTGCCATCCGATAAATCAGAGGAAGAAAACGCACAAACGAAAGTAATTTATGATTCGTAAGACCATTCACTTTTTTGGTAATGTTCAAGGCGTTGGCTTCCGCTACACGACACGCTTTGTGGCAACCGAATTTGCGGTAGCCGGTTACGTGTGCAACCTCGGCAATGGCAGTGTGGAGTTGGTCGCCGAAGGGAACGACACGGAAATTGAACGTTTTCTCAAAGTGCTCTGTAATCGAATGAGCGGACACATTGACCGGGAAGAAATACGAGAGTTTCCAGCAACGGGAGAGTTTTCTGGATTTGCCGTTCGATAGCGCACAAAAAAATGCCGCCCATTACAGAGCAGCATTATTTTACTCCTCGCTTGAAATTCTTTTTTTGTGTATAAATCTATAGCGTCACGTGTTTTGTCCTTTCACGAAATGAAATCAAGTGAAAGGAAACTGCCCAACATGTTACACAATCCCCTACTGTCGTCCACGAGGTGTGCAAGAACCGTTTTTTTGGTTCAAGTTAGGAATCCGAGTCGTTTTAGAAACTGTTTTGGCTTGTCCCTTACCATCGCATAGACCGCCGGCAAGGGTTCCTTTCCCTTCTTCAATAATCCTGCAATACCCACCGACCGATTCAACAAACACGTAAAGCACTCGCCCAAGCCCGGCATCGATAAATAATGCCTGTCCTCATCACGCCAACGATCCTTCACAAAATGAAGACTGTTTTCTATCAACCAATGCTGACGAATCAACAAAAGAATGTTCTCCGACTTCCATTCTGATAAATCCAGAGAACTCATGAAATAACGCACTTCCGGCTTCACACCCTCTTCACTCGATGTCCATTCCACACAGAAAATGCTACGGCAATTCGGAACATTCAACGCCTCGCGTATCCAAGCCGCATTCACCGAATCAATCCAGAGTCTCCGCTTTTCTACGAAGCCTTTTTTTTAGAACGACTCTGCGCCGCCGGTTTGACGCTCTGTCGATCCTTGAATGTTAATGTAATCGCATCAAGCACTTCCGGCTGATTATCTTTGACCTGAAAAACATAATCCACTTTGTTTTTCAAAACCTCTAAGAGCGGACGCTGGGCGAAGATCGCATCGCCCGTCAGGATTTTCAGGTTCGGAAACTGTGATAACAGGTCGCCGATGTGCTGCTTCAAGCATCCTGGCTCATTGGTCTTATCTCCTTTGACCGACCATTCTGCCAGCACCACTTTGATGTCGTGAACGAACACATTGAGCATTTGTAACACTTCTCCGTCTTTGTCGAGAATTTGTTTGGCCGTCTTGCCGTCAACGGCGGCGGTCAGAGGTTCGTCTTGGAGCAGTTGGGACAAGAAAACGGCAAAGGCTTCTTGCAATTCATTTAACGATATTTTGGCGAGTAGTCGGGAGAGAGTGGTTCGATTGGGCGGTTTTTTGGTTTTGAATCCGAGCGGATTTTTGAGGGTTTTCCAATGGTTTTTTGCCCATCGGCAGATGTGGGTGAAGTAATTTTGTCCGGCGAGCAGTCCGAGAAAGGTCAGGGCGATGATGCCGGAACAGGGCTGATAAGTCCCTTTTTTTTGAGCGTGGATCGGTAATTTGACCGAAAACCTGAACCAGATGGGTAAGATTGTTTTGCATCGTAAACCTCCATGATGAATGCGTATGGATCCTATACGCTGCTCGAGGCGATTGGTAGGAAAAAAAATCTAAAAATTCTTCTTGCACATCTCGTGTACTGTCGTCAACCAGGGGCGAATCGGCTGTACCCTCGAACCCTCGACAACTGCCCGACTTTTCTGGTACACTTTGGGTTTGGAGGCTACTGGAAAGTATGATGCAATTTTACAAGATGGATAATAGGGCAATGTTTCCGTTCCCTCCGGGTACCGACACGGTGGACAAAGCCCTTGCAAGCATTCGGCAAACTTATCAACGTGATGGTGTAGACCTGGATAAGCCCGTAAATGCCGATTATTCAAATGGTTTGATCAGGATATACGAGCATGCAACACAATGGCAGTGGACACAAGATCATCGCCCGTTTTTTCGGTTATGGCCTGGTTTTTTGGAGGCGGTACGCACCCTCCGAATTCCGGACATTAAACTTTCTGATTTGATGATTGACTTTCCCGATAACATTCAATCGATCTGTCTTGAAATGCCTGTTGAAAATTCACCGATGTTCGGTAGCGAATATGTGACGATTATCCTTATCGGAAAAGTAAGTCCTTCGTTCATTAAAAAGGCTTCTGAACAGTACACTTACTTTATCACGATGTACCTTACCGATACATCAAAAAGCGGGGACTCACGGCATATGTCGAGCCATTTCCGGTTTTGTATCGATGAAGTGACCCAGGATATAACGATTGGTGAGTATCTGGAAGCTGGTGAGATGTTCAATAATGCAGAAAATGCCGATAATAGTCTTCGCTACTTTGCGGTATCAATCGCCATTCTCGTCGGTCTTATCACCAAAACGCAATCTGATACTCCACTCATCGAGCCGGTTGTAATTCGTAAATTTCAGGAAAAATGGGAAGCAACACGAGACATCTCATTCATCGAACGTTCTAAAAATCGTGGACTCTATGGTTGGGACATTGGCAAGAATCTTCCCGATAAAGAACAAATAGCCAAAATGCGGGACGAGGCAATCAAAGGTGGCATCAAATCCCCGCATTGGCGAAATCCTCATTTCAGTCGCCGTATCGTCGGCAAAAAAGAAGAGGGTCGAAAAGAATGGCGATTTGTGTCCGGCGCATTTATACACAAGGATGGGATGCTATCGGTACCGCAGGGGTATTATGGGGACTCATAAACCATAGTGTCCCATCTTGCATGACTCCCGCAGAAAGATATAATTCTTTGCAACGTTCCTGATAACAAGACAGTAAATTCATGGGCAATTTTGACAAAGCATTTGCACATTTCCCGAATAATCCGCCGGTAAGACAGGACAGAATCAGTGACATCAGTGAACTCATGTCCCCAACGATCCAGCGAGTGCGCGGTGAATTTTTGGACGACACATTCTTGCCAAAAATCCACATTGCCCACAAGAGCATGGCATTGAGTCACTCCTGTATAAAGCTCTTTCCAGATTACCAGCATTTTGCAGTTTACCTCGACGAGGAAAATGTTCGCCTCATCATCGTACCGACGACAGTGGAAGATAAAATCGGCTTGAAGTTCTCGAATGCCAAAAACGGCAAAGTTGTGCCGCGTCTATGCACTGCCAAATATTTTTGCCAAAGATTGTTTGGATTTATGGAATGGGATCCAGTCGCGAAATACCGTATCCTGGCAAATTATCAGGAGGTCGGCGATAGAAAGGTCATGCTATTTTCTCTTCGCGATGCACTCCAGGTATGCTCATCCGTCGTGGATGGGGAAGATGGCAAGAAAAAACGTCACACGACCATCAATATGCCGCCCGAATGGGAAGGAACGTTCGGCGATACACTGGACGTACTCGACAAGAAAAGCCGAGTAGATTTCAATAGCCCGTTGATTACGGTTGACCACAAGACAGGTGAAGTGATTCGTTTAGTGAGTTGGTGATATTTGATCTTCGCCACTCCTTCATTTGTAAAAATGACAGGCATTTTTTTAGTCCTCACTTCGTCGCTTACGATAAAATGGTGGGTGAATTCATTTCACTACTATTCCAATGACTAACGAACGAACATCGAAACTCCAGGCGATATTGAAGGTTGCCAACGCAAAGAAGCAAGCCGTGGTAAAGGTGCCTGTCAGTGAATTATTGCACTATGCCCAATCTCGGCAGGCAAAGAAGGCATGTGCGATTGCACCGCCGAGCCTTTATTGCCGATTGGCGGCGAGTATGAAAAAGACAGCGGAGGCAGAGAAAAAGGAATCGCCCAAATCAGAGGCTTCCAAACCAGAATCCTCCAAGTCAGAATCCTCTAAATCCGAGCCATCCAAGCTGGCATTGCCTAAACCAGCGGTGCCGAAGCCTACTACGCCTAAACCGATGACATCTCAAACCAATCCACCGCCGCCTTTTATAGCAGGTCAAGGAGCATCACCGGGTTTTGATTGGCAGTCCATTTTGAAGACGTTACAGCCATACGCCGCTCCCACTGCCGTTGGTGTTGGTGCTGGAGCATTGGGATCATTGATGTTGCCCCAAGAAACATGGCCAGGCGAATCGGCGCGACAATATCAAAGACGACAGCGCAATCGGATGATTGGCGATGGGCTTGCAGGCGACAGCACTGCGGCTACTCTGTTGGCAACGTACAACGCGTACAAGGCGAAGAAGGGACAAGGACTAGCAACGATGTAAAAACACATCATCAACTTTCATAAATTCCCTTTTTCTTGGGCAATTCCGCCAGGAGATGAGCAAGAAAGAAATTTTTCCCCTATGTCGAAACGGAGGCAGGGCAACTTTTGACATTTTCATCGGGAAAAACGCCGAATGCCCAGTTCTTCCTATTCTCCCTATGTTGCCCAAATTAGGCAAAAAGTCTTTCTTGCACATCTCCTGGGCAATTCCGCTTGCAAAATATGCCATGCCGGGTACAATGCGACAATGTGATGTTTTTACTTCGTAGTCGCTGTTGGAAGCCACCTGTAACAATAAAGGACGAAATATGCTGGACGAAGGTGAATTGCACACCATTTTAGAGCAACTTGCAAATGGCAGACCTGTTTTTCATTCAGAGGACGACTTCAAGTTTGCGCTGGCACAACAGATTAAAGTTAGGTTTCCCAATGCCCAAATCCGCTTGGAATTTCCTTTCCGGTCAAAAAAGACAAGTAGCAAAGCGAATAAAACGATAAAGAAGAAAGAAGATAAATACATTGATATCCTCGTATCTTTTGGAAATTCACTATTTCCCATCGAATTGAAATATAAAACGAGGACGCAAAACAAAGAAAAAATTCTAAAACTTGAGTACAGAAACGAAGAGTTCGAATTATCAGAGCACGGAGCACAGATAGAAAATACTTATCGTTTTTGGCGAGATGTGTGGCGGATTGAAAATTTCATTAAGGAAAAGTCAGATTCTCCAAAAGGCTTTGTCATTTTCTTGACAAATCGTCTTGGCTATTCGGAGAATGAAGGAAAACATGCAAGCGACGTTGAGTTTCGAATTCACCAAGGCAGGGAAGTCAAAAAACATATATTGAAGTGGCAAAAAAATACCAAAACCGCAAAAAGGGAGGAATTTTCCTCGTCAATACCATTGAATGGTCAATATAAACTTGATTGGAAAGATTTCAGCAACAAGTTTCCCAACGCTCCAACCAGATGTGGAAAGTTTATTTATCTTCTCGTCGAAGTGAACCGATGACCAAATAGCGTGGAGACCTGATCAGTTCCAGGGATTCCGGAAGTGTTGAGGAAAATTACCTGAAAATCTCCCAAAATTCCGCTCAATCGGGGGATGTCCCGCGCTGCGCTTTTCCGCCGCCGGGAACATTTTGTAACCGACCGTTACTTCACTTCCATTTGTTTCAATAATTCCATTGCCTCTTCGTCCCCCTGTTCTGCGGCTTTGCGAAGCCATTTTACTCCTTCCTCTTTATTTTGAGGAACACCTTCACCCATAAGGTAGCATGAAGCGAGAATATATTGTGCGGAAACATGCCCTTGTTCCGCCGCCTTTTGCCACCATTTGATCGCCTCCTGTACGTCTTCGTCCACACCGCTGCCAGCATAGTAGCAACCGCCAAGTCTGAACTGAAACTGTGGGATTCCTCGTTCTGCTAACTCTCGATAAATCATGACAAGTGCCCGCAGTGCTGGTCGGTAATTTTGTTCTGCGGCTTGCTCAAACCATGTAATCGCCTCTCCGATGTCCCCATCAACACCATTTCCTTCAGCATAAGCAACGCCGAGTTCGTATTGTGCCTCAACCTCCCCTTGTTCTGCAGCTTTTTGATACCAATAAACAGCCTCTTTCTTGTCTTGGGTAACACCGATACCGTTATCATAGAACGAGGCGAAAGCACTTTGAGCACGAGCATATCCTCCTTCTGCCGCTTTACGCATGTAGTTTGCCGCCTCCTTCTCATCCTTCCCAACGCCTTGTCCGTGCAGATGGCAAATAGCAAGACTGTAAAACGCCTCCGCCAATCCTTGTTCGGCAGCAATGCGAAACCATTTCACTGCTTCATCGTAGTCTTGCTCGACACCGAAAGCATTGATATAGCAATTTCCCAGATTGCGTGCTGCCAGTGCATGCCCCAACGCTGCTGCTTTTCGATATAACCTAACCGTTTCTTTCTTGTCTTCGGGAACACCCTCGCCAGTAAGATAATAGACACCGAGATTATAAATTGCGGGTGCGAAATCTTGATCAGCGGCTTTTCGCATCCACTTTGCTGCTTCTTCTTGGTCTCGTTTGACACCCTCGCCTTTTTCGTAACACAATGCAAGTTCACTTTGTGCCTTGGCATCGCCTCGTTCTGCCGCTTCCTTCAACCGTGTGAACCTTGCCGCTTCATCTTCATCCCCACGCTCAATATCTTCAAGGGCTTGTAGTGCCGGCTCATATCCTTGTTCTGTCGCTTTTTGTAACCACTTGATTGCCTCTTGTTCATCCTTACTAACACCAATGCCCAACATATAACAATCAGCAAGATTACACTGTGCTGATGGCAAGCCTTGCTCCGCCGCTTTTTTGTACCATTTGACCGCCTCTCTTGCATCCACGTTGATACCATCTCCATGTCGGTAGCAATTACCAAGATTATTCTGCGATTGTGCCCAGCCAAGTTCGGCGGCTTTTTGATACAATCTGAACGCTTCTTTTGTGTCCTTCTCCACTCCCTTACCGTTTTGATACGCATAGCCAAGACTATGTAGAGCCGACGGTTCTCCTTGTTCTGCTGCTTTCCGATACCATTTGATCGCTTCTTCCTCATTCTTATCAACGCCATTGCCGTGAACAAAATACTCACCGAGAAGGCACTGTCCCAACGCAAATCCCTGTTCGGCAGATTTCCGTGCCCATTTGACCGCTTCTACTTTGTCTTCGGGAACGCCATGCCCATTGTAGTAAAGGCGGGAAAGTTCGTACTGTGCCTCTGCATCCCCATGATCCGCTTGTACAAACAGGGCTTTTGCCTGAATGCCATAAATAATTTGTAGTGCATCTTCATGTCCTTGTTCGGCGGCTTTGTGAAACCACGTTATCGCCTCGTCCATGTCTTCGGGAACAACTTGCCCTCTAACGTAACTCATACCGAGATTGAATTGTGCCATAGCGTTTCCTTGCTCTGCTGCTTTGCGAAACCACTTGACTGCTTCCTTCTCATCCTTCTTGACACCAATACCTTCTGCATAGCAACAGCCAAGGCTGAGATATGCCTCCACATCTCCTTGTTCCGCTGCTTTTTGAGATTGTTCAAAATAGGCTTTTGCCTGTGGATCATTGAAGATTTGCCGTGCTTTTTCGTATCCCTGATCGGCTGCCCTTCGCAACCATTTGACAGCCTCTTCCACGTCTTGCGGAGTGCCTTTACTGTTGACATAAGACATGGCGAGATTGTATTGTGCTTCCGCATCGCCCTGTTCCGCCTCTTCCCGTAACCGTGAAACAGCCATTTCATTGCGAATATCGAGAATTTGTAGTGCTGGTTCATGCCCCTGCTCGGCGGCTTTTTGGAACCATTCAAAAGCCTTATCTATATCTGCGTCAACGCCAATCCCTTGAAGATAACAGTTTCCGAGACGTGTTTGTGCCTCTGGTTCTCCCTGTTCGGCAGCCTTGCGGAACCATTTGACTGCTTCCTGTTCGTCTTTGGCAATACCATTACCACTGTAGTAGTGGATGGCAAGAGCATACTGTGCTGTGAATAAACCCTGTTCTGCTGCTTTTCTAAACCACTTGACCGCTTCCTTCTCATCCTTGTTCACTCCCGCCCCCATTCTATAACAAATACCAAGAGAAGATTGTGCCGGAGCAAATCCTTGTTCGGCAGCCTTTCTAAACCACTTGACCGCTTCCTTTTCGTTCTTTGTAACTCCATAGCCTTGTATGTAACAGATTGCACGGCAACATTGAGCGGCTGGTGAACCCTGAGCGGCAAACACTGCTCCCTTCTCGTAAAACTCAACCTTTTTTGCTTCGTCTTCGACAAAACCATTGCCACCGCTGGCAGAATGGAAGGCAATATAATACAATGCCTCCGGGTTGTTCTTGTCCGCTTCCTTCTCCAAGATATTGCGTGGAGTTGTCCAGTCGATTTTGTCGGACTTACTGGACGGAACTGTTTCGGCAGCTGTCAGAACAGCGACTGATCCAAGCAACACGGCAAGGATATTAAGGGTAACGATCTTTTTCATATTTTTATCTCCGTGATAATGTCTTGCCGAATCCAGAGCCTCGGCATTGCTCTTACTCTATTACCTACTACGAACACAAGCCAATTTTAATCGGCTCATTGTCCGCACATTCCATTGTTTGTTAATGCACACTCCACATTCCTCGCTGATTTTTCCTTGCGTCTATCTCCGCCTGCACTAACATTTTCTTGGCACCATCGGAATATCGAAAACCCAGCATACTGACTGCCCATCCTTCACGCACCAGCAACTCGTTGAGCCAAACATCGTTGCCATCTGGCATCGGCAGGTACACCATTGCTAAAGTCCTGGTGTATCGGTCGGTCTGGTCGCCATCAAATTGTATCCTGACATATCCCTCTGCCTCTGCAATCTTGCTCTCGACATACGCTTTGGCTTCAAGGGCATACGGTTCCAATGGTCGAAGTTCGGAACAATCTATTCCTATCATTCTTACCCGGTACTCTTCAGTCTCATCGGTAATAACAAAGGTATCGCCATCGACTACTCTGATAACTTTGTACCTCCCCTCGTCAATCGGACTTACTCAGCTTGGACTTGAAGGGATAGGTTCATAAGTTGTAAATGCCGGGGTATCCGGTACTCTGTTAATGCACTCCTGACATGCCGGACCGTTACATCCTGCCAATAGAAGTAGGGCAACAGTAACCAGAGCAAAATAGTAGCGTAGTAGTGATAATTTTTCCAATTTATACGGCAAATTAAAATTCCTCATAATCCCTTTGTGAAATCTCCCAAGGAGAATAACTGTCCATTATTTTTTGCAGTGTACTCATTCCGGCGGGATTAAGTCTGATTTATCGGTAGGCAACATATTTTGATTCATCTCTGCCCACTGCGCTGCCGCTCCGTTGAGCGGACTCTTAACATTATACGATTGGTACGCAATCATCTCACCAATCCTAATAATCAGATCAATAAGCCGTTCCTGTGCTGTCCAATGGTCACCAACACAAATATGTGCTGGTTCAAAATTCGGATGAAAAATGGGTGTCAATAATCGACATGCGGGGGCTTGCCTCGGATATTCACTCGTCAAGCGAATTTCGACAAAGTGTTGTTCACGGTACACGACATTCCTCACATTTACTGCTTCCACTCCGCGAATGTTATACTCAATCAAATATAAATCGGGCGGTGTTCCTTCAAAATTCCGCAACCGAATGAACGGGGACTTTGCCAATCGTGAGGCAACCGAGTCCACGTCGGAATACAATCTTCTCAAACGCGGCGGCAATTTTCCGGCAGGAGGTTTTGGAATCGTTACCCCAAAAGGCGACGGGGATACAGCCGGAGCCGACGGCGGAACTGACGGTTGAACCGGCGATGGAGCGGGCTGTAGATCGGAAAAAGAAATAACAACACGTTCAGGATTTTTAACTGTCGTGTTTGGCTTATCGCCTTCCGAGGATTGTTTTGGCAAATCAGAGGCAGTTACAAATGCTTCGACTCCACAGTGAGGGCAGGAATCAAGACTGCCATAACGAAATTTTTTAGTGTCGAGACTTGCCTCGCATCCAAGGCATTTTAACTGAAACATCGCCGTGGATTGAGACAATTTTGAGAAGGTAAGTCCCTTCACTGCACCAGCAAGGGCGGATTTTCCTTCTTCGTTTTCGACCATCGTTTCCGGTGTGATTAAACCTTGCTTAGCCAGTCCTTTGAGTTGTCCGCCGGAAACGGGTCCCTGCTTTTCCCCTTTTTTGTTATAGTAGTACCACTTTGTCATTGTTGTTTACTGTAAAACGCCATGTTTATTTTGAAATGTCGATGACATATTATTCTTCATACTCTTTTTGTATCTCGTGATTAAAAAACGTAAAGACACAAACATTTTTCATTATATTTTGTTTTTGGATATTTGGATCGCCTGTGGGGTGTCCCCTTTCGCACTCACAAAAGTCCGTCTCGCCGTAGTTGTTCTCGATAATTATCAAGTCGTTTTTGATATGCCCCATCGTGTTCTTGGTATGCCTGTCCCTCCTGATTTGCGGTTAGCAAAGCAATTCCGCCATCTTTGGCGGACTTGAGAAAGAATACCATAGTAATAAACATTCCCAAGGACAGCAAGCAAGAGATGACAAACAATTCATCGGAAAAGGAAAAAAGGAACTGCACAATAAAAAGAATGCAAGTTGTCAGAGCTAACCCTGCGTTCACGCTATACGCGTTTCCATGCCTCCGAAGTGTCTCGTTCATGTCATCTGCCAACCCCTTGTACGCAACAAAGCACCAATAAAAATTGAAAAAGGGAATAAAACAGAAACCGACGGCTCTGCCCGGTGTGGTTCTGGCAATAGTAACGGGGATCAGTTTCCACAACTGATAAAGTAGCATATATGCGTAGATAACAGCAGGAATCGCGGCTATCCCGCAAGTTGGAATCATGGCTATCAGGCAAATCCAAAACACCATAAAGTAGTTGTTGAGTATCTTGATGGTATCGGCAGACATTGCGGATGCCGGCATCGGCTGTACAGATGGTGAAGAGACTGACTGTGTATATTGAGGTGTTTGTACAAATTGGGACTGAGATTGAAGCGAAACGGAAGGTGATTGTGCAAAGTGAGGAGATGGTGCAGGCATCGGTGCTGACATGATTTCATGATAGATCCGCTGATACGTTGCTTGATCGATTTCCCTCCGATTGAAACGTTCCCTGAGTTGCTGCAACATCTGATCACGATTCATTCCGCCAAAAGGGGCACCATGTGGAATGTCCACTTTCATCGGAGGATTCATGACGTTGACAAGCTTACAACCATACGTAGAACAGCCCTTGTTGTCTTGCCAGCATTCTTCGTGAAATGTTACTTTACATGCGGGGCAG
>Ga0099364_10010030_pt1 | contig 13083 bp, 10 predicted proteins | sample TergutTh196P3_FD_73070 | JGI IMG/M metagenome (GOLD analysis project Ga0099364, IMG submission 73070) | Microcerotermes parvus P3 segment gut microbial communities from Pointe-Noire, Republic of the Congo - Th196 P3 | ecosystem: Host-associated > Arthropoda: Insects > Digestive system > Gut ...
CGGTTGCGGTTCTGAAACCTACATCAGTGGACTCGGCGAACCCGAAAGCGAGTGGCAGATGTTCTGTCCGCACTGCGGTCGGCAATTCTCCGGCGAAGAAGTGAACTTTGCCCATCGGGAATCGCTACTCCACTGCCCGAAGTGCCGACAAGTTTTCACGCTGTCAGAAATGAACCGATTCGTATTAGAATCCGTTCCCGGCTTGTCGGAAGAGCAACAGTCTTCGCTACCGGAACTGCCGGGACTGCGCACCGAACGCACAGGAGATAAATTGACGATTGAATACACTCCGCCGTTGCCGACTTGGTGGAAAATGATTGATGTTTTCTGGGTGCCGATGTTCTTTGTTTTGATCTGTGGTGGGATATTTTTGTTGTTGATACTGGCTGTTGACGAAGGACCCCGCGTATGGGCTCCGATGATAGCAATGTTAGCCGTATATTTTCCAATAGTGTTTGTCGCATGTTATGGTCTTTTGTTGCTTTACGACACGTACCGCTCTCTTTACGCCAGTTGGTCGATTCAGATCGACCGCTACCGTTTGGAGATTCATCGGCATTATAAAGGGGACATCGAGTCGGTCTCTTTTGATCGTCGGGAGATTCGCCGACTCTGCCGGAATGAGTGTAGGGATATGTATCCTTCGCCGCTGTTGGGACGTTTTCCTTCGTTGTTGTGCAATGAAGGTCGCGGTGGACTCGAATTGGTGCTTCGAGACGGTACGATAGAACCTTTGCCGAGTGTTCCACATGATGGACGCAAGCATCGTTACCACTGCGATAGGAATTGCCGATGGGTGAATTATTTGAATCGCTCTCTTGCCGGAAAAGGGTAGGGTAGGGGAGAGAAGGGGAGCATAAGAGAAACTCTAATAGTACAAAAAATCCTTTGCGTTCCTTGCGTACTTTGCGGTTAAAAAAGGATTTAACCGCAAAGTACGCAAAGTACGCAAAGAAAAACGTCCAATTTGATCCCGTTGGCAACATAAGAGAGTCGGCGGCTGCGCCGCCGGTTTTTATTTTCAACCGAAAACTTTGTTTACATCTTCGGTGAGCGATATTTTTTCTTTAGGAATACCTGTCTGTTCGCTGGCGAGCCGCAGGACGGCATCGGTAATCGTTTCCCGAGTCCAAACTTTGCCTTCGGAATCAAGACTAATTTTTCGGACGATGTGTCGTGTGATTCCGCCCAAAGAATCGCACCCCGTCGGAATTGTTGAGAACAAGACCGGGATGCAGACAAGAAGTCCGAAAATACAACCGACGACGATACTGTAAAAAACCATCGGAAGCACAATGCCTAGACTGTTCAACATTGCACTGAGTACGAAAACAAACACAATACTAACTGCAATGCAAACGCTCATAAATCCCAAACATCCATTGTATTGCTTTCCATAAAGCGGCGGAATGTTCGGCGATATTTCCTTTCGTAGTTTCTTCCAGATTCGGCGGCGGCGTGAAAGCGGACGCAACAGAGGAGCGATTTGCGTTTCCGGTGTCAGATGTGAAATGTCGATAGCAAGTTTCTCGGCAAAAAAGTTTTGAACGGCTAAAAACTTCTCTTGGAATAGAATATCCGCTTCGGCTTGAGAGTGCGGCGACTTTGCAGTTTCCTCTTCAAGAAGAGTGATAAAATCTTCGAGCGTATTGATCTTGAAAAAATCATGTGCAAAGAGATCAACGTTGAATTTCTCTTCGATGTCGAGTAAAAAATGTGCGAAGTCGAGTCCCATGCAATGGATTTTACAGGTTTGATTTTGGACGGCAAGGGCAGGGGATTGCAAGTCGACTCTTTGCGCCCCTTTTGTTCTTCGTGGTTAAAAATAAAAGGATTAACCACAAAGTACACAAAAGGTTGAGCAACGAAAAAGGAGTGTGCTAGTTTCTGGCGACAGCCTTATAGTGGCTTATCGAAATGAAAACCTCTTTTTCAACCTCATTTTTCCGACAAAATAACCTCGGTAGCCAAGTATTCCCCTCAACATTAACCTCATTTACCTCATTCTCCTTATTTTACCGGTACTCCGTGTCGATGGGGGCAATGAGGTTAGTTTTTCGAGACGCATTGGCTACTGAGGTTGTTTTGTTTTTTGCAAATGAGGTGAAAATGAGGTTGTCTTTTCGATGCGCCGCCGTAATGTTACCCAATCGACAAACGTGTCGACGGATTCCGGTGCTACCGCACCGGGCTCTGTGAACGTTTACATCACAAAAGCCGGAATGGAGCGCAGCATAATGACGAAACAAAGAGCCGCAAGCGCAGGCGGACAATGATAATATCACGCGTCGAAACTTGCAGGCGGCACGCTTTCACCGGCGGTTTGCTGGTGTGGAAACTCTGCCGGAAGGGGCGTTGGAACTGCCTCTTAGCTGCTCTTGCCTTTCATTGTACCGTTTTGCGAACCAACCCAAGAAATACATCGCTTCGTCTGGGCATAGTTGCAGTTGCTCCATGTGCAACTTGACTACGGGGAGGTAGAGTTGAAGCATTTCTCCTCTATCGGGAAGAAGACGCAAAGCATCAGGTTTTCCGCTGAAATGGGCAATGCGGTCAATTAAATCACGTGCACGCTCATGGGGACGCTTCTGGTTTGGACTTGCATCTGGATTTTGACATTGATACAGATAAAGAGGAATAAAATCGGAATCGGAGTAACTCCGAAACGCCTGCTTGTAGGCATCCCAACCCACTACATCAACAAGACCAAATAGATAAAAAGCGCACACAGTTTTTCTGTTATATACCGCTTGTGGACCTTCAGCAGGGAAATGCAAAGTGCTAGGAAACGGCATAATGCTTCCGTCTCTAGCGGAACGAGTTGCCAAATCAAAAATTTGTTTTCGATGTTTCGAACCCCGCGTTATGCTAGGAGCACCATCAGAGTTATAACTCTGATGACAATGGGTATCAAGAGATTCCATTGCACAGGCGGTTAGAATCTCTGCAGCCATTTCAGGTGTAATTTCCCAACCTCTGTGAGTTGCAAAAGTATGTGCCATTTCGTGCAGAAGAATTCCTGGTGTGCCATTGGAGTGTATAGATTCGAAGAATGGTCGTCTCCCAAGCCGGTCACCGGCGAAGTTTGGATGATTCGTATTGATGTTGATGGTAATGCTAGACCTGTGTGCATTTCCAGCAGCAATATCTTTTTCACCAAAATTCCTTAAGAATACAAAAATTACTTCGCCAAAGGCGGGTTTGCTACCGGTTAAATCTTCGTAACTTTCATACACGCGGTCCAGCCTTTCAAGCAATGCTTGGAATTGTTGTCGGGTAAGCGGCTTGTCATCTCCCACAAAATCTAGCCATGCTGGGGTAAAGACAAGATGTCAGCTTACTAAAATCGGATCGATGTCCTTGAGATTGCCTTCCAAAATCAGTTGGGCTTGTTCTCTCTGCCCTGATATCCAAGAACTTATTCTAGTTCCTCGGAGTTTCGTGAGGGTTTGATATTGTTCCCAAGTCCATCCGGGCGGAAGTTGTTCGGGGGTGAGTTGTACGGGCTGCGTTGGCGGACGTTGTACTGGTCGGCTTACGGTTGCATGGTATGTATTCCTCGTCAAATTTACTTCTCGGCTGACATAATAAGCCCATGCTGTAGGAATACCAAAGACGAGCAGGATTAGCGGAATGCTCACAGCGTGGGGAATTCTGAAGCGAGAGGATTTAGGAACGTTAGCAGTGCCGCAATCGTCAGATTGCGTTTTTGTACGCCGCACAATCGCGGCGGATAAAGATTGCAGTTTTGTTAACGTTTTCGGAGTCGGCGGCTGTGCCGCCGGAGTCGCGAACAGACCGGGCAGTTGTTTGGCGAGTCCGCTTTTTCCGGTGTCGGTCATCATGGGCGTATCGGGCGTGATGATACCCTTTGCCGCCAGTGTTTTGACCTGCGCAGGCGTGAGAGGACCTTGCTTCCGGTTGTCTTCGTCGAAGTAGAAAAAGTTCGGCATAGCCTTTGTCGATAAAAAAGTTCGCTGCAGTGAGTAACAATATACCATAAACGGGATGGAATGGGAACATATTCCTTTGCGTCCCTTGCGATTCTCTGCGTTCTTTGCGGTTAAATTTTAACCACAAAGTGCACAAAGAACACAAAAGATTCAAGAAACCTTTCGTGCTTTTCGTGTCTTTCGTGGACAAAAAATCATGCTTGACATTCCCACCACGCATCGCTAGAATTGACGTTTCCTCTTACCTATCTGCCGCCATGAGAACGCTTGCTATCCTAATGATATTCTGCACCGCAACGCTGTTTGCCGAAGACAAAGTTACGGAAATTAAAGGTCCACTGACCGAAGATGGACTCATCGACTTCTTCAAAGCCGCCGAAGAACTGATCTATCCGCCGGAACTCGCCACCGATGACAACGGCTTCCGCATATTCACCCGGCAATTCGGCGATTTCGGAGATGCAAAAAGACTCGGCGAGTATTATCGACTCCAAGACATACGAAAAACTCAAACTCGATCCCAATGCTCCGCCGACACTTGAATATCCGCAGGACACATTCAGTATCATAGCAGAATCCTACAAGGCGAAAGGAGAAAGTTATGATTTGAATCGAGACGGTGGCACTGCGAATCCTTGGACGCTAGAACAATTTCCGATGCTTGCCGACTGGATAAAAGAAATGGACAAACCGCTTGATGCCATTGCCGAAATGATCCGTAAGCCGGTTTTCTGCCGCCGTTTGTTCAACCAGAAGAATGGCTCGAACCGGAGAGTCCCCGGTATTTGTTTTCCATCCTTCTGCCGAACGTCCAGTCATGTCGAGACATTGCACGACAATTTCAAGCAAGAGCGATGTATCGGGTAGGGCAGGGGAACATTGACGGTGTCATCGACGACAACCTTGTTGTTCATCGGCTTGGACGGCTGACTGCTCCAGGGGGATTTATAGTGACTCATCTTGTCGGCATTTCGATTGAAGGAATAGCAAGGGGGATGCCGATTGATGCCAACCCGGCGCATCCGCTTACGAAAGAGCAAATAAAACGTCTTCTTGCCGGTCTCGATGCTTTGCCGCCTCGGGCACCTATTTCCCTTGCGTATGAAACAGAGCGGCTTTCCACGTTGAGTGCGGTTCAATGTTTAGCGGTTGCTCACAAGCAGGGGGGCAGAGCATTACACGACATGTTGGGCGATATTGGAGGTCCGGTCTTACCGATACTGTTACCGGCATCGTTTGACTGGAACATCGTGTATCGCCGGGTGAACGAAATATACGATGCGATGCAGGAACCGCCGCCGAAGGAAAAATTTCATGCCCTTTTGGAGGCGGCAGAAAACAGAGACGCAGGAAAAGTTGCCCGAACATTTTTGACACGCGATGGTCTGGAAATGTTTGTCGCAGATAGTGTCATTGCACTGCTTGTACCGGCAACTACGGCTTTTGAAGAAGCGGTAAGGCGTTTGGAATGTGCGGAAAACATGCAGCGATTGGTATGGGCTATCAAGTTGTATCAACTCGATAACGACAACAAGTTGCCGGTCGGAAATTGGGCGGAGAAAATCGCACCGTATCTCGGTGAGAACCCGGAGCAGTATTTTTCTTGTCCGTCGAATCCTTCGCCGAAAGGGGAAACGACGTATGCTCTGGTGCAATATGGTGATGGTGTTCCAGAACATTATGAGACGATTCTTTTGGTGGAGTTGAAGGTGCCGGTGCCGTTGGACAAGGCGGTGATTACTGTTGATGAGGTGCTAGAGATACCAAAAAAACATGCCCTTGATCGGATGTCGAATCCTACACCGCATCCCGGCGGGAGGAACAATGCTCGGTGCAGCGGTGCGGTTCTGTTTTTGAGCACGTCTGTCAGCGAGAACGAACTGTCTCGTTTGCTGGGGCGGGGTAGGGCAGGGGAGTGAATGAAAACGTTCACAAAGTTGCATTGCAAAAAGATTTACAGATTTGATTTTGGGCAAGGGTAGGGGAGAGCGATCCGCAGGCGGGTCGGCTAAAGGGCACCTCTAAAATCCGGTTCAGAGCCGCAACCGAAAGGTTGCGCATTGTATTTTATTCAGCAACAAGATAGAATGACCGTGTCGTTCATGTTGAGCGTGTGCGGAAATTGTGGAGCATTATCATGCCGGAACTGGCTTCGTTTTATGGAATCAAAGTAATGATGTACACCGACGATAATAGACAACATCATTTACCGCACATACACGTTTGGTATCAGGGTGCCGAAGCCGTTCTTTCGGTTCCTTCGGGCAGATTGCTCGCCGGCGATCTGCCGACGAAGAAACTCCGAATGGTACGCACATGGATGGACATTCACGAAACCGAATTGTTGGACTGCTGGAAAAATGCCGTTAATGGAGTGACTCCGCAAAAAATCGAACCTTTACGATAATTCGACGTATGAAACTACAATCATTTTCGACAAAACTTAATCCGCGAGTCGCTACGGTCATTCCGCATCCCGACTTCACGCTGACACTGACATTTGAGAACGGCGAGCGGAAGAAGTTCGATATGACTCCGTACATTGACCGCAGTCCTTGGTTCGAAGAGTTACGGGACTGGAATTATTTTTCGCAGGCTCGTCCTGACCTCGGCACCGTTGTCTGGGCTAACGGACAAGACCTCTGTCCCGACACGTTTTATCTGGACTCCGTACCGCTGGAATAGAATCTGAGCCTCTTTTTATCATCAAACCACCATGCACGACACTGACGACTTCGACTTAAAAACGCAAACGTTTCACCAACCGGCGGTCTCACTGAACCCCGGCACGGTCATCGGCGGAAAATTCGAACTGCTCCAACAAATCGGAAAGGGAGCAATGGGAGTCGTATGGAAAGCCAAAGACAAAATCGCCGATAGACTCGTCGCTCTCAAATTCGTACCCAAAGAAGTCAGCCGATTCGAAGCCGAAATGGTAAGAGTGCGACAAACGTTCAAAAAAGTCCACGAATTGCAACACCAAGCAATCTGTCCAACCCACTCACTGGAAGACGGCGGACAACTCGGCTACTACCTCGTCATGAAATATCTCGAAGGGGAATCGCTCGACGCTTACGTTTTACGTAAAGCATCGCAAAGCGAAACCATGCCGCTCAACCAAGTGGTCGCCCTGCTCTCTCGGGTCGCCGCCGCTCTCGATTACGCCCACGAAAACGATGTCATCCATCGCGACATCAAACCGGCAAACATCTTTCTCGTAAAGAGCAAAGGAAAATTACACGTTCAAATCATCGACTTCGGGTTGGCAGACGAAATCAGAACGAGTATGACGCGGGTGAGTCAGCCGGCGGAACCGACGAAAACAGAAGTCTCCGGTACATTTGCCTACATGTCGCCGGAACAGATGCGGGGACGCTCGCAATCGGCAGCGACAGACCAATATGCGCTGGCAGTGGTGGCGTATGAATTACTGGCAGGACGCTTGCCGTTTCAAGGTGCCAGTCTTGCGATACTCATGCGGGCAGTGTTAGAAGAACAGCCGGAGCCGATCCCTACCATATCGGACGGTGCCAATGCTATATTGAAAAAAGCCTTGTCGAAGGATGCGGGAGACAGGTTTCGCACCTGCCGGGATTTCATTAACGCGCTGGGAACAGCGTGGACGACGGTCGCGAACGGCGCACCCGAAGAGGAAGAGTACGAAGACGACGATGACGAATACGAAACGACTTCATTTTCCTTGTCCGACATTCCTCGCTGGGGCTGGGCAGTTGCGGGCAGTGTGTTGGCGGTTGCAATTTTGGGAACGATCCTTTGGAGTGCAGGCAGCCGGAGTAAACCGGACAGCCCCGTCATTCCGGCGCAAGCCGGAATCCAGACGGAAGAGGCGGACTCCGTTTCTGCCCCGCCGCCGCAGAGCGACGGTATCCTGCTCGGACCGGAACTCTTGAAAGTAACGACGTTCAAGGATGGATACAAGCCTACGGGGCCGGATTTCGTCTGGATGGCCCATGATGGCAACGGGAAAACTCACGCTACGCTTTCAAATACTCCGGAAGGCTTGAAGGTCGTTCGCTTGGCGACCGATGATTCCCCAGTACATTGGATTCCACAACTGTTTTACCGCTCCATTCCGATGGTTAAGGGTAAAACATACCGCATTGAGATGGAACTACGGTCAGAAATCGGTAGCCAATTCCGCGTGCGGATACACTTCCCTCCTCCTAATTGGCACGAACTTGGCAGTTGGAATTTGCATTTAGAAAAGGACTGGAAAACGTATCAATTTCTGTTTACGGCAAATGAAACAAAAGGCAATACTGAGTTGTGCTTATTGGACTTTGAAAAGGACGGCGTTTACGAAATTCGGCGTGTTTCGTTGCGGGAAGTATTGTCTGATTCTGTGCCGCAACCGGCGGCTTATCGTCCTCCTGCCGACATTACGAACATTTTCCAAGCGGCACAAAAAGGCGGGGTGAACGATGTGCGGTATTTCGTAGAAAGAGGGGACAACGTCAATGGCAGAGGAAATAGTGGAAACAATGGAGCGCATCCGGCTCCTGAAGGAAATTTTACACCGCTATCGATTGCTGCCTATCATAACTCCGATGTGGAAGTCTTAAAGTACCTTGTTTCGCAAGGTGCCGATGTCCATGTGAAAGACAACAACGGCGGCGGGATATTGAATGGAGGAAGTCGGAATACACTGGAAATTACGCAATACCTTGTTTCTTTGGGGGCTGATGTCAAAGCGAAGTGCAGGAACGGTTGGACACCGCTCTACCATGCCGCAAGGTATAGCCCTGATGTGGAGGTCGTGAAATTTCTTGTTTCTCAAGGAGCCGATGTTAATGCGAAAACTTCGATGTATCCCGGCGGCGACACACCATTGCATGGTGCTGCCCGCAATAATGAGAAAGTTGAGGTTTTGAGATACCTTTCTACCGTACGCGGCATTAACATCAACGTTAGAAATAGTGAGGGCAAAACCCCGCTTGACGAGGCGAACACGGAAGAGAAGAAGGCGATTTTGCGGGCGGCAATGGCTGGAACGCCAGTGGCAAGGTAACACCCGGTGCGGTCTTAATGGGGCAGGGTAGGGGAGTGAATGAAAACGTTCACAGAGCCGCATTGCAAAGAATTTTACAGATTTGATTTTGGGCAAGGGTAGGGGAGAGCGAGCCACAGGCGGGTCGGCTAAAGGGCACCTCTAAAATTTAAGCACAGCGACCTTCCGGTCGCGGCTCTGAAGTTATACCGTACCATGGCACAATTTGTTTTTTTGCAACGTGGAATTTATCAACAGATTTCGATGAGCCGTCATATACTATAGCGCGCCAATCATTGTACTCTATTTTCTTTGCGACCTCTTTGCGTCCCTTGCGTACTTTGCGGTTAAAAGAAAAGATTTAACCGCAAAGTACGCAAAGGGCGCAAAGTCCAATTTGTACCGTGTTGCAGTATATTAGAGGTTCCCTGAAAGTCCCTATCTTGTTTTTCACAACATTTTGACTACAATGCCTCCCAAACATCCTTGAATGGAATCACCCTTTTTTCAACCCTAATGACTCCCAGCGCAACGAAGACTGCCAAACCGAGAAAACCTTCTACTCCCGCCACGAAACGCACAGAACGACTCACCCTCTACGACAGACTCTCGCATCTGACCTATAAACAAGCCTGCGATATTCTCGGACCCGAAGGAGCACACCTCTTGCGGCGATCCTTTCCGCTCGACTCACTCGATGTCAAAAACGACATCTTTTTAGACGAAAATCTTTTCCGACTCTCGATACATGAACCATGGATAGAACCGGCAACCGTCATCGTGATGCATGTTCCCGGCTCCAAACATAAACTCTCGGCATTCTGTTCGCACTGCAATCCAACACGGATTCCGAATCGATTCTGCGAACACACTGCAACCGCATTACAGTTACTGCTCGAAGAAAAAACGCTCATCGGTCTCGCATCGGAGCCCGATCTCGAAACGCCGCCGGAACTACTCTCCGAAAAGAAATTGCGCCAACGCGCCTTGCATGAACGTGCGGAACGTTCCCGCGTCGAAACCTATCGAATCAAAGTTTCCGATAAGTCAACGCCGTGGACAGATTATCTCGTCAACAGCGAAATCTCCGGTAAAACCTACCGCGTCGCTTTGCGCGGCACCAAAAACGGCGACTCCTTTTGTTCTTGTCCCGACTTCCGCACCAATCGGCTCGGAACCTGCAAGCATATCATGCACTTGTTGCGGCGCATCGAAAAACAGTTCGACGACAGCGACTTGAACAAGCCCTACAAAAATCGGGAAGCCATCGCCTATCTCCGCTACGACGAGGAACGCACGTTGCACTTCGCCCTGCCGGACGAAATGTGCGATTGCGAAGATTGCAAGGAAGTTAAGAAAATTGCAAAACGGTTTCTCGATGGTTTCATCGACGATGTTCATGCGTTTCTCAAGACCGTTGCGAAACTGGAATCGCTGGGACAGGCTGTTACAATCTATCCCGATGCCGAAGAATGGATTCGCGACCGCTTGCACCGAGACCGCATCGCTTCGGCAGTCGCCGAAATCAGGGCAAATCCGAAAGAGCATCCGTTGCGTCAATCGTTGCTTGCCGTTGAACTCTTGCCCTACCAACTTGACGGCATAGCGTTTGCGGTCGGGGCGGGCAGGGCGATCCTTGCCGACGACATGGGACTCGGCAAAACGATACAGGGCATCGGCACGGCAGAGTTGTTGTCTCGGCATGTTGACATCAAGAAGGTGTTAATCGTTTGTCCGGCATCGGTCAAGTCGCAATGGAAAGCCGAAATCGCAAGGTTCGCTCCGCACCGTGAATCGCAAGTCGTCCTCGGCAGTGCAAAGGAACGATTCGAGCAATATGACAACGATGTCTTTTTTACAATCTGCAATTACGAACAAGTGATGCGGGACTTGTTGCCGATTGAACGGACGAAATGGGACTTTATCATTCTCGACGAAGGGCAGCGAATCAAAAATTGGGAAGCGAAAACGAGCAAAGCGATCAAGGCATTGAAGTCTCCTTATGCGATCGTGTTGAGTGGAACACCAATGGAGAACCGGATTGATGAACTCTATTCTGTGGTGCAATTCATAGATGATAGGCATCTTCTTCCGGCGTATCGGTTCTTTCATCGGCACCGGATCGTCGAGGATACCGGTCGCGTTGCCGGTTACAAAAATCTTAATGAACTGCGGGAACAACTCAAACCGATTCTACTGCGGCGGACGAAAGAATCGGTGAGTCTGCAACTGCCGGAACGCTCGACGGAGATCGTGCGCGTTGCTCCGACGGATGAACAACTCGAAATGCATGCGGGACACATGATGACCGTGATGAGTGTTATAAACAAATCGTACATTTCGGAAATGGATTTGCTCCGCTTGCAGAAGGCGTTGCTTGCGTGTCGAATGTCGGCGGATAGTACATTCCTGGTCAACAAATCGGAGCCGGCGTTTTCGAGTAAACTGGAACGGCTTGAAGAACTGCTCGGCGAACTGTTGCGCGAACCGAACCGCAAGATTGTGCTCTTTTCTGAATGGACGACGATGCTCGATTTGATTGAGCCTATCTTTCACAAAAACAAGGCGGACTTCGTGCGGCTTGACGGCAAAGTACCGCAGAAGAAGCGGCAAGCCCTCGTTAAGCAATTTATGGATGATCCGAATTGCCGGGTCTTTGTTACATCGAATGCAGGCTCTGTCGGTTTGAATTTGCAAGCGGCGAACACGGTGGTCAATGTTGACTTGCCGTGGAATCCGGCAATCTTGGAACAGCGGATTGGTCGGGCGCATCGTATGGGACAAAAGCGGCAGGTGCAGGTGTTCTTGCTTGTTACGGAGCAGACGATTGAGGAGCAGATGCTTGGGACGTTGTCGGCGAAACATGATTTAGCCCTCGCGGCGTTGGACATTGCTAGTGATGCGACGACGGTGATGATGCGGTCGGGCGTGGAAGAGTTGAAGCGGCGGTTGGAAGTGTTGCTCGGTTCAAAGTTGGCAGCACCGGAGGACAGAACGGACAATATAACGGTACAAGAAATTGCCGAGGCGGTACGACCGCGTCAGGAGCAAATTGTTCAGGCGGGGAGTGAAATCATTGAGTCGCTCTTCAAGTTTGTCGGGACGCTTGCAGAGCAATCGCAATTACAATCAACAACCGAGTCGGGGACACTGTTTCCGAATACCGAGTCGGGGACTGTGTCCCCATCGGCTCTCGCAACGGCGGCGAAGGAAGTCATGCCGTTGGTGCAGAGGGCGGTGTCGGAAGTGGTTCACATCGAAACGGATGCCGAGGGGAAAACGAAGTTGTCGTTCACGTTGCCGGACAAGCCGGTAATGGATGGTCTGTTGCAAGCGGCTTCGCAGTGGTTGAGTTCGTTTGCTGACAAGCGAAGTTAACAGAGCCCGGTGCGGGAGCACCGAAGTAAGAATCAAAACACCGGAGCTCCCGCTCCGGGCTCTGTTTGTTCTGTGTGAAAATTTTCCCACCAGCACAGTAATTCTCACTCCACTCGATTTGTAGCCCGCGGTAAGAGCGATCGTCGCACTGATCGTTGAATCTGTTCCAACTGGGCAGGTGTCATGACACCTGCGATTTTGGCATCGCGCTCTTGCTTCAAAAGTTCAAGCCGCAGTTCCAATAGAGCCATGACCTCAAAGTATTCTTCCTGGATTTTATAGATTTGCTCCCTTTGTGTAGCATTTACGACGGGTCCATAACCGCTCGGCACGGCACGTCGAAATGTTTTTTCAAGTTTCAAGTCCCGCATTGCAGGGGTTGCCTTGTCCCTTGTTTCAACGGTCAAGCGTTCTTCCTTCGCAGCGGGAGCAGCAGGGGTTGGAGTGTTGTCATTTTCTTGAGCAACTGCCGTTAAAAAAGAGAGAGCGAGGACGAAAACAAGGGAGAACAAAATTGATCTTGTCATCATGAATTTGTGGTTGGAGGTGTGAAATAATTAGTTGATTGTGAAACACAATGCGCCATTATCTCCGATTATAGAAAAAGTGTCAAGTAGGGTTGGGCAGCCGGACTAGAGCAGGGGAGGGGAAGTAAAAAACTGGAAATCACATTGCCACGCTGCTTCGGAAAAAGATGTTTGATACGTTCGTATTGTGCGTCGGGATTGTTCATGACGAAAGATA
>Ga0099364_10010031_pt1 | contig 13082 bp, 11 predicted proteins | sample TergutTh196P3_FD_73070 | JGI IMG/M metagenome (GOLD analysis project Ga0099364, IMG submission 73070) | Microcerotermes parvus P3 segment gut microbial communities from Pointe-Noire, Republic of the Congo - Th196 P3 | ecosystem: Host-associated > Arthropoda: Insects > Digestive system > Gut ...
TTTCAAGCAACAAATTCTCAAAAAAGGAGCTTATGTAATGTTGAAAAGAAAATTTGCCCTGTTCTACGTGCTTATCACCTCGCTCTGTTTCGCGGCTTCCGCCTTCATCGTCTTTCACGCACTCGGATACCGCGTGAACCGTTCGGCTTCGCTGCCGTTCCTCGTCTACGAAATAGCGGCGCTCACTCAAGACGCCGAGACTAAACGTAGTGATTACGTAATCATTGATCTCTCCAAAACCTCCAACCCCGTAATCCGCATAGGAGTCGAACGCGGTTACGTGAATTTGCGCGAGCCGATGCTTAAACAAATCGGAGCGATTCCGGGAGATACTGTCGTGCTGGAAGACGGATTTCTGTCCGTGAACGGTAAAGCAACGGAAATGGCCATAGCCTCCCATGATTCTTATGGCGGAGACCTCTACGCATATCCGACGCCGATAACGCTTCAATCCGATCAATTCTGGCTCGTATCCGATCCCGAGCGCGGTTTTGATTCCCGTTACTTCGGCCCGATAAACAGAAATGCGTTTACACACAGGGCTTATCCTGTCTTTTGATGTAAAATCATTGACATTGGGAGGGGATTGCCTTTGGAGAAGCATATTGATAAAGAAACGACTAACGCTGAATCTAAAAAAACAGAACGCTACGACTACGACGGCATCTGGAAAAATCTCATTAACCGTTTTTTCTGGAATTTCCTCGAAATAGCATTGCCCGACCTTTATGCGGACGCGGACACAAACGCGGAGTACGTTTTCCTCGATAAAGAATTCACTGATGTCCTGAATACCGGCGACCCAGAAATCCACACGAGTCCGCATTTCGCTGATTACGTGATAAAGGTTCCCATGAAAAATGGAGACGTAGAGTTTCTTATCCTCCATGTTGAATTTCAAGGAGAGGGCGGAAAAGACTTTCCTTTCAGAATGTACCATTACCAGTGTTTTATTTTCGCGCATTTCAAGAAGGTGCCCGTGGCGATTGCAATCATTACGGACAAGCGACCGCCGAGCGAGGCTTCGAGTTTCACGCATTCTCACTATGGAACAAAGACGGTTTACGAGTATAATAACGTTGTGGTTATGGATTTGGTCGATGACGAACTTTTGTCGAGCGATAACCCGATAGCGCTTGTTTTCTATGCGGCAAAATCCGCACTTAGTGTTAAAGAGGAACTTCAAAAGTACACCTATTTGCGTAAGTTGGCCGAGCTTCTCGCAGAGCGTGGCTGGAGCGCGAATGATAAGCGCGATTTGCTGCTTTTTATTGAGAGAATTATCAATTTGAAAGATAAAACGCTCAAAATACAATATCGGGAATTCCGCCGGCAATTGGATAAGGAGGGGAAAATCGTGTACAAGCATTGGCTTCAAGAAGTAGAAGAGGAAATAGTGGAAGACCGCACCAAAGAAAAAGTGGCGAAAAAACTTCTTGATCGTGGAGACTACTCCCCCGAAGAAATCTCGGAGATTGCAGAAGTGCCAATGGAACGTGTGCTTGCACTTATGAACTAAACTGGTCATAACGAATATTCCTCTAATAGAGAAAAAATTGAAAAGGGTAGTCCCCTGTATGCCAATGAAGCCTACAGGGGATTTTTCTATTCTTTCCTCTAATCTCGCCACGCCGCTCATCGACAAACTCTCAGCCTAAAAATACGGATACGGGAAAACAACGTCCTGCTGAACGAAAATCCCCATACGCTTGCCGGGCCGAATCGTTATCGTCGGCTGAATGGCGCTTGCCCTGTCCATCAATCTACTACCCATGTCTAGGATCGAGCCGGCTACGCTCTCGGCCGCCACGTCACGCGGACTTCTGTTCTCACTACCCATGCTCTCGGAATCCGAGCCGTAAACTATTTCCGCACCAGCCACGAAAACCGAGGCAAATAGCGCCGTCTTGAGCATCGTTCCCCAATGCTCATTTACCCTGCCTGATAAGCCTGAATATCCCGCTTGGTCGACACCCGGACTACCGGCAATATCCAGCGTTGTACCGTTCGGGAAAACGAGCCTGTTCCAGACCAACAACACGCGCCGCTGGCCGAAAGTTATCTCGCTATCATAGACTCCGAGTATTCTTGTACCCTTCGGTATCAACACATGACGCCCTGTAGCCGTATCCCATACGTTTTCGGATACCTGCGCTATAACATTGCCCGGAAGGTCGGAATTTATCCCCGATATCATGATTCCCGGTATAATCGTCCCGGCCTTCAATTCGTATGGAAATTGCTGTGGAACGGGCAGACTCGCCGAATATCCCTGCGGAGTGAGAGAACCGCCGCCGCTTCTCAGAAAATCAACCTTCCCTGCCTGCCCGCTGGGGTTCGTCTGTTGCCCTTGTTGCATTAGAGCAGCCAGCATAGAAGAATCCATGATGGATGAAGCGTCGCCCATTACGGTATTCTGCGCCGATGTCGCGTCGCTACGTGGCGTGTTCGTCCCCTCATTTCGCGTCACCTCGAAATTCTCGACGACAGGTTTGGAGGTGAGAGCTTGAAGCCGCAACGTTCTGAGAGTATTAGCCGCTTGCGCGTCGTCTCTGTTTGAGTAGTAACGAGGATGCGGCGGCGGAAGAACAGGCGGCGCGACAACTTGCTCCCTCCTTGGGGCCTCTATCACTATTCTTTGAATCGTCGGTTCAGGCACTGGAGCAGGTTCCGGTTCTGCAACAGGTTCCGGCTCTATCGGCGCCGCTATAATTTGCACGGGCCTCCTGTCGCGCCTCATTTCGGCGGCGAGTTCCGCAAATCCTGACGGCTGCGGCGCTCTATAGTTTGTTTGACTATCCCGCCCGGAATTATTACCGCTATTGAAACTCGCCTGCGTAGTAATCAAGGCTATGATTGCGCCGACGCCTATTATGAAAACGAGGATTAACCGTTTGCTGTAATGTCTCGTCTTTTTTTTGCTTTTAGGAATAGCGGGGCCGTCGTTTTGGCGCTCGCTTGCCTCATCGAGCCTGTCTTTTTCATCCGTCATCGTCTGCATCCTACTTCGGCTGGAGCCGCGTAATAACAACCCTGTCCTGAGCCGCGCCTGTGCCCACGATCAAAGCGCCTGAGTCGAAAACCCTGTCAACGATGTACATGTCCTCCGCAACCCGGTAATTCACAAGAACTTCCCTTCTTCGCTCGAAGACGACAAGTACCGGAGCCTCGACAGACCTAATCATGCTGCCCTGTCTGAACTGGATATAGGTTTTAACTCCGTCGTCCCACACCCGAACCGGCTTCCAACGGAGTGTATTCTTTCCGCGTATTTCATAATCCAGGTGCAAATCTTCCGGGTTTACCGAGTAACCCGAAGAAAGCTCGATATTTACCTGCCGGTCGGCCCTCTTTTGCGCTATAAAATCATTCCAGTCGGATAACGTGTCGGCGGGATAACTGAAAGACACGGAGGGAATATGGTCTGTCGCGGTGGCAACCAGGTCAAGATGATATGTGCGTCTGTCCGTGTTTATTACCAAGTTCGTCGATATGTCGGCCATCAGGGGTTTTATCAATACGTGCATCTGTTCCGCGTTCCCTGATCCCGAGCTGCTTGGAACGAATGACCACCTGACCGGATCGCCGGGATGGACGCCCGTAACTATCTCCCCCGGCTGTAAAATCACAGAAGTGACATACATCGGTCGGCAGACTATCCTCGGTATATAAGTCGAATGGGATAGGACGAGAGTTCCGACGTCGCCGGTCACGGGAGGTACGCTGTTTCGCGCCTCACCGTACTCCTTTACAAGTTCAAGGGCCTTTTCGTCAATTTCCCGCAATGACAAATCTTCGATAATATTCGCCCATCTCCGCGCCCGTTGTTCTTCTTCATACTCATCTTGGGTTATTTCTTGAACACCCGGAGGGAGATTGACAGGAACGGCGTCGCGAAACGGATCTGTTTCAAATGCTCCCTGCCCATAAAAGGGAGCGTTTTCCAACTGTTCGGCGTATTTCCCCGGATCGTTCAAATCGAGAGCCTGTTCGCCGTTCTCATCGGTCAGGAGAATAAGGTCGGCCAAATCAACCGCTATGATTTTCCCGTCATACTCTATCTCCACCACATTGCCGGATTCCTGACACTCCCCTATCACTGGAAATATCAAGGTATGACACAACAATAGAGAGCAAAGAGCTGAAAACATCATTTTTTTCATCATTGTCAATTTCCTCCATTCTTTATGCGTTTTACAAAATTTCCGAGTAGTTGAAATCGGTAACGAAGATACCGAGCGGGTTCGTTAAAATCTCCTGCATCGCGCTTGGCGTCACTATCGCTACTGAAAAAATCCCTCGAAAGTGTTTTGTCCCTAATTTGTCGCCCATGAGTGAAAAGCGTTCTTCCCTCCACTCAGCCTGCCAGGTATCAGCGGACATCGAAAGCACGCTGTTCACCGTGACGTTTACCGTCTCCGTCTCGCCGATTACAACCGGATTGTTTCTCAAGAAATATTCCTGGTATTTCTTCTCGGCAGGCGTATTGATAGGCGTCGTTGAATATACGAAGTTCATTAGCGTTAGCTGCGCTTCCGGGTCGTTAAACACGGTTTTTAACGCCGTAATGTAACGGCCAATGTGAGAAATAACTAAACGCACATCCACGCGGGATGGAGCCACCGGCTCAACGGCTATTTCGTAGCCGTGGGAGTCCACCTGGACGATAAAAGGGACTACTGTCACGCGCCGGGCCATTATGACTACGGAAAAAACACAGACCGCGCAGCAAAGTACCAAAACAGCCGATATACGCCTCCATTGAGCCGCATTTTGCGACAGATACCCGTATCGTTCGGCGGCCTCTGCACGTCCGGCCAGAAATGGGTTTGAATCAAGTTCTCTGGTTTCCTCGTTATGTTTACTTGCCATGCTCTGCTACCTCTTTTCTCCGCTTTTTTTCCTGTCGGATGCAAATGAACCCCAGGAATCGGTGGTACTGCTTCCCTTACTTGCGCTGCCGGCTTCACTCGCCGCAGAATACGAACCGGCTATCGTTACGTTCCCAACTGACGATCCCCGGCTCGATGGAGGTGAAATCGTGTTGGCATTTGCTCCACCGGCACGAACGTCGGCAAACTGCCCCGCCCGCTGATGATCCGCATATATCCTTTCCCCTGCCCCTCGCGGGCCTCCAGACTGAGGCCCTGTCATAACCGTTTTGAAGGCTTCCATAGCGCCTGCCGCTTTCGCGCCTCCCGGTGTTGAGCCGGTGTCTTTCGCGGCTTGAGTTGTATGCTGAAATGTTTGTGCCGCCTGTGTCACTGTCGATGCTCCTGCCGTTATCTTCTTTGCCGCCATGTGACTGGTGCTGATTACCGTCGCCCCGAGGCCATACGCCACCATAGCCGCGCCTTTGATTAACCCTCCGTCCATTCCTGAAACGGAACCGGTAAGTACAGACGAAGCAAACTGGGGAACAGCTTTCAAAATCATGTAGAAACCGAGAAGGGCGCAGCTCATAGGCATGAGAAATGAAAATACGCTTTCAGCGTTGTCGAGATTGATCGAAATCATCCCAGGCCACGTTGATATGATATTTCGCATGATTCCAAGACAGAGGCAGAGCATAAGCATTTTCACGCCCACGGCTGCCAGTGCCTTGATGTAGCTCAAAAACAGATCACGGAAATAACCTATCGCGAAGAACGGAGCGGTAAAGAGCCCGCCGATCAGGATGAAAATTGCCTCTATCTCGACGACCAAAACTGTCGTGGCTATCATGAAGAACAGGCAATGTATCAGGAAAATTATGAACGTCATGCAGATAATAAGCCCGATATCCCTCCACCCAAGCCCCCTAGTGAACTCCACGAGCGGATATACAACGTCGGAGAACATATCCATTAGTCCGCTGAAATTGATATCCTGCCCTGAAATCACCGAACCTATCCTTTTAATCGACTGCGTGATAAGGGCCAGTCTCATTGGCGCGTTCAGGAGCCAGACTAACAGCCCAACGATAAAGGCATAGCGGACTAAAAGCGCCACTATGCCATCCATCGTTATCTGTCCTGAGATCGCCAAATCCTTTAACCCTATCGCAAACCCAATGACCGCGGTCACCGCGAGAAGTCCCAAGGCTATTTGCCCAGCCCTGTCTAGCCAGCCCTCGCAGGCGTTCATAATCGCGTTGTAGAGATCCGCCATTGCGACATTAGCGAGCTGCGCGTCTGCGCGTGAAGCCGTGAAATGAAGCAACATCGCGCAGACGCAGCAAGCCGTGAGGAACGTAATAAAACTGCGGGAATCTTTCACGTTGACAGGTTCTTTCATTGCCCGAGCCGATCTATGAGGCTTTCATTCGGGATATTTACTGGATATTCGTGACCTCGCTGGAAGAAAGCCTCAATACGTTTGTTTGAAACGTCGTCCGCCGCTCGCTGTGCCTCGAAAGCAGTACCGGCCATCTGCGCCTGCATCATTTGAAGTTGGCGCAGCTTCATAGCGTCTTCGGCCAGAAAACCGAGCAGTTGATTCGTTGCCTGTATCAGTTCATTACGGCCTGTGGCCGAACTCGCTTTATTCTGTAATTCTTTCAGCGCCGAAGCGTCATCGTTAATAAGTTGTTCGAACGAAACGCCTATCGCCTCCATCGTGCTTCTCACGGTTTCCATTTGGGTATCCACGATATTACGAAGTTCCGAGGATAAATCCGAAACCCGCGTGAGTGATTCCATGTCACGATAACTCTTGAAACGGTTTTTCAGTTCCTCATCCAAGTTTGCGAGGTTGTAAGCGAGTCCTTTCGTATTGTCGATTATCCCTTTTATCTTCGAGTAAATTCCTTGGACATCCCTAAACAACTGATCCGGTATCGTAAGGGTGTTATGGATCAGGTCCTGAATCATCTTTATCTGGTTTTGAATCTGTTCGGCAAGCTGTGAAACCTGCCGCCCAAGTTCCGCGTTATTCATTAACTGCGTGATTTCTCTCGCGCCGCCTGTAGCGCCGCCGCCGGCGTATGCCGTGTTTGCCGCAACCGTAAAACAGCACAACATGAACAGAACGATGATTTTTCGCGCTTTTTTCATGACATAACCTCCTTTTTTGCGTTTTTCTCTTTGAACTTCTCCGACCAGGCGTCGCCCCAATCCTCAAGTCCACGGAATCGGAGCCAATGAGCCGGCCACTCTTGGCCATGCTGCTTTTGCAGCTCGCGTATCGACTTCAAATCGTCTTTTCCGGAAGTTCCGACGAATGAAAGCGCGACGGGAGCCAAGCCAAGGTCAAACAGGCGGTAGTTTCGTGAGTTTGGCGCTGCGTAATAGTAATGCTGTTTCATCACGGCGGTCGCGATGAGGCGCACCTGCTGACGATTGAATCCCAAACGCCCCATGTAGAGTTCCCGCAAATCGTCATTCATAGCGGACGGATTAGGAAGCAGAATCCGCGTGAAGCACGATTCGAGGATAGTTTGACGTATCGGGGAATCCATTATGTCGGAGAGGTTCTGAGTGGCAAGCACGACCGCGCAATTTTTCTTTCTAAGTACGAGCAGCCATTCCTTGATTTTGCGTTGGAACATCTCATGTGAAAGAGCCATCCAAGCCTCGTCGATGATAATCAGCGAAGGCGGATTGTGTTTACCTTCGACAACTGAATCCAGACGTTTTTCTATTTCACGGAACAGAAAGAGAAAAATCGGCATGACCAGCTTTGCGTCCATCTGGAACACATGATCCAACTCGAAGCATGTAAAACGGCTGTACCTGATGTCATTCGAGTCGCCGTCAAGGAGAATCCCTCCGGGGTTATCGCCGGTGTAGAAGTCAAGGTATTTCCTCAAATCCAGGCTTTGAACCGTGTGCGTGAAGTTGGTAAGTGTTCTCATTGACGGTTCAGTAGTCGTCCTTGCGAGAGTTTCCAGCGCATCGCTTATAAGAACTCGCTCGTCCGGCGTCGGTGGGCTTCCTTTTGAAAGAATAATTGCTGCTTCCAGCCACTCAGCGGCGTCAAGCCTCTCTGTCGGAGTATCAATAGATGCCAATGGACAAAAGCGTAACGGCGCGTTTGCTGAATCCGACATTTCCGCCCCTATATCGTAATGAGCGGCGTCGATACAGGAGGATACAAGCGAAAACATGCTGTATCCCTTATCGAAAGCAAATATCCTTGCCCCCTCATATCTCTCGAATTGGGAGGCAATCATGGCAAGAAGCGTGGATTTTCCGCTTCCGGTCGGGCCAAGAATAAGTGTATGCCCCACATCGCCGTCGTGGAGGTTTAAACGAAAAGGTGTACTTCCTATCGAGGCTGCTTGTATCAGCGCCGGACTCTTGGGCGGGAAATGCGGCGACGGGCAAAATTCATTGCCCGTCCAGTCCGTCGTAGCCGGAATTAAGTCCGCGAAATTCAGGCTCGAAATCATAGGCTTGCGAACATTTTCGTATCCATGACCGGGAAGTGAGCCTAAAAACGCCTCCATGCCGTTGCGTTTTTCCACCCTCGCCGGAAATCCCTTGAACTCGAACGTCTTAACTATCTCTCGCGCTCTTTCCTCCAATTCCTCCAGATCAGTTCCCCTAACTAAGACTACACAGGTATGATGCCCATAGCAAATATCACCGGAATCGAGTGGTTGAGCCGCATCGTCTACATCAGCCACCATATTCGCCGCGTCAAGATTAACAGGCGCGTCGGTACGATTTAGGATTTGCGACAAAAAGCTCCTTGTTTTTTGCGCCCATCGCTTTCGCAGTGAGGTCAAATAGCCGCTCGCGTCAAGAAAATCAGTGAAGATAAACCGATTAGATACACGTACCTCGAACGGCAACAGCGACAGGGAGTGCAAAATTCCCGGATAACTCCCCTGCGGATATCCCATGAGGGATATTACTGTGATGAGATTGTCGTCGTGGACGATGGGTGTTCCGACGAGCATATCCCTTGCCAGCAGCGTATCGAGGTATGTCGGAGCGGGGCCTGGAACGCTGACCGGATGCCATCTTCCATTGATTACATAGTTGAGGGCCTCCAGCAATTCGGAGTTCAGTATCGTTTCCCCGTCATCTAATGTGAGTGGTTTGCACGACATTCGCTCAAGGCGGATCTGTCTGCTCGCTGTGAGGGAATTAACCAACTCGTCCAGTTTGTCGTCGAACTGTTTGAGGCTTTTATCCTCAGTGTCCTTGTAGTTTTCCTCACCTTCGCCAAGTAAAAAACTCGCGGTCTTTTTCATTTTGCCGGATTGCTCAAACAATGGCGGCAGGTAAGTAAAAAACAACGCGATCCGCGTCTCGAAATGGCGGCCCTCCTGCTTATGGAAGTAATGCCGCTCAAGGTCGATGAGGAAATTTGTCGGTTCGGAGAATACTCCGCTTGGATACCCTCCGGCTGGCTTACGCATCATCTCCGTATGAAGCATCCAGCCACGGCCAAGGCACATCAGGGCTTTGCTGATATATGCCGATAACGCCTCGACTTCTTCTTTTGTCGCGCTCTCCAAATCCGGGCCGTTATACCAAAAACCGGCCATGAGAGCGCCGTTTTTCATTTCAATGACGTTCTCGGTAACAAGAGTCTGATACAGCAACAAATCCGAAAAGCCAATTTCTTGTTTCGTTTTCATGGTGTTCTGTACGCTCATTACCACCGCCTCACTTTCGGGATATTTCTAAATCCCGCCGTACTCTGAGCGAGATATTCGGCTCGATACTGAACGCTTCGCCTAAATACGTCGCTCATTTGCGGGTCGGCTTTCGCCATTTGACCGAGCAGGGCGCGGCCGACAAAGAAAATTGCCGCCGCTATCGCCATGTTTATCCAGTTGCCCGTCATGAGGCCGCCGGGTCCGGCAAGCAACGTCACGACCATGCACAACATAAGAAACAGGAACCGCTCGCAGCCCATCATGAGCTGCGGGCGGACCAGGCTTCTGTGAATGGGAATGATTCTCAGTTGTTCTTCCATCGTCTTTGGCGATTAAGCGATTAACGCGCTCTGCAATCCGAACATAGATAGAACGGTCGGAGCCGCGCCTAGCATTCCCGCGAGTATCGCCGCCATTGCTACCCAGCGAACCCAGCCGCCAAGTTCCGAACCGACAAACGCGACCGCGCAGAAGCCGCACACAATCATGAAAAGGCCCAACGAGAAAGCCACCGGGCCGGTTAGCGAATCCGCGAGGGTTTTCAGTGCGGAGTCCCACGGGAAATTCGTCGAGGTATTCGCACCCGCCACCGCCGCAAAACAAGCGAGGTATAACATTGCCGCCATGACCGCGAAAAACATTTTGCGTTTGGATATACTTTTCATTTTTCTTATGATTACCTCCTTATCAACAAACCAAAAAACTACTGATTCTTTCTTCCGCCGCTAATCCTGAAAATATGCTCGAATAGGTATCCCCCCTCTCCATAGCCGGTAACGCGAATAATCTCCGTTACCTGTCTTCCAAGCCGTCCAAACTCCTGCATGTAGACCACTACGTTTATCGCTTCCGCGATTAGCGAATGCATGGGAGTGACCGATACTTCCGATATAAGCTGTTCCAGTCTGAGAAGCGCGGCAGCGGCATTGTTGGCGTGAACTGTCGCGATCCCTCCGGGGTGTCCGGTGTTCCAGCTTTTCAATAAATCCAGGGCCTCCCCCCCTCGTACTTCGCCGATAATGATCCGGTCCGGCCTGTATCGCATCGCTGTTTTAAGGAGTTTCATCATGGAGACGGTATCTGTCGAAACGAAGTTCTGTTTGTTCGTCGTAGCGCATTGAAGCTCCTGCGTGTCCTCGATAACTATTAACCTGTCGTTGGGCGCAATTTCCAGAAGCTCTCTTATTAGCGCGTTCACGAACGTTGTTTTCCCCGATGATGTGCCTCCCGCGACGAGAATATTGAGAATATTTTTCGCGTCGTATATCATTTCCCGCAGAAATACAGCCGCTTCTTCCGGTATACGGCCTTCGCTCACATACCGCGAGAGAGGAAATATCGCCGAGGCATGTTTGCGGATGCTTATTGAGGGGCCGTCAGGCGTCGTCGGCGGTATTGCTCCTTCTACTCTGGAACCGTCTAAAGGAAGTTTTCCCTCAAGTACCGGGGTATTTTCGTTCAGCTCCATGCCGTTCATAGCGGCAATGGTTCCGAGCGCCGCCGTCAGGTTTTCCGGTCGGATTCGCTCTCCGGTGTCGTACAGGCGTTTTGTCTTTTCTTCCAACCAGATTCGCCCGTCCGAGTTAACGCAGATTTCCAGAACGTCAGAGTTATCGAGGGCACTCACTATGCACACCCCAAATTCGCGTTTCAGCTTGTTTCCCAAACGTTCCAGTTGTTCTGCCGTTTCAAGTGACAAAAGCAATATCCTCCAGCGCTTAATTCTTATTAGCAAGGTAAGGCGGCACACAGAGCAAGGTGATATAAATCGGGCTTACATTTAAGAAATGTTTTGGACGATTGGAGTTTATTTAATATCGTCGCAGTATTCATGCCGAAAATCTGCGCGAAAAAAAATTCGTTAAAAAATAAATATTCACAAATTGTGAAAAACCGATATTTCACAATTTGTGAATATTTATTTGAGAAAAAACCCTCGATAAAGAAGCGAACTTTACTGAGAGTAAAACAGGCGTACTTCACAGTTAGTAAAGTTCATGTTCGTTTTTCCTTTTGCTAATCCCATTTGGGCGCTTTCCTTTTTTCAATAACATGCATTTTTGTCATTTAATGTAAATCTCTGCCTTAAATTTCTCCTTACAACCTGAGTATTCGGGTCTTTTCGCGCGTTTTTGATCTTCAAAAAAATCGTTCGAGGAAAAAAGGAGAAGTGATGATGATGTTTAATTCAGCGCTCGTTCGGGAAATACGCCGCAAAAATTCGATCAAGCAGGCGGATTTTGCGAAATTGCTTGCCGTAAGCGAATCTTATCTTTCAATGCTTGAAAATGGTCAACGAGAACCCAGCATTTCCGTAGTCCAAAAACTCGTTGACGTAACGGATATTCCCGTCGAAAAATGGCTGAGTATAAATCCCCAGCCGCAGAGTGAGGAAATATCGTGCTTAATCAGGAATGAAGTCATTGAAATAAAAAATCGTTTGAATCGCGAACGTCGTGAACGGCAGATCACGGATGAACGTGTGTGGGAGCTTGAACAGACAGTTGAACATCTTTTGGCCGAAATTCGTCTGCGCGAACAATTTGTCGATATTGTTTGTGCGGAATCTCACTCAAGGGGAGATAAAAACAAAAAACTGAAAAAACTCGCCAATTTGACTATGGTAGAAGGTGAACTGAATTTTGACGATATTCAACGGGTATTACGGATAGAACGTTCTAAACTCCGAAGTTGGCTTGAAACTGAAAAGCGACCGTTCGAATGCCGATTTGCTGACGGAGGGAAAATACTGGCGTCCTCGCCCGGAGAAGCCGCCATATGTCTCCGTTGCTTCGACTGTAAAGCGTTCGAATCGGGAGAATGTACAGGGCATGGTGATGAGAAGCGACCGGAAAAAATCTTTGATATTCTCGACAGGCTGCGGGCGAACGGCGTCTACGACTCGATAAAGCAAGCGTCGATACTCGAAAAACACTACGATCTCGTCCTGTCCTCGCGAGATATAGTAAATATCAGATACAGGGCGAAAAATAGCTTACCTATCCGGTACGATATACTCTACATGGATATGAGAAAAAGGGAGAAAGCGTAAACGTTTTTTCGGGAGGCGACGTCAAAATTTACGCCTCCCGATTTTAACTGCTTAGAAAAGGCTCAAACCAAGGACCAACAGGAAAAATATCTGCAATCCGAGGAATATTCTATAGAGCTTCGTTTTCTTTATCCTGTCCCAATTATCGCCCGCCCACAAAAAAGTATACGTCGCGCCGCCGAAAAACACGCTCCATCCGGCAGGGAGACGCAGGAACGCCCCAAGAGCGTTGCCTGATGGCACGAAGCTCAGGAAATCATTTGCGCCGAGCCAATAGGCGAGCGTCGAGGTGAGACAGATGAAGCAGATTAGGATAGTTTGCGCTCTCTCTTTGTGGTATTCACTCAATGCTCATGATTTTATCATCACCTCGATGAACGAAAACTACACTAATAGTAAATAATATAGTAATGGCAAGAGCTCGATATTTCTTGGGAT
>Ga0099364_10010032_pt1 | contig 13079 bp, 7 predicted proteins | sample TergutTh196P3_FD_73070 | JGI IMG/M metagenome (GOLD analysis project Ga0099364, IMG submission 73070) | Microcerotermes parvus P3 segment gut microbial communities from Pointe-Noire, Republic of the Congo - Th196 P3 | ecosystem: Host-associated > Arthropoda: Insects > Digestive system > Gut ...
AGCCTGACGGCTCTTTATCTTTGGAAAAAGCCCGGGAAAAACTATCGAAAGCATCCCACATCAGGGATGACAGCTTCGAATGGGTATATAAATCATCTCAGGGCGAGCTTATCCCCATGGAAACTACTCTAACGATAGTCAATCACAAAGGAAAAGAGTTTGTAATATCGTTTAAAAACGATCTGCGAAGCAGCAAACAAATACTGGAGAATATAAACGAGCAGAGTGAGCTCTTAAAAGATGCGCTTCACAAGGCAAATGAGGCAAGCAGGGCAAAGAGCGAATTTCTTTCCAATATGAGCCATGAAATGCGTACTCCCATGAATGCAATAATCGGCATGACAGCAATAGGAAAAAATACAACAGACATTGACCGAAAAAATTATTCGCTTAACAAAATAGAAGATGCATCAACGCATCTGCTTGCAGTTATTAACGATATCCTTGATATGTCTAAAATAGAAGCAAATAAGTTTGAACTTTTACAGGCAGAGTTTAATTTTGAAAAAATGATTCAACGGGTTGTAGATGTAGTAAACTTCCGTGTAGGAGAAAAGGAACAAAAACTAACCGTTTATTTAGACTCTTCCATTCCCCAAACCCTCATTGGAGATGAACAGCGAATTACACAGGTTATTACCAATCTTTTGAGCAATGCTGTTAAATTTACACCGGAAAAAGGAACTATCAGCCTTGATACCTGGTTCTTACTGGAAGAAAATGGTCTATGTACTATTCAAATAACAGTAAAAGACTCCGGAATAGGCATAAGCCTGGAGCAGCAGGCCCGCTTATTCCAGTCGTTCCAGCAAGCTGAAAGCAGCACTTCGCGTAAATATGGAGGTACAGGACTGGGTCTTGCCATTTCCAAAAGCATAGTAGAATTGATGGGCGGCAATATTTGGATAGAATCCCAGCTTGATATGGGTTCTTCCTTTATTTTTACATTTCAGATGAAGCGGGGAGCCGAAAGCTTTACCAGTCTTTCGATTCCAGGTTTGAATTTGGAAAATGTACGCATACTGGCAATTGATGATGATCCGGATGTTTTGGACTATTTCCGGGAAGTTATGCAGGGACTGGGTACATCCTGTGATATTGCCACAGATGGAGAAGAAGCGCTCCGCTTAATAGAAAAATATGGTTCGTATGACCTGAATTTTATTGATTGGAGAATGCCGGGTTTGGGCGGTAAAACTTTGGCAGCTCTGCTTATGGAAAAAGCCTCCATTCCCAGCAATGCCATTGTCACCATGATTTCTTCTTTTGACTGGAACAATGTAGAAGAAGAAGCAAAAAAAGCAGGTGTCGACAAATTCCTGTCCAAGCCATTATTTCCATCTGCCATTGCGGATATACTTGGAGATTGTCTTGGTAAAGAAAAAGAGGAAAAAGAAGAGGAATCGCTTATTGACGGCCTTTTTTCCGGACATTCAATTATTCTGGCAGAAGATGTAGAAATAAACCGGGAAATTGTACTTACCCTGTTGGAACCAACACTAATAGGCATAGATTGTGCAGAAAACGGTATCGAAGCAGTCCGTTTGTTTTCCGAAACTCCCGAGAAGTATGATATGATATTAATGGATCTGCAAATGCCGGAGATGGACGGTCTTGAGGCAACACGCAAGATCCGGGCGTTTGACCATCCAAACGCCAAAAGTATACCTATTGTTGCATTAACCGCCAATGTATTTAAAGAAGATATAGAAAAGTGTCTGGAGGCTGGTATGAACGATCATATGGGAAAACCATTGGATTTTGAAGAAGTTTTAGAAAAACTGCGTACCTATTTACATGTCTCAAATACTACATAAATAAAGGAATTATTATGGAACAAAAAACCATCATCGAACAAGCAAAAGACTATATTGCCAGAGAACAGGATACTTTTTTCCGTACTGAGGTAGAAAAACTCCTGTCCAAAACTGACGATAATTCTTCTGATATCTGGAAAGAACTGGAAGACCGGTTTTACCGGAATCTGGAATTTGGAACCGGCGGTTTACGGGGAGTAATAGGCGGCGGCTACAATAGGATGAATACCCTGGTGGTTAAAAGCGCCACCCAGGGCCTTGCCAACTATCTATATAAGGCTATGCCGGAAAAAGCCAATAAAACAGGTAATAGTGACAGTCTCTCCGCCGCAATTGCCTATGACAGCAGGCATTATTCTGCAGAATTTGCCGAAACTGCAGCATTAATTTTTGCCGCAAATGGTATACGGGCCTATCTTTTTTCTGCCATGCGGCCTACTCCTCTATTATCCTATGCAATAAGGCAGTTGGGCTGCGATACGGGAATTGTAGTAACAGCAAGCCATAATCCCCCCAAATACAATGGTTTTAAGGCTTATTGGAACGACGGTGCCCAGGTAATAAGCCCTCACGACAAACTGATTATCGCAGAGGTAAACGCTGTAACAGAAATAAAGGAAATGTCCCGTGAAGAAGCGATAAAAGCAGGTTTATTGTGTATTATCGATAAAGAAATTGATGATCCATACCGGGCATTAATAAAAAATAAACTATTCCGGCCGGAATTAATCAGGGAAAAAGCCAAAGAAGTTAAGATCATTTTTACACCGCTTCACGGGACGGGAGCTTTCCATGTAGAGGGCATTTTAGGAGAGCTGGGACTGGAAGTTATTACCGTTCCCGAACAACGGGAAGGAGATGGAAACTTTCCAACCGTAGCATTTCCCAACCCCGAAGAAGCAGCAGCACTTGATATGGCAATTAAACTGGGGCTAAAGGAAAAAGCAGATGTGGTTATGGCCACAGACCCCGATGCAGATCGTTTTGGCATCGCTGTTCCCAATACCCAAAAGGATCATTTTACCCTGGTAAGCGGAAACCAGCTTGGAGTACTGCTTGCAGATTATATTTTTCTTTCAACCAAAGAAAACAATAAAATGCCTTCCAACCCCTTAATGATAACCACAATTGTTTCTACCGGGATGATGAAACGGGTAGCTGCCGCTTATGGGGTGGAATGTGCAGAATGTTTAACTGGCTTTAAGTGGATAGCCGGCATTATGAGAAAGTGCGATACCGGAGAAATAGACGGAACCTTTCTTTATGGTACAGAAGAAAGCTACGGCTATCTGGTAGAAAACGAAGTAAGAGATAAGGATGGTATTTCTGCTGCTGTACTAACAGCCGAGATGACCATTTATTGGAAGAGCAAAGGGAAAAGCCTTATAGACCGTCTGGACGAACTGTACATGGAATACGGTTATTGGCAGGAATTGGGTATTTCTAAGTATTTTCAGGGGCCGGAAGGGCAGAAAATAATGAACGGTATTATGGATGAATACCGGAAAAATCCGCCTAGTGTTTTGGGCGGACTTAAAGTATCAAAAGTCAGAGATATTAAAGACGGTGCCGACGGACTGCCGCCCAGCGATGTACTACAGTTTTTCCTGGAAGACGGCACCATAGTAAGCGCCCGGCCAAGCGGGACTGAACCAAAAATAAAGTTTTATGCCACCTGCTGTACAGATGTTGAAAAAGGCAAGCTGGAAGCGGCCAAAGCGGAAGCGGGCAGAAAACTGGAAGCCATAGAAAAGGATATACGAAGCGTTATTGGAAAATAAAGCGCTGTACCCCGTAGCCTTTTGAAGGGCTAATTTGTTATACTATCGGTATGAAGTTGCGCGGCATATTTATTTGCCTATGCCTGGTTCTTTTATTTTTCTCCTGTTCTCTGAACAAATTGGTAATAAACAAGGTTTCAGATACACTAAGCGGGGCTGGATCCAGCCTTGTTTTTATGGGGGATAATGATCCCATATTGGTAGGGGATGCGATGCCCTTTGCCATAAAAATGTATGAAGTCTTATTGGAGCAAAATCCCAACCATCAGGGGCTGCTGCTTACTACAGGCTCCCTTTTTATAATGTATGCCAATGCTTTTGTCCAGGGGCCGGCAGAAATGCTGGATCCGGTATATTTTTTTGAAGAACGTATAATGGGATTGGACAGGGCAAAGCTCTTGTATATCCGCGGCTATACAATACTAACAACTGCCCTGGAGATTAAATTTCCCGGGTTTACCAATGCAAATATCAATGATGGAACAATGACTGCTTTACTGCAGCAATGTAAAAAAGAGGATGTCCCCCTGCTCTACTGGACAGTAGCCGGAGGACTTGCAGCTTATTCACTTGATCTGTTTGATTTTGAACTTGGTTCCAGAATTATGGAATGGAGCGCCATGATCGCCAGAGCCTATGAACTTGACCCTCAATTTAATAATGGCGCAATCGACGACTTTTATATATTGTTTTATGCTTCGCTGCCGGATACCATGGGCGGTGACAAAGCCAAAGCAGAATATCATTTTAGGCTGGCACTGGAAAACAGCAGAGGATTATCGGCAGGACCTTATGTTTCCTATGCCCAGGCAGTCTGTATACCTGCCCAGGACTACGATTCCTTTCGGGAAAATCTGGAAAAAGCTTTGGCCATCGATCCCGATGAAGAACCTTCGTTGAGACTTTTAAATATTATCTCACAAAGAAGGGCCAGGCATTTATTGGATACAGCCGGTAATTACTTTCCCATTACCTTAATTAACAATGGGTTTGATTATGAATAAAATTATGGAGTATAGTATGCGCAATTTTTTTCTTTTAGCGGTTTTTAGCGTTCTTTTCATTTTTGGTACCCCTGCTCTATTTGCTCAGCGGGGAACTACTCAACCGCAGGGAAGCACCGGTTCGGCTGCTGTGGAAGTACGGCTTGCTTCTCCTTTGCCCAGGAACTCGATCTGGGGAAGAGAACTGGACAGACTTGCCGGTGAATGGCACAGGATAACCAACGGTAGTGTACGGCTTAACGTGATACACGATGGACGGGAAGGCAGCGAAGAACAAATGCTCCAGTCTCTTAGGGCCAATTCAATACAGGCAGCTATTTTAACTTCTTTCGGACTTAGCCAGATTAATCCTGCCATAATGACAATAAGCGTCCCCTTCCTCATCCGTAACGACAGGGAATTGGATATAGTAATGAGGGAAGTGCAGGGTGATCTGGAAGCCCGCTTTAACAGAAGTAATTTTCATCTTCTTGCATTTTCCAAGTCCGGCTTTGTAAATATTTTTTCAAGGGAGCCGGTTTTTACCCCGGATGATCTAAGACGGCAGCCCATTGCCTCCAATGCCGAAGCTGATAGAATTAATAGAGCCTTCTCGGCCATGGGTTTTCGAATTGAACAAACAGATTGGACCGATATTGGGCCTAAATTAAGCTCCGGCGCTGTCAGGGCGATTTATTTAAACCCTTCTGCAGTAGCGCCTCTTAACCTTCACAGACATTTAGGACATATGTTTTCAATTGACTTTGCTCCTGTTTTGGGTGGTATGGTCATGAATCAGGTTACCTGGAGCAGAATAGGCAATATTAATTCAAATTATCCATCGCAGTTGCAAGCCGCTACACGGCGTCTTATTTCACAATTTGATTCCACCCTGCCCAGAACCACAAGCGATGCAATTAGAACAATGACAGGGGGCGGATTAACAATAAACAGACCCAGCCCTGCGCAGGAACAACTGTGGTATAATGAAATGGAACGGGTAATGCCCGGCCTCCTAGCCAATGGGACTTTTGACAGGGAATTGTACCAAAGAATTACCGGAATATTGGCAAGGATTAGGGGAGGACGATAAAAGGAATGGCTAAAATCGCCGCCCTATTTTCCGCAACGAGCAACTATACAGAACGTATAGAAAGAGTTATTTGTTTTACAGCTCTTGCATTAATGGTTGTATTGCCTGTAGCAAATGTACTCTTATGGCCATTTGGCATTGTACTGCCCTATTCCAGACTAATTTTAACCCGCCTCTTTCTGGTAGCCGGGCTTTTTGCCGCAATGCTTACAACCCGTGCAAAAGAGCATATTTCCATAGCATTAATCCAGTATGCAAAAAATGAACAAATTAAAACTGTTCTTTCCAGTATAACCGGTTTTATATCGGCTTTTATTGCAACTATATTATTTTGGAATTCCATTTCCTTTATTAAGTACGGCCTTTCCGGCGGAGCAATAGGCGCTGTCCCCGACTGGATTTTTGCTATAGCAATGCCCATAGCTTATGGAGTAATAGCTGTCCGTTTTGCGGTATATTCCATTCCATTAAAAAAAGAAACCGAAAAAGACAATTCGCCGGGTTTTTCCAAACTGTTTTATATATTTCCCATTCTTGTACTATTGCTGGGAAGCATTGCTGCATTACCTGCTATAGCAAAAATTATATGGGGTTTTGATCCGCCTGGGTTTTTTTACGATACGGTAAATAAGCTCTACGATTTTGCCATGTTTGCGCAAACACCACTAATTATTTTTCTAATTGTCGCAGCTTTGTCGGGAACTTCCATTTTTGCATCTATTGGCGGCATAGCCATGGTACTGATCCAGGCAGCAGGCCTTGAACCGGATACCGCACCCATCCAGATATACTCTGCTCTTACCGAAGTAGACCTTATTGCAATTCCCCTCTTTACCCTTACAGGATTTTTTCTGTCAGAAAGCAAGGCAGGAGAAAGGCTGGTAGCCGCTTTTCGCAGTCTTTTTAGCTGGGTTCCCGGAGGGATGATCATTGCCACAGTAATAATCTGTGCATTTTTTACATCATTTACCGGAGCATCGGGAGTTACTATTCTGGCCCTGGGCGGTATACTGTATGTAATCCTGTCGGAAAAATCCGGATATCCGGAAAAATTTTCTATAGGACTTCTTACATCAGTTGGAAGTGTCGGTCTCCTTTTTCCCCCCAGTCTTCCGATAATTCTTATAGCTTCTACCACCAACAACATACTGTTTTTTATGGGACAAACAGTCGATTACCAGATAATTGATTTTTTTATTGGTGCGTTAATTCCCGGTTCTATTCTTATTCTTTCCAGGATTATTTACGGAATAATTGCTTCACGAAAAGTAAAAATCCCTATAGAACCATTTAAAGTTAAAGAAGCTGGTAAAGCGCTTAAAGGATCTTTTCTGGAAATTCTTCTTCCGATTATTCTAATTGGAGGATATTTCTCCGGCCGTCTTTCTCTGGTAGAAGTCAGCGCAGTATCAGTCCTTTATGCTTTTATTGCCGAAGTACTTATCCATCGCGACATAGCGCTTCGTGATGTACCTAAGGTATTTTCTAAAGCTGTGCCCATTATCGGCGGTATCCTTGCAATCATTGCTGTTGCAAAAGCTCTATCCTATGGTATTATTGATACCCAGGTACCAGAACGCTTTGTCTCGTGGATGCAGTATGCAGTAGAATCAAAACTGGTTTTTCTCCTGCTCCTGAATCTAACCCTTCTTGTATTAGGCTGCATTATGGACATTTTTTCTGCTATCCTGGTAGCGCTTCCCTTAATTGTTCCCCTAAGCCAGGCATACGGAATTGATCCAATCCACCTTGGTATTATATTTATAATAAACCTGGAACTGGGCTTTCTTACACCCCCTGTTGGAATGAACCTGTTTCTGGCAAGTTACCGTTTTAAGAAGCCATTTATGGAGATAAGCCGTTATGTATTGCCCTTTATTGCTGTTCAGCTTGTAGTGGTACTGCTTGTTACCTATGTTCCGGCTTTATCTACATTCCTTCCCAGTCTTTTCCGGTAAATTATTGTGATAAAAAAAGCAGCCAGAAATTTTTTAAATGGATTGGTATTGGGGAGTACTCAAATTGTTCCTGGTATAAGCGGAGGAACCATTGGCATAATAATGGGATTTTATTTTGAACTAATTGAAGCGATAAATCATTTTGCCGAGGATATCCGAAAAAGCCTTAAATTATTGGTTCCGCTTGTTATTGGCTGTATTGCCGGATTAATACTGTTCAGTTCAATAGTAAACTTTCTTCTAAGTTATTATTCATTTCCAGCCATGTTGTTTTTTATTGGACTCATTGCCGGTATAATTCCCCATGTTTACTGGAAAATAAAAGAAGACAATAGCCGCTTATTATTAAAGGATATATTGGCAGTACTTATTCCCTTTTTTATATTGTTGGCAATATCAGTATTAAAAGGTTTATTAGTTTCAAACTCTGCAGAAGTAATACCTGCCGTAAATTTTCCTTATATGATTTTCCTTTTTTTTTCCGGGATAATTGCCGCTGCCGCATTGGTTATTCCCGGTGTCAGCGGCGCATTCATGTTATTGCTGTTGGGCACTTATCCCCTTATCATTTATACAATTTCGTCTGTTAGATTATTATTAACCGATATCACAAATATAACGCTTTTATTGGATATCTGCAAAGTATTAGCCCCTCTGGGATTAGGTGCCATAATCGGCGGCCTTGTTATGATACGATTAATAGAAATATTTTTAAAAAAATATGCAAAAGTAACATATTGCATTATTCTGGGACTTCTTCTTGGTTCCTTTTTTGTTTTGTTTAGAGAACCAATAGTTTTTCAAAGCGGTATATCATCAATTTTAATAATAATTGGCATAATAACATTTTCTTTGGGATCAACTGTATCGTATATTCTGGGGAACAAACAGTTTTAAGAGCGATTTTACAAACCTTTTATACCGGTAATTCCAGAATATCTGTTTTAAATTTTTTTGCAGCTTTTTGTGCAGTAGTTTTTCCTGCAATAATAATGGGAGGACTGCCGTTTATCTCCTGTGCAAGGCGGCGGGAAGCAGCATTTGTTTCTTCTGCACTTAGCGCCATAATATATTTAAGACGGATAAGACGATGACCGGCACTGACACCATAGAGGCAGCGCAGAAATTCCAAAAAACCTTTTCCGGAAGGACTGTGAGGCCTGGTTTCCTTGGCATATGCTCCAATAATTGTTTTTTCCAGTATATCTTCATCTATTCCGCTTATGCTTCTCTTTTTTAAAATTTCGGGAAATAAAATAAGTGAACGCATCGGATCAGGATCACGATATGTAGAAAAAGAAAATACTCCCTCAAGGCTGTCCGGATTGGCAAATGCTCCATAAGCTCCTCCCATCATCCTTATTGATTCCCAAAGCGCTCCGGTAGACAATTCGTGGGAAAAAACAATCTCTGCCGCTTGTTCGGCAGAACCATAGGGAGCAGCAGAACAGGACATGGCAGCAAAACCAATCTGCAAAGACGGAGAAGAAAATATTTCTGCCCGATCAAAACACTGATTTTTATAAAGGGAATGAAAATTTTCTTTTTTTCTGCATGCAGGATTTGCAGGCAGGGGGCCGCCGCATGAATTAAAAATTTCAACCGCTTTTAATGATTTATCCATTGCTTCTTTTGAAGTTGTTAGGTTAATAAAAAGACCGGCACAGGCAAGTGTATCTCTAATCCGGAAAAGGCGATCTTTTAGTTTATCCATATCCATCTCTGCCAACTCATGTGCAAAGGGAAGTTGTTCAAGGCCATTCCACAGTTCAGTAACCAATCTGGAGCGGGAAAAGAATTTTCCAGCCCGGCCGGAAGCATAATTATGTCCTAAAGGAGCAAGGCTCGAATCGCTTTCATTCTTCATTTCTATGGCAAGATCTTTTAAACGGCGAAGGTCGGAAAAATCCGCTTCGGTAATTAAACGGTAAACCAGTTCCAGTGCAGGACCCAGTTTTTCGTCCAGAGCTTTAAGCCGGTAAATTATCCAGTCTCTTCCCAAATAATCTTCTGATATTGACGCTTCCGGATAATGTTTCATCGCTGCATTATCGTACTGCGAAGCTGCCGAACCGGTTTCCAGGAGTGCATAAAAGCCCCCAAGGGTACGTGCAAGAAGACTTGATACTGCTCCATAATCCATACCGGGAAGCCCCATGGAAACAACAGAACGTGCAAAAAAGGGAAGCCAAAGATAATCTTCCGGCTCAAGTATATCTACAGGAAAAGCCAAATCAACATAAGAAATGCCATTGGTAAAAAGCGGATGGATAAGGCTGGGGATTATTGTTCTGCCGGAACCTGCTGTAAGGCTGGGTCTGATAAGAAGGTCTCCCCTTCCTTCAAGCATTACCAGCTTTGAAGGAACTATTTCTATTTTAGGGATAATATCTTCCCGGGTAAGATGCGGAATGCATTGCAGATCCTCTTTTGTTTCTATTTTACTTTGAATCTTTTTTAGTTCGGCATCGTCTGTTTCCAGTTGCTCTTTTTCAATATTGCTTAATAGTTGTTTTTTTTCCTTTAGGCGCTGTACCAGTTCTTTTTCCTTTTTCGGCAAATAGTCGGCTTTTCCTTCAATAATAACAAGAGCGCGGTGGAGATTGTTTAACAATTTTTTTTCTATCATTGATTCAAAATAGTTGTTGTATTTTTTACCGGCAGCGGGATTTTCCGTGATGCGCTGTTTAAGCCTGGAAAAGTTCTGCATAAAAAGCAGGGTATCCCAGGGCATTTTTCCATACAGCCAGCTCCGCAAAGAGCGGCGCATCCAGACTAACGAATAGGGTCCCTGCGAGCGCTTGATTTCCCTGTGGGAAAATTCCATGGCAAATAGGGCAGCATCAATTTCTTCTTCGGGAATACCATTATTAACAAGCAGTGTTAATTGATCCAAAATCAGCGTTTCCATATTCTTGCAGGCATCCTTAACATTTTTCCCTTTTATACCGCGCAGCCCTACTGTAAATACCGTTTCCCGCAGTTCTGCTTCCAATCCTGTTGAAGGAGAAATATCTTCTCCCAATCCGGACTCAATAAGGGTACGGGTAAGCGGCGATCCGTCATGCCCCAGAAGTATTTCGCCCAAACAGGCAAGAGTCATGGTATCTTCTGCTTCGGCACTGTCGTTACAAAGCCAGGAAAGCATAAGCTGTGGTTTTTCTCCGTTACCGGGACAGAAGATATGGTGTACCTGTGGTTTTTCCCAGCGCCTGGTTTTTTTTATTGCTTTTGCAGTTTTGCCCGGATCAAGTCCAGCCAGACAGTTTTCAAGAAACTCCAGTTGTTTTTCTGTGGGAATATTACCAGCCAAAAATATACGGCAATTTGCAGGAACATAGCGGTTACGGTGAAAATCCTTTAATTGTTCCCAGCTTAAATCGGGGATATGATCCGGATCACCACCCGATTCAAAGGCATAAGGAGTGCCTGGCATTACTGCCTTAACGGACCAAAGCCCGGCATAATTATCCATGGAAGAATAAGCGCCTTTCATTTCGTTGTACACTACACCGGTATATTCCAGTCCGTTTTTGGCAGGAACCAGCCGCCAGCCTTCCTGCATAAATGTCCATTTAGAAAGCAGGGGACGAAATACAGCATCGGCATATACCGACATTAGGTTAAAGTAATCTTTTTCGTTTATTGAGCTGGCAGGGTACACTGTTTTATCGGGAAAGGTCCAGGCATTAAGAAAGGTTTGAAGGCTTCCCTGAGCCAGCGTTAAAAAGGCATCCTTTAAGGGATAATTTTGTGAACCGCAAAGGACTGAATGTTCAAGAATATGGGCTATCCCTGTAGAATCTTCCGGAGCAGTAGAAAAAGCAAACCCAAACAGATTTTCCGGATCACTATTAAACACATGAAACACTTCTGCACCGCTTTTATGCCTTGCCCATATTCCCTGTGCTTTTAGTTCTTCCAGATTAATAATCTCAAGAATTTTAAAGCCGTATACCGTATCGCCCTTATTCATTTGTTCCCCGGTTTTTTGTCTATTGTAATATTAAAAAACAAGATCGTCGTCGTTCATCATTATAATATTACCGTCTTCCCTTGATTGCCTAAACCATGTTAGAAAGGATGTTGCAGCTTTTTCCACATCACGGCGGGGAACAGCCCCAACTATGCCTTCATCTTCTAGAATTTCTTCCCGCCTTCCCTGGGAAAGGTTAGAAAGTATTTTTTCCCGGAATAGTGCAGTGTCTTCATGTCCGGTACGGGCCTTTAAGAGCAAAATAATATCTTTGTTATCCATGGAAGCAAGTTTTTTCTGGATGGGACGATCTTCTGCCTCCAGCAGATCCGCTATGGTATAAATTTTTTCCTTAAGTGTTCTTCCCAGTTCCGGATCTTCCTCTTCCAGCTTGTCAAGAATTTCATCGCCAAAGTCGATATCGGAAGATTTAAGAATAGCCGCCAGTGCTTCCATGCCGTTAAAACTAAGTTCATCGGATTTACCGATAAGCCGTGCTTTTTCCCTTAAAGCGCCAGCTACCTGATCCAAAACTTCCGGTGGTACTGCCGATTGTTTGGCAATACGTTTAAGGATTTCCAGCTTTCTTTCGCCTGTAATGTGGGAAAGAGCCTTGGCAGAAAGCTTGGGAGGCAAGCGGGAAAAAACCAGGGCCGCTGCCGATGCAGATTCTCCGTTAAAGAGCAGCGCCAGTTGATCACCGGAAAAATCTTCCAGAAAATCAAAAGGATTGGGTTTTGTTTCCGGCACAGCTTTAACAAGAAGCTGCTCGCCTTTTTCCGGACCAAAGGCTGCATATAATACCCGCCGGGCTGCTTCGACTCCGCCGACAGTAGTTCCCAAACCCTGATACGGTGAAGTTAAAAGGCTGCTGAATTCTTCCAGTATGGCCTGTCTTTCTTCCGGCCCTATGGCGCTGACACCGGTAATCTCCCTGGAAATTGCTTCTACTTGATCAGGAGGAAGCCTGGATAATATTTCCGCAGCCCTATTGCTTCCAATAAGAACAAGAAATTTGGCAACCCTGCGGAATTTAGATTCACCGGCCGTTATAGGAGGCGGTTCCGGCGTTGTTTTTAGAAATCCCTGTATCTGTTCCTCTCCCATAGGTATATAATATGGGTTTTATGAGATAAGGGCTAGAGAGCTTTTAGTCTAGTCAATGTTATTCATTCCAGATTATTACCCATGAATTTTAATAAAAACAGCTATTTTTACCTTGTTATTTTGATAAAAATGGCTATTTTTACCTTGTTATTTTAACAGAAATTCACTATTATTATCTGTATAAATGGAAAATAGCTATTGCAAGCGCAATATAGATAAAATACTCACTGACTGGTCCCGGGGAACAGGCAGAAAGCCTCTTTTGCTTAGGGGAGCGCGGCAGGTTGGAAAAACTTCGGCGGTACGAGCGTTGGGCAGCCATTTTGAACATTATGTTGAAATCAATTTTGATGAGGATGAAGAA
>Ga0099364_10010033_pt1 | contig 13079 bp, 8 predicted proteins | sample TergutTh196P3_FD_73070 | JGI IMG/M metagenome (GOLD analysis project Ga0099364, IMG submission 73070) | Microcerotermes parvus P3 segment gut microbial communities from Pointe-Noire, Republic of the Congo - Th196 P3 | ecosystem: Host-associated > Arthropoda: Insects > Digestive system > Gut ...
CACATCTTCTGGGTTTACAGCGACGTAACCCTGTATGCCCAGTGGAGCCGCGACACGCAAACATTCACCGTTACATACGACCCAAACAGCGGAACCGGGGGAATAATTGACGAGATACCTGAGGGCAGCGAATACTTTATCAAAACCGCTCAAGAAACAAATGTGCTTAATCCGTCACGGAACTTCTGGTTCTGGTACACCCGCCCTGACAGATTTGACCCAGCTGGGACTATTTTTTACCCCGGAGACAGGCTGGTAATAGATAAGGACTTCTACCTGTATGCAATTTGGCGGACGGTTGAATAATCACCCAATTCAAAGCCAACAGCATTAAACCGCAAAAAAAACACAAAAAAAGTGCCTTTGAGGCACTTTTTTGTTGTTCGCGCCTGAAGCGTTTTGGACTGCGTCGATACTTTTCTGCCATTACAGTTCACACCCCAGTCGCCCAGGGCGGCTGGGGTGTGAACTGTAAACCTTCGCCTTTCCCTTGTTGTAAAACGATACAAAAACTATACCTTTCCCATATCGTAAAACTATACTTTTCCCTTATTGTAAAACTATACCATTGACAAAGGTTGAAAAAAGTTGTAATATCAAGTAACCGATTTATCCCAATAAGATAACAAAAAATGATTACGACGTGACGTCTCGCAATAGACGCTGGGGACATTTCTTTTTTTTGTCTACTTGGCAGGATGCAATTAGTTCTAGTTTTCTCCTGGTCTGTGAATTAAGTGTTCGCTTGTTGGCTGAAATGGACATTTTAATTCAGAGGCCTATGTTTCAGGGGATCGCGGCATAGATAACCCTCAATTCTGAGAGTCTTGTATCTTGTGCGTTTTATGGAGATTTCATATAGTACCAACACATTAAAATCACATTATTATTAAGAGGGGTGGAATTATTTATGAAGAAAAAAGCATTAAGGACTTTATCATTTTTTATGGCTTTAGCACTAATTATGTCAGTCATGCTTGTCCCATCAAGTAATGTTTTCGCAAATGCGTTTGGCACGCCAAATTACACCTACACAGTAACCTATGCACCGAACGGCGGCTCAGGCAGCACCAGAGCATACAGTGCAACCGCAAACGCCTACCATATAATACCCAGCCAGGGCTTTACAAGAACCGGGTACGTATTCAGCGGCTGGAACACGAGGGCTGACGGATACGGGGCATCCTACCAGAACGGAAGCTACATTTATGTTACCGGTAACATAACCTTATATGCCCAGTGGAAGAGTGGGGCAGCGGTACCCCCCCGCACTGTCATGTACCACCCGAACGGCGGCAGCGGCACTGGGAGGTCATATTCGGTACCTATAAACACCTATCATACCGTTCCTAGCCAAGGGTATACAAGAGCAGGTTATACATTCGCAGGCTACAACACGGCTTCAAATGGCTCCGGGACCGCATACCAGGTCGGAAGCAGCCTTTATGCAAGCACTGACATCACCCTATTCGCCATGTGGACTACAACCCCAGCGCCCTTCACAGTTACGTACTATGCGAACGGCGGCACCGGCTCAAACGTGTCATATCCAACACCTTCCGGTACCATCCATACCGTTATTAATCCCGGGTTTACAAGATCCGGTTATACTCTCGCCGGCTTCAACACGGCTTCAAATGGCACAGGAACCTCATACCAGGCCGGAAATGCCATTCTTATAAACACCAACGTCAACCTATATGCCCAGTGGACTGTAGCCCCAATACCGCCCCGCACAGTTTGGTATCATCCGAACGGCGGCAGCGGCGCCGGGACATCATATCGAGTACCTATAAATACCGACCATACCGTATTTGACCAAGGGTTTACAAGATCCGGTTATACTCTCGTAGGCTGGAACAGGGCTTCAAACGGCACTGGAACTATGTATCTGAACGGGGATGTCATCAATGTAGCAACTGACATGACCCTATTTGCCATATGGAAGCTCGATCAGTTTATTATAGGGTACAACCCGAACGGCGGAATCGGGACTGATAGGGCATATGTCGTAGACGCTTACTCAAACCATACTGTATTTGACCAAGGCTTCATCAGGGACGGGTACACATTCGTCGGATGGAACACAAGGGCCGACGGGACAGGAAACGCGCTCAACAACGGACATATCTTCTGGGTTTACAGCGACGTCACCCTGTATGCCCAGTGGAGCCGCAACTCGCAAGGATTCACAGTTACATATGACCCTAGCGGCGGCACCGGGGGATTAGTCGACACAGATATACTTGAGGGCAGCGATTACATTGTCAAAACCCCTCATGAAATGAACTTGTATAAACCGTTTCAGAACTTCATGGTCTGGTCCACCAGCCCTTACAGATCTGACCCAACTGCGACTTTATATTACCCCGGAGAAAAACTGGAAATGGATAAGGACTACTACCTGTATGCCATGTGGCGATCGGTTGAATAATCGCCCTATTCAAAGCCAATAGTATTAACCGCAAAACAAACCAAAAAAATAAATCACGAAACAAACCACAAAAAAGCGCCTTTAAGGCGCTTTTTTTGTAGTTCGCACCAACCCATGGCGTCCTGCGCTTTTTACGTTTTTTAAACACAGAATAGATTTATAAATAGATTGCAAATTTCAGTTTACTGTTCACGCCCAGCTTGTATTTTACACATAAATACCAATATCACTTGTAGGGGCGGATTCAATATCCGCCCGTCTGAGCGGATTCTATATACACCCGTCTGAGCGGATTCCATATACGGGCCAGACTGTCTGACAATTAAGCTGTTTCCAGGTTCACACGTTGATTAGGCAGTGAGTTTACGGGAATATCGTAAAACAAGACAAAGAAAACAGGAGTAACCCTCCATTACCTTCCCCATTACCTCCCTCATCCCCTCTACCAGTGCCTGAACTCCTATCATATTTATTGCTCTTTTCATGTTATACGATAGGAAAAGCAACGCTAAATCAGCACCCACTTTTTCTTTCCCTATCAGCAATGTGTACGATCCATCCAACCATCGCTTGATTGTACCGAACGGGTGTTCTACAACACACTTCCTGCTACGGATTTTGTCTTTGTCTGGTCTCAATATAATTTTCACTTTCTTCACTAGTCTGTATTTACTTATAGGTAAATGTGTCTGACCATCTTTCAGGTCTACTTGTCTGTGAGTTGATTGTGTACATTTTTCTTCACATTTATTGCAAGCAGACCGGCTGGCAAACCTCGTCTTGCCTTTGCTATGCAATGTTGCCACTTTGTTGAGTGTCGATCCGTTAGGGCATATTACTGCTGTGCCGTCTTCATTCAGCGCGAAGAACGCTCCGCTGTCCGTTACGTCTGCCCCGTATTCCTCCGTCTCAAATACAGACACTTCGATGCCCTTGTCTTTGTATGCATCCGGCAGAACACCAGCTTCCAAACAAGTCTTAATATCTCCAGGTGTTGTTGAACTTAGCAGGTCTTCGGTGATTTCAGCCTCTCTGTAATCTATCTCAAATTCGTAGCTGTCTTCACCGGATTTTGACGGGACATGCGGTATCGTGCCATTCATAAGGCAGTTGAGCATATCGGCTTTATCTTCGTAGCCCTTGTCGGCCACTACATCCAATATGTCGATATCCATGTCTTCTTTTAGCTGCTCAGTTACCGGTGACATCTGTCCCATGTCGTTGCCCTTATTTGTCACATCAAATGTGCCTACCATATGGCTCTGCGGATCAACGATTATCTGCACATTGTAACTCACGTCAAATCCACCGTTTGCGCTCTTCATCAACCTTGACTCTGGATCGGTGAACGACACCTGGGGGCTACCCTCTTCCTTCATCTTCTTTTGAATATCCTCATAAACGCTCTTCCGTTCCCTAACCTTCTTGAGCATTTCGTCAATTTCTTCACGGGTATATTTTTGCGAATCGCCCTCTTCCGCGTCGTTTTTGTCCAACTCTTTAAAATATTTCTCAATCTTTTCCTCGATCAGTTCCAGCTTCTTATTCAGCTTGCTCTCCGTCAAGTTGTTGTCTTTTGAATTAACCGCCCTAAACTTGCTTCCGTCCTGTACGCCTATTTCCTTGCTGTACAGACCCAACTCCGCACACGCTTGGGTAAACAGCTTAAATACCTGCTTCATCTGTTCAACGTTGTCTTTCCTGAAATCTGATATTGTGCGAAAATCCGGCGTCATTTGCCCCGTCAGCCACATTACATCGGTGTTTGTCTTGCATAGCCATTGCAATATTCGTGAAGACCTTATTTTCTTGGGGTACCCGTACATGTACAGTTTTAGCAAGCTGCCCGGCGGGTAGGGAGGGGGACCAGGCTCAGTTTTATTAAGGCATGCAAACTTAAAGCCTAGCTCATGTAAATCCAAATTATCAACAAAGGCATCAATAACTCTTGCCGGGTTGTCTTCTGACACCAAATCATCGAGCTTTTCTGGAAATAAAACCATTTGATACCTATCTGAACCTTGTATATACTTCATCAATACTCACCTCGGAGCCATGTTTTATGGACTATTAGCGGTCGTCCACCTATAGTATATTATATAATATTTGCATGAAAGAAACAAGCTATAACCCTTGTTTTTCAATGCTTTGGGGGTGTTTTATTAGTACCCGCGCCCAGCATTGGATAGATACCTTTTACTAAAGAAGACATGGGGATGGTTGCTGGATGGGTAAACCTGTTCCCTACGATGGATTCATGCAAATGGTCAGTATATGGCTAATTGTCGGACAGTCTGGGGCGGATATGGAATCCGCCCCTACGCACGAACATCGGTTTTACGAATACGGGCGGATATGGAATCCGTTTATTGATTGGGTAAAATTTCAGATTATTGATTGTGTAAAATTACGGTAAAATGTTTGTGCTTTAATTGTAAAATTTTACTATTGATAATAACTGAATAATGTTGTAACATTAGGCTATTGATTATTCTATAAAAAAAATAATATCGGTTATAGTGTTATGTCTCGCATTAGGCGTTGGGGACAATTCTTTTAGGTTCCTATGAGGCAGGGGGCAATTGGTTCTGGGTTTCTGTTGATCTGCGAATTTCGTGTTCGCTTGTTGCAGTAGTGTGCATTTGGATTTTGAGGCCTTTGTTTCAGGTGATCGCGGCATAGATAGCCCGCAATTCTGAGAGTCTTGTGTCTTGTGCGTTTGGTGGAGATTTCATATAACACCGGCACATTTGAATCACATTATTATTAAGAGAGGTGTAATTATTTATGAAGAAAAAATCAGTAAGGGCTTTATCACTTTTTATGGCTTTAGCACTAATTATGTCTGTCATGCTCGTCCCATCAAGCAACGTCTTTGCCACGGGTACTTCAAAGTACACCTACACCGTTACCTATTCACCGAACGGCGGCTCAGGCAGTAACAGATCTTACAGTGTAGCCGCAAACACCTACCATACCGTATCCAACCAGGGCTTTACAAGATCCGGGTATGTATTCAGCGGCTGGAATACGAGGGCTGACGGATACGGCACAACCTACCAGAACGGAAGCTACATTTGCGTAACTGGCAACATAACCTTATATGCCCAGTGGAAGACGTCAGGGGGGACGCCGACGCCAAACCCCCGCAAAGTCACGTACCACCCGAACGGTGGCAACGGTTCCCAGGTGTCAGTATCAGTACCAATGAACACCAACCATACCGTTCTTAGCCAAGGGTATACAAGATCCGGCTATACGTTCGCCGGCTACAACACGGCTTCAAATGGCACCGGGACCTCATACCAGGTCGGAAGCAACCTCTATGTAACCACTGACATCACCCTATTCGCTATTTGGAAGACGTCAGGGGGGCCGGTGACGCCAAACCCCCGCAAAGTCACGTACCACCCGAACGGCGGAAACGGCTCCCAGGTGTCAGTATCAGTACCAATAAACACCAACCATACCGTTCTTAGCCAAGGGTATACAAGATCCGGTTATACGTTTGCAGGCTACAACACGGCTTCAAATGGCACAGGAACCGCGTACCAGGTCGGAAGCAACCTTTATGTAACCACTGACATCACCCTATTTGCCATGTGGAATACAGCCCCGGTACAGCCACGCACAGTTACATACCATCCGAACGGCGGAAGTGGCTCCCAGGTGTCAGTATCAGTACCTATAAACACCAACCATACCGTTCTTAACCAAGGGTATACAAGAGCAGGATATACATTCGCGGGCTACAACACAGCTTCAAATGGAACCGGGATCACGTACCAGGTCGGAAGCAACCTTTATGTAACCAATGACATCACACTATTCGCCATGTGGACTGTAGCCCCAATACCGCCCCGCACAGTCACGTACCACCCGAACGGCGGCAATGGCACCGAGGTGTCAGTTTCAGTACCAATAAACACCAACCATACCGTTCTTAGCCAAGGATATACAAGATCCGGTTATACGTTCGCTGGCTACAACACGGCTTCAAATGGCACCGGAACCTCATACCAAGTCGGAAGCAACCTTTATGTAACCACTGACATCACCCTATTTGCCATGTGGCAGATTGAGCAGTTTACTATAACGTACAGCTCGAACGGCGGAAACGAACCCGATAGGACATATACCGTAGGCGCTTTCTCAAGCCACACTATATTTGACCAAGGCTTCACAAGGGGCGGGTACACATTCGTCGAATGGAACACAAGGGCCGACGGGACAGGGAATGCATTAAACAACGGACAAGCCTTCTGGGTTTACAGCGACATCACCCTGTACGCACAATGGAGCCGCAACCCGCAAAGATTCACAGTTACATACGACGCCAACGGCGGAACCGGGGGATTAATCGACACGGATATACTTGAGGGCAGCGATTACTTTGTCAAAACCGCTCAAGAAACAAATGTGCTTAATCCGCAACATAACTTCTGGTACTGGTACACCAGACCAGACAGCCTTGACCCAACTGGGGTTTCTTTTCAACCCGGAGACAAGCTGGAAATGGATAGGGACTACTACCTGTATGTCATTTGGCGAACGATTGAATAATCACCTTATTCAACGCAAATTGCATTAAACCGCGAAACAACTAAAACGTAAAAAAATCAAACCGCGAAACAACTAAAACATAAAACAAACCACAAGGGGCAGTTGAATTCATAAAAATTCAACTGCCCCTTGTGAAAACACACGGGGACGGTTCTCTTGTGTTCCGCCTACACACGTAAACACACGGGGACGGTTCTCTTGTGTTCCTAGGGGGAACACAAGAGAACCGTCCCCGTGTGTTTTAGGAACACAAGAGAACCGTCCCCGTGTGTTCAATCCATCTTGGCGAACTTAAATTTACTTTCGAATTCCGCGATTTCTTCGGGTGTTATGGCGCGTGTTTTCTTGTATATATATATTGTCGCCCCGTTATCAAGCATATAAGTATCATCCAGGCGTTCAAACGCTGCGCCTATTGTGTCGCCAGCAAGAAATTCCTCTGCGGGTATCGTCACGAGCGTCTGGTTCCCTGGCGGCAAGTGGAGCTGCACCGGATCCGCGACTACGACATATTCGCTCCTGTACAGGTAGACAGGCAAGCCGTCCCTGCTGTCGATTTCGGAGCCTGACGCTATATAGCCACGTGATGGCAATACGCCGCCCGCACTTTTTGAAGGGACGTTTATTGAAATCTCAAGGTTTCGGAGGGTGTCGCCGTTAAGCGCAAGCGAAGACGCGACCAGAGCGATTGTCTTGTCCCCGCCTTCAGACAGACGATCCAAGTCTGCGCATAACCTTATCAACTCCGCAATGTCGTAACGTTTGTACGTTCGCATCGTCAGGCCTGGGAATGCTTTTAGCCGGATATCATCATAATGGGTAAAGGGTATAACATAAGACAAGCCAGCAAAAACCAAAAAAGCAACAGCAATCACAACGGCAAGGGGCTTTTTGCTGTTTATCCTGTTAAAAAGGCAGACAAAAACCTTGTTAATTCCGACGGCCAAAATTAAATAAAAAGTTGGAACATAAAGAAAAAAATGCTGTTGGCCATGCCCCTGAATTGTCCTAAACACGAAAAAAGTAAACACCGAATGGAACAGCAGAAAAAGCACAGCATAGTTGCCACATATAATCCCCGAGAACGAGAATTTTTTTGTCCTCGGATACAACACAAGGTATATAGAAAATATAAGGACTAGCACTATAGCTATAGAGCCGAACCAAACATGCGCCGATTGGAGGTCCACAGCTAGCGGCCTGTAATAGGAAGCGTAAATATTGCCATAGTTTGTCTGGAGGAGCTTGTCCACTACCAGCTTATGAAAAAAAACAGTTAAGGGAACAAAAAACGAAAGCCCCATAGCCAAAAGATTGAATACCGACCCTGCGGCTTTCTGTTCCTTTTTTATGCATAAAAATGCCTGGTGAAGAAACGAACAAACAAAAAAGGCAATTATCCAAACCAGGTACCATCTACGGAAGAGGTACATCCCGCAAAGCAAAAACCCAATTGCCCCATACGTGAACAGCGTCTTACTCTCTTCCCTGCCAAAATAAAGGAACAGGGCAAATCCGCAAAAAACCAGCCCGCCAATATCCAGAAAGCCAAAGCTACTAAAAGCCCCGACCAGGGGCAAGAACAGAAATGCCGCCGTAAAGGAAACAGTACTTGCCATAGAAGCGCTTTTAGCCGCCGTATTCGAAACAGTACTCGCCAAAGAAGCACTTTTGGACGCCGTATTGGTATCAGTACTTGCCAAAGAAGCGCTTTTAGCCTCCGCCGATGATTCTTCGCCTTCGCCCCTCCCCATTCGTAAGAGTTGCCTTGACGCAAGGCTCATTACGTATATTGCGGGAAGCGCGTAAAAATTGATGATAGACAGTATAAATATTAGACGGGACGTCCCGAATAGCTTTGCAGACAACGCAGGCAGTACGACAGGCAGATAATTATAGTCGCTTGTGTTAATACTTGTAATAACGTTTTTAATAAAAGAGGCCAGGTTTCCAAAAAGTAACTCGGACTGCGAAATCGCCGATTTCCAGAACCCCGCGACATCCCATATGTAAACCGTCGCCGAATTGCTGACAATAATTATGGCTACCAGGTTGAGGACAACCGCCGCTACTATCATTGTGCCGCGTAGACTGTGTGGGCTGTCTGGGCTATGCGAAAGCGCAGCGCCATTATGCAGAAATTTTGCGGATTGAATCAGCCCGTACGCGCACCTAAAGAAAAACACCACAGTAAGCAAAGCGCAAACTCCGCTTGCCATGTGCATAAACAGGTTATTTTTTAGAACGCTGTCAAAGCCATCCATGCTGTAGTGTATAAGGTACCTGTCTCCGGCAATGCCTAACGCCGAGCCAATTAGAAGAATTGCCGCCTTTTGGATTATAATGCGCTTGTAGCTTATTCCTGAGAACGAAAAGATTTTCGTCCCTGGACACAACAATTGCCAGACGTACCACTGCTTTCGGCGTGAAAACAAAACCGCCCCAACAATGGCGACAATAGCCAAAAAGAAAATCGCCGGAAAAGCTGCCCTTATGCCCGTAGCCCCATATATCAGGCTCTGGGCATTCAACGAACCGTATGCGGCTACCGATAGCAGGATGAGGGCGTCAAACGCGTGGTATAGTAAATTTTTGGGTCTCATGCTCTTGTGTCATTCTCCATTTATATTCTTGTGTCGTTCTTCATTTATGCTATTGTGTCATTCTCCATTTATATTCTTGTGTCGTCCTTCATTTATACTCGTATAATTCAAAACAAATCCTCGTTATGCTCATGCGCTTTAAGACAAACTATCGGCTAGGCTCATGTGCTTCAAGACAAATCCTCGTTATGCTCACCTGCTTCAAGGCAAATCACCGGCAAGGCGAAGCGTTACGGCAGCCGCATACTCGACGCTCATTTCGGATATGATTTCGGACGCGATGTCCCTCTTCATGCCCCTGAGGCATTCGACAACCAAGTCCAGCCTGCTTAAGCCCATCTCCTCAAAGATTTCAGCAGTCGTTTTTGCTTCGATCCCCTCATACAGCTTAATGAACTCATTTGCTTCGTCCGACGCCTTTTTCTCCTGCATGATCTGCGAATAGATATCCCTCGCAACGGATGGCTCCACCATCTCAAAGTATTCCGCGAACCCGTCTTTGTCGCCTTCCGCGACCATGCGCTCTATCTCATACCTTGCTTCGTCTGTCCTTCTCTTCTCCGCTTCCATTGTCGCCACCTGTTGCTCCAGGCTGCGCGTCCTTTCATCTGTAACCATCATTCGCGCTTCGTACTCGTCTTCAAACTTGCGGAGCCTTTCGAGTTCGGCTAAAGAAAGCTCCTCCCTCTGTTTAAGGCTGTCATTCTCCTTCCTCAGGGCGTTGACGTCCCTTTGCAGGGTTTCAAATGTAACCTCTTCAGCCTCCTCCTCGACAGGGAGGGCAAGGTTTAAAAGGGGGACCTTGGCAATGGAGTCTTTGTATGTATCAGCGACACCCATAACGTTCATCTTAATCAATATGAACAGCGATCCGAACAATACCACAGCTATTATTATCAGCGCAGACAAGAGGGAAATAATCGAAAATATTACGCCGCCGCCTTTTGAGCTCTCCGACGAATAAGACGCTTCCGATTCTATCCGTTTTCCCTTTTGATCCAATTTGCCTTTTTTGGTTTTGTCTTTCTTTGCCTTTTTGGGCTTTTTTACTTTATCCGCCATCAAATCTACTCCCGATTCTATAACTGACTAATTCATCGATCACTATATTTTCGCTTCTCTTCTCTTCCTCAAAGAACCTTTCATGCTCTTTTTCCTCAAGTTTATCAAACTTCTCCCTCTCCTGTTTGGCGCAAACCAACAGTTTCCTTGCCACCTCCACATCCTCTTCGGCTTCTATGATAACCCGCTTTTGCTCAGCCGCTTTTTCTTTCATCCTTTTTATGAATGCATTATACCTTTTTATTGTACCTGCTGTAAACCGCGCCCCTGATATGATGCGGAACTCGTCGATCGACATCATGATTGCGGCTTCGATCCTTTGAAGTTCGCGAATTTCCATTTCCAGGCGCATTATTGCCTTGCCAAAGTTGTTTTTCGCCTGTTCTTCCAATTGTTTCTTTAAATCGAATAGAACCTGGAACTTGTATTCAAACTTAGCCATAGCAAAAACTCCCGCCCTCAAATTAAAACCTTCGACAATAGGCCCCTGACTTCTTCAAAGTCAAATGACTCCTCAACTTTTTGTTCAATAAATGAAGTAATATTCCCTATAACTTCTATTGCGTAGTCTATTCCGCTATTGCTGCCCTTTGCATATGCGCCGATGTTAATCAAATCCTCCGACTCCCTGTACACCGCCAAGACCTTCTTGATCTGCGAAGCGACATCAATATGCCCCTGGTCGACAACGTCCGGCATAACCCTGCTAATACTGGCTAACACATCTATTGCTGGGTATTGGTTTTTGTTTGCCAACGCCCTTGAGAGCACGATGTGCCCGTCCAGAGTCCCCCTTGCCGCGTCAGTCACAGGCTCAGTCATGTCGTCACCGTCGACAAGGACGGTATATAGCCCTGTAATAGAACCCTGCCCCGCACTCCCCGCACGTTCCAGCAATTTGGGCATTTGCCCGAACACAGACGGGGTGTACCCCCTCGACACAGGCGGCTCGCCAATCGCAAGTCCAATCTCCCTCTGCGCCATAGCAAACCTGGTCAACGAGTCCATTAATAGCAATACGTCGTTCCCCTTGTTTCGGAAATACTCCGCAATCGCCGTCGCAACAAATGCCCCTTTGAGCCTGATGAGGGCAGGCTGGTCTGAGGTCGCAACAACCACCACTGACCGCGCAAGACCTTCCTCACCCAGGTCTTTCTCCAAAAATTCCCTAACTTCCCTGCCGCGCTCGCCTATCAGCGCGATGACGTTGACATCCGCCTTTGTATTTCTCGCTATCATTCCCATCAGAGTGCTTTTTCCAACGCCACTGCCTGCAAATATCCCTACCCTCTGCCCTTTTCCAATTGTCAGAAGCCCGTCAATCACTTTAACGCCCATCGGCAAAGGTTCGCATATCCTCTTTCTTACCAGCGGGTGGGGCGCTTTGTAGTCAACGGTGTATAAAAACTCCGGCGAAATGCCACCGTTTTCGTCCATTGGGTTCCCCAGCCCGTCCAAGACGCGCCCGACAAGGCCTTCCCCCACAGCTACGGAAAGCTCCGTCCCTGTAGCCACAACTTTGTTGCCCGGCCCAACCCCGCTCATATTCCCTAACGGCATTAACAGGGCTTTGCCGTCTCTGAACCCCACCGCTTCGGCCTGTACAACTTTTGAGAACCTTGCGGCATGTATTTCGCAGAGTTCGCCAATGTTCACCTCGGGACCGTCTGTCTCGATTGTCAAACCGACAACTTTGCTGACTTTTCCCATAAACTCTATAAAAGTATTTCCTCGAAGCATGTTCGAGTACTTGCTAAAATCAATAACTGTCATTAACAACCCCTGCTAAACCCATTTGGCTGAAGCCTTCAGCAACTTGTAAAAAGCTTCCTCTATCTTGTTAAGCTTTGTGTCCACCCCAGCGTCTATATTTCCAAGCGGCGTTTCCACAACGCACGAGCCGGGTTGCATGGACATGTCCACTCTGATTTCAAGGTTTCCAACCCCTTCAATCATAGACAGCAATACGTCTTTGTTCGCGCTGACGAAGTCGTAGTCATCGGGCGACAGCTTTAGGGTAACCTGCTCCTTGTCCGAGCATTTTGAAAAAGCGTCCTGCACCAGTACCAATATGTTTTGCCGATTAACGGCCATCTCTTCGCCAATGACTTTTCTGGCAATATCAAGCACAAGGGAAAGAGCGTCCCCTTCGGCGCCGCTCATCAGCGATTCGTAATCCGCTTCAGCCTGCGCCTTTATTTGCCGCGCCTCGTCTATCAGCGCATCATGCTGGGCCATGCCATCCGCATACCCTTCGTTGTACCCTTTTTCCCTCGACTCCTTTTCAATGCGGCTCCCCGTTTCGACGCTTTTCCTTTTTGCTTCCCTCAGAAGCCCCTCGGCCTGCTTTTTTGCTCGTTCAACTATTTCGCACGCCTGTTTCTCCGCGCCGGAAACCATTTTGCCGCATTGGCTCT
>Ga0099364_10010034_pt1 | contig 13079 bp, 18 predicted proteins | sample TergutTh196P3_FD_73070 | JGI IMG/M metagenome (GOLD analysis project Ga0099364, IMG submission 73070) | Microcerotermes parvus P3 segment gut microbial communities from Pointe-Noire, Republic of the Congo - Th196 P3 | ecosystem: Host-associated > Arthropoda: Insects > Digestive system > Gut ...
GAACTATGGCAAAAACTGGGCGATCTTTGCGATGTGTTTGCGCCCGATGAATGCAAAAACTACTACAAACACGCTGGTTATGGAAAACTATAGAGCCCAAAGCAAAAGTAAATACGCTCTAGTGCCGTTGTTTGAAGAGTTGAAAGTAGAATTGCAAAATCATTTTTCGGATAACGAAAACGAATTTGTAGTTCAAACTTATCAGGACACGAATTGGAGTTTGAGCAATTCATTTCAGAAGATTTCGGAGCGTGCCGGCTTGAAAACGATTGTTCGGCCATTTGATAACATGCGAATGAGTCGGGCGAACGAGGTTGTACGGCGTTGGGGAGAGACGAAGGAGTCTCTTTGGATTGGGCATACGGCGGACGTGATGGAGAAGCATTACCTGTGTCCGTTGGATGCGGATTTCGTGGCGGGATGAAACGACTTGATGTCGAAATTTTCGACATCAAGTTTTTAACAAAATTTCCCTTGACCGAACCTCTGATACTTGCTAACATTCCTGTTTCATGGGAAAATGGAGACGGAGATAGAGAGAAAAAGCAATATGACCTCGAAAAGCCCCCCCAACATTACGGTTTTTGACATAGCCGACTGGTTTTTGGCACAAGCAAAGGCGGAAGAAAAGCCTCTGAAGCCGATGAAACTGCAAAAACTGGTCTATTTCGCCTATGGCTGGTACTATGCCTACCATGGCAAAGCCCTTTTCCCGGAAACAATCTATGCATTTCGGCACGGCCCCGTTGTACAAGAACTGTTCGACCGGTTCAGGCATTTGAAGGGAAGCCCTATCACGGATGATGTTGAACCAAAAAACATTGACTCTACGATTGACTCTCTGTTGGGAAGCGTTTGGAAAGCGTATGAGCCGTACACTGATTTCCAGTTGAGCGATATGACTCATTCGCATCCTCCTTGGATTGATGCGTACAGTTCCGAAGAATGGTTTGCTGTTATGTCGCCCGAATCTATTTGCGTCCATTTCAAAAAATTGCTTGAAAAACAATCCAATGCCCGAAGTTGACCTATCGCCAATCATTGTTGCTGCGCAGGAAGAGTCAAAAAATGCACACGAAAATTTTCGTTCATATCTGCTTGCGCAGAATGAGCGTTTGCAAAGCGAAAATGACTTGTTGAAAAATCTCAAGGAGGAACTAAAAGTTGAAAACGGTCGTTTGGGCATGATGGTAAATTTGTATGAAATTGCAAATTGGTATTATATTTTTGGTACTGTTTTTTTTGCCGTTTCTGGCGTGTGTTCTGGTCATGTGTGGGACTGGTTCTTTTGGTTACTTTTCTGCGTCGGAGTATTATGCTTTTGCGTTGGCTTGCTTCCAAAGGTTGGCATTTTTCGCAATCGGCGATCAAGTAATTCGTGAGTCGCCATGCTTTCCTCTCAGATATACCAATCTGGTAAAATTCAGAGTAAGCAGTGAGAACAAAAAGGGAACTGCATCTTGAAATCTAGTTTCCATGCTATCTATTTGACAGGTTGTCCGAACGCCTTCTTTTTGATACACTTATTGAAATGACTATCGAAGAAGAAACTCTCAAAGAAGATGGGACTTTGGAACAGAAACGTGCCAACACCAATCCTCCGCGGATGGACTTCAAAGAAATCGAAAAATTTGGTGTAACAGAAACCTCTCCTGAAGACATGGCAATGTTAATGCAAGTGCCGCTAGAGCGTCTAAAACGGCAACTCGCCAATCCATGTTCTCGCACTTTTCGTAGTTATGAGAGAGGCCGAGCGTTGCGAAGACAGTCAATTAAAAGAAAAGCATATAAAGTTGCCATCGGATCGGAAGAAGGAAATGTGCCGCTTTTGATTCGTTTTCTTGAATTGGAAAAAGAACAGGAAGCAAAGACAAGCAAGCAGCCTGATCTTGCAGAAAAATTGATAAAAACATTGACCGATGTACAAAAGCAGGAAATCGTCAGCATGGCTTTGGGACATTCGTCCGACGTGAACGAGGAAATAATAAATGATGAATAATTTGTCTAATAATTTTGCCAATCAGATAAGCAATCATCTGCCGGATATATTACCGCTTTTAGTTCGAGAGCAAACGCAAAAATCGTTTTACTCGTTTTTTAAGACATTTTGGAATATATGTGTTCCTGACAACAAAGGATACTTTAACTGGCACATAAAATATCTTTGCAATGAGATGCAAAAACTTGCAGAACGTGTTTGCAATAATGAAGCGAGGTTGCATGATTTGATTATCAACGTCCCACCGGGATCAACGAAGTCTACTATTTGCTCGGTGATGTTTCCGGCTTGGATTTGGACGAGAATGCCTTCGGCGAGAGTAATTTGCGTTTCGCAGTCTAACGAATTGTCCGAAAGATTTTCAAAGGTTACACGGACGTTATTGAAATCGGAATTGTACCGTAGGTGTTTTCCTGAAGTAAAATTGGAACGAAAAGCGAGAGGACGTTTGTTTACAACAGAAGGCGGCGAGCGGCAGTGTTTTGGCTTGGGAAGTTTTGTAACAGGGCAACATGCTCATTTTATTATCATTGACGATCTGATCGATCCGACAATAGCGAGGAGTGATAAAGGCAGAACTACAGCGATTGACTGGATGAACTCTACTATATCAACACGCCGTATCGTTACGGATAAATTGCTCACGCCTACGATTTTGATTATGCAGCGATTACATCAAAACGATCCTTCCGGTTATTGGCTTACCAAGCATGAAAACGACGCTACTGTAAAACATATCTGTCTTCCTGCTGAAGAAAATTCCAAAGCGGAAATAAAACCGGCAGGCTTGAAAAAATACTATAAAGAAGGATTGTTAGACCCAATGCGGTTAGGCCGTACTTTTTTAGAAGAACAAAAAAAGCGATTGGGAGAATATCATTATGCTTGTCAGTATAATCAGTTACCGATGCCTGAGGAGTCTGGCTTTTTCGATGTCAGCAAGATACAGATTAAAATTGCTCCGTCGCAAGATTCTTTTGTGCAGTTGTGCCGCTTTTGGGATAAATCCGCTGTAGTCAGCAAAGGCGATTATACGGCAGGAGTCTTAATTGGCCGTACTAAAAATCAAGATTTTTGGGTGCTGGATGTTGTGCGTGGACGTTGGAATTCATTTGAACGTGAAGCAATCATTCGGCAAACAGCAGAATATGACGGTGAAAATGTGCTAGTAGGATTGGAAGGAGAACGTGGTTCAGGCGGTGTGGATTCTCGTAACATGACTATTCGCAATCTTGCCGGTTTTAGTGTAAAAATTATTCCGATTAAGGGAACAAAAGAACAGCGTGCCGATGCATTTTCTACTCAAGTCAATGCCGGTAATGTCTATTGCCGTCTTGCTCCATGGAATAAAAATTATTTAGATGAATTACAGCATTTTCCATTCGGCACACATGACGATCAAGTAGATGCAAGTGCTGGCGCATTTAAACTTGTATTGGAGCAAAAGAAGGCACAGATGATTTGTAGTGAATTTAGTTTTGTTTAGGAGAAGAATAATGAAAAATATGTATGAAACAATATTCCCACAATGGGAATATGTAGAAGACTGCTACAAAGGTGTTATTGCTATAAAATCACCGGAGAAACAGCATCTTTATTTGCCCAAATTTCCCGTAGAAGCAAGAGACCCGGCCAAAGAGTCACAATATCAGTTACGCTGCTGGGCTGCGGATTATGATAACATTTTCAAGTCGGCAATCATGTCTATGGTAGGAGTTATGGGCAAGATACCGGCTAAAGCAAGTTTTGGTAACGCACAAAAAGAAATAAAAGATATTGACATTTGGGGCAATGAATATGAAGACCGGCTAGTTGGTTTGAAAGCACGCCTTAATCACGCTCAAACATTGTTCGGGCGATATGGATTATGGTTAACTCCAGTAGTAGGAGAATTTAACCTAAATCCGCAATTTGTTATACGAGAATATAACTGTTATCAAATTGTAGATGGCGAAACATACAAATCACCGATTGATGGCAAAAAAAAATTACGCTGGATCAAACTGGACGAATCGCATCCTGTATTTGATTATAAAACTAAAAAATGGGAGCAGGGACGTAGATTTCGGATTTTGGGATTAGATAAAAACCATTGCTATTACAACGCAACTTTAGAAGGAAAAGATGTTGAAACACAATGGGAAAATTTTGATATTCTTAATCCCTCTGATTTTGTTTATCCTATTTTCAAAGGCCATACACTTCAATTCATTCCGTTTACCGTGTGTAACGTAGACCGGCTTGGAATAAATGCATGGCAAGAGCCGCCGTTCCTTGATATGGCATATTCTACTATTAACGCTTACAATGCTGATTCTCTTTATAAGCAAGCAATGGTTAATCATGCCACTCCGACGTTAGTAGTAATGAATGCCCCAGTGCCTAACAATGTCGTTTTGGGCGGCGTGATGAATCTTTTCAGCGACGAAGGAAACAATCAAGCCGATGTCCGCATGATGGAAACCAATGCTGGCGGACTTGCTGAACTCGGACGTTGTGCAAAATCGATCAAAGAAGAAGCCATGCGGCGGACTATTTTCGGCATGCTAGAATCGGTCGGTGCAAACACATCGGGTACTGCTATTACTCTACGCACAGCAGCGGGGACGGCAACTATCAGTGAAATAGACCGGGCCGGTGCGAGAGCAATAGAAGAACAACTATGCTTCGCCGCTGTTTGGTCGGGAATGTCATGGGAAGAAGCCGGAGAAAATATCGGTTATGAAGTTGATACTTCATACATGGCAAGTCAAGGAACTGTTCAAGAATTCGTTTCGCTCATGGGAGCAAACTTGAGCATGGGTGCACCATTTCTATCGAAGCAAAACCTGTATGGCATTTTACACAAATTATATCCCAGCACGCTGACCGAATGGGAAATAAATGAATTGCAAAAAGAGGACGAAGGTTTTAGTAGTAGTTCGTAGCAAACAATGGAAATATCCTAATTTTGTTCTTGATTTTGCTCTTGTCCAATATGTGAAAAGAAGAAATATGTCGGCTAGTTTTAACACAAAAGATATAGGCACGGTATAATCCATGCAGAATGATTAGTATAGAAACAGGTTTTAGGAATCCTTATATTGAGGTACAGGGTATTGCTAATACTGTTGCCGAAATGCTATCCAAAATTGTTGGCGAGCAAGACCCGGTAATGTTAGCAATGCTCCAGAAAGAAATTCGCATTATTCGGGAATGGATCATTAGGGGCAGGCATCCGAAAAAGATTATAGACAGATTACAAGCACTATTTCTTAAAATCACTGAACATCAATATAGTGGCGTTGAAAATGCGGCGGAAAAACTTCACAAACAAGCAGCGGAATTAGCCAAAGTAGTCGCCCCGTTTGAAGCCAAGCAACTGGAAACGTTTCTAAAAGAGCGTAACCTTCGGCGTGGTCGCATAAAATACAAATTGTCTGACGAGCAAATTCGAGATATGCTCACTTACAAACCTTTTGTAGATGGCAAGACTATCTGGCAATGGTTTGACAAGTTAAAATTCGATAATGCAAGCACGATTTTTAATGCTGTGCAAAAGGGTGTTGTTGATGGAATGACGCTCAATTCGATTATGCAAGTCATTCAAGGCAGGCAAACTCCATACGGTTGGGAACCAGGTATTTTAGATCGTAACCGACGTAGTGCGGAGACACTTGCCCGGACGACGATCAATGCTGTTGCCAATCAGAGCCGTTTGGAAATGTATCAATCTAATGCTGACGTGCTAGATGGTGTGCAATGGCGGGCAGCACTGGATCATCGAACATGCATAATATGCGGTGCGTATGACGGCAAGATATGGCCGCCGGATAAAATGTATGAAGTTAAAGTACCGCCCGCTCACCCGAATTGCCGGTGCAGGCTTGTGCCTTATATCGACATCGGCGAAGGAGTAGGCCGACCGGCTGAAGCCGAGAATTTTGACCAGATGGCAAAGGAAAAGTACGAAGCGAAGTACAAAGGCAAAAAGTATGATGATTTGTCATACGACTATCGTCGCAAATTGCGCTATGATGCCATCAAGGAATATCAGAAAAATGGCGGCGAACCGTACAAGCGGATGGAAAGTAGCACAACATTTGCGGACTACTTGAAAGGGCAATCGGATGAGTTTCAACAGGAATGGCTAGGGCCGGGCCGGTATAAACTATACAAAGACGGCAAGTTGCCGCTGGAGTATATGGTCAAGCCCGATAACGGCTTTAAGCGGACGATAGAAGATTTGAAAAATTTGAAAAGGGAGTTTGGGGAAGAGGATATTTTGCCAGTATTGCCAGTGTTGGAAGTGAAGTCTGTTGCTCCCGCTTCGCAGGACACGATCGTTAATTACGAATGGGAAAAGAATCCTCTTGTCCAGCAGGAATTGACGAAGAACAAGGCACTCAACGAATCCTATGATCTACAGTTGCAAGCATTGGAAGCAAGAGCAGTAGCAGCAAGAGAGGAAATGAAAACAAAGTTTCCCTATATGGTCGAAAGAACGGGAGCGATTAAGGATTGGACTAATGCCAAACGTGAAGACAAGGATAAAGTTGAGGCGATTTTGTCAAAAATGTACGACATAGACCGAGATAAACGTAGATTAGAAAAATCTATTTTGTCTGATGTTGATATAAAGCGTCAGAACGAGGCGATAATTCAAGCACTATTCCCAAAACTTGCGAATACTAATTTGAGCGATACCGAAAAACGCATTATGGACAAATTCACAATGCTCACCACCGTAGAGCAGAAAGATGCTTTGGACAAAATGCTACGATTGAGCAAGACTTTCGGTGTAGACTTGGATCAATTTGCAAAAAATGTTCACGTGAATAAGGCACGCGCAAATCAAGATAGTGGTTTTGTTGGCACAAAGGAAAATATAGATGGCACTCGAAAACTTGTAAGTGTTAATTTTCAAAACGGTGTATCGCCTAACATTATATCTCATGAATTTGGACATATTATTGAAATCGTTGCCCATCCTGAAATACACGAACAATATAAAGATTTGACCAAAGGCAAAGCCAACAAAAAAATCACTAAATTTTCAGGACTCAAACATGCTTCTCATAACGATCAAGGCTCTTGTAAAGACTTACCTTTTTCATACCCGCAGAGCAGTGTTGCGGCACAATATCTTGCGAAAACATACAATACCGGTGAAACAGAATTGATGAGTGGCTTTTTTGAACATTTATTCACTGATGCAAGATCACTATTAACAAAGCACCCTGATTATGTTAGAATGATATTAGCCGTGCTGGAGGAATGACATGGGGCTGCCTTACGAAGACGAATTACGGGAAAAGATCGAAGAGGAGGAGGCACTTTGGCGTTCTGATGAGACGCTGTTAGATGTTCTCCCATTTGGTGTTCGCGCGTATCATGTGGTTTTTAAGGGGAAAAAACATACCATTACAGGTGGTTGGTTTATTCGGGACATTGAACCTTTTAGCCAGGAATTGTGCGATTTACTTTTTCAGGCACGGGATAGTATTCAACCTGTTCCGCCATGTGGTATCAGCATCGGCCAAATGATAGAAGAGGCGGCTGTGTTGGTAAATGGTAAATTTGGACTTCATTATTTCCCGAAGTCGGATACGGTTTTGTACTATGATCCAGACTTTCATGTAGAAGAAAACGACGCTGACTAGTGTCGGCGGAAGGAGAATGAAAGATGAGTGAAGAACACGTAAGTGATTTTAGAACACGGACACGGCGAGGATTAGATGTTGAACTATTGCGGTTCTTGAAAGAACGCAATGCGACATACGGACAGGCTAGAAACGCATTACGCATTGCGTTAAGCCAATTAACGGACTGGTCTAGTGCGGAGTTATGGCATTTGCCGATGCCTGATGGAATCAACGAAGACTTTAATCCTGACCAGGTTGTATTGGCGACCACGTCCATGAACCCTGCTGCGGACAACCGATGATTCCTTCAACATGTTCCTGTTTGTGGTATCGGGCGACGTGAAAATAGGCGTATCTGTAGGCAGCAATGACATTAGATATAATTGCATCGAGTTCGCAGTTTTCGTCGTTTTCGGGAGTTAATCCTTTGCTAGCGGCAACAACAGAAACAGCACAGGCGATATTGTGGGCAACTAACTTTTTTTCGTCTAGTTCGTAATTTTGATTCATGTCCGTTCTATCGGTATGCTGGTACAATAGACTTGAGACAAAAGGTTGAATTTTACGGGAGAAGTTATAAGCGATGTTACCTAGTGTCGGCGAAAGGAGAAACAAATGGAAAGACAGAAAGGAAAAATAGTTATAATATCCTATGAAGATGAGGGGCGTCTCCTTATCAAATCGGACTTGATTACAGCCGTGAAAGGCAACGATGAATATACAACAATCTATTTTCACGGGAACAGTGTTACAATAAAAATTCCGTTAGATGAAGCATTGAACTCGTTGGGCATAAACGTTGAGCAGGAATAAGCGAGTTAATAAATATAATTGCTACAAATGACTTGAGCATTGGCTAGTTGGTATAATGGACTTGAGACAAAAGGTTGGATTTAGCGTCGGCGGAAGGAGAAACAATGACTATCTATTTGGACAAAGAGCGAGCGAGTAGTGAGGCTAATGCCTATGTTGCCAGAGTGTTGGCGGAATCGTCGTTTTGGATGGCGGCGTGTGCTTTGGCATTGTCCACTGCCATCGTTGTTGTAGTGGTGGTTTATCTGGCAATGTATCAGACTAATCACTGCGAAAAGAATGACAATGCCGACAATATCAAAGCAAGAAGTGCGATGACGATTCCCCAGTTAGAACGGTATAATGCTTTTTCTGCTAATACTGTTTGCTTTTTGGATTCCGTGACATCTTCTTCTTGCAGAAACTTCTCTGTTATTTTGAGAGATTCCATGCCGGGCAAATTTTCCCATCGTTTATCACTGGTCATGCATAACAATAATGAATTTGATAAAATAGCACAAGAGCATTTTTTTGGCAGCGAGGGATAAATTAAATGAATACACCATTGGACGAAAATGAACGCTTGCAGTGGAATATCGAAAAGACTATTCACACATTTTTCACAGCAATGCTAGGAGGCGTAGTTGGCACACTTATCGTAATAATATGGTTACTAAAGAGCCAGTTATGATTCCGATAGCAGTGCCGATGGAAAATACTATGATTTCCCGAATGGTTGTTACGATAGAACCGATAATGATTTTTTTCGGCATATCAATTTTTTCTAGCCCTTTGTATGTGACAGTCCCTTGATATAGAGGAATGTTTATTGGTTGTGGTGTTATGTCTCCACATTCCCAAAGGTAGTAAACGGCTTCAAATAAATCCTGCTCGGCTTGCCGTTTTGCCCTTTCATTAACAGGTTTTGGATTGACAAAGGAGCCGTCGATAGTAGAATTTGGATGTTTAGCAAAATGCCGTAAAAGCCGAGTCGGAAGATTTTTTATTGCTGTCATGTTAATAGTTTAGAAAAATTAGTAAATTATTTCAATAATAAATAAGGAAGCGCATTATGAATAAAGAAGAATTGCCAAAATTGATTACCGTCAAGGAAGCGGCGGAGTACTTATCTGTTACGCCTCAAACTGTCCGCAATCTAGCAAAAGATAATTTAATAGACTACATCCTTGTCGGCAATGAATATCGTATTGTACGAGACACGTTGTTCGATTCTCTCCAAAAAGCCTACCTATCTTCGGAAAAATCTTAAGAAAATAAAAAATTCGTTTTGCTAAAACATACTAAAACATAGCAAACAACACTAAAACGAACTTGTCCGGCATATTGACAGTTTGACAGACTGTTTATTCTTTGTATCCTTTTACTCATCTAGCCGGAGCGGACTCTTTTTATAAACGGTATTTAAAGATTCTTAACCTAATCGCAAGAGGGCGAGCGTAACAAGCAGGTGGTGCTATGTATAAGACTTTTAAAACGGTAGAAGATTTGGTGGATTGGATTCGAGATAATGAGAATATCGAAACTTTAGACACCGGCGAAGTAACACTCAAAGATTGGATCGAACTTGGAAATTCGGCAGAGAAGTACAAGAAAGATTATGGTTTTGCAACGAAAGATAAACTTTCATTGCGAAAAAAATTAGAAGAGGCAGAAAAACGCAATGCCGAGGTAAGCGAACAATTTGATTTGGTCAACAATGAGTTGATCAGTTTAAAAGAATCGCAGAGCGGTGATGCTCAAAAAGCCCTTCAAGAGATGAGTAGAAAATTGTCGGAAAAAACAGTGGAGTGTAATCAATATCAGACTCAATTTAAAGAGTATGAAAAAAAACAAAGTCGAATACCGGAATTGGAAAAACAAATTGCGGATTATCAGTCTGCACAAAACAGATTGACGATTTTAGAGGCAGTGAAAAAGGCAGCGGTGAAATGCAAAGTGCCGCAGCACATTATTGACGATTCTGATTTTGCCCGAATAGTAGTAGATGATTTTATCATTGATGAAACTGGTAATATCTTTACAAAAGGGGAGAATCAGCAGACAGTGGATAATTACGTCATTGCTAAACAGAAGGAAAAGCCGCATTGGTCAGCAGTTACAGTGGCTGTTGGCGGAGAGCCGATTAGGGCAATTAGTGAAGGCGGTTCTATGTTAGACGATCATGCCGCACTTGTTGCTGTTTTGTAATTTAACTAAAGGAGAAAAAAATATGGAAGAGTTTAAAAATTCTTTTTATAAGGTTGCTACGCATATTGCAAATTCGAGTGTAAAGACTGCAAAATCGCAGATGGTGATGATTGACAATTATACACAGGATGCACCGATATTACGCAATTTGCCGTTTCAACGGTCGTCGCATAATTATCATCATGCTTATGGTGACGTTTTAGATGTGCAAGGTATGCAGATTGTTGATTTTGATGCGCCGTTGCCGATGATGCATGTAGGTTCGCAATACAAAAGCATCAATTTAACACCGTTCGGCGGTGCTATAGAGTTTGGAGAAGATATGATGCTTCAAACATACGGCACTCCAGAGGCGTATTTAGGAGCGAAAATTCCTGCCTTGCTTCGAGAGTCGGGTGCAAGGTTGGAAACAAGTTTGTATATCAATAATTTTATTCCGATGGCTGTTAAAAATAATACGGCATTATCGGCTATTGAAAATCCGGTGTCGGGCAATAAGTATGAAACGATGGTTGCGATCACTTGGACGCCGGATGAAATGACCGGCTTATATTCGCCTTTGCCTTATGGTGCAGGTGAGCATTTTGGTCAATTATTTAAACCAGAATGGGCTAATGGTAAACAGCGTCATTTATTGCGCAACGGTGCATATGGTTATGCAGCAACGGTAAAAATGCTAATAGGTATTTTGCTTGCAAACAAACGTAAAATATCGGCACTTGTTAACATCGAAGGAACTCCGACTGCAAAACAGTTAGCCAATCTTGTTACATCGGCACAAGGCAATGGCAACACTCGGATTTATTGTTCTTCAGGATTACGAACATCGATTGCGGCTGCTTATGCTAGAACGATGGATGGAAGTGGACTTGTTTCTGTGTCAGGTGTCGGAGAAGTGTCAATTTTGGGTATTCCTATTGTTACCTCTCATAATATTCCATCACACATTGGAGCGATAGAAGGACAGCCATTTAGCAAGCCGTCGTAATGGATGCTGATTTGTTGTATTTTTTCAGTCAGAACCCTCAAACATATAAAGGAGATTTTTTATGCCTATTAACAAAACTTTGAATGGTCATGTTGGTCAGCCTGCAAGATTTGGCGGAGATTATTTATTTCGAAATGAATCCTTGCCGGACAACATGACGGTTTATAGCGGAGAGCATACGCTTAACAATACACTAGGCCGCTTGAAATTAAGTGGAGAAATTGATACTAACCTGCCGCTGGTCGCAGGAAATATTTTAAGTATTGTTTTGCAATATCAAGAATCGGATGAATGGAAAGATTTTGCTACACTGGTATCGCTATCGGGAGCAAGCACTTTGCCAGCCGGAACGGTTTTTGAATATATCCCGCCTCCGAGCGACACAAAACGTATTTATCGTTTAAGTATAACGACAAATTTTAATGCTTCTGATGTCAATTTAACATCGGCGATTGATATTTTACCTCTAGCATAACGAAAGGAGAAAAAGATGAGTGAATTTTTTAGATTATGCCCAAAATGTTACGATAGTTTTTTTGATCCTGACAAGTATCAAAAGCATGTTAGCATATGTGGCACGCCTCAAGCAAGCGAAAAGTCGCCTAGAGGAAGAAAGCCTGGTAACAAAAATATGTTAATGTCGGAGTCCATATCAAATGAGACTGTAGAGTCCGTTGAAAAAACCGGAATATCTACTGAAAACGACGAGGCTGAATCTTCTGAAAAGACGAGTGAGATTGCAAAGACAAGGAAATTTAACCAAAGATAAGCAACTATGCAATCATTTGTATCGTTAGAATGGGCGGTTGATTATTTTGCAATGTCCCGCCCAAAGGCAAAAGAGTGGGACATTTTTGACGATGCCGATCGATTACGTTACCTTAACTGGGCTACAATGTTAATCAAATCGGCTTTTGTTTTTGATTCTGATATAGAAGTTGAAAATGATGATCGGATAAAAATTGCGGTATGCGAGCAGGCTTTGTATTTAATGCGACGCCCTGATGAATATCCTGAAGCCTTAACTAAAGGCATTGCGAGTGCGTCGGCTGGTCCAGTATCAGCAACATTTTCAAAAGATTTCATTGCCCCTTTGATCTGCGAAGAGGCAAAACTATCAGTGGCTGAAATTGGCACTTTTATTAGCAAATTTGGTGTTGTTAAAACTATGCTATTAGGCGGGCCGTTTAGTGAAGATTAGTTTAATTCAAGGAGAACAAAAATGATAGGCGACATTATATTACAAAGACGTTCCGGCTTCGTCGGCAAGATTATATCAATCTTTACACGAAGCGATTGGGTACACGTCGGAATCGAAATAGAAGACTCACACGTCGTTCACGTTGACTTTTGGGGCAGGCATGTCGAACCGCTGTCTAATTGGAAAGAGTCTATTGCGTGCGGCCGTATTATCAGGTTGACGCCGGTTACACCGCTAGAGCGAATTCACTTTTGCTTTGGACTCTAT
>Ga0099364_10010035_pt1 | contig 13078 bp, 7 predicted proteins | sample TergutTh196P3_FD_73070 | JGI IMG/M metagenome (GOLD analysis project Ga0099364, IMG submission 73070) | Microcerotermes parvus P3 segment gut microbial communities from Pointe-Noire, Republic of the Congo - Th196 P3 | ecosystem: Host-associated > Arthropoda: Insects > Digestive system > Gut ...
CACAGGCATAGGCATATCCCCCGAACAACAGGAAAAGCTGTTCACAGCCTTTGAGCAAGCCGAGTCGGGCATAAGCCGCAAGTACGGCGGCACGGGTTTGGGCTTGGTAATTTCACAGCGAATAGTCCGCCTTATGGGCGGCGAAATAGACCTACAGTCGGAGCTTGGCAGTGGCGCGAAATTCACATTCAACATAAAAGTACAACGCGCAGATGAGCCACTTTCGCAAAACCAAGCCGAAACTGCAAATACCACCACTGTGACTTCTGAAAGCGAAAAAGACGGCGGCGAATTTGCGGGCAAGCGAATTTTAGTCGCAGAAGATATTAAAATCAACCGCGAAATACTGACGGTTATTTTGCAGGAATACGGCGTGCTGATTGACTGCGCCGAGAACGGCAGGGAAGCGATTGAGGTGATACAGGCGGTCGATTACAGCTTTGATTTAATCCTCATGGACGTGCAAATGCCCGAGATGGACGGTTTGGAAGCGACCGAGCGTATCCGAAACGACCTGAAATTGACAAATGTCCCGATAATCGCAATGACCGCGAACGTCTTCAAAGACGACATAGATTCTTGTCTCAAAGCGGGCATGAACGACCACCTCGGCAAACCGCTTGAGTTGGATAAAATGATTGAGAAGTTGAGGAGGTATTTGTAAAAAGGCAGTAAATTCGCGGCTGTGGCGGAATTGGCAGACGCGCCGGATTTAGGTTCCGGTGGGAAACCGTGGAGGTTCGAGTCCTCTTAGCCGCACTCCCCCAAAAAGACCTACCCACAAGGGATAGGTCTTTAAGCATTGCAAATCCACAAAAAAATTTTAAGAAAACCCTTGACAACCACAAATATATAAGGTATAATATTATATTGGACAATACCGAACAACGACAAATTTCGCAGAAATACCCGAAAAATACATATAGGGAGCGTTTTATGGCTATACTTCTTGACCTTATGGCGGTCGGAATCCTTGTTTCAATGGTGCTTTACGGGCGAAAGAAAGGCTTGGTGCTTGCCGTGGCGGGTATCGTCGTCACGATTCTTTCGATAATCATCGCATGGGCGATAGCCGGTGCGTTTTCCCCGGCACTCGAGGGATTTCTTGAGGAAAATGTAGGCGGCGCAATCAACGACGCCTTGGACAAGATAGTCGCAGAAGGCGGCGACATGTTGCCGGACTTTACGTCCCCGAACGGCGACGCACTCGCACAAGCAACCGGGCAAGTCTTCGACACCCTCGGCTTCTCCGCCAAAACCGACAATCCTTTTGTAAATGCGGTAATACGCAAAGCCACTGAGATGGGCGGCTCACTCAAAGCGGCCCTGACCTCCACGATTTGCGGCGCGATTGCCTTTGCGGGGCTGTTCGTGTTCGGGTTTATACTCGTGCGGGCTGTGTTGGAAATCGGGGTTCACTTCGTCGATAAAGTCGTCAAGCTCCCCATTCTGAAAAGGTTCAACAAAATCGGCGGAATGGCGGTAGGCTTTGTTCAAGGCGCGTTAATCCTCTTTGTAATAGGCTGGGGCTTGCAATTCGCGGGAATGTTGGTGACTTCGGCAGATATTTCACAAACCTACATATTCAGCCACTTCACAGGCGCAGGGTTCACGAACATGCTCAATAAACTCTTAGCTTCAAAATTATAAAACTTGCAAAACTTGCAAAAATTTTGCAGAATTTTGAAGTACAAACGAAATTTCATCGTATAAGTATATGTCGAACATAATTTACGAGAGGTAAAAACTTGGAAGTAATCCGCATAGATTGCGGGTAGCGATACATTTAACGGCACGGTCGTGCAGAAAGGGTTTGGTGAAAAATTATGGCTAACTTTTTTACAAACTGGTGGAATAGGACAAAGGCCCAGTACAACATGCAGAAGTATTTGGGGGAGCGCACTGCCGCCACCGCTAAATATATGGCGCATCAAGATGCGAAATTCCGTGAAATAGAGCAACAAGGCATGGACGGCTACGACACGGCAATAGCCAAGTACGCTTTTCGCCGCAGTGAGGAAAACCGTAACCTGACCACCGGCATACCCGAAGTTGCCGCAATAGGCGCAGCACATGGGGAAATAACCGCTATTACTATGGATATGAGCGACGAAGACAGGCAAGCATTAGGAACCAATCCGGAAGGTTCGGGCGTTGGTGCGTTTTTCGGCAGATTGTTCAACGGGCGGTTTTTCCAAAGCAGTCGTGATGAGGATGCTCGCATTCGACGGCGATTCCAAACCGACGCCTTGTACGATGCCTACAATGCTCCCTCACAGGTTTACAAGTTGGCAGAGCGCGAGACCGAAATCCGCAACGGACTGCTATCCGCCGATTTCGTTGTTTCAAATAGGCACAATGTCCCGGGCGCTAATGATACTGATGTATATGTAGGGCGAGCAACGGCGGTGCTAAACGCCCATGATACGGCCGTACAAAAGCAACACATAGCCAACAACCTCGAACCCGAGGAAATAGGCTTAGACGTTATAAACCCCGCATTAGACCAACAACAAAAAGCCGCACAAGCCGCACAAGTCCGCGCACAAGCCCGGCAACAAAGGCTCACAGAGGGACAGCCCGACCGCGACATCATTCAACGCACCTTTGTGCAAGCGAAGTTAGACGATAAAGCACGCCTCGCCGCAGACAATGAAGCGTTTTTCGGCACTCATAAAAATGAGGACTTCGCAGGTGTGTATGCAAAGCTCGGCCTTGAATCCTTAGAACACAGGATGCCCTCCCGCGTTGGGTTCGCACGGATGTATATGCTCTCAAAAGGCTTCACAATGGACGAAATCATGGACGTTTCGGAAGCCGGACTCGACAAGAAAAGAAGAGTCGGCGCAGAGCTCGACAAGATTCTTTTCGGCGACGACAAGGAGTTTAGCAAAAAGGCGCTTACAGAAATGGCGGAAAAATCCGTTAAAATCTTAGCCGACCCGAACACATTCCCCAAGTTCGACATAACGAGCGACCAGTCAATAGTTGCTAATTACGCAAAAACAACCACTTTCATCTCAATGACTAAAAACTTAGAGCAGGTAATGCTTTACGAACCGCCAAAAAACACCGTCAACGAACACAAAGCCGGGATTTTAGCGAAAATGCCGAAAGACTTTACCGCATACATGACCAACAAGGGCAACTTTGAGCAAGGCTGCGGTCAACTCATCGAAGCCCGCGTAGCAACCATATTCAGCGATGATTATTCAAAAACCAAAAACACTATGGGGCTTGACACAAAAACAATGGAAGATATTCGCAACCCCTTCACCAAGAAACCCCCGGCTCTGCAGAGCCACGCAAACGAGGTAAGGAATCTCATCAATGCCAATTACAACGGCAGCCTTACCGACCCCAAAGTAGTCAAAATTTTATATGGCCAATTCACAGGCCAAAGCACGAAAGATTACATGGACACATACAACGCCCTCCCTGCAAATGAGAAAAAAGAGCTCGACGAATTGGCAATTCTCGGCGAAAAAAAGGAAGGCGCGCTCGTTACCAAACAGATTTCAATGGAAGACGAGCAGAAAAAATTCGACCAACGAATCAAGAACGGCGAAACTCTCACGGACGACGAGCACGCAAAACGCAAAGTCTACGCAATGGGCATCTTTGATGAAAAAGCCGCCGACCGCGCCATAATCCAAACCACGATTGCAAAAGGCATGGTTGCAAGTTTTAACGACCAAGTAACAGACGAACGGGTGTTTTGGGACGGCTTGCCTGTATCAGGCACAGCCCTGAATCAAGCAGGGGAGGCAATAGGCGTAAAAACTTTCGGCAGAGATTTTTCGAGAAACAATTTTGCAAGATTCTATATGATGTCAAAGGGCTATTCTTTTGAAGACACTCTCTCCCAAGACCCGAAAATGCTGGGTATCAAAAGGGAACTCGGGGAACAACTTCAAGGGATAATCCTCGGCGAGGACAAGATGAGAGCCAAGCACGAAATGGCAGACTTAGCAAACTTCGCGATAAAATTCTATGGAGACGAAAAAAATTACCCTAAGACTGACATATCAAGCGACTACTCCATAGCAGAGAATTACAGGAAAAACGAAGATTTTAGGAGAATGCAAAAAGACATAAGCCAAGCGTTATTCTACGGCAAAAGCCCTTATCTTGACACCACGAAAAACGAACTCGGAACCAAGACCTGCGATGCTTCACATTTAATGTCAAGTAATTTTGAACATTCATACAATCTCGCTATTGACAGAAGAAAAAAATTATTGATGTCCGATGATTTTTCCACCGCTTATAAAGATGTTCCCGGAATGACCCCGGAAATAAAAAGTTTCAACTTTATGAACAATAAACCGGAATACAGTGCATTGGTACACGGCGAAGCGGTGAGAGATGTGTTAATCAAGGAACACGGCGGCAGTCTTACACTTCCGAACAAAAGATTCGGCGCGGTAACGGACGACTTGGAAAGTAAAGGAGTAACCCTTGATTCCTGCTACGATAATTATCAAAACAAAACCGAAGCCGAGAAGGAGATGACAAGGTACTCGCTCATCAACTCCGTCACGCCCGTCCCCGCAGAGATTAAACAGCTTGTTAAAATCAACGAGAAGTTGGAAAAAGGCCAAGAGCTTACCGAAAGCGAACAACAACTACAAAAGAAAAACATCGACCAAAAATACGAAACAAGACAGCCGCTTAACCAGCAAGAGTTTGAAAGCCTCATAAACAGAGGCGCAGAGCTTAAACCGCTTGTCGATGACGAACCGTTACTCGGCTCGAAAACACAGGCAAGCAAAGACATTAAGCCATCGAATTCGTTCACAAAGGCAGACGGGACTACTAAAATTATTGATGCTGATTCAATACATTCCGGAAAAGACGTTTCGTCCGATTTTAACGGTAAGAAAGAGGAAAAAATTTCACCGCCCGACCCAAATTTGAACGAGCCATCAAAACAAAAAGGCGCAAAGACCAAACAACCGACATAAATTTGAAGTACAACCGCATTTCCAACGTATAAGTAAATAGGAAGACAAAACAGAAACAATTTTAGGAGGGCGAAAGAATGGCTAACTTTATTACAAACTGGTGGGCCCGACAAAAGGCGGCTTTCAGCATGCAAAGGGAGATAAAGCGCAGAGACGTCCATGTCCAAAACTACATAAACGAACACAATGCGGCGATTCGCGAAATAGACGACAAGCCGATACACCGTTTTGACAGGGAAATGCAGAAGCACGCCTATACTTTCGCCAAGTTCGACGGCGGAAATGCAACCAACCAACATGTCATCGCGGTTACTCAGTCAAACGACAGAATCGGTCAACTTGCAGCACAAGCCGGCGGCGGGGGCTTCCTCGGTAGGATTTTCAGTACGCTTTTCGGCGGGGCGTCTAATAACGCAACAGTACGCGCGATGGAGTCATTTGATACCATGAATGTCATCCGTAACACCAACCCAACTAATCAAATTCTAAAGCTTAATAACCATGAAGCGATTATCAGGGGAGGGAGCATGTCCATTGAACAGGCGTATTCCTCCAACCTTACGGGTAATCAGGCTCATGTCAATCCGGAAGTTCTGCTTCACCAAGCGCGCGGTATCGTGAATTTATATAATAATCCCGTTGTGCAACCACAAGCGCAACAGCAACAGCCGCAAATGCAACAGCAACAACCGCAAGTGCAACAGCAACAACCGCAAGTGCAACAGCAACAGCCGCAAGTGCAACAGAATCAAGCGGCACCGGCGGGATTTAACGCGCAACAACCGCAACCGCATGCACAACAGCAAGGGTACGTAGTCGGTGAAGTCCCGCGCGTTCCCGGCAGAGTAAGACAGAACACCGAGACTACGCAACAGTTTAGGAGAAGGGTTGCGTTGTCAATACAGCAGTCGGTATTTAACCAAACAGGGTCAACGGACACAGCGGATGAAGTAAGACAAAGCTGGCTCAGAGACGGCACCGACAGAAGAAGACAGCCCGGCGAGAACGACAACGATTACAATCTGCGTATGTTCCAAGAAAAAGCCGCCTATAAAATGGACAGTAGCCCGATGTCATACACGAAAGTAGAAGCCTTGCGGGCAGTGTCCACGGAGTATAGACAACAATGGGAGCAAAGGAATAATGCCTATACTCAAGCACCGGAAACCCCCGAAACAGCGGCGCAAGCTTTACAAAGCCAAGCGACTTACGAAGCAAGAAGGCAACAATTACTCGGCGAAATACTCCCGGATGTCGCCACAAATATAGCGGCCTTGGAAAAGCAGGACAGAGACATAGCCTCCGGCGTGTTGATTACTCACGAAGCGTTATTAGCCGCCCAAACCCAATCGCAGGCGGCACAACCCGAAGTTCAAGCGGAGCAACCCGACCAAGTTCAAGTCCAACAAGCCGACCCAAGCATACAAGACGACCCGAGCGTCGCCCCGTCCGACTTGACAGAGCAACAGCAACAGCAACCAAAACCGTACCAAGTCCCGCGTGTTGAAGGCAGAGAGAGACTTCCCGACGAATCCGTAGACGACTACAAAGCAAGGATTTCGGAAGTAATCATGGCCGCCGCGATGGAAGGCAAAGAAGATAACCATTTTAACACTTCCATGGCACAAGGAGCAGTCTACGACTGGCGCAATAACGGCACCGACACCCGCAGGAAAGAGAACGAGAGCGACGACGCTTATAACCTGCGTATGTTCGGCGAAAGAGCCGCATTCAAGATGGACTTAGACCCGAAATTGACCGAAAAGGAAGCGATTCACCAAGTTACACTCGAATACAAGAGCGAGGTAGACAGAATAAAGAGCGAATACGAGTACACCGGTTTAGGCAATATAGATACAGAATATCAGAAAAGAGTCAGTGATTTGAAAACCAAAGTAGGCACAACCGCGGCAATGACTATAGCAAGCCTTGAAAAAGCAGAAAGAGAAATAAACAGCGGTTTGTTAGTCCCGAATGAGGAGCATAAGAAACATCAACCCGCAGTAGTGAAAATCGACTTTGACGAATTGCCGGATGGACATACAGCTACAGTACAAGGCGGTGTAGTGAAGACAGAGCCGGCAAAAGAAAGCACGTCGAAAAAAGACGTCTCAGCAGAGATGACCGGCAAAGCCAATGAGCAAACTTCAAAAATCATCGAAAAGCCGCCCGAAGAAAAAGACCTGCAAAAAGATAAGGGCAAGAGTAATACCTAATTGTTACACTATTATAAAGAGGGGGAAATCATCATGGCAGGAGATATTAGCAATAAATCAATGAAATACAGGGACGGCTTCGCCGAGAAATGGATGACCGGCGGCTTTGGTGCCTTGACCGACGAAGACAAAGCCTTTGCGAGAACCCAATTCAAAGCAGTCTTTGACGTCAACCAACAATTCATAGCGGGAACGAGCAACCTACAGCACACCTTCCAAAACATCTTCATCAACGGCCAACCCGCAGACGAACGCTACGCACAGCACACCCAAGGCCTCAACACGAACGACAGAGATTTATGCAGAATGTGCGCGTTTTACTATGATACTATTAATAGGAGCGCGAAGTCCTTCGCCATAAACAGCGCGTTTATCGAACAAGAAGGCTTGAAAACCCACGACGCCGAACGAAAGAGCGGCTCAAACAAGCCCGTGCCGCCCTACGTAAACCCCATAACGCGCGACGACCTCTCACAGCTCAACATCACCATGGAACCCGACCCCGACAACCCGCAACCTGCCCAAACTATTCTCGGCATGGAATGGCTGTTCGACCTATTTGCGGCATTCGGCTGGGTCAAAAGAGAGACGACGGTAGAACAAAAGTGCGCCGCAATCAACGACAACTCTACATACACCGACGAAAATGAGCAAGACGCAGTAGACAAAGCGAACCTCACAAGAGAGACCGCAAAAGAACGCTACGCCACAGAAAACCTGCGTGCCGAGCAAACCAAAGAGGAGCAATTGTCGCCCGGGCAAAAGATTAAGCAATACAGTGAAGTAGTCGCCGACGTTAAAACAACCGATGCAGTTCCGCGTGTTACGGGCAGGGCGAGACGAGAAGGCGAATCTGTGCAAGATTTTGAAGCACGGGTCTCGGCAAAAATCAGAGAAGACCTTCGCGCCGACGGAAAATCAGTAGGAGAATCAGGGGTAATAGCCGCAAACTGGCTCAAAGACGGCACCGACCGCAGAAGAAGAACCGGCGAGACCGACAACGATTACAACATGCGCCTGTTCAAAGAAAAAGCCGCATTCCTGATGGACCGCAGTGAAAACAACAGCCTATCCTCGGCAGATGCAATAGAGCAAGTCAAAAACGAATACGTAAAAGAGATAGACCAACAAATCAACGTGAAAAATTTCCACGAAAAAGTGGCGGCCGCAATGCAAACCGGAAAGGATAAGGCAAGCGCGACAAGAGCAGTGGGACAGGAATATGACATGGAAGCAATAAATTTACGAAAAGACTATAAAACATTACCGACCGCACAAATATCTCTGGATGATGTCACCAAGATTATGGACGAGAAATTAAACAGCCAAAATGAGTTCAAAACAAGAAAAGAGCAATTGACGAACATATTAGGAGACGAGGGAGCGGCTATGGCTGTAGCAGGTCTTGAACAAGCAAAAAGAGAAATAGCATCGGGTTTGTTGGTGCCAACCGACCCGAACCTCGCCAAAACCTCCACCGAACACGAAACGACCCGTAAGGCAATAATCGAGGAGAAAGGCTCAAGTGAACAAACCTTTACAAGACACGAAAAACCCGAGGAGAAAAACGTCAGAATATTCAACGAAAAAGTGGCGGCCCTTATGGAACAGGGACAGGATAAAAGAACTGCGACCCGCGAAGCGTTAGGAGACTTTCACCGGGAAATGACGAAAATAGAAGAAAAAAATAAGGAAGTAAAGATAACCTCAACAACGCCTTTAGCAGAAATCCAAAAGATTAATGCGGAAAGAACTAAAAGCGACCAAGCGCTTACCGCAAGAGTCGACGAATTGACGAACAGATTGTTGGATAGGAACGCGGCTAATGTCATAGCGGAATATGAAAAAATGGAAAGAGACCTAAAGTCCGGCTTGTTAGTGCCGAAAGTACAACCGCAACTCACAAAAACCACCGTAAGCGTAGACGAATTGCCCGGCAATACTGCGAAAGACGAGCAAAAAGCAGTAGACGGCGGGGCTAAACAAACCGCAACCAAGGTGGGAAAAGATGTCTCGGACGAAATAACCGGCAAAGCCAACGAAAAAACTTCTAAAATCATCGAAAAACCGCCCGAAGAAAAAGACCTGCAAAAAGATAAGGGCAAGAGCAATACCTAATTATTACACTATTATAAAGAGGAGGAAAACATCATGGCAGGACCAACCAGCAGTAAAACAATGCAATTTCATGACGGGTTCATAGAAAGATGGCGGGACGGCGGCTTTGACAATTTGAGTATGGAAGACAAGGAAGCCGCAATAGCGGGATTCAACAATGTCTTTGATTACAACAGTAATTTCAGTGCCGGAATCATTAACCTTGAGCACTCCTTTCAAAACATCTTTATCAACGGGCAACTCGCAACCGAACGCTATGCCGCAGGAACACAGGGCATGGGTCGGCAAAAAGCAAATGTCTACAGAATGTGTGCATTTTATGCCGATGTGATTGACAGACAAGACAAGGTGTTCGCAATAAACAACGCACCTATGGACCAAGACAGTTTGGGTAAATTCAACTTTGGTATTGCGGACATGGAAGCAAATGTACCCACCCCGCCTTATAAAAACCCCATAACCCCGGCAAATGTTTCGCCCCTGAAAATCGACATGACGCCCGACCCCGAAGCACCGCAACCGCGGCGAAGTATATTAGGTATGGAATGGCTGTTCGACCTGTTCGCGGCATTCGGGTGGGTCACAAAAGAGCCGTCACAGCAGGAAAAGTGTGTCGAGGTCAACACGAAAACCTCGAGCCAACCTGTAAACGTACAAGAGATTGTCAACAGCGCAAACCTCACGAGAGACAACACAATAGAATCCTACGAGAAACTACGCTCCGAAAATAACAAGCTAAGTGCCAGACAAAAGGATTTCCTCAACTCAACCTTACCCGAAGGACACCAACTCAAAACCGCCAAAGTCGAAGACGGCATTACAGGAGAACAACCGTCAAGGCCTCTCGATAAGATAGCTCCGATTCCGCGTGTTGACGGAAGGGCGAGATGGCCCGACGAAACGGAATCCCATTTTAGAGGCAGGGTTTCAAAGCAAATTGAAGATTCCGAATACAAGAAAAACGGAAAAGACATTGACAAGGCAGAAGCTGTTGCCAACAATTGGCTCGAAGACGGCACAGACCCCCGAAGAAAACCCGGCGAGAGCGAAAACGATTATAACCTGCGTATGTTCCTCGAAAAGGCGGCATATAAGATGGACGCCGACCCGAAATTGACCGAAAGAAAAGCACTAAACGCAGTGGCACAAGAATATAACGCCGAATATGACAAGAGGGATAAGCTGTTTGTGCAAACACAAGAACTCACAGATGAAATCAAAGAGCAATTCGCGGAAAGAGTGTCAACATTGGCAAAAGTAATCGGATACGAGAACGCCGAAGCTTTAGCATTGAACGAAAAACAAGATAAAGACATAATGTCGGGCGCGCTGAAAACGAATGCAGAATTCAAAGCCATGCAAGCCGAAAAAGGTCGAGCCGAATTGGACAAATTGGTGGATGAAAAACAACAACGAGACCAAGGCGAGGCTATGCAAAACTTGTTCAAAGAGCCCGAACCCGAACCGCAACCGCAGGTAGACCCGCAAGAACAGAAAAAAGCGGCATTGCTCGCGGTAATGGCAGCGTATGAAAACCGTGACACAACGAAAACCACAGAACCCATAAACTACGAATCTATGCCGATAGAGTCCGAAGATGCACACGAACTGCGGGTGTTTATGGCCGAAGTCGCTATCCAACAAGACATCAATGGATTGTCGCGTGCTGATGCAGAAAAAGCAGTGAGAGAAGAATATATCGAAGGCCATAACATGGTGAGGTACGTACAACAAGGAGAATCCTCGCCCGAGAGCTTGAAACAAGAAAAAGAAAGATATGAAGAATTGAAAGACATAATCGGAACCGAGAACGCCAAAATGTTATCGGAACACGAAAAAAGGCAAAGAGATATAGAGTCGGGCGTGTTAGTGCTTGAGAGCGAAGTCAAAAAAGCCGCAAAAGCCCCGGGAAAAGCCACCGTAAGCATGGACGAATTGCCGGGCGGTACTGTTTCAAAAGCAGAGAGCGCGGGTAAACAAACCGAATCAACCAAGACCAAGGTGGGAACAGACATCTCGGACGAAATTACAGGCAAAGCCAATGAAAAAATCTCACAAGTACACGAAAAACCGGCCGACGGCACCGAAAAGAAAAAATCTGATGTAGTCAAGAGCAATAATTAGTATGTTGGCAAGGGGGAACAACCTTTGGATTTAGCGGAAGTATATGAAACACATGTTTCAAAGATATACAACTATATATTCTTTCGGGTAATGCACCAGCAAATCGCGGAGGACTTGGTAAGCACGGTCTTTTTGAAAGTCACCGAGAATTTCGCAAGTTTCAAACCCGACAGAGGGAGCGTAGCGACATGGATACAAAAAATCGCCGAAAACACCCTCATAGACTACTTCCGCCACCCCCGCGCCGTCCACCTCAACTTCGATGATTTAAGCGAAGATGCGCGACTAAGCGTAGACTTCGACGAGCAATCAACCCTAATCAAGGACGAGACAAGGCGCGAGCTCTACGCCGCCTTGTCAACCCTTGACAACCGCACCCGCGAAATAATTTCCGAAAAATATTTCTTCGACAAGACAATTCGCCAAATTGCCGAGGAAAAAGATATGAACGAGAAAACAGTTTCCACAATACATAACCGAGGTTTGGCGGCACTACGCAAGACTTTGGAAGCCTTCGGGCGTTGATTTAGAAAGGGCATGGTGAAAACATGGTTAACGAGGCACGTTTTGATTTTTTGCAGGAAACCGATTTGAAGTCGCGCCTTTGGGAAAAAATGCAGGAACGGCTCAGAGAAATTGCTCCGGTGTCCGCACGGCAAGAGATTTCGTTTGATACTTTAGACGGCGGTAAGCCGCAACAAATACAAAGCAAACCCGTGAGCTTTACACCGCTCGCAGAGCCGAAAAAGCGCGGCGTGTCTAAATAAAATTACGTGGGGGAAAGTATGGAAATTCTTAAAAAACTTATCAAATGGCTAATATTAGGATTGGTCGCCGTGACCGGGTTGGGGTACGTGGTGAACGCCTTGGTCATTCATTTCGATGAACTCAAGGAAACGCGGGATATAAACGTATTGTGGGACCCCGCGCTGTTCGTGGACAAACAAACCTATATTTACGGAGTTGCCGCGATTGGCATGATTATCGTGATGTACTTCCTGTTCGGCAATGACGACGCCAAACGCGCAAAACGCATGATGAGCAGTAAGGCGAAAGCCGTCGAAGGCGCACTCGAAAACTCCCGCTTCATGACCGACAAAGAGCGCGACTTCAACTTCATGCCTTATGACTATTCACAGCTTCACAAAAGCAAGAAGGACGGTGTCCCCGTCCGCGCCTTCATGCAGGGACACAGCCTGAAAGTCAACATCTCGAACCCGATGCACGCGCTGATTATCGGTGCAACAGGTAGCGGTAAAACCACGACTTTCATTAACCCGATGGTGCAAATTTTAGGCGAGACAAAAGCAGGCTCGTCAATGATTCTCACCGACCCCAAGGGTGAGCTGTTCCAAATGCACTCCCAAAAACTTAAAGAGAAAGGCTACAAAGTAATGGTGCTCGACCTGCGCGACCCCTACTCAAGCTACAGGTGGAACCCGCTCGAGACCATTTTCAAGATGTACGCCGAATACTTAGAGGGCGGCACGGGCATTTTCAGGCGCAACGACTCGGTAAATGAATCGGGGTTGACCTTGCACAACGACAAAGAAAGCTACGGCGAGGACTGGTACGAGTACAAAGGCAAAGCCTACTCCAACCCCAAAGAGCTCAAAGACCTGATAAAAGTTGCCCGCCAACATGTCTTCGACG
>Ga0099364_10010036_pt1 | contig 13078 bp, 11 predicted proteins | sample TergutTh196P3_FD_73070 | JGI IMG/M metagenome (GOLD analysis project Ga0099364, IMG submission 73070) | Microcerotermes parvus P3 segment gut microbial communities from Pointe-Noire, Republic of the Congo - Th196 P3 | ecosystem: Host-associated > Arthropoda: Insects > Digestive system > Gut ...
GCTTGTTTATCTAAAAGTTTAATGATATGGTATCCGTAACGTGTTTGAACCAGCTCAGATACATCTCCGATGTTTTCTAACGCAAAAGCAGCTTGTTCAAATGGTAAAACCATGTTTCCTACACTGAAATACGGTAACACTCCGCCATTATATTTCGTGTTTTCATCGGCTGAATTGACTCGGGCTAACGCTCCAAAATCTTCGCCCGCCTTGATTTTCGCATACACCTCGTTCGCTCTTTTCAAAAGCGACTCATCATCTTCAGGCGCATATTCAGAAGATTGTATCAAAATATGGGCTACTTGAACGCTATGTGGTTCTATGGTTCTTCCTCGCATCTGAATAAGATGAAATCCTAATGGCGTACGAACAGGTGTGGAGATTTCGCCTTCAGATAGAGAATAAGCTACATCTTCAAATGCCTTGAATGCTTGCATTGGGAACATGTAATCTACTTCTTCATAGACCACTCCCGAATTTTCATCTGCATTGAATGCCTCGCCAAGCGCCGCGAAATCTTCGCCTGCAACGATTCGTTTGTATAGGGCATTGGCTTTGTTAAATACCTCAAGCGTATCTTTTGGCAACGCTTTTTCCTGCATTTTAAACAGGATATGGCTGAATGTCAACACCGTTTTCCCTCGCTCATACACCTTGCGCATGACTTGTTCCTCGCCTTCTTTATCGGAAAGAAAGCTGAGCATTAGTTGTGCCCCGTAGAGCGCTAATTCTTCTTGAAAACTAATTGACTCCTGAATTCGAATCGATCTGGCTTCGGCTACTTTTAATTTGAAATTTTTAAATAACTCGACATAATTTTCTAATGATTTTTTATCCAAAAGGTTTACCTCACTATCTTTTTGAGCCAGAAAAAGAAATTCAGATAGAGGTACCTCTATATTCTCCACAATCATTACCGTAGGATCTTCATGCTGTTGAGCATAAGCGAAACAAAAATTTAATCCTACTATCAATACAAAAATTTTCCTCATAGTTTTATGTTTTACTATTTCATTCAATTTTTAAACCGCATAATTATATAATAACGTTATTTTTTCCTTTTTATTTTGAAACCGTCTAAAATTTATTCAATCATCCTGTTATGTAAATGTTTAATTCGCCAGTTCGGAAAGGAATTTGATCCGTATCAATCGGATTTCTTCTTCCGTATAGTCACTGCCAAGTTCTGTAATAGCCGTTTCCAGATCATCCGTTTCCGATTCCTTAAAATAGTCATAAATATCCTGGATATGGTCTTCATCCATTGCTTCATTGATGAAATAGTCAATATTAATACGTGTTCCGGAATAAACAATTGCTTCTACTTCATCTAATAATTCGTTGAAATCCAATCCTTTTGCTGTCGAAATATCATCCAATGCGACTTTTCGGTCAATGCTTTGTACGATCCATACTTTCAGTTTCGATTTATTGGCAACCGTACGTACACGCAAGTCTTCCGGCCGCTCTATTTCATTCTCTTCTACATATTTTTTGATGATTGCTACAAATTCCGAACCATATCGTTTCGCTTTACCGGCGCCAACGCCCGGTATATTTTGCAACTCTTCCAACGTAATCGGATAGGTTGTTGCCATGGCTTCCAATGATGGGTCCTGAAAAATCACAAAAGGTGGAACATCCAAGTGTTTCGATAATTTCTTTCGAAGATCCTTCATGATGGAGAAAAGAGCCGGGTCAACGGCACACGAAGCGCCGCTACGCACGGGGTTTTCGTTGTTTTCATCATCTTCAAATTCATTGTCTTCTACGATTTTAAAAGAAACGGGATTTTTCATAAACTCCCTGCCTTGCAGCGTAATCTTCAGTAATCCGTAATTCTCAATTTCTTTGGCTAAATAACCGGCAATCAATGCCTGACGGATGACTGCATTCCATACTTTCTCGTTTTCATCCTGACCGGCTCCGAAAAGTTCCAGTTCATTATGTTTATAAGAGTGGTGTTCGGCGGTCTCAACCCCCATTAATAAATTGACAATATATTCGGCTTTATATCTTTCTTTGAGTGTATCAATTGCTTCCAATACGGTAAGCAGCAATTCTTTTGATTCAATCATTTTCTTTGGTTTCAAACAATTGTCGCAACTGCCGCAATTATCTTCCAAATAATTTTCTCCAAAATAATGTAATAATACTTTCCTTCGGCACACTGCCGTTTCGGCGTATGCAGCCGTTTCAAGCAATAGTTGTTTTCCAATATCCTGTTCGGCAAGCGGTTTTCCTTGTAGAAACTTCTCTAATTTCTGTAAATCTTTGTTCGCATAGAATGCGATACATTGTCCTTCGCCTCCATCGCGTCCCGATCTTCCTGTCTCCTGATAATATCCTTCCAAACTTTTAGGTATGTCATAGTGAATAACATAGCGAACATCCGGTTTGTCAATTCCCATACCAAAAGCGATCGTTGCCACAATCACATCCGTCTCTTCCATCAGGAAAGCATCCTGGTTGTCCGAACGTTTTTCCGACTCCATACCGGCATGATAAGCTAAGGCTTTAATCCCGTTGGCGCGCAGGATTTCGGCAAATTCTTCTACTCTTTTACGACTCAGGCAATAAATAATACCTGATTTCCCTTCATGCTGCTTGATATATTTGATGATTTCACGATCAATATCATTCCCTTTGGGGCGAACCTCATAATATAAGTTGGAACGGTTGAAAGATGATTTATAAACAGCGGCTTCCGTCATTCCAAGGTTTTTCTGAATGTCGTGCTGCACCTTTGGAGTTGCCGTAGCGGTCAACGCGATGAGAGGGCGAGAACCTATTTCGTTGATTATCGGTCGAATCCGGCGATATTCCGGTCTGAAATCATGCCCCCATTCCGAAATACAATGCGCTTCATCGACCGCATAAAATGAAATCGTCACATGCCGTAGAAACTCAATATTTTCACCTTTTGTCAATGATTCGGGTGCTACGTACAATAATTTGGTGCGTCCCGATAAAATGTCCTTTTTCACCTGATCAATCGCCGCCCTGTTCAGCGATGAGTTTATAAAATGAGCCACACCATCTTCCTCACTGAAATTACGCATGGCATCTACCTGATTTTTCATCAAAGAAATCAATGGTGAAATGACCAATGCCGTTCCCTGCATTAACAGGGAAGGTAGTTGGTAACACAGTGATTTTCCTCCTCCTGTAGGCATTAATACAAATGTGTCTTTTCCAGCAAGAACATTTTCAATAATTGCTTTCTGGTTTCCTTTGAACTTTTCAAATCCAAAATGAAATTTCAAGGCTTCTGTGATGTTCGGCTTATTCGTTTTTGCTATAACGTCCGGCTTGTTCTTTTTTGCCATAACAACATTTTTACTAACTATGCGATTTGTAAACGGTTTATATCTGTTCTCTCAAATTTCTCCCTTGCATAATCCAATGTGACAGACAACGTTCGTTTATTTCCGGAAGGCATCTGATACATGGCATCCATCATTATTGCTTCCACGATTGAGCGTAACCCGCGGGCGCCTAATTTGAACTCAATCGCTTTATCTACTATATACTCATACACATCTTCGTCAAAGATAAGCTTTATTTGATCCATATCAAATAATTTGATGTATTGTTTGATAATTGAGTTTTTCGGTTCCGTCAGGATCCGGCAGAGCGCAATGCGATCTAATGGCTCCAGATAAGTCAGGATGGGCAAACGCCCGATAATCTCCGGTATCAAACCAAATGATTTTAAATCTACAGGCGTAATATATTGCAACAAATTATCCCTGTCAATAATAGCAGAATCCTGACTGGCGGTAAAACCTACCACGCGCGTATTAAGCCGTTGGGCTATTTTCTTCTCAATCCCGTCGAAGGCTCCGCCACAAATAAACAGTATATTTTGTGTATCAACAGCGATCATGCGTTGTTCGGGATGTTTACGTCCTCCCTGGGGAGGGACATTGACAATCGCGCCCTCAAGCAACTTCAATAATCCTTGCTGCACGCCTTCGCCGCTCACATCGCGGGTGATCGAAGGATTATCGCTTTTGCGGGCGATCTTATCAATTTCATCAATGAACACAATCCCCCGCTGGGCTGATTCAACGTTATAATCAGCGGCTTGTAAAAGGCGGGTCAGAATGCTTTCGATGTCTTCGCCGACGTAACCGGCTTCGGTCAATACAGTGGCATCCACCATGCTGAAAGGGACTTGCAGCTTTTTTGCGATCGTACGTGCCAGCAACGTTTTTCCCGTTCCTGTAGCGCCTACCATGATAATGTTCGACTTTTCAATCTCCACATCATCGGAGGTCACTTTCTGTACGAGCCGTTTATAGTGGTTGTAGACCGAAACGGATAAAAACCGTTTAGCCTCCTCCTGACCGATCACGTATTGGTCTAAAAATGCCTTGATTTCTTTTGGTTTCGGAAGTTCTTTGTCATTCAGCCGAAAGCTGCCTTTTTGTTTTGGCATACTTTCCTGCACAATGTCATAAGCCTGCCGTGCGCACTCATCACAGATAGCGCCGGTCATACCCGTAATCAATAAATTTACACCCCGCCGGTTTTTTCCACAAAACGTACACGAATCACCTGCTTTTGCCATACATTAATATATATTATTTCCGAATCATTACTTTATCAATCATTCCATATTCAACCGCTTCGGTTGCACTCAACCAATAATCACGATCGCTGTCTTTCTCAATTTGCTCATAAGGCTTTCCCGAATGTTCGGATATTATCCGATAAAGTTCTTCTTTTATTTTGATGACCTGACGAACCGTAATCTCCATATCGGATGCTGGTCCCTGCATTCCGCCTAACGGCTGATGCATCATCACCCGCGAATGTTTCAGGCCGAAACGCTTTCCTTTGGTTCCTGCCACCAATAACACAGATGCCATCGAAGCGGCAATACCTGTACAAATCGTCGATATCTGGCAACCAATAAACTGCATGGTATCGTAAATTCCCAAACCGGCATACACCGATCCGCCGGGAGAGTTGATATAAATAGATATATCCTTGCCCGGATCACTCGAATCCAAATATAATAATTGAGCCTGTATCACATTGGCCGTATAGTCATCAATCTGGGTCCCTAAAAAAATAATGCGATCCATCATCAACCGTGAAAACACATCCATCTGCGCTACATTTAATTGACGCTCTTCAATAATCGTCGGCGAAATGTAGCTGCTCGTAATATTCATATAGCTCTCTAATGCTAAGCTATTCAATCCTGCATGCTTCGTTGCATATTTCTTAAAATCATTCATCATTTTCGTTTTTATTTACTTAAAATGCAAAAGAAAGAATACTCCTCCTTCTAATGGGAAAACAAAGTTATAAATAAATTTTCGAAAGAAACAAATTATTTATACGCTGTTTTGTTTTTATAAGAGAAAATCTTTCTTTTTAACACTTTGAACTTCCTACATCCCCCTGCCCCCTTCACATCCCCCTAATCCCCTTCAAAGGGGGAATGGGAACCTTGAACCGTCTTAGGTGAACAGTTTTTCAAACTCTTCCTGTGTGACTTCTTTTGTTTCAACTTTCACCTGTTCATTGATCCATTTTGCTAATTGTTCGTCTGTGGCACGGGAAATAATCCCCCGGAGCGATTCTTCGTTTTTTAACGCATCTGCGGTATATTGAGCCAACAGGTCATCCGGAACAGATAACATTCCATAGTGGGCAAATTGTGCCTTGACCGTTTTTTTTGCCACTTCTTCCAACGCCGCATGTTCCACTTTCAGTTCATAATCTTTTATGATACGTTCTTTCGACAATTGGTAAATAAGGTCTTCCACTACTTTCGGATAATCTTCTTCTACTTTCTCCGGCGTCGTTTCATTGTTAGATGTCAGGAGCCAGCGTTTCAGTAAAGCATCGGCGAATTTCACATCTCCCGCCTTCTTGATCACTAATTTACGCACGTCAATCATAAACTTGTAGTCACTTTGCGGCTGGAATTGCTCTATTAATATGGTTTCCACTTTCTCCCTGAATGCTTCTTCCGTTTCGACCACGTTTTCTCCCAGCACTTTATCAAATAATTCTTTGTCTAATTCAGCTATTTTATACCGGGTGATTTCTTTGATTTCAAAATGAAAATCGGCGGTGATACCCTGTGCGATATCTTTATCAACTTTCAAAAAAGCAGCGATCTCTGCCGTTGCACCTTTGTACGCCTTTTTGGGATTAAAAATGACGGATTGATTCAGTTTGGCGCCCAAAAATTTATTCTGTTCCCGCTTTCCTTTGATATACTTTGGCATCAACAAAGCGTCTTCTGCCACGATTCCACCTTCTTTTGGGTTCCCATCTTCTAATTCCGTTACAGTTCCTTTGACCATGTCTTCCTCTTCAATGACCTCCATCTGATCATACGATCCGAAATTTTTGCGATACGTTTCGATTTGTTGATTGATCATTTCATCGTTCACGATGATTGCATACCGGGTCAATCTGTCCCGTTTATTCAATTTTATTTCGATGACAGGCGCAAATGCCAGGTCAAAATAAAATTCAAAGTCCTCATGTACATCAAAATCAATCGGTTGCTGTTCTGTCTCATTGGGTAACGGATTTCCTAAAATCTGCATGTCATTTTCCTGAATAAATTTGATTAAATGATCCGTTACAAGTTTATTCACTTCTTCAGCCAGCACATGTTTCCCGTACATTTTTTTAATTAAGCCAATCGGTACCATTCCTGCACGGAATCCGGGCATATTCGCTTTACGACGATATTGACGCAGATTCTTTTCTACCTGCGTTTCGTAATCTTTTTTTTCAATTTCTATTTTAACAATACCACTTACGGCATCATTATTCGTTAGTGAAATGTTCATTTTGAATGAGTTATATTTTAATATTCGTACTTTTCCAGAATAATAGCCTACAAAAATAGGTTTATAAATTTAATCTCGCAAATTTAAGGCTGAGGATTATGAAGAAAAATATGTATTTTTTTTTAAAAAATGATTGTTTATTTCGATTTTATCCATTTCTTTGCATCCTGAAAGGAGTAATATACCTTGAATGTGCTTAACATTGTCTTTTATTTCTTCAAGATCGACTACGGAATTATCTTGCATTGTTACGAACTTCCAGTTTTTCCTGCTTTCAAAGAGTAACAATTTTTATTTTTTATTTTTTTATGAACATTTACATTGGAAATTTAAATTATCGTGTTAAGGAAGAAAATTTAAGACATGTGTTGGAGGAATACGGAACGGTTGATTCCGTAAAAGTAATTAAAGATCGCGACACCGGTCATTCAAAAGGTTACGCTTTTGCGGAAATGCCGGATGATGACGAGGCACGTGCTCTGATCGAAGGATTAAATGGGACAGAGTTTCAAGGGCGCCAGTTGGTCGTAAAAGAAGCATTACCGAAAAGGTAGTTTTGTTTAACCTTTAAAATAATGGGGCTGTCTTAAAAGTTTTTTACCACAAAGAACACCAAGAAACCACAAAGTTTACTAATTATTTTTTAAGTCTTTGTGTGTCTTGTGAAAAATCTTTGTGTCCTTTGTGGTATACGGTTTTAGACTTTTGAGACAGCCCCTGTTTTTTGTTTGTAACATCAGACTTGTATGAAAGGAATCTATGCCAACCGGTCTCCGTTGTATCAAACAGGCGTGTTATTTGCCCTGATGCTGACAGGATTAGCGCTCAGCACCTTCATTTCTGTTTTTATTGTACTTGTGATGAGTATTTCATCCGGAGAATTAGAAACTGATGCATTGAATCAGTCAGTTGGGTTTTTACAGTCTATCCAATTTATTTCTGCCGTCTTCACATTCCTTTTGCCTGCTTTATTTACGGCTTGGCTCTGCAGCGAGCAACCCAAAGAATTTTTGAGTATACGGTCTTTACCCTCTGTTTGGTTATTCATCATTGTTTGCTTAACTACACTTCTTCTTGCCCCGACCGTTTCATTGACAAGTTATTTTAATGCAAAGATTCAATTGCCGGCATCCATGGAGGCTCTCGAAACATGGATGAAATCGGCCGAAGACCAAGCCTATTCGCTAATCCAGAAAATGATTGCAGCAAAAGGCGTTTTTTAATATATCATTAATTTGATTGTCATTGCCGTTGCAGCAGGCGTAACGGAAGAATTTCTTTTCAGAGGCGCTCTTTTGCCTATCATTCAACGGAAACTGCAGAATCATCACCTTGCTATATGGATAGTAGCGGTCATTTTCAGTGCGATCCATTTTCAGTTTTATGGATTTATTCCACGCATGATATTGGGAGCTTATCTGGGATATTTGGTGTATTGGACAAAAAATATCTGGGTTCCCGTTTTTGCTCATTTTTTCTATAATGCCTTCGCTTTCATTGGAATGTCTGATACTACCCTGAAAGACCATCCATTCTTCTCCGACGATTTTGCCGCGGAAGATATCCGATGGTTATCCATCACTGCAGGGGTATGTTTGATATTGTTTTTTTGTTGTGCCTGGCTTATCCGGAAAAAAGTAAAATAGATGGGATATAATTTTCAGCACAGAGACACAGAGGCCACAAAGTTTCACAGAGATATTTAATTAAAGGAGTCGCCATTCTCCTTCTTCGGAGGAATCAGAGGGGTCCTTTTCTTCGCAATTCAAAATCACGTCCTAAATATTTTTCCCGGACAATTTCGTTTGCCGCCAATTCTTCTGCTGTGCCCTGGAATAACACTTTCCCTTCGAATAACAAATAAGCCCTATCCGTAATACTCAATGTCTCGTGCACATTATGATCTGTTATTAAAATACCGATATTCTTATCTTTCAATTGCGCCACGATCGTCTGGATATCCTGAACCGCTATCGGATCGATTCCTGCAAAAGGCTCATCCAACATGATAAACTTGGGATCAATCGCCAAACAACGGGCAATTTCCGTTCGTCGGCGTTCGCCTCCCGATAAACGATCACCCAAGTTTTTCCGCACTTTTTGCAGTCCCAATTCAACAATCAGACTTTCCAATTTCTCTTTTTGCTCTTCAGGTGTCTTGTCGGTCATTTCCAATACTGCACGAAGATTATCCTCCACCGTCATTTTACGGAAAATCGATGCCTCCTGTGCCAAATAACCAATCCCTTTCCTTGCACGTTGATAGACAGGATAGTCGGTGACATCAATATCATCTAAATAAATCTTCCCTTCATTCGGGGTTACCAATCCGACGGCCATATAAAAAGTTGTCGTCTTACCGGCGCCATTCGGCCCGAGTAAACCCACGATTTCACCTTGCTGCACTTGAATGGATACATGGTTCACTACGGTTCGCGTCCGGTACTTTTTGACCAAATCTTTTGTCCGGAGAATCATTTGTTGTTCGTCTGCCATTTGAGCGATATTTCATGCAAAGGTAGATAAAAATGTTTAAAGTTCAAAGTTCAAGGTTCAAAGTTCAAAATAGAGACGGAGCGCGCCCCGTCTGTTCAAGGTTCAAATCAAAAAAATCATAAGAAAGCCCAATTCCTGATTCCTAATTATTTTTTGTTTACCTTTGTCCGAAATTAGAATGGCATATGTATGAATAAAGCGTTGCATCAATTGGGTGAATATGTGTTGCTGATGGGGAAAAGCCTGACTATCCCGACAAGGTGGAGTATGTTTTTTAAGCAGTTGATCCGTGAAATATATAAATTGGGAGTTGATTCTATCTGGATTGTCGTCATTATTTCTGTTTTTATCGGGACGGTAATTGCTATCCAGATCGCGTTAAATGTCACATCGCCCTTGATCCCGAAATTTACCATAGGGTTCGCTACCCGTGAGATTATCCTGCTCGAATTTTCATCATCCATCATGTGCTTGATTTTAGCCGGCAAGGTGGGGAGTAATATTGTTTCCGAAATAGGTACCATGCGGGTGACCGAACAAATTGATGCGCTGGAAATTATGGGTGTTAATTCGGCCAATTTCCTGATTATGCCTAAAATTGTCGGTTTGATGTTATTTATTCCGGTATTGGTTTTTTTCAGTATGACCACAGGCCTTCTCGGAGGAGTTGCTGCCAGTTATATGGGGGTTGGCATGACGCCCGCTTCTTTTGAATTTGGGTTACAATATTATTTCAACTCGTTTTATATAACGTATTCGGTCATTAAATCCGTCTTCTACGCCTTTCTTATTGCATCAATCGCTTCCTATTGCGGTTACAATGTGAAAGGAGGTTCATTGGAAGTAGGAAAAGCAAGTACGAATGCCGTCGTAACAAGCAGTGTCATGATCCTGATGTCCGACGTGATCCTGACCCAAATAATGTTGATGTAAGATGATAGAAGTTAGAAATTTAACAAAGTCGTTTGACGGACGAACAGTCTTACACAATATCCATGCCGATTTTGAGGCTGGTAAGACGAATCTGATCATCGGTCGAAGCGGTTCGGGTAAAACGGTGATGCTGAAAAGTATCATCGGACTGATTCGTCCCAACACGGGCGAGGTGTTTTACGACGGTCGTAATATATTGAAAATGGGAAAAAAAGAGGTCAACCATCTGCGTAGTGAGATGGGCGTGATGTTTCAAGGCTCTGCTTTGTTCGACAGCATGACCGTGTTGGAAAACGTGATGTTTCCTTTGGATATGTTTTCAAATAATACGGCAAAGGAACGTTTGGCCCGGGCGCTTTTTTGTTTAGAGCGGGTCAATCTGGTTGAGGCGCAAGATTTGTATCCTTCCGAAATAAGTGGTGGAATGATGAAACGCGCAGCCATTGCGCGCGCCATCGCATTACAACCAAAATATTTACTATGTGACGAGCCAAATTCCGGACTTGACCCAAAAACAGCGCAAGTCATCGACGAACTGATTCATGGCATCACCAAAGAATACAATATGACGACCATTGTCAATACGCACGACATGAATTCGGTGATGAATATCGGTGAAAGCATTATTTTTATCAAAGAAGGCGTGAAGGAGTGGACAGGAACAAATAAACAGGTGGTTTCGTCCGGCAATTCCGCCCTCGAAGACTTTCTTTTCGCCTCCGACCTTATCCGTAAAGCAAGCGAGTTGCAGGAACAACAAAACGGGAGACAAGATTTAATTGATAGTTGCTCAAGTATTGAACCTTGAACCTATTTATGTTTTCACATATTGACATTCGTAATCATTCATGTTTTCCATATACGATTCAATATGCCGTTTCTTTTTCTCTTCTAAGATTTCATCAATGGCGATCAGAATACCTGTTTCTTCCACATCGCCGAACTTACCATTAATTGCCGTACCAAAAACACGCATCTTTGGCGAAAGACTCATATACGCATTCACCAAAGGAGGTACGTTAATACCCAACTTACGCACTTCATGATTCAAAATCTTATAGTTGTCCTTGAAATTATCGTAACGGAACAGCGCCTTCATCTTCGGAATATCCATACTTGTTATCAATGGATTTTGGGGTATCACTAAACCTTCGGTATCAGGAAAATGTAAATTCAGAAAATATAAAATCATATTACGGGCTTCTACATTATATGTAGTATACATGGTCACTTTCCCATAGAAATACTTCAAAGAAGGGTTGATAACCGTCAAAGCGCCCAAACCATCCCATAAATTATCCAGAATAAAGATACTCTTCTTGTTTTCTAATGTAGCCTGATAATCCAGCGAAACAAACGAACGCCCCAACTCGACTGTATAAGGTAAATAATTTTTCAAAAAGTTGTCTGAGAAGTCGAATAAGTATGAAGTAGCCAGAACAGGTTTCCCATCCGTATCAAATTTGACGTCTGCTCCACAAAGGAAACGATACCCTCCCAGAATCTGTTCTTCTGTCGGACTCCATACAATCAGCTGTCTGTAAGCGTTTTCCATCGTGTCAAACGCATCAATGTCAGCCGACAGCCCCGTACCGCCTCCGTAATGCCGGAAAGCGATTTCACGAAGTCGCCCGATCTCCAGCATGACTTGCGGCGAATCATGCGCCGTTACGATGTAGATCTCGTTGTTTGATTTATTGGTTCGTCGAAGCTTTTTCTCTGAGGTCAGTTCTTTTTTCAGAACATCCCTGTCAATTGGTTGAATAATATCTTGTATCATACTTATTTATCACTTAATGAATACACTTTCTGTTTCACCCATTTTGCCCATTCTGCAGGTTTTTTGCTGTTATCAAAAGTCTGCCATGGAATGGGAGTCCCAAAATAAAGTCGAAACAGGCTGTGCCTTTGTTTAAACATTTCATCCGGCAAATATAGCATTTCAATATTCATTTTAATGCCAAATCGCTTACGAAAATTCGCCAAACGATAAAAAAAGTTGGAATTACGTCCTTCAAAGTAGACGGGAACGATGTCGCGCTGATATTCTATTGCCTTCTGAATAAACGATTTCTTCCATTCTAAGTCGCGGATTGTCCCTTTTTGTTTTCGAGAGCAAAGCCCTGCCGGAAAAGTCAGGATTTGTTTGTCCGACGCGAAAGCCTCTTCTATTTTCCGGGCGACATGCCTCCCTTGGGCGCCATGTTTATTGATGGGAACAAAAATAGAACGCAAATTAGGTATAAACAACAACAGATCGTTGACCGGACAACAGATTTCCGATCCATAATATTGCCCCAGCACAGCAGCAATACAAACACCATCAAGCCCTCCCAACGGATGATTGGATGCAAAAATATATTTTCCCCCATCAGTCGGCATACATTCCTTCCCTTTCACCTCTAACGTCAGGTCGAATTCATTCACCAAAGCCTGCATAAAGGCAACTCCGTCGAGATCGTGATAACGTTCAATAATATCATTGATCTCATCCTGATGAATGATCCGGATCAGATAATTCACCAAAAACCCCGGAATCTTTTTCTCCATTATGGGCGATTTCTGATGTAATACTTCTTTTACATCAATCAATTTCTTTGTATCCATCGTACTGATATTAAAATCTTTTTGTCGTTTTCAACGCTTAATTTCAACGTTTTGTTTTTGCAAAGGTAACGATTTTTTATTTTTTTAACTGCTCTTTTAACACACTGACTAATTCGCTTACCGATTCTTTGTCTGTCAGCAAAAGAACAATACGATTGATGGAAGTATCCTTATTATCTGTGTTTTGTTGGTTAATAACGATGCGGGTAGAT
>Ga0099364_10010037_pt1 | contig 13077 bp, 14 predicted proteins | sample TergutTh196P3_FD_73070 | JGI IMG/M metagenome (GOLD analysis project Ga0099364, IMG submission 73070) | Microcerotermes parvus P3 segment gut microbial communities from Pointe-Noire, Republic of the Congo - Th196 P3 | ecosystem: Host-associated > Arthropoda: Insects > Digestive system > Gut ...
TTTGTGGCGTTATTAAAATTTTTTTATGAAAACAATAAAATGTTTATCAATAATTTTTACGCTTTTATTCTCTAACATTTCTTATATTCAAGCACAAAACACAGAAGGAAAAGAGTTTTGGTTAACATTTGGACCCATGGGATCACCAGAAAATTGTATCGGATACAGTTTACCAAATCTCCACTTAAAAATTCGTGTTGTAGGGGGTAATCAACCAACCACAGGAACTATCAATTTCACTCATTTAAACACCTCTGTTCCTTTTAGTATAAATGAATACGAAATATATGATTATATTTTAGACTCCACTCAATGTTGCGCAGCATTAAATATAACAGAAGGGATAAGCAATTACAGCATAAATATCAAAACCTCATCACCGGTTACTGTTTATGCCACTAATCGCTTAACTAATGCTGCTAATGATGTTACCAATGTATTACCTGTAGCAGCCTTAGGGAGAGAATACTACCAAATATCATATATCCCTTACAACTATTCTTATATAGTTGGGTTGGATGCCTACGCGGTGGTAGCCACCCAAAACAATACGGTTTTGTCTCATAATAAAAGTTATATTGCTACACTTGATTCAGGGCAAGTGTATTATAAAACTTCTTCCACCGATATGACCGGTGCGCATATCACTTCCAATAAACCTGTTGCTTTTTTTGCTGTAAATTCATACACTCAAATTCCTTATGGAGAATATGCTGGTTTTTCTCCATTATTTCAACAGTTATCTCCTGTAAATACTTGGGGAAAAACTTTTTTTGTGCCTGTTAGCAATAAAACCCAAGATGTTGTGCGTATTGTTGTGTCTCAAAACAATACCAAAATTACTCAAAAGGGTGGCACCATACGAACCGGTGTACCGGGTGCACAAACATCTCTTCTTAATCTGCAAGCCGGACAATTTGTTGAGCTGGAAGTTTCGTTAGATAGCACAGGTTGTTATATTGAAGCCGACAAACCTGTGGGAGTATGTACATATTTTAACGCTACTACTGTTTATGGTTTGCCTTATGTAATGCCTGCGCAATGTTGGGTGCCGGGAATAGAACAAACGGTTTATAAAGCGTTTATGGCTCCTTTTTTAATATATGGTAGTGGTGCACTCCCTATTTATGGTATAAATTACGCTTTAATTGTTACTTCCACTGCAACTAAACCTAATACTACGGTTTCTATTGATGGGGCTTTGCCTGTGCCATTAAGTGGCGGTATCTGGTATGACAATGCAGATGCGGGTATGTCGTTCTATTCAATGCCGCTCACAGAACACTACTCTACTTATACTTTTTCCAATTCAAAGGGTATTATCATTTTTGGGTATAACACCGGTACAACCTTTGAAGTATCTTCTTATTACTACCTTGCCTATTCTGCCATGCGCGATTTAGATGCGGCGTTTTATGCCAACGATATTCACTTTCAAGATTTGGAAAATAATCAAATTTGTGAAAAAAAGATTTTTTTTCGGGCAGAAATAGAAAATATGGGTATAGAAGTAGATAGTATAAAATGGTTTATTGACGGTGAAGAATTTGAGCCTGCACAAAATCAAGAAACTTGGAACGATATTTTTACACAAGGAGAGTATGAAATAACAATGGAAGTTTATTATTTTGAAAATGGAGAAACTAAAACCAAAACCATAACAGGCACATTAAAAAGGAAAGACCTTTGGATAAAGATGAGGAATGTGAAGCATTAAAACCAATCTTTCTAATGCACTTCAGTACTTGACAAAAACAAATAGACAAGTTTGAATATTTATTATAAAATGTTACTATTGAGCGTATTATTCTATTTCGTTCTATTTGCGGTTATATATTCTGCCATTACTTTAATTGATTTAAAAATCTCTTTCCCTTGGTTGGGGTCTTTCAGTTTTATTCCATACACTTTTTCCATTAATACAATGAGTTCAAGTGCGTCAATAGAATCTAAACCCAAGCCTTCGCCAAACAAAGGAGCATTTTCATCCATATCCTCAGGTTTCACATCTTCTAAATTTAATACTTCAAGTATCTCTTCTTTTAACTTTAAAATTAGTTCGTCCATTTTTATAAGATTTTAATATTTAACAACTTATTTAACTCCTTAACTTCTTTAACTTCTTAACTTCTTAACTTCTTAACTTCTTTAACTCCTTTAACTCCTATCTATAATTCAGAGAATAACTTATCTATTTGTTCCTCCGAAAACTCCAAATCTCCTTTCTCTTTTTCCACCAACGTCATCATTACTTCATGTTTATCTTCAAAAAACTCTATCCACCCCACAAGTGCCGCATTTATCACATTGTCTTGAAATGTATTCATCACTGTTTCAACGATTTGCTTTACATCAAAACGTTTGCAAATATAGAAAAAAGATTCACCATAGAATTTGTTTCGTATGGCAATCTCTCCGTTTACGATATTGGGCAGTGTGTAAACAAAAAGCGAGGGAGATGGAAAGTAGTTTTCGTTGTCTTGTATAGTAACTTGAAACTGTTTGTCTGTCTCTAAACTTGAAGAACAATTAAAACTAATAATGGCAATATCTTCGCGGGGTTCAAATCTGTTTTCTTCATCTTTAAAAATCATTTCGGAGGCTAAAAACCCTAATTTTGACAAGCCGTCCATTTTGAAAAATTTAGGGTAATCAATTTTTAAGGAACGGTACAGTTCGGTAATTTCAGATGAGGATTGGAAACAGAGTTTTATTTGTTTTTTAATTTTCATTGTTAATTCGTGCTAATTCGTGTTATTCGTGGCAATATTTTCGTACAATAATGCGGCATTTACCCCTCCAAACCCCGACATCATCTTAATAAAATACTTTTTATCTGTTTTCATATTCTCTTTACAAACCATTAACGAAAATTGTTCATCATTCATTATTAATTGTTCATTCTCCTCAAATCCCATTGTTTTTAATACAATTCCTTCTTCCAACGCCCGTATCGAGATGATGGTTTCAACAAGTCCCGCTGCTCCCAAAGTATGTCCGAAATATCCTTTCAACCCATTAACCTGTACATTTTGCAAGCCTGCCCGCACGATGGCGTTCATCTCCATCGCATCGTTGTAGGGGGTTGCCGTGCCGTGCACATTGATGAAAGCGAGGTGAGGTAAGAGGTGAGAGGTAAGAGGTTTGAGGTTTGAGGTGAGAGGTGGGAGGATGGATTGTAATGCTCTGTAACTTCCTTCGCCGGTGCGCGATGGAGCTGAAATATGCGTGGCATCATTCCGAACTGCCCCCGCCACCAACCTAACTCCTTTTAACTCCTTAACTCCTTTAACTTCTTCTAACTTCTTAACTTCTTTTTCAAAAATCATCGTGGCTGCCGCTTCGCCCAAATTCAATCCACAACGGTTTTTGTCGAAAGGTTTGCACAACTCCGGCGATAATGCCTTAAACGATTGAAACCCTGAAATAATGAACTTTGAAAGAAAATCTACCCCCACTACTACGGCGTGGTCGTATTTTCCCGATTGCAATGCTCTCATTGCCACAACTTGCGCCGCCACCCCCGAAATACAAGCATTGGAAATCACAATCGGAGTATTCGGGTTTCCAAAAAACTCGGTTATCAATTCCGCAGTACGCCAAAGATAGATTTGAGATGTGAAATTTGGAATAAGAGCCTCATGTTTAATCTCTAATTGTCTAATCTCTAATTGTTCAACATTTCCTTTTGTAGAAGACAAAACAAATATGGTTTTTTCACTGCTTACATCAATTTTCGACTTTTGATTTGCGTAATATACCGACAAGATGGCTGCTTTTTCAAGTGCGGTGTAACAGTTTTTTTGTGATAATTTTTCAAATTCGTCATTTAATCTTTCTTTATCAATCAGTGCTGCCATAAATGGTTCGGGCAAATTGAAAGTTCCTTTTTCATAGTATTTTATTCCCGTTATCCCTTTTTTTATGGCGTTATAGTTTTCTTCTGTCGTAAAACCTAAAGAGGATATGATGTTGTCGGCTATTTTGTACATAAAAGTTTTTCTTTCCATTTAACATAAAACGGAGGGTTAAACAATACCAACCGATAATTTTCATCTAAAAAAACCTGTACCGATTTTCCGGTGGTGCAAAGTTCTCCGGTTTGCGCATTCTTGATTTCATATTCAAAGATGATTTTGGCAGCATCGGTAGGAATGTAAGTGATTTTTACCAACAAAGTATCCTCATATTTCAGCGGTTGTTTGTATTTTAGATTTAGGTCAACCAAGGGGGCGTAAAAGCCGTTGCTGTGAATGAAAAGATACCCCAGATTATATTTTTTTCCAAACGCTTCGCGGGCATCTTCAAAATATTTTACATACGCGCCGTGCCAAATAATTCCCATAGAATCTACTTCGCTAAAGCGCACTTTTAGTTCAATTTCTTCGGATAATAACATAATTTAAAGGAGTTAAAGGAGTTAGGAGTTAAAGGAGTTAGGGAGTTGAGGAGATAAAGGATTTTAGGAGTTAAAGGAGTTAGTGTTTAATTTTTGAGTGCAATTTTTAATTCTCCGGTTGTTATGGTTTTGTTATCAACACATACCTTACAGTTGGCAATTTTCATATCGGCAAATTCGGTTACAATTTCGATGGTCGTTTCCAACAAATCATCAACGGCGGCAAAAGTATCAATTTTCAGGTTTTTTACAGCACCGATGAACCCAATTTGTATCTCTTTTTTCAAAATATATTTATTCACAAACCCAATTTGTGCAGCGCAAGTTTGGGCAATATTTTCCAAAATGCCCGCTTCGGTCAATTTCCCTTCTTCCGTAAAAAAAGAGTTTTCCTTTATTAAAAAAGAAGTTTTACAGGCATAACTTTCGTAGTTAAAGTCTATTATTTTGTCCACAAACAGAAAGGGCGGGGCTTGCGGCAAAAGGTCGGTAACTTTTATTTCAGACATGTTTATGTTCATACAATGTTTATTATTTTACATATCCTTTTTAATATCTCAAATACTCCCAAAGGGGGCCGCGTCTCTTTTTTGCTCGCAGTTTGTCAATGATGGGGTTTTTCTCTTCATTGGGGAATACCCACTTTTTGCCGGTTTGCGCGGCTCTTTCTACTAATGTTTCTACATTACAATTTTGAGAAATATAATACACCGGCTTTAAAACCTCATCTTTGGAAATAATTCCTTCTTTTATTCCTATTTCGTAAAGTTCTGTTTCAGGGTAAATTCGCATACCAATAAAAGGAAAGTAAACGGTGTGTTGCAGTTTTTTTGAGTTTTCAAAAGTTTCATTCAACGTTTCTTCTGTTTCGCCAATGCCGCACAAAATCAAAAAATGTGCATAAAATATTCCCAAATCGTAACAAATATCAGAGGCGTGTTTAATATCTTGAAAAGTAAAATGCTTTTTGTAATTTTTAAGTTGAATATCGGATAATGAATCTGTTCCAAATTCAATATGCGTTAAGCCTGCACGCTGATACAGAGCCAAATTCTCTTTTTTGAATTGATACGGAGAAAAATAAGCACCCCACCTCACTTTTACCTTACTTTCAATCATATAGTTTGCCAACTCAATATTATAATCTTCACAAATATTAAAAACAGAATCTGTAAAAAACAGATAGTTAATATTTTGTTTAAAATAGAGTTCTTTTATGTTTTCCACAACTAATTTTGGGTCTAATGTTCTCACTTGCCTGCCGTCAATTACGGGATAACTGCAATAGATACAGCGATACGGACACCCGCGTTTGGTTTGAATATTCAACATTCCGCTTTCATTGAAGTAAAATTGAGATAATTTTTCATCAAATCTTACTTTCGATTCGGTAAGAAAATGCAGTCGCGGATTTACCGTAATTTTTTCCTCTTTTCTATACACCAACCCTTCCACCGATGTTTCATTTTCACCGTTTATTATTTTATGAATAAGTTCTGTAAGAGATTGTTCGCCTTCGCCCACAACGGCATAGTCTAAATCTAACAGTTTCAGAATCTCTTCCGGAAAAATAGAAACACACGGACCGCCTGCAATAAGTTTGGCATTCGATTTTTGCCGCGAAAGTTTACAAATACTAACATAATGATCAACAAAACTATTCTTTGCAAAATAATTAACATCATCACAGTTTCTTAAAGAGATTGCAATAAATTGAAAATCATTTTGTTGAAGAAGTTCCGAATATTCATCAAAAGTTTGAAGATTAAAATCAAAGAAAGAAACCTCCCACTCCGGAAAATGTTCTTTTATATAGGAAAACAAGCACATCATTCCCAAAGGAAAAACTTTGTATGGGTCTTGACAGATATTGGCGGAAATTAATAAGATTTTTGGAGTTCTCATTATTCTTCAAAAAACATTTTATTACGCCAATTCATCATATCAAAAAACATATATCAGCATTTCCACAATCAAAATCAACAAACAATTCATTTAACGATAGCGGAAGAAAGTCACATTCGTTTTGTAAATCAAACATATTACTGCAAATGATTTTGTTTAGACATAAATTCTCTGTATTTGCGCAATCCCTCTTCAATATCAGATTTACTTTCTTTAGCAGTGAATTTTTCCACCTTTTTCCAAAAATCAATTGCAGCTTTGCCTTTTAAAATAGGTGCCCTATTTATTTCTGTTGCCATATTTTTAATCTTTTTAATTTGGTCGCAAAAATATAACTATTTATTATATTGTTGTGTCGTAACCAATTTTTACCCCTTTTATTTTTCCCAAAATTGATAAAAATTATACCATTGTTCAGGATATTGTCGTACTATTTTTTCTAATGATTTAACATACTCATTACAAAGAAACTGTACATTATCCTCTTTTTTCTCTTTTTCGGTTTTTATTAATTTTTCAATATAAATTTTGTAATGACGGTAATTCTCTTTTACCACAAACATAGTTACAATGGGCAAATTGAAAGTGGCGGAAAGATGAAAAATGCCGGCAGGAAACGGCGCGGTTTTGCCCAAAAACTCCATATCAAAAGTTTTTGTATTTCCCATAGTTCTATCGGCAGGCATACTTACAATATTACCGGTTTTGAGTGCATTATGAATTTCAAAAATATGAGTTCCATCCTCTTTTAGAATGATGGGTTCCAAATTATGTTTTTGAAAAAATTGAGTTCTAAGTTTTTGAAAAACTTCGGCTTCTGCACCGTACAGGATAGGACAAATCTTTTTATCAAATTGTTCGAAAGCATAACTTAAAATCTCGTAATTTCCAATATGGGCACTGGCAATTAAAAATCCTTTCTGTTGATGTAACAATTCTTTGAAAAGATGATTATTTTCTATGGTAAACCTGAATTTTCGTTTTGGATTTCCAAAGATTGCAAATCTATCTAAAAATATTTTTCCGAAAGATAAAAAATTTCTATAAACAAAAAAGGGGATTTTCCATTTATCTATGTGGAGGCAGTTTTGAGCATACCATTTGGATGCCCGATACCCTTTTCGAGAAAAAATCATATAAAACGGGATAATAAAAAAAAGCAATCCGTAAATCAATCGCAAACTTCCAAATTGGAAATAGTAATAGATAGATTTTTGTCCGAAATTGCCCCCGTGGGTTTTTCCCGACCATTTTTTTTCCCCCATTATGCAAGTTTTATTTTTGGCAAACCTTATCGAAGATATAGGTATAAAAATCGGATAATGTTTTAATATTTCCCATCTCTTCCGCTTTTATTTTAAAGCCGAATTCACGTTCCACTATTACCACAACATCTACAAAATCAAGGCTGTCTATTCCCAAATCTTCTTTTAATAAAGCATCTTCTTTTATCAAATTTTCGTCCACTTCAATCTCTTCAATTAAGAAGTTGTTGATAATTTTTACAATTTCAATTTTTGTCATATTTATTTGTTTATTATTAATGCGCTGTTGGTTCCTCCAAAACCGAAAGAGTTTGAGAGGATGGTGTTTAATTTTTGTTCTTTAGTTTGAGTAATGATGTTAATGAGTGCGCTTTGTTCGTCTGGTTCTTCAAAGTTGATGTTGGGTGCAATGAAATCGTTTTGCATCATAAGAATAGAATAAATAATTTCGCTGGCACCTGCCATCCAGCACTCGTGTCCTGTCATCGATTTGGTGGAACTTACCGGTACTCTATTTCCGAAGAGTTGCGCAATAGCCATTGCTTCAAAACCATCTCCCAGCGGGGTTGAGGTGGCGTGCGCATTGATGTAGTTGATATCACTAATATTTAACCCACTCTCTTTTAGTGCCATCATCATTGCTCGGTAAGAGCCTTCGTCACTGGGTTGAGAGATGTGGTGCGACCCGTTGGAGGAGAAACCGTAACCTACCACTTCTGCCAAAATGGGGGCTCCGCGTTTCACAGCAGATTCGTATTCTTCCAATACCAATGAGGCTGCCCCTCCGCTGGGCACTAATCCGTCTCTGTTTTTGTCGAAAGGGCGGGAGGCTTTGGTGGGTTCATCTATCCGCATGGAGAAAGCACTCAACGCATCGAAACTTCCCATAGAATAGGGGTGCACTTCTTGTGCCCCTCCGCAAAGTACCATATTTTGTAATCCGTTTTTAATCATAAAATAGCCCAACCCAATGGCGTGCGATCCGCTGGCGCAGGCTGCGCTGATGGTCATATTAATCCCTCTTAACTTAAAAATAGTAGAAAGATTCATCGTTACGGTAGAGTTCATAGATTGAAAAATAGCACCCGAACCGAGCAACGTAGTATCTTTTTTCTCTTTTATAATTTCGTGGGCTTCTATTACGGCTTTCGCAGAACTGTCGTTGCCGTAAAAAATCCCTACTTCGTGAGTATCTAAAAAATCCAAGTCAATCTTTGCCTGTTTCAATGCTTCGTCGGTGGCAACGTACGCAAAAATACCCTCTTCGGCTAATCCCATTCTTAAACGTCTGTCTAATACGCCTTTTAGATTAGGAACTTCGAGTATTCCCGTCAGTGGCGAGCGGAACCCCATTTCTGTACGCAAAGGCTCAATACCAATGCCCGATTTCCCTTCTCTTAAAGAAACCACCACCTCTTCTTTATTTTTTCCGATGCAGGAATAGATGCCCATTCCGGTTATTACTACACGTCGATTCATAGTCCTCCGCTTATTTGAATTACTTGTCCTGTAATGTATCCGGCATTTTCGGAGGCGAGAAACCCAACCAATTCAGCCACTTCTTCTGCTTGTCCGAAACGACCGGCAGGAACTATTTTTCTCAGTTCTTCCTGATTTAAATCTTTGGTCATATCGGTTTCTATAAATCCGGGTGCAACGGCGTTCACGGTTACTCTTTTTTTTGCGGTTTCAAGTGCCAGCGATTTTGTCATCCCTATAACGCCTGCTTTTGCTGCGGCATAGTTGGTTTGTCCTGCCATACCGTTCACGCCCGATATAGACACTACATTGATGATACGTCCAAATTTTTTGTTTAACATATATTTTACTAATACTCTGGTAATATAAAAAGTACCGTTCAAACTTGTGTTAAGAACATTATTCCATTCAACATCGCTCATCCAAAACATAAGATTATCATTTCTGATGCCTGCATTATTTACCAAAACGGCAATATAATCATCAGGATGTTTTTCAATCCATTGATTTAAAACGGTTTCAACTTCTTCCACCGATTTTACATCAAAAGGGAACAGTTCGGCAGTTCCGCCCTTTTCTTCTATCAATTTTTTGGTTTCTAATGCTGCTTCTTGGTTAGATGCATAGTTTATCAAAACGGGATACCCCATTTCAGACAGTTTTATACACACTGCTCTGCCAATTCCTCTTGAACCACCTGTTACTAATGCGTATTTCATAAGTTGCAAAAATTAAGATTCTTATTCATCAAATATTGTTTCATTTGTTCAATATCTTTGTATTTTGGTGTATCTTCAGAAAAAACAGGAAAAAATGTTCTCATTTCATTATAAATGAATTGTGTTTGTTTTGATAATTTTTCTTGAATTTTTAAACAATCAACCGCTTGTACCAATGCCATACAATGAATAGCCATAACTTGAAAAGCGTTTTCAATAACGGTTTTCGTTATCAATGCCGAGTTGGTTCCCATACTCACTACATCCTGATTATCATTGTTATTGGGAATGCTGTGAATACTCATCGGATTGCACAACGTTTGGCACTCGGCAGTGGTTGATGTAGCGGTAAACTGCGCAGCCTGCATTCCGTAGTTCAGTCCCAGCACGCCCAAATTTACAAACGGAGGAAGAATTTCGTTGATACGGTTGTGGCACAAATAGTTCAACTGACGTTCTGCCAACATAGTTAATTTGGTAATGGCAATCTTCACTTTATCCATTTCAATAGATACATAATCACCGTGAAAATTACCACCGTGATACACATTTTGGGTTTCGGGGTCAATAATTGGATTGTCGCAAGCAGAGTTGAGTTCGTTTATTAAAACGGTAAGTGCATTTTTCAGAGTATCAAAAACGGGTCCTAAAATTTGCGGCACACACCGTAAGGAGTAATAGGGTTGCACTTTATGTTCAAAAGTTTTGGTTCCGTTTTGTTTTCCATTGTACAGTTCATTTTCGCGTTTCGGAATAGAGAGGCTATCGTGAGAAATATATCTCATGATGCGGGCAATTTCAGTTTGACCCGTATGGAGTTTGGTTTCATTCAATGCTTCCGACATAAAATCATCGTAAGATGAGGCAATTTCATTCATCATTACGGATGCTATGATTGCCCAGTTGAGTAATCTTTGAGCATAGATTAAATTCACCAATCCGATGCCGGTCATTACGGAGGTACCGTTTGTAACCGCCAATCCTTCACGGATATGAATATCAAAAGGATTCAATTTTTCTTCTTTCAACACCTCTTTTGTATGTTTCCATTCTCCTTTGTAGTTTACTTCGCCTTCGCCTATCAGTGTTAATGCAATATGAGCCATTTGCACAAGGTCTCCGCTGGCACCCACGCTACCGTGTTCAGGGATAAGCGGGTAGATATTTCTGTTAATAAATTCAACAAGAAGATTCACTAAATCGGGGTGAACGCCTGATTTTGCTTGTACAAAAGTTCCCAAACGAGCCAGCATAGCCGCTTTTACATACAAATTGGGCAAAGGGTTTCCTGCGCCGGTGGAATGACTTCGGATGAGATTATATTGAAGTGCTTTCAACGATTGTTCGTCCACCCGATATTGCGCCATAGGACCAAAGCCGGTATTGATACCGTAAATAATTTTATCTGAAACAAATTGTTGAAGAAAATCAAAACAATTTTGGATTTCTAATGTTACCTCTTTTGACAATGAAATTTTGTCATTTTCAAACAAAATTTTCTCTATATCATCCAAAAGCACAAATCTATCAATTTTTATCATAACAACCTAATCCTGTTCAACTTATTCGTTTGTAAAACATTAAAATTCTTTATAAAAATCCATCCGAAAATGGAAATGCAAAATAAGAGAAAAAAATTAATTTTTTGTAATATTTTTTACAAAATTGCACACCTCTTTCAATCCGCACTCTTTGCATTTCGGAGTTCGTGCCAAGCAAACATATCTTCCGTGTAGAATGAGCCAGTGGTGGGCGCGAGAAATCAAATGTTCGGGGAAATGTTTAACCAACTGTTTTTCAACTTCTAATGGTGTGGCGGCATTTTCTACAATTCCCAATCGGTTTGCCACTCTAAAAACGTGCGTATCCACAGCCATTGCGGGTTTGTTGAAAATTACGGATAAAATTACATTGGCGGTTTTTCTGCCCACTCCGGGCAGAGCGGTTAAATCTTCCAAATTATCAGGAACAATACCATTGAAATCTGCCACAAGTTTTTGCGCCAATCCTATTAAGTGTTTCGTTTTATTATTTGGATAAGAAACCGATTTTATGAGTTCATAAACTTCATCAAAAGAGGCGTTTGCCAAATCAAAAGGGGTGGGAAATTTTTTATACAACGTTGGGGTAACCATATTTACCCGTTTATCGGTACATTGCGCAGAAAGTACAACAGCCAGCACCAATTCGTACGCATTTGAAAAAACCAACTCCGATGACGCATCGGGATTATTCTTCAAAAAATAATCAACAATTAAGGAGTATTTTTCAGTTAAATTCATTATAAGTTAACAAGTTACAATATAAACTACCCCGATTTTGCTTCGCAAAATCACCCCTTCAAAATTTGAAGGGGATTAATTTTGTACGGGCATAAAATTTTATGCCCCTCTCACCTCACACCTCACACCTAACAATATTTTTCTCCATAGTCTAACTTCACATCGTTTGCGTATTGTTTTATTTGTTGTTCTTCCGAGCGTTTGCATATCAAGAGAACATCATCGGTATCAACAATTATCAAATCTTCAACACCTTGTAATACTGCCACTTTATAAGGATTAACATTTACAACACACCCTTTCGTATCATACACTTTTACTCTGTTTCCAACAATAGAATTTTTGTTTTCATCTTTTGGATTGATGTCGTACAGTGCTCCCCAAGTTCCGAGGTCTGACCATCCAAATTCGGCAGCATACACGTGCACATTTTGGGCTTTTTCCATAATTCCGTAATCCACAGAGATATTTCTGCACATTTCATAGATTTTATGAATAAATTCCGTTTCATCGGGGGTATTGTACAAGCCGTCTCCCTGTTTAAATAAAGAATCGACTTCGGGCAAAAACATTTGAAACGCTTCTTCTACCGTTTTCAACGACCACATAAAAATTCCGGAGTTCCAAAGAAAATCACCGCTATCAATAAATTTCTGCGCCATTTCCAACTGTGGTTTTTCGGTAAAAGTTTTCACTTCAAAAATAGATTTATTGTTTTCATAAACGCGGTCTTCATTGTATTGAATATAGCCATATCCCGTGTTAGGATATGAAGGACGAATACCAATAGTGAGCAGCCAAGGATTATTTTCTACGGTTTGCAGTCCGTTTTTTATTACTTCTAAAAAAAGTTCTTCTTTTAAAATAATATGGTCTGATGGTGCAACCACAATAACTGCATTGGGGTTTTTATCTTTAATTTTGTAGTTGGCATAAGCGATGCAGGGGGCGATGTTTCGGCTGGCTGGTTCCAGCACAATATGCTCATCTAACATATCGGGCAACTGTTTTTTTACCAACTCTTTATA
>Ga0099364_10010038_pt1 | contig 13077 bp, 9 predicted proteins | sample TergutTh196P3_FD_73070 | JGI IMG/M metagenome (GOLD analysis project Ga0099364, IMG submission 73070) | Microcerotermes parvus P3 segment gut microbial communities from Pointe-Noire, Republic of the Congo - Th196 P3 | ecosystem: Host-associated > Arthropoda: Insects > Digestive system > Gut ...
TGTTGCCTGGGCAAGCTTAATTGGCTTGCCGGGGCTTGCCTGCTTTTGGAGCAAAGATTTGATTTTGGAACGAGTTTATGGCTTTGGTCCTGTATTTTTTTACGCCGCTCTTTTCACCGCCTTGCTGACCGCCATTTATATGACACGCTTGATGGTGTTGGTATTCCTTGGCAAATTCAGAGGGAACAGCGATGTTGCAGAGCATGCTCACGAGTCTCCATTTGTTATGCAGCTTCCAATGTGGATTTTGGTAATTGGCTGTATTTTTGCGGGCTATACGCAAAGCGAGCATTCGGCTATGTTTTTTGCCGTGTCGGGTTCTGTTGCGGCTTTGATAGGGCTTGTGTTTGCGGCAATTTATTTTCGCAAAAAAATTCCAAAATATTCTGGGCATAATGAGCTAACTGGTTTTGCCAAAGTTTGGACTTTTGCATTTGATAAAATGAATTTTGCGTTTGTTATTTTGCCTGCCCGCATAGCGATGTTTGCTTTGGATTTGGTGCATAGATTTTTGCGAATGACAATGATACTTATAGGGGCAATTCCTGATATTTGCGCCGAAGGCTTGAGATTTATGCAGGCAGGCAAATTGCGAGCGCAGCTTGCTCTTTCTGCTATTGGTTCTGTTATTTTGATTTACGGGCTGGTGTTCTTTATTAGGTGATGTCATGTTAATATTGCTTTTGCTCTTTACGCCTTTTGTTTGCTCTTGCTTAATGCTGGCTTCATCTTCAAGGGATGTGAACTCTTCTTTTCGCATGGGGCTTTTGTGCACGGCAATGCCGTTTGTTTTGGCAACTGCGCTGATTTTTATGGGCGGGCAGCAAACGGATAGCTATCAATGGTTTTCTTTTTTGGGAATAAATGTTGAGTTTTCATTGTATGGACATGGACTTTCGCTTTGGATGGCATGGCTCACGGCTTTGCTGTGTTTTTTGGCTTTTATCTATTCCAAATCCGCTTTGAGTTTGGGAATAAAAAAGTTTGCAATGGGCTTGCTTGTTTTGGAAGGCACAATTATAGGCGCATTTTTGTCTTCTCAAAATCTTGTGCAGTTTTTATTTTTCTTTGAAGCAATGATTTTGCCTACGGCTATTTTGATAGCCTCGTATGGCGGTTTAAAAAGAATGCGCGCCGTTATAACATTTTCTCTATACACCTTGACTGGCTCCATTCCCTTGCTTGCAGGCGCATGGTATTTAATGACAATGGCTGGCAGCGACAATATTTATGCTTTGATAGAAACGCTGAAAACCTTGCCGTTTTCCACCCAGACTTTTTTGTTTATTGCATTTGCAATTGCATTTGCAGTAAAAACGCCCATGTTTCCGTTTCATAGCTGGCAGGGCATAAGCTATTCAGAAGCGCCCTATCCGCTTTCTGCAATTCTTTCTGGCGCAATGGCAAAGGTTGGAGTTTTTGGTTTTGCGGCGTGGGTAATTCCAATATTTTATGAACAGGTTTTAGTGCATGGATTTTATCTGATACCTTTTGCGCTTTTCTCTGCGCTCTACGGAGGCATTCTTGCGCTCAGGCAAACAAATGCAAAAAGGCTTTTGGCATTCAGTTCCATGTCGCATTTGGGTTTGGCAATTGCTGGGCTGTTTTGCCTTAACGAAGTTGTGTATGCTGGCGTTGCCGTTATGCTTGTGGGGCATGGTTTAACAGCTGGCGGGCTTTTCTTTTTCAGCGGCATTGCGCAAAGATGGACTGGCAGCACAAATATAAAGCATTATGGGGCTTTTGCCTCAACAAATCCAGTTTTTGCTTCGGTTTTTGGCTTTTTGGGCATTGCAGCGATTGCGGTTCCCTGCACAATTGGTTTTGTGGGCGAGTTCTTGATTTTGCAGGGTTTGTTTAATTCTGGTTTTGCATTCTTTGCTGTGCTCGGCGGTATATGCATTGTATGCTCGGCTGCCTATATGCTAAGATTGATGAAAAACGTGCTGTTTGGGCCCGTTCCAGAAAATTCGAGCAGAAGCGTTTCGCTTTCTCAGTTTGAGGCTGCTGCTGCTGTTCCGATTATCGTTTTGATACTTTATTTTGGTTTGCATCCCGCTCCTATTTTGAATTCTTTTGAAAGCAGAGAAGAAATGCCGGCTTTAACTGAGCAGGAGTTAGAAAAAATTTTGGAAAGTTTGTTTGAAAATATAGAGAGCAGCGCTTTGGCAGAAGAAGCGATTGAAGAAACCGCAAATGATTTGGAGGAAATTGACGATGAATAGCGAAGTTTCTCTTTTTTATGATTTGAAAATTCTTTTGCCGATTATCGCAATTGTTTTGGGCGGCATATCTTCTCTTCTTGCAGAATCTTTTCTAAGCAAGGATGGAAAGCACAAGGTTTTGCCGTGGATAAATATTTTCTTTTTAGTTATTGCCGCATATTTTGTTAAAATAATTTCTGGAGATTTCAGCGACCCTTGGAATTTATTTTTAATGGACAACGTTAAGGAGATGTTTCTTTATGCGGTTGTTTTGTGCGCCGCTGTTGGAACGGGTGCGCTGCAAAATACTTTGAAGAATAAAAATACCCAGTGCGGAGAAGCCTACTCGCTTCTTATGCTCTCTGCCGCAGGCATTATGCTGATGGTTCTTTCTGCGGATTTTATGCCTTTGTTTTTGGGAATGGAATTGGCTTCTTTCCCAATTTATGTGCTTGTGGCTATGAATCGCCGCTCAAGGGAAAGCAATGAAGCGGCGTTTAAATATTTTATCAGCGGCGCGGCAATGAGCGCGGTGTTTTTATACGGAATGGCAATGTTCTATGGCGCAACGGGCAGCACTTTGATTAGCGGCGATGTTTTGGAAGGGCGCGAAACTATTTATCAGGCAGCGATTTTTATGCTGTCTTTTGGATTGCTGTTTAAGGTTGGAGCTTTCCCTTTGCATTTTTGGGTTGCAGACGCATATACAGGCGCGCTTGCGGCAGTAACCGGCTATATGGCGGCGGTTGTAAAGATTGGCGCATTTCTTGCTTTTGGCGCATTATGGCTCAGCTTGTTCAACAGCTCGGCTTCAATGGCTATTGCCCGCGAAGCGATTTTGTTTTTATGCCTTGGCGTGGCTTCTGTTGCGGTTGGCGCTCTTATGGGTCTCTCTCAAATTTCCGCAAAGCGTATTTTGGCTTTTAGCGCAATTGCGAATGCAGGTTTTATATTGCTTGGTTTTTGCTATCCGTATTTTGCAAATTCGCAGGAGCTGGATTTAAGTTCGGCATATTACTTTTTGCTCACTTACGCTATTGCTTCTATAGGCGCATTGGCAGGCATTTCTGCTTTTATAACTGATGGCGATAATTTAGATGATTTACGCGCGGCAGCGCGCAAAAAGCCATTCCTTGGCAGTTGCGTGAGCGTGTGTTTGGGTTCGCTAGCAGGTTTGCCGATAGCAGCAGGTTTTTTAGCCAAGTTCAGAATTTTTGCAAGCCTTGTTCACGCTTCTTTTGAAACTCCGATTGTTTTGGGCATAGCAATAGCGGCATTTGTTTTAGCCATTATTTCTGCTGCGTATTATATTCGCATAATTTATTTTCTGTGGAGCTATTCTAACAACGCTCCAAAGCAAAAATCCAGCAATAAAGTTTCGTCTTTGCTCAACGTAACTATTGGAATAGCAACGGTAGCATTGTTCGCGCTTGCGGTTTGGATGCCGTTTTGAATATTTGTATATTTGCTAATGATGGTAGGGTCTATGAGATTTACTTATATTGATTTATTTGCTGGTATAGGTGGCTTCCACCAAGCCGCTGATGCTCTTGGTGGGAAATGCGTTTTCGCAAGTGAGATTGATGCTGAAGCAAAGCGAGCTTATGCAGAAAATTATAATTTGACTCCTTATGGCGATATAACACAAATTTCCGCTACAGAAATACCTGACCATGATATTTTATTTGCAGGATTTCCATGCCAGCCATTTAGTATAATTGGAAAAAAATTAGGCTTTGATGATGTTCGCGGAACATTATTTTTTGAAATAATTAGAATATTAAAAGAAAAGAAACCTAAGTTATTTATTCTGGAGAATGTAAAACAATTAAAAACTCATAATAAGGGGAAAACATTAGAAACTATTCTGAAAACATTGGAAGAGCTAGATTATAAAGTTTATAATAATATTTTAAATGCATTGAATTTTGGCCTTCCGCAAAAACGTGAACGTATTATTATTGTAGGGTTTCTAAATAAATCAGCCTCTTTTTCTTTTCCCAATCCTAAATTGCATGGAAAGTTGGAAAATATTTTAGAGAAAGAAGATGCTATTGATGCAAAATATCTTGCAAGTCAAAAAATTGTAAAAAAAAGAATGGCTAAACATAAAAGCTTATATAACCCTAGTATATGGCATGAAAATAAAAACGGCAATATATCAAGCTATCCATATTCTTGCGCTTTACGTGCCGGGGCATCGTATAATTATTTGCTTGTAAATGGAGTACGCAGGCTAACTCCTCGTGAAATGCTTAGGCTGCAAGGTTTTTCTGATTCATTTAAAATTGTATGCAACGATAGCCAAACTAGAAAACAAGCTGGAAACGCTGTTCCCGTTAAAATAATAGAAGCTGTATTGAAGGAGGCTCTTTATGCAGAGACCAAAGCTAAGAGACAATAAAGGGAAAAAATCATACGAATTATATCCCTTAGGGCAAATTCCTGATGAAATTATATATTCTATTGGAAAGAGGATGACTTATTATTTCGCTATAGGAAAATCTGACATAAATGGAGAAGATTGGGGTGATATTTTTGCAAAGGCAATTAATGGAGAGCACATGAGTAGTCCAATTGGGCTTGCTGATGTTGTCTATGAAGAAATGGCTTGGTCAGTAAAATCTGTTAAATTGGAAAAGCCGTTAAATGCAAAACGTATTAGAGTAATATCCGGGCGTTGTTCTCCAGATTATTCGTATGGCATTTCTGATCCGCATGAAGATATTCAGAAAACAGGAGCTGCGGTTCTTGGAATATGGAATGAGCGAATAAATATTGCCAAAGAAAAGTATGAACCATTACGTACAAGTATTCTTGTGCGCAATTTTAACAATTTTGAATTTCTTTTATTTGAAAAAGAAACCGAACGCTTTATTATAAAAAACTACTATTGGGTAGAAAATAAAAATGGTAATTTGGAAGGCTACGATGCTCTTTCAAACAGACATGCCTTTACATGGCAACCACATGGTTCTCAATTCACAATACTATACGATATTCCCGTATCTGCAAGAAAATTTAGAATCAAACGACCTGCCGTGTTGGATTTTGAAAAAACAATGAAAAACATAGGATTTAACCAAAGCTGGGTTACAATATTGTGAGCTTGGTGGTATAAAGAATTTTTAATATTATGCCAAGTAACATGTCTTTGATAAAGAGCAAAAACACAGGTATAGAAATTGCCTTTCGCAAGGCTCTTTGGAAAGCAGGGTTTCGTTACAGAAAGAATTATAAAAAACTGCCGGGCAAGCCGGATATTGTTTTGACAAAACAGAAAATTGCGATTTTTTGCGATGGCGATTTTTGGCATGGAAAAAACTGGGATGAGTATAAGGAAAGAATAAAAAGCAACCGTAAGTATTGGATTCCAAAAATTGACAAAAATATAAAGCGAGATTTTGAGACAGACAGAGATTTAAGGCTTATGGGCTGGGAAGTTCTGCGTTTTTGGGGCACGGATATTGAAAAGAATTTGCAAAGCTGCATTGAGCAGGTTAGGGAGGCGATTTTTTACAGGGAAGTTGGAGTTGAGCCGTGAGGAATTTTGTAGATTATGAACAGATGGTGGAACTGAAAATGCTTTCTCTTTTTTCTGGATGCGGTGGCTTTGACTGGGGCTTCCATAAAGCTGGTTATAAAACTATTTGGGCAAACGATATAGATGAGTGGGCAGCCAAGACATTTACGAAAAATTTCGGCCAAAACATTATCACTCAAAAAAACATTGAAGATATAAACCCAGAAACAGATAATTCTATACCTAACTGCGATCTAATTATAGGCGGTTTCCCTTGTCAAGACTTTTCCGTTGTTTGGAAACAGCCTGGGCTGGAAGGTGACCGAGGAAATTTATACAAGCATTATTTGCGATTTATTGAAGCGAAAAGACCAAAAGCTTTCGTTGCAGAAAATGTTAAAGGTTTGCTTACGGCAAATAAAGGAAAAGCAATAGAAGAGGTCTTAAAGGGCTTTAGTAATGCCGGAGATGGTTACATGGTAAAGATTCAACTCTATAACTTCGCTGATTACGGCGTTCCTCAGTTTCGAGAGCGAGTTTTGCTTGTAGGCATCAGGCTTGATACCGGATTCAATTTTGTTCACCCTGCGCCAACGCATGGAATGGGCAAGAAAAAACAATACAAAACTACAGGACAGGCATTGAAGGGCGTTGAAAAAGTTTTCGACTTTAAGGCAGATGAAATTAAAATTGCCGACAAAACACGAAAATTGCTTGAGCGAATACCCGAAGGAGGAAATTTCAAAGATATCCCTGCTAATGATCCCGATTATGTAAAAGGAATGATAAGTCATGTTTACAGAAGAATAAAACTTGATGAACCTGCCAAAACTATTATAGCAGCTGGTGGTGGTGGAACATGGGGCTATCATTATCCAGAGCCACGCCCATTGTGCAATCGTGAAAGGGCGCGACTACAATCTTTTCCTGATAGTTTTAAATTTAAAGGCACTGTTGCGGAAATTAGGCGACAAATTGGCAATGCAGTGCCGCCAGATGGCGTTATATTGCTTGCAAAAACCTTGAAACCATTATTTGAAGGGAATTATAGGAAAAAAGATATCCGTGCAATAAATGAAAAATTAAACAATCTTACATTAAAAGAACGCTTAGAATATGACTCAAAAAAACAAACTACAGGAGCAGTATATGATTGAACTCTTAAACTCAAACTACCCTCCATTAGTTACAAAAATGCAAACATTTCCCGATGTATTTTTTTCATTATTACAAAAGTCGACATCTGTAAAAATTGCCAGTGGTTATATTTCAGAAGAAGCAATTGCAGAATTATTAGGTCTCTATAATAATGGTCTAAAAATTAAAATGTTCCTTGTTATTGGAATGCATTATTTTGATGGTTTTACTGTTGGGCAATACGAAGCATTACTTTCTCTTGCGGATTTATTAAATAGTAACAATTTGGGAAATGTATTGCTGTCGAGAGTGTCCAAATATCACGGTAAAGTTTATTCTTTCACTGATATAGAAAACGACTATTCTGCGATAATTGGCTCAAGCAATTTAACCAAAATAAACACTTCTGAAAAGATTTATGATACAGATATTTTGATCAGCAAAGAAAAAATAAATACAGAAATAGAAATATTCCTATCTGATCTCCAAAAAAAGTATTGTCGCAATATAAATGAAATAGATCGGAACGAAATAAAAATCATCGAACCAAAAAATTTGTTTGAAGGTTATTTAGAAGTAGAAAAAATAACTGATGCAGAAAAGGTAAAAGTTATTAATTCCTTGATGTCTATTTCTTTCGATATAGAAATAAAGCCTGAAGAAAAAAGCCATTTAAATTGTTACCACGGCAAAGGAAGGGAAACTCCAAATGGACTAATCCGTCCTCGTCCATGGTATGAATCAAATGTAATGGTTCCAAAAGAAATAACGTCATTGCCGGATTACCCAAGTAATATTGATTTTACTGTAATTACAGATGACGGTTACAAATTTAAATGTGTTACTAATGGTGATTATGCTAAAAATTTAAGATCTGCTGGGGATTTACAAATTCTTGGTCGATGGCTAAAAGGTAGAATGGAAAACAGCAATGTTCTTAAAATCGGTGATAAAGTGACGGTTGATACATTTATTCGTTACGGACGTAATACAATCAAGCTTACCAAAACAACAATTCCTAATACATGGTATATGGATTTTGGAGCGAATAAATGAAAAATCTTAATGATTATCTTAATACTATAAAATTTGATGATACCAAACAAACGATAATAAACGTTACTTCAAATTTATTTGAACAGCAATTAGCGTCATTCGATTATCAAAGCCAGCTCAATGGACTTTTACTTGGTGACGTTCAAAGTGGAAAAACAGGGCAAATGTTTGGTATACTTGCTGCCGCTGTGGATAAAGAGTTTGACTTGTTTCTTGTACTGACCACTGACAACACAAGGTTGCAACAGCAAACATTTAAAAGAGCGTTAGAGAGTTTCCCACAGTTTTGTGTTTGCGGTGAATCTGATAGCATTCGTTTTACAATGAATAAAATGCGAATACCTGTCGTGATCATATTAAAAAAGAATTCTTCAGTACTTAAAAAATGGCGTAATTATCTTCTGAATTCTAAATTTCTTACGGGTAGAACGCTCTTCTTAATAGATGATGAGGCCGATGCTGCAAGCCTAAATGCAAAAGTAAATCAAAATGAAATTACTGCAATAAATCAACATATTAGAGATATACGAAATACTTGCGCTTCTTGTATTTATCTACAAGTAACGGCAACACCGCAAGCCGTATTGCTACAAACCGACGATTCAGAGTTCAAACCTTCATTTGTGATTTATTTTGAACCAGGTAAATCGTATTTGGGCGGTGATTTTTTCTTTTCAAAGCCAGAACCTTATTGCATTATTGAAACAGATGATAATATGATACAAGCAACAATTGATCCTAATGCTGATACTTATTGGCTTAATCGAGCAATATTAAATTTTCTTGTTGTGGCAGCTCAATTTAAATTAACAGATTATTCATCGGTATGTAATTTTTTAATTCACCCAAGCGTAAAGACACGAGATCATACTACAGTAGCGGAGAAAATAGGGGAAATATTAAATGAAATACTTCAAGGCATCATTGAAAATGAAGACGATCTCAAAGAAAATTTGATGATAGAATGGAAGAATCTTTATACAACAAAACCTGAAATTAAGTCTTTTGAAATAATTTGTGATCGCATAAGAGAAATGTTATTTCATTCAGAAATAAATATACATATCTTAAACTCAAAATCAAATGCAACTATTGATGTTGAAACTGGCTATAACATTGTTATAGGTGGAAATATATTGGGGCGAGGAGTAACATTCCCCAATTTACAGACGGTTTATTATTCTCGTACTGCAAAAACACCGCAAGCAGACACTTATTGGCAGCATTGCCGGATGTTTGGGTATGATCGCGATAGAAGTTTGATAAGGTTATTTATGCCATTTTCTATTTTTAAATTGTTTCAAGAACTTAATGAATCACAAAAGGCACTTATAAAACAAATATCTGTACATGGAATTGATGAAGTTCATTTATTATATGCAAATGGTATACGGCCTACTCGAAATACTGTTATTAATTCACAGAGACTGTCGCAAATTGTAGGCGGTGTAAATTATTTTGCAGCTTTTCCTGTAAATAAAACCTTACAGGATTTAGATTCGCTATTGCTTCCTTTTGAAGGAAAAGGTTTTATAGATTGTCCAGTATCATTGATCACTGATATTCTTTTGCGTATAGGAAGCGAAGATCAAATGAGTGATTGGAATTCACAGGAATTTATAAATGCAGTAAATATGGTTACAGAAAAAGAGAGGTTGAAAACCGCAAAACTTTTTGTAAGTGTTGGACGTAGGATTTCAAAAGGCAAAGGAACAATGTTATCCGAGAACGATAGAGTAGAAATTGATAAGTATAATTCCGATATTGCTTTGATAATGTACCGTATGATTGACGACCATGAACTTGGTTGGAATGGTTCAATATGGATGCCGAATATTAAATTACCTGAAGGTTTTACACTCTTTAAGATACAAGATTAATGAGACTCTTACTCCTTTTCTCCTTTCTTTACGTTTCTGTATTTTCAGAAGTTATTTTCTACGGCAATCAAAGCGGCGTGAATTGGAAAAGCGCGGAGACGGAGCGTTTTTTGGTGCATTATCCTGTGGAATATAGGGAGCGGGCGGCGTGGGCAACGGAAATGGCAGAAAGCGTTTATGATACTTTGACAAATCGCTATAAAATTAAATTGCCGAGCAAAATCAATTTGGTTTTTGACAACGTTCTTTACAGCAGCGGAGAAGCAAATCCTGTTTATAATATGATGCGCATTGGGCTTACCAGCTGGGATTTTAAAGTGCGCGGCACGCACTCCTGGACAAAGGATGTTATTTTTCACGAGTTTGCGCATTTGGCAAGCATGCAAAACGGGAGCAAAACGCCCTTCCCTTGGATTAATGGCTTGCAAATTTCCAAAATAGATTTTTACAACGAACGGCAGCAAGTTAACCTTGCAGCATACATACCTTTTATGATTCAGCCATTTTGGTTTGCAGAAGGCACCGCCCAATACGAAAGCTACAGAATGGGTTTTGATTTTTGGGACACGCACCGCGACATGCTTTTGCGAACGGCATTTTTAGAAAACAAGGTTTTGCCATTGGAATTTATGGAAGACTTCAGCGAGCAATCTTTAGAAGCGGAACTCGGGCCATACACGCAAGGCTTTGACATGGTTCGCTACATCGCAGAAGTTTATGGCGATAGCATAATTCCGGAATTATGGAAAGAAATGGGCAAAGTTTCAAATATAACTTTGAGCGGCGCATTAAAAAACAAACTAAACATCACAGAAAAAGAATTATACAATGACTGGAAAAAAAACAGAAAAGAACATTACGAAAAAATTCGCAAATCAATAGGTGAAATTAATCAAGGAAAAAAAATAACAAAAAACGCTTTTTACCATGATTTTATTTCTCCGATAAACGGCAATCTTTACGGGCTTTCAAACTTTGGCGGCAATTTTTTTGATGGCGGCATTTTTGAAATGAAAGATTCTGTTCCCGTTGCTTTTAAAAAATTCAAATTAAAAAAACCTTATCTTTCACAAGGAATGTCAATTCGCCAAACCTCGGAAGGCTTGCTTTTAGCTTATGCCACCTATCAAAACCGAGACAAAAGCGGCAAACCATATTTTGACATAGCCATCGCAGACACTCTTGGCAGCAATCGCACAATCACAAAATTCGCAGACGCAATTTTCCCCGATATTTCCCCCGACGGAAAAAAAATCGCCTTCGCAAGAAGAGAAAAAGACGGAACGCGATTTTATTTATCAATCGCCGAGATAACCAACCCCACCGACCTAGAAAATGTACGGGCGTTGCCGGCAACGCCCCAACGATTTGATTATACCGACCTAATTATCCCTACAGGCACGGAATTCCATATCTACAACCCAAAATTTTCCCCCGACGGAAAAAAAATAGCCTACAGCTACTTTGACGGAACAAAACGAAAAATAGGAATATGGGAAGAAAGTGGGGTATGGGGTATGGGGTATGGGGTATGGGGTTCAGACAATGACAGCAGAGATCCTTCTTGGAGTCTTGATGGCAAATCATTGTATTTTTCCAGCGATGAAACAGGTATTTTCAATATATACAAACTGGATTTGGAAACAAAAAAAATAGAAAGAATAACAAACGTTTTGGGCGGCGCATTTTCGCCAACAGCAGATTCAACAGGATTGCATTACATAGGTTACGACAGTGACGGATTCTCTATCTATAGAATGGAGAATAGTGAATTGAGAATTGAGAATAATTCTGAAAATCCTGTAAATTCTATAAATTCTGGTTCAGACAAGTGGCAAGAATTGAGCATCTCCTTTGCAAATTCCGAACGCAGTTACCTGCCCATTCCTAGAATGCCTATTCTTGTGCCTTTGTTTGCCTTTGACGATCGGCCCCCGGATTTTGGAGCGGTTAATGCTGGGAAAATGGTTCCGAAAGTTGGGCTTGCGTTTGCTTTGAATGATCCGCTTAACAAAAACTTTTTCCAAGCAGCTGCTTTGCAGCAAATTGGCAAATTTGGCGAAGACAGCCAAAGCGATTTGTTTGCCAGTTTAGAAAACCGCAGTTTTCCAATAACGCTTAACCTTGCCGCTATGCGAATGAACACTTCGTCAAGAGACACGATTCGCTACGAAGATCCTCGCAGCTATGGGGATTCTCTGGGCGTTAGCGAATATGCATCCGAACTTTACAATACCATGTTTTCTGCTTCTTATTCCATTTTCAAAAAAGGAGACTCGCTAACAGCATTTGCTTCTTATGATTGGGCTTCTCTTAATCTTTATCAAGATGGCTTTAGATGGAATTATCACAAAAGATGGCAAACAGGTTTTATGGCAGGCTTTGCAATAGCTGATAGCCTTTTAAGTTTGCAAGGTCTTTATTCATTTTCTAATTCAAAATTAATCAGGTCGGGAATTTTTTTTGAAAGCTTCACTATTAGCGATGCCGGCGTTGTTAGCCCTAATTACAGGAATTTTGATTTGCATGAATGGGCGGGCATGGCAAAAATTTCGATTGGCAACCTTGACCTTTCGCTTTCTGGCAGCGGTATTTTGAACTGGCAAAGCATATCTGACACTTTGGATAATTTTTATCTGCATCCTTTAGTGATGGAAGGTTATCCGATTCTGGAAAACAGCGAGAGTTATTTTAAGCAGGGAACGAGAATTGTTTTAGCGGATGCTCGCTACAAATTTCCTATTTACACCGATTTTAGAAAAAGATTTGGTATTTTCACAACAAAAAATTTCAGCGTTTCGCCTTTTGCGCAAATGGGCTGCGTTTGGCATGATGAATGGCAGCGAAGCTTTGGTTTTGACTGGCGTTTGGAAAATCGCTTGTTTTATTCTGTGCCTTTTAATTTTAATTTTAGCGTAGCAAGGGGATTGGACGGACCTAAGGACACGAGGATTAAGGTTGGGATTGGGGTAATGTAATTTTTCTACCTTAGCCCCTATGCATCATAATCGCCGCTTCAATGTAACGGGTCTCTGCGTTCCGGAGCAGGACTACAGAAGGCACAGAGCTTGGCCCCGAAGCTTGGACAAGCGGCTTGGTTATTTTGTATATTTGCCTTTGCAACATATAAATCCAATGGAGAATAGAAAATTGAGAATCGAGAATAACAAGCTTGCGCACGAGGCTCTTTGCAACAAAGCCGCTGCGCATTCTCTATTTCCAATCCTAGCCCACTTAATTGCGTTTCTACGCCATGATAGCGTAGTGCATATCCCCC
>Ga0099364_10010039_pt1 | contig 13077 bp, 9 predicted proteins | sample TergutTh196P3_FD_73070 | JGI IMG/M metagenome (GOLD analysis project Ga0099364, IMG submission 73070) | Microcerotermes parvus P3 segment gut microbial communities from Pointe-Noire, Republic of the Congo - Th196 P3 | ecosystem: Host-associated > Arthropoda: Insects > Digestive system > Gut ...
TCCTCATAAAAGGCAATAAAAAAAATGCAGGGGGCACGCCCCCTGCAGCCCCAAAAGGGTTAAATTGTTAAAAAGCCCGGACGGCACGGACACTGTGTGTACGAGACTGCTGAAAAAGTAATATGAATAGATAATTGCCGCCGTCTTTGCGAGAGGCGCAAGCCCGAAGCAATCCATTTGTTTACCTCACGGACACAATAACATAATGTGGCGCTTTCTGGATTGCTTCGCCTGTAGCTCGCAAAGACGTGACTATGTCGGGCTCAGCGCGAGAAAGAATTTTATGCCTCTGTATGACGAGCCCATAGTTTTTCAGCAGTCACCTGTAACTGTCTCTCCGCACCGCGTGCAGTCGCCAGTTCCGGTATTGCCTGGTGTTGTGCAGGTTGCAGGAGTTCCGCTGAGAGCAAGGTGTCCGAGTGGGCCTACACTTTCACCGCAATCCGTACATTCTTGTTCGGTGGTACAAATGTTACCTGCTTCGAAAGTGTGGGTGTGCGTTGTTTCGCCGCCGCCGGAGTCGCCGCCACAGGAGGCGAAAGAGAATAATAAAAAGAAAAGAGAAAAAATAGCAAAGCTCATTGCCGTTTTGGTTTTTGTGGTTTTCACAAAATACTCCTTAAAAATTTAATTTTTTATAACAAACGCATCCGCGTATTGTTTGTAAAAGTTTACGGTCGACAACCAGACCCAAAACCGTCCGAAGCGTAAGCGAAGGACTTGTCGGGCTTTGCGCGGCACCTTTTTACGCGCGTCAATCGCAGTCCGCGTGAAACGCGGCGCGCTGTGCCGGGCTTTGCGCGGATAGCATACGCGCGCAAGGCTGTCTACCGATTGAAGACTCCGGGGTCTTGTCAAGACCGACGCTTTTTGCGACGTCCTGTCGCGCGTCGGCATTGAGACATCCTGTCTGGCAGGGGTTGGATAATCCCCTTGACGTCTCTGCCGTGCGACAGTCTGGCGCAAACTTTTGGGCGGCAAGGCTACCATTAATATAACTGAAGACCAGCGGACATTGAAACATCCTATCCTTCGGACGATTTAGGGTCTGGTTGGAGTGTGCAAAAATCTTAAAATATACATCCAATTCTTGGGGTCTCTTATTTTCCCCGTGTCCATTTTATGGGGTCTGTTCAACTTACGGCTTAAACAACTTATTTTTTATTGAAGTTTTATGAGTGCGAGACTATCAAAAAGTTACTGCCGCAAAAAATTGTTAGTCTAATGAAATATTGTTATTGACAAAAAATATCGTCCGCAAGTATTGGTAAAATAAACATGGGGCGTATTTTTGCGCTTTGAAAAATTTAATTTTGGAGGAACACCATGTCAAACAGTCTAATCAGCGGGATAGTCTTCTGCCTCATATTTGCAATGTCTGCCGTCTCTGCCACAGCAGAACATCCGCACGACCACCCGCTGCGAACTTCATCAACCTCCCTTGGGGCGTCGGCCTTTAATCCTGCTATTTGCGTTATTTTGAACGGCCAATACGGCTATTTTTCAAAAGACGTTGTAAATATTCCGGGTTTTCAAACCGGCGATAATGGCATGCGCTCTGATAAAGGCTTTTCCCTTGGAGGGTCTGATTTCAGTTTCACCGCTAATATAGACCACAAACTCTACGGCGTAGTCACATTTGGCGTCCATGGCGACAACAGTATCAGCTTAGATGAGGCCTATATCAGAACAATAGGATTGCCACTCGGCATTACAATCAAGGCAGGACGCCTGCTGCCAATATTCGGTTACATGAATGAACAGCACACGCATTCGGATGACTTCGTTGACCGTCCATTGCCGTATCGCGCCTATTTGGACGGCGAATTTCTTGATGATGGCATTCAAGCATCGGTCGTATTGCCGACATTCTTTTACAGCGAAATCGGCGGCGGCGCTTTCCACGGCCGTGAATTTTTGGCAAATGCTCAGGGACATTCTCCGGGCTTAGTGACGGCATATGCCCGCATCGGCGGAGATATTGGGATAAGCCAAGCCTGGCGTTTGGGGGCTTCTTTTTTGCACGCCAGAAGCGACAAAGAAGGAAGAGAGGCCGATGATCTTGTTTTTAACGGCAAGAACAACTTGTACGGAATTGATTTTAAATACACTTTTTCGCCAAGAGGCAACAATAAAAGAACCGAATTTGCCCTGCAAGCTGAATATTTGTTGAGACATGAGAAAGGCGACTATGAGGACAATAGTCCGGCAAACGCTGCCGTTGATGCAAAAACTTCAGGGTTTTATGTACAGGCGGTATATAAATTCCTGTCAAACTATCGTCTGGGGTATCGCTATACGTTTTTAAATGCTCCTGAGACGCTTGCAGGGTTTGAAGACACTTCATTAGATACCGGCGGCAAAAACCCTCAAATACATAGTTTAATGGTTGAATACAATACCAGCGAGTTTGGACGTTTTCGTTTGCAGTACAATAACGATAGAACTTTATACAAAACAGACAATCAGGTCATTTTTCAGTATACAATTACCATGGGCACACATGCCGCTCATGGATTTTAAAAAATAAAAAAGGAGATTGAACATGAAAAAATATTTGTTTTCACTTTTCGCTTTTGCCGCATTTGCCGTCTTTGCTCACTCGGCAGAAGCAAAAATTAACGTCTTTGCCTGTGAACCGGAATGGGCGTCTTTGACCCGTGAAATTGCAGGCGACAGAGTAACGATTTTTACGGCGACTACAGCGCATCAGGATCCGCACACCATTACAGCGCGGCCAAACCTGATTGCGCAAATACGCAGAGCCGATTTAGTCATCGGCGCTGGCGCAGAACTTGAAATAGGCTGGCTTCCCGTTTTATTGAAAAACGGAAAAAGCTCTATTCAAATGAATGCCGAAAACAACATCATGGCCGCCAGTTATGTTAAACGCTTAGACGTTCCTGAAAGAATTGACCGGAGTATGGGCGACATACATGCAGACGGCAATCCCCATGTTCACCTGAATCCAAATAACCTGCTGATTATTTCAGATGTCATTTTAGCGCGCCTTTCTGCGTTAGACTCGGCCAATAAATCTTTTTTTGAAGAACGCCACAGAGCCTTTAAATCAAAAATGCAGGACCATATTAAAAAATGGGCCAAACAGGCAGAACCTCTGAAGGGGATGGTTGTTATTTCGCATCACCCGAATATGTCTTACCTGTTCAACTGGTTAGGCATCGTCTCTGCGGGTTCATTAGAGCCAAAACCGGGCGTACCGCCGACATCGCAGCATTTGTCCAAATTAGTTGCTGTTGCTAAAAACCGGAATGTTTCCCTGATTGAGCACGTAACGCATGAAAGCCCAAAAGCTGCACAATGGTTGTCTGACAAGACAGGCATTCCCAAAGTAGAGCTGCCTTTCACCGTCGGCGCATTAGGAACAAAGGACCTCTTTGAGTTATTTGAAAAAAACATTTCAATTTTGCTCTCAAAATCAAACAAATAGAGGAAAATAAACCATGCTTACCGAACTTTCCATTATTTTTCCGGCGTTGGCTGCCGGAGTCTTAGTCCTGGCAATCCATGTTCCGCTCGGGTTTGAAGTACTAAAACGGGGTATCATCTTTATCGACCTGGCCATTGCCCAATTAGCGGCAATGGGGGCATTCTTTGCAATGCTCGCTTTTCATGAATGGGAAAGCGCTCTCGCCTATGTTTTTGTAATTCAAGGCTCTGCCTTTTTATGCGCATTGGCCGGCAGCCTGTTTTTCATGTACATTGAAAAATACCACCGTGAAATTGAAGAAGCAATTATAGGCTGTGTTTTTGTCCTGTCGGCGACCTTGATTCTGCTTGTGCTTGGCCAAAGCTCCCATGTCGGCGACCACCTGAAAGATTTGTTGGCCGGACAGCTTTTGTTTGTTTCCTGGACTCAAATCGGTTTCCTGTCTGTTATGGCTGTTTTGCTTATTTTTGCCATGTACCGGTTCAGGCTTTTGTTCACCGGAAAATACTTTTATCTGTTTTTTGCTTTATTTGTTACGGTTTCTGTCCAAGTTGCCGGCATCTACCTTGTTTTTGCTACGCTGATTTTTCCGGCCGCAGGCGTATACTATGTAGCACAGTACAAAAATAAATTGTTGCTGGGGTACTTGGGCAGTTTCTTGGGTCTGATTGGCGGTCTTCTGTTTTCTTTCTTTTTGGATATGGCGACAGGCCCGACTCTCGTATGGAGCATTGCCCTGAGTATGCTTGCAATTTTTTGCATCAGGTCTTACTGTTTCAAAAAAATTCCACTGTGAAGAAGGTTTTAGCCGGACACGTCCGGCAAAGTTTGTTTTTTACAATAATAAGCCGGGGCAAATGCCCCGGCTTTGTACTCAAGTGCAATGCGGCAACTTATAAAGAATACGATGCGCCAAAAGTGGCGAAGAATCTGTGAATGTCTTTTTCTGGTTCAATTGCAGTATTGTTAGGTACGTCTCCTCTTGCAATACCACCGTATTTAAACTGTGTGCCCGGAACTATGAGGTAATGTAAACCGCCGACAAAGGTAACGGCTCCGTAATTAACAGTGGCGTTTATAAACAAGTCGATATCTGATATGTCATTGATTTTATATCCCAAGGCTCTGTAAATGGCATAACCGGCTAAAGCGCCAAAATCTATACCGGCATCTTTACTGATTTCAATTTCTTTTTTGAAACCGGCCTGTATGTAAAAGTCCGCACGGTCACTGCTGCCCTCAGAATATTCTTTATACTTTTCACCTTCCAGTTTGTTTCCTGTGTAATAATCAACCGAAACCTTAACAAGAGGAGTTACAAAGGGTACCATATGAAAATCAGCGCCGACATAAGCGGTGGCGTAAGAAAAAAAACTTTGTTTAGGCCGGAAGTACCATGCCCCGGCATTTGCAGTAAGAAGGCCTTCCATAGTATAGCTGTAATCAATGCCTGCGCCGATGGCATTCTCGTATTTCTGATCTCCATTATATTTAGGCTCTTCGCTCTTTGTGCCGAACCAGCCTGCATTTACCCATCCTTCTACGCCAATCGTTAATCCTTCAATAACTTCAAAAGAAGCATACGGGAAAAACCATCCCTGCTGATCTCCGGTGGCATACTGGCCCCTCCAAAGATATGTGCTCCAGTAATCAACGCCGACCGTGAAGCCTATATCGTCCGAAGCTCTTACTTCGGCCGCAGTAAAAAATACCGTAAAGGCTAAAACGGCAAACAACCCTCTTAAAACTTTTTTCATTTGATTTCCTTCCTTTTTTGGTTTTCAAAAAATTCAGTACAAAACTGTACTTTTTTTAAACTATAAAAAAACTGTCTATAAGTCAATTATTTTTTACTTGTTTTTTACGTCCCCTGTTTGTCATCGTTCGTTATGGCAAAACCCAACCGAGCCTTCAATATTTCGGCACGCATATTTTCAGGCGCCGACTGCTTTTCAATATGCCTGAAAACCGAATTTTTTAGTAACCTTTATATCAAAATCAACACGAAATATTGTGTGGTTTATGCTGAACTTGCCGTTTTTGAGGCAGACATGACTATTAGACTATTAAAGGAACATAATTAACTCAATTTGAATCCTGCTGATAAATTTTTACAATCTCTTGTTGATATAAGAGCGAAAAAAAGATTTTTAAAAATTGCGGTTTTTTTTATGCTGACTGCGTTTTTTTTGGGGAAAATGTCTATCATCTGCCTTCATGCCGATATTCAAAGTCTTTCTTTAAACGCCTCGCAGAAGACTACCCTTTACTCGCCCAGTTACAATAAAGACCATACCAACGATACGGATCACAAGCATATAGGCTTTTCTCTTTTTGGGCATTGCTGCCTTGGGTGCACTTCATTGCTTTTTGATTTCGGCCATTCAATATATTTTAAAAATTTTGAAAAATCTCCATTTATAACAATAGATAACAGCATTTTGCCGTTTTTATTTCCTTCCGGCATAGAACGTCCCCCTCGTCTCTAATTCTTTTTATGCAAAACAGCCCATTGCAAGACGTCTTTAAGGCCGTTTTTGCAGTGCCTAAAAACAAAAAAAGAATAGAGGAATCCAATGAAACATTTCAAATTTGTTTTGCTCAGCGTTTTCATAACGTTTGCTGTTGAAACAATAAATACAGCAGAAATTTGTAAAATTGACAAGGCAACGGACGCTATTTCCTGTGTGCTGAAAAAACATCCTGACATTGTACAGACGCAGACACAAGTTTCAATCTCGTCGATAAACAAGAAAAATGCCTCTCGTTGGCTGCATCCGGAATTAGAAGGCGAAGTAGGGTATAGCCGCGCCGAAGAAGCCGGCCTTGCTGCAGAGTTTGCCGTTTTGCAAACCATCGAAACTCCGACAAAACGCAGCGCACGACGCGCACAGGCAGACGCCGAATATGCTTATGCCTTTGCCCTGTCAGAAGAACAAAAAGAACAGGCAACAACGCAAATGCTTGCAATATTAAACCGTTTACGTCAAATAAACAGAGAAAAGCGCATACTCGATGAAACCACAAATACTTTTGCAGAAGTCATCAAAAGATACAGAGTCCGTCCCGCACTGTCGCCGGAGGATCAGGTTTCTGTCGAACTGTTCGGTTTTGCGCTTAACAATTACCGCATAGAAAAAAACCAACTTGACAACGAAGAAAAAGAACTTCTCGGAACTTTAAAAACTATTCTTTGCTGCAGCGTTTCTGCCATACAAAAAATTTTCTTATATTCCCCAAAGGTATGGCCAAAAATAGATGCCGGCAGCATAGAAAACAGCGCCGACCTTGCTAAAGAGCAAGCCAATATAACGCGGGCAAAGGCCGACTATCTTGACAGAAAATCTTCATCGTTCGACAGATTCAGCGTAGGGCCATATATCCAAACAAAGCCCGGGAATATAAACAAAATTGAGACTTACGGAGTAAAATTCGCCATCCCAATACCAATTTATTCAAACACAAAACCAGTGGAAGCCGGACGCATGACTCTGTCTTCGGCGGAACTCGGATTTGAAACAAAAAAACGCGAACTTGAAACCGGCATGGAAAATCTGAAAGCCAAATACTCTCTCGGCATAAAAACGCTTGCCTCTTATAATATCCAGGGAATGGAAAAACATCACGCCAGAGCAAAAAGATTATTCGACGGAGGCCGCGTAAGCGGAGCTTTGCTTATTGAGGCGCATAGACAAATGGTGGACAGCATAAAAGCATACCACCAATACGAAATGGAAACCTTGCAGGCGCTGTGGAAAATATATGCCCTGCAAAGAAAGTTGCTGACAAATTTGAGCGAGGTATATGATGAAAACATATAAACCATCGGCATTTGTCCTGTGCATAATAGCGCTTTCTCTGCTCGCATGCGGACATGAACACAACCACAAGCATGACCACGAACATAGCCACGAATATGAACACGAAGATCATGAAACACAGGTAAAACTGTCAGAAGCAGCCATCGAAAACTATGGCATACGCACGCGCAAAGTCCTTTCAGGCTCGCCCATAACGCTTCCGCGTACTGCTGTGGTCGCATTTAAAGACGAATACTTTATCTATATAAAATCTTACGATGAGTTTCGGGAAATAGAGGCGTCTCCAACAATGATCAACAAGGACTCTGTAACGCTTGGCGCTGTCAACCTGCATAAAGATGAGGAAATTGTAGTCAGCGGCGCCGCATACCTTCGTATAATTTTTCTGAACCATAGAAATCCGTCTGACCATGGACATTTTCACTAAAAGGAGTTAAAAATGATACATGCTATAATTAAATTTTCCGTTAAGAACAAAGCTTTTGTATTCTTTTTAACGTCACTTTTAATAATATGGGGCATATTCAGTTTCAGAAATCTGCCCATAGACGCCGTGCCCGATATTACAAACAATCAAGTTCAAATCGGCGCTGTCATTCCAGGCTGGTCGGCAGAAGAAATAGAAAGAGCCGTAACCATTCCTATTGAGGCTGCTATGCGCGGCATAACAAACACAACGGAAATTCGCTCAATCAGCCGTCTTGGATTTTCACAGGTAATAGTAATCTTTGAGGATTCCGTAGACATTTATCGTGCACGGCAATTAGTATCCGAACGACTTTCAACTATTGACGGTCTTCCATTGGACGTAAAACCGCAGCTTGGTCCTATCAGCACCGGACTTGGCGAAATATACCATTATGCCGTAGATTTTAAAGAAATTGCGGAGGACCCGGATGAAAGATTTAAGCAGCTTGTTGAACTTCGCTCTATACAGAACTGGTTCATAAAACCTCGCCTTGCAGGCGTTCAGGGTATTGCCGAAGTGAATGCCATCGGCGGCTTTGAACGGCAAATCCATATAGTTCCCGATCCAAAGAAACTCGCATACTATGGCATTTCGTTTGTTGATATAGAAAACGCAGTATCGGATTCTATACGCAACATTGGCGGCGGTTATATAGAACAAGATGCTGAACAGTTTGTTGTACAAGCCGTTGGTTCTCTAAAAAATGTAAACGATGTATTGAACCTGCCCATTAAGAGTCTTCTAAACTTACAGGTAATCAGCATAAAAGATGTAGCAAAAGTCATAGAAGGCAGGGAAAGCCGACATGGAGATGCCACTTATAATGGGCGGCAAACTGTACTTGGAACCGTAATGATGATGAGCGGCGAAAACAGCCGTGCAGTTGCCGAACGTACAGACAAAAGAATAAAAGAAATTGCTCAAGACCTGCCCGATTCAATGCAAATAATACCGCTTTACAATCGTTCGGATCTTGTGAACGCTACCATAAGCACTGTTTGGCGTAACGTTATTTCCGGCGCAATGCTCGTTATAGTCGTTCTGTTTTTATTAGTGGGAAATATGAGGGCGGCGCTTATAACGGCAATTACAATACCTCTCGCGCTTTTGGTAACAATAATAGGCATGAGATATTCCGGGATACCCGGAAGCCTTATGAGCCTTGGCGCGCTCGATCTGGGCATCATAATTGACGGCGTGGTAATAGTAGTTGACCATTGTATGCGAAAGCTGAAGGAACATCTTAAACATAAAAAACATCTCTCTCCTGCCGAAATAGACGACATTATTATAAATGCGGCAACCGAAATCAGAAAGGCCGCCGGTTTTGGCCAGCTTATACTTATTGTAGTATTTTTGCCCATATTTGCGCTTGTCGGAATAGAGGCAAAGACATTCCAGCCTATGGCTTCAGCTTTCATATTTGCTCTTGCGGGCGCGTTTGTGCTGTCGCTTACTCTTGCGCCCGTACTGATAGCATTTTTACTGAAAAAGAACCCTGAACAAAAAGACACGCGAATTATGGCGTTTTTGGAGAGCACGTATAAAAAACTGCTGAGTTCCCTGCTTGATAAGTTTTCAGTTATCGTAACAACAGCGGCCATATTAATATGCCTTGGCGTCGTTTTGTTCTTGAGGCTTGGAGCGGAGTTCCTGCCTCAACTCAGAGAGGGCGCCCTTGCCTTTCATGTAATAAGACCTCAGAATGTTTCGATTTCCATGAGTACCGATTTACAAATCAAAACAGATAAAATACTTCTCACCCATCCGGAAATAAGGCATGTCTTTTCACGCATAGGCACTTCTGAGATTGCAACTAACCTGCATGGCGTAAATATTACCGATACCTACGCTATACTCAATGACCTTGGACGCGGGATTGATATGGAAAAATTTGAAGAAACCTTGCTTAATCGTTTGAACTCAGACTTGCCGGGCATGACGCCCCTTATATCGCAGCCGATACAAATGAGCTTTAACGAAATATTAGAAGGAACGCGCACCGATCTTACCGTAAAAATTTTTGGACACGATCTTGACAAGCTCGAAGAAATAGGCGGGCAAATTGAAGAACTTATCAAACCCATTTCACCGGCAAGCGATGTCGAACTTGAGCGTACAAGCGGTTTTCCCATGCTCACTATAGAGCCAAATTCAGCAGCCATGCAAAGATATGGCGTGAGAAAATCCGATGTCTTGGAACTTGTGTCATTGGCAATGTCAGGCGAACAAGTGGGATATTTCTTTGATCAAGACAGGCGGTTTCCAATAATTATACGGCTTGGCGAAGAAAACCGAAAAGACATAGATGTAATAAGAAATCTGCCTGTGCCGATTTTCTTTGACACGACTATTCCGCTTTCGGCAATAACAAATATTAATTTCAGAGAAACTTATGCTACCATAAATCGCGACAATGGGTACCGCAGAGCGGCAGTAATGGTCAATATACGCGGCATGGACACTCAAACCTTTGTGAGGCAAGCGCAAAAATTAGTCGAAGACAATATAGAACTGCCGGATGGATACTTCATAGAATGGGGCGGACAATTTAAAAACCTTCAAGAAGCCTCCAGACGTTTAGCTTTTCTTGCTCCACTGACCCTGTTAATAATCTTCTTTATGATTTTTATGACATTTGGCAGGTTCATGCCGACAGCTTTGGTTCTTATAGGAGTGCCATTCGCTCTTGTAGGCGGAGTTTTTAGCCTGCAGTTGACAGGTTTGCCGTTCAGTATATCTGCTGCAATAGGATTTATTGCGCTTATGGGAATATCGGTGCTCGCCAGTATAGTATTGGTAGGCGCGCTGGGCAGTTCTGAATATATGGAATTACCGCTTAAAGAAAGGGTTGTGGCGGCCTCTGCATCACGCCTTCGAGCCGTGCTTATGACCGCGTTTACCGATATGTTGGGATTTCTTCCTATGGCCGTATCAACCGGCATAGGAGCAGAAGTTCAGCGCCCCTTGGCTGTTGTTGTAATAGGCGGAATCATAACTTCTATGATATTGATTCTTATTGTCCTTCCCACTATATACTATAAGCTTACAAAGAAGGAAGATACTGAAACAATCAATCCGGCTTAGAAGCAGACAACATACTGTGACAGCCTATCCAAAGTTCATTATTGGATAGGCCGTCATTTTTCATCGGCTATTACGGCAAAATCCGATATAATGTCATCGTTTTCTATATCCAAAAGTTTTACTCCCCCTGCCGTGCGTCCCTGCATCGATACATCTTTTGCAAGAACCCTGATGGTCATTCCGCTTTTTGCCATAATGACTATTTCATCTTCCGGTAACACCGAGCGCACGCCTATAGCCATGCCGAGTTTTTCCGAAACCTTTACGCAAGCCATTCCTTTGCCGCCGCGTCCCTTTGCGACGAAATGTTTATATTCAACTCTTTTACCGTAACCGCTGCCGGTTATAATAAATAACGATGAATCTTTTTTAACAACATCAAGGCCGATTATTTTATCGTCTTCATCAAGCCTCATGCCTATAATGCCGGCTGCGGCGCGCCCCATAGGACGCATTTTAGAGAGATTGGTCCTGAGCAAAAGTCCTTTGGCAGAAACAATAACAATGTCATCGTCTTTTTCAACAACGCTTACGCCCACAAGTTCATCGTCCTTTTTGAGACCTATAGCGATGATCCCGCCTTTTTTGGCGTTTTTAAAATCAGCCAAGTCTATTTTTTTAAGTATTCCTTTTTCTGTTGCCATACACAGGTACATATTGCCGTCAAAACCGCTTGCAGAAGACATTGCCGTAATATACTCCTCATTAGCCAGGTTTATCATTCCTTTAAGGGTTTTTCCCCTGCTGGTTTTTGAAGCGGTCGGTATCTCATAGGCTTTGATTGCAAATATTTTACCCTTATTTGAAAACAGAAAAACCGTATCGTGCGTGGAGCAAATATTCATTATGCGTATAAAATCTTCACGCTTGGAGGTCATTCCAATAACGCCTTTACCGCCGCGACGCTGCTTCTTGTAAGTATCTATGGGCAGCCTTCGTATAAAGTTATCGTTAGTTATAGATATAACGACATCTTCGTCAGCTATTAAATCTTCTGCTTCAAAGTCTGTTGAAGTTTCTCCACCTTCAATAATTTTAGTTTTACGGGCATCGGCGAATTTTTCTTTTACTTCAAGGAGTTCTTCCTTTACCACTTCGTATATACGCTTCTCGCTTTTCAATATTGCCTTGAGTTCTGCTATAAGTTTTATAACGGCTTTGAGTTCTTCTACGACTTTTTTTATCTCAAGGCTTGTAAGGCGCTGCAATCGCATCTCAAGTATGGCCCTGACTTGTATCTCGCTTAAACTAAAACGGCTTGCAAGTTTTTCGCCGGCATCTCTTGCGTCTTTTGAAGCGCGTATTATTTTTATTACCTCGTCAATGTTATCAAGGGCTATTTTTAATCCTTCAAGAATATGCGCTCTCTCTTCGGCTTTACGCAGGTCGTACTGGGTTCTGCGGGTGATGATGTTCTTTCTATGAAGTATGTAATGGCTCAAAAGTTCTTTGAGATTAAGTACTTTGGGCGCGCCATCAACTATAGCAAGAAGTATAATGCCGAAGGAGCTCTGTATAGCCGTATGTTTATAGAGTTGGTTTATTATGACGCTTGAATTAACGTCTTTTTTAAGACCAACATATATGCGCATACCTTTGCGGTCTGACTCGTCCCTTAGATCTGATATGCCCTCTATTACTTTATTATTTACAAGTTCTGCGATTCTTGTTATAAGAGAAGCTTTATTCACCTGATACGGTATAGAAGTTATAATAATGCTTTCTCTGTCTTTTTTGGCCTCTTCTATTTCGATTGTGCCGCGTATTTGTATTGAACCGCGACCTGTGGAATATGCCTTATGTATACCCTCGTTTCCCATAATTACGGCGCCTGTAGGAAAATCAGGGCCTTTGATGTATTTCATAAGCTGTTTTACCGAAAGTTCGGGGTTGTCTATAAGGGCAACAGTCGCATCTATTGACTCGCCAAGGTTGTGCGGGGGAATTTTTGTCGCCATTCCAACTGCTATACCGTCGGAGCCGTTTACAAGCAAATTTGGAAAAGCGGCAGGGAGCACTTCAGGCTCTTTTCGGGTATCATCAAAGTTTGGATTAAAATCAACGGTTTCTTTTTCTATATTTTTGAGCAGTTCTTCTGCAACCTTATTGAGACGCGCCTCAGTATACCTGTAGGCTGCCGGAGGGTCGCCGTCTATAGAACCAAAATTTCCCTGCCCGTCTATCGTGGGTACGCGCATCACAAAATCCTGCGCCATGCGCACCATTGTGTCATACACGGCAGAATCCCA
>Ga0099364_10010040_pt1 | contig 13075 bp, 9 predicted proteins | sample TergutTh196P3_FD_73070 | JGI IMG/M metagenome (GOLD analysis project Ga0099364, IMG submission 73070) | Microcerotermes parvus P3 segment gut microbial communities from Pointe-Noire, Republic of the Congo - Th196 P3 | ecosystem: Host-associated > Arthropoda: Insects > Digestive system > Gut ...
TTCCGCACTCGCCGTAATATCGTAAAAGATCAGCTCGTCAATCTGCGCGTCATACATTGCTTCGGCCAGTTCCTCGGCGGGCGCGACGTCTATGTTGTCCTGGAACCGTACAGCCTTGGTAACCCTGCCGTCTATTATGTCAAAGCAGGCAATAAGTCGTTTCGTCAGCATTCTTATAATTCCCCTGAATGTTGCAGGCGAAGAAAATCGTTCAATAAAGCAAGTCCGGCTTCTCCGCTTTTTTCCACATGAAACTGAACGGCGCAGATGTTATTCCTGCAGACCGCCGCGGTAAACAAACCGTTATAATCAGACCTTCCCCATATGTCAGCTTCATTCGCCGATATTGCGTAATAAGAATTTACGAAATAAAAATAATCATCACGCGCGGCAAACCCGGTTCTTTCATTAAAACAAGCCCGGTTCCAACCCATTTGCGGCACCCTGGCCTTTGATGCATCGAACCTGACCACCAGTCCCTTGAACCAGCCAAGACAGTCAGTATTGTCTTCTTCGCTGTGCTCAAAGAGGATCTGCATACCAACGCAGATTCCCATAAATAAAATCTTCTTTTGTAATACTGCCGTCTCAAGCCCGCCTATTAAATCCATTGCGCGCAACGATTCCATCGTAGCCCCCGCGCTGCCCACTCCCGGCAGTATAATGTGCGTCGCATCCACGATATCCCCGGGAGTGCGGGCAAAATCGGCTTTATACCCGAGATGCGCAACGGCGTGCAATACGCTTTGAGCGTTCCCGGCTTTATAATCTATGATTTTTATCATGTGTGGCTTTCGTTCCTTTAATAAATATTATGCGGGATTATAATGCGGACAGCGCAATAAGTAAAATTAACTATATTAATGAATCCACAAGAAACGCTAATTACAGAGTTCGCCGAATCCCCATTTATAAGAGTCGGAAGCATTTCCTTATGGTGCTCATAAAATAACAAAAAATAACTTTAACGCCGAACAAGTCGCGTGCTATACTGCATTCGTCTCTAGCCATTGGAGAGTGTGAGGGGATGGAGGCGCGAAAACGCAAGCGCTCTTCGTCCCTCACGCATACTATATCCGGACTAAGGAAACACTGATTAATTGTCTGCGCGGGATATTGCGCCGGGCGCACGGAGCGCAGGAACCGAGGCATATATAGAAATATGTTTCCTTAACGGCTACCGGGTTTTACAGCCTTGCTTCCGGTTTTGCACAAAGGACAGTCTTCATCGGTGAAGGTCGGAACGTCAAGGCTGGCCAGCGCCGCGCGTGGAACGCCAATATCGGCACGTCCGCCGCTACGGTCAATCAAGGAACCTGCAACCAGAACAATGCCGCCCGACCGCGTCACTACGTCCATAGTTTCTTTTGTCGAGCCGCCCGTGGTAATGACGTCTTCAACGACCCAGGCTTTTTCACCCGGCAGTATCTGAAAACCGCGGCGTAATTTCATGGCGCCGTCGTGCCGTTCGGCAAAAATCGCGCGCACTCCCACGGCTCGCGCGGTTTCATGCGCAACCAGAATACCGCCAATGGCGGGCGCTATCACAAAATCGGGTTTTCCCGCAAGCGCCAGTAGTTTTTCCGCAAGTGCTTCGCCAAGCTCAAGAGCCTGTTCGGGATTCTGCAGAACCAGCGCGCATTGCAGATAGCGGTCGCTGTGAAGACCTGATGTAAGCAGGAAATGTCCTTCCAGCAACGCTTCGGATTTTTTAAAAATATTCAGTACTTTTTCTTGCGTCATAGCCGCCTCATGCTTAAAAATGTTAAGTTTCTCAATCGTACTCACTTGATATGAGGAACATGATAGAACAACAGATTTTCACAGCAAAGGAGTTATTGTATGTCAGGTCACTCAAAATGGCATTCCATCAAACATAAAAAGGCGGCGACTGATTCCAAGCGCGGACGGCTGTTCACTCGCCTGATCAAGGAAATGACCGTTGCCGCACGCACCGGCGGCGGAGACGTTGATTCCAACCCAAGGTTGCGGCTTGCGGTGTCAAACGCGAAGTCCAACAACATGCCCGCCGAAAACATCAAAAAAGCGATCATGCGCGGTACAGGAGAAATCCCGGGCGTATCTTATGAAGACGTAAGTTACGATGGCTACGGTCCCGGTGGCGCGGCGATCATTATGCATACCCTGACGGATAACAGAAACCGTACCGTGGCCGAACTACGGTACCTGCTTTCCAAAAACGGCGGGAACCTTGGAGAAACCGGCAGCGTTGGTTGGATGTTCGACCGAAAAGGTTATTTCATCGTTGAAAATTCGGTCGCCGATGAAGAAAAATTGATGGATATAGCTCTCGGTGCCGGGGCTGACGACCTGCGCGAAGACGGCGATAATTTTGAAATTATCACCTCGCCGGAAAGTTTTGAAGCCGTTCGCGCGGCGCTTGAAACCGCGGGTATAGCGACGTTGGAAGCCGAAATTTCGATGATTCCGCAAAATTACGTAAAGCTTGAGGGTAAAACCGCGCAGACGATGATCAAACTCATGGACGCGCTTGAGGACCACGACGACGTTCAAAATGTCTGGTCAAATTTTGATGTGGATGAATCGGAAATAAGATAATCTTGCAGCGGATAAAGGCGTCGCTTCGCAAATCCTGAGTTTTACAGTAACAGAAGAACCATGAACCATGATGCCATAAAGACAGGGGCACGATTACCGGGGTTTTGAAAATGAAAAAAGGATATTTTGTTCCACATCCGCCGCTTATCGTTCCGGGCATAGGAAAAGGAGACGAGATCCCCGACACAAGACGGGCTTACCGTCAGATTGCCGCGGAGACAGAAAAAATAAATCCTGAAACCATTGTGGTAATATCGCCGCACAGTATTTTGTACGGCGATTATTTCCATATAGCTCCTGGCAAGGGCGCCGAGGGAGACATGGGCGCGTTCGGGGCAAAAAATATAAACTTTTCAGTAAGTTACGATGAAGAATTCGCAAGCCATATAAGCGATTTCGCACAAAAAGCCGGATTGCCGGCAGGTACGCTCGGAGAAAGAAAACCCGCCCTCGACCACGGTGTTACTGTGCCGCTGTATTTCATAAAAACCCGCCGCATTGTGCGGATATCCTTGTCCGGGCTCCCGGTTGTGGACCATTACCGCCTGGGGATGTGCATTGCCGAAGCGGGGGAGCATTTAGACCGTAATTACGTTATTATTGCCAGCGGCGATATGTCGCATAAACTGCAAGGCAGCCATTACGGCTTTGCCCCGGAAGGTCCTGAATTTGATAATCTAACCCGTGTTCACATGGAAAACGGTGATATACAGAGGCTTATAGGACTCGATCCGGTCTTGTGCGAACGCGCGGCTGAATGTGGTTTTAAGAGTATTGTAATGCTCGCGGGCGCGTTCGACGGTTGCAGTGTCGATATAAAAGTACTGAGCTATGATGGGCCTTTCGGCGTGGGCTACCTTACAGCCGCGTTTGAAGAAACCGGCAAAGCCGAAAGTCTTCTTCCTGCATTACTCACGGAGCACGATGAAAAAATGAAAATAATACGGAGCAACGAGGGCGAATATGCGCGTCTTGCGCGGATGGTCGTGGAGCATTTTACGAGCTCTGGAAAAAGACCCCAATGCCCGGAAGGGCTTTCCGCCGAATTACTGAACAAGCGCGCGGGTGTGTTCGTATCCATAAAGAAAGACGGTAACCTGCGCGGTTGCATAGGCACAACAGCGCCGATGGAAAGCAGTATCGTCGAGGAAATTATATCCAACGCCATATCGGCGGCTTCGCGCGACCCTCGCTTCGACCCGATACAGGAGAGCGAATTTGACAGCCTTACATACAGTGTTGACGTGCTTTCGCCCGCGGAACCAATAAATGGAAAAGAAGAACTGGATGTCAGCCGTTACGGCGTAATCGTAAGATACGGACAAAGACGCGGTTTGCTTCTGCCCGCGCTTGACGGCGTAAATACTGTCGATGAACAAATCGCTATCGCGCTTGAAAAAGCCGGTATAGCTGATAGTGAGCCTTACAAGCTGGAGAGATTCGAGGTTATACGCCATAATTGAACGATGTGAACGATGTGATAGAAGCTAGCTATGTGAAAGAGGCGCTGTTTTACGACAGGGTCCGCGACGGGTTTGTCGTATGCCGCCTTTGTCCGCATGTTTGCCGTATCGCCCACGGCAAAACCGGGCTTTGCGGTGCTCGCGTGAATATAGACGGAGCGCTTTTTGCCGAAAGTTACGGTCTTATTTCAAGCCTTCAACTTGATCCGATAGAAAAAAAACCATTAAAAAGATTTTATCCCGGAAGTCTGATTTTGTCGGCGGGCAGTTACGGTTGCAATATGAAATGCGCGTACTGTCAGAACCATGCGATTTCGCAGCAAAAACCTAAAACAGAATCAGTGTCTCCTGAAGAATTGTTGTGTGCGGCAAAAAACACGGCGGGGAATATCGGAATTGCCTTTACTTACAATGAACCGCTTATCGGTATCGAATATATTATGGACGCGGCGCCGCTGTTCAGAGACGCCGGCCTGAAGGTAGTATTGATAACAAACGGCATGATAAACGCCGAACCTCTGAAAGCCCTGTTGCCATACACGAACGCGATGAATATAGACGTAAAGGCTTTTTGCGCGACGAAATACAAAAAACTTGCCGGAGATTTATCTGCTGTTGTGAAAACGGTTGAAACGTGCGCGACCGCCTGCCATGTGGAAATTACATCTCTTATAGTGCCTGGCCAGAACGACAACGTAAACGACATTCTGGCGCTGGCGGAATGGCTGGCTGGCATTTCTCCGGAAATTCCTTTGCATATTACGCGCTTTTTTCCGCGCTACAGGATGTCGGACGGTGAACCCGTGCCCATCAAAACGCTGGAAACATTGGCCGAATCGGCGCGGGTGGTTCTGAAGCATGTCTATTTTTAATCAGCGCTTCCTTAAGGAGGTTTAATGGACAGTCACATAATTGCGGTTTTCGCGATTATATTTCTTGTTATTATTTCTGCTTACTTTTCCGCTACAGAAACGGCGTTCACGTCATTCAACCGTATAAGGATGAAAAATATGGCGTCGGATGGCGATAGAAAAGCTAAAGCCGTATTAAAAATGGCTGAAAATTATGACAAACTGCTTTCAGCAACCCTTATTGGGAACAATATAGTAAACATAATGATTGCGTCTCTCGCGAAGCTTGTTTTTGTAGATATTTACGGAGAAAAAATCGGTGCTCCACTTTCCGTGCTGGTTGTAACGGTAACAATTTTAATATTCAGCGAAATATCCCCAAAAAGCATCGCGAAAGAAATACCTGAAAAATTCTGTACCTTTTCCGCGCCCCTGCTCAGGGTGTTTTTATTTGCGTTCGCACCCTTAAGTTATTTGTTCTCGATGTGGAAAAATCTGCTGGCAAAAACATTCAATCTGGATTCAGCAAAGGCGATAACAGAGGAAGAACTGCTGACAATAGTTGAAGAAGCCGAGACTGAGGGCAGTATCGGCACAGAGCAGAGCGCGCTCATTCAAAACGCCATAGAATTTGACAAACTTGAAGCCTGGGATGTTATTACTCCAAGAGTTGATGTTGTCGCAATTGAAATCGACACGCCAAAAGACGAGGTTTCAAAAGTCTTTCGCGAAACCGGGTTTTCCAGACTGCCGGTTTACGAGGAAACAATAGACAGAATGCTTGGTGTTTTGAACCAGAAGGATTTCAGCAATTATATAATGAATTCAAACAGGGAAGTTTCTGAATTTGTAAAACCGATTGTCTATATGGCGGGTTCCGCAAAAATCGCGGAATTGCTCAAAAAAATGCAGAAAATAAAAACGCACATTGCGGTAATAATAGACGAACACGGCGGCACGGAAGGCATAGTTACCATGGAAGACATTATAGAAGAACTGGTCGGCGAAATATTTGACGAGCACGACGAAGTTACACGTGAGTTTATACGACAGTATGATGGAAGCTACAGGGTTTTATGCAGTGCGAACGTGGAAAAAATGTTTGACTACTTCGGCTTGAAGCACGAGGATATGGAAGTAACGACTGTAAACGGATGGGTAGTCCTTGAACTGGACAAATTACCTGAAGCCGGCGATACTTTTAAGTATAAAAACCTTTCGGTAACAGTAACTAAAGCGGATGGTAAAAAAGCCCTGGAGATAAAAATCACCAAAGATGAATAATCTGGATTTTTCCCGGGCAGGGAATTGCTGTGAATTTTTTATGGATATGTGTCGGTTATTGCGACCTGTTCCATCTGGTACGGGGTTCGCCGCGCAGTGCGTAAAATCAGTTTGTCGGATCAATGATTGATTCAAAATGGTATAATTATTAAAAAGAAGGCGTTTCAGTTATAAAACAGGAGGTTGGTTAATGTATTCGGAAAGAGAAAATTTTTTTAGAACGCTACGGAGCGAGCATCCGGATCACCTTATCGCGCAATGGGGACCTTTCATACCGGTTATGAACGATCCCATACAAAAATTTACACGCGGCAATAGAGTCAAAGGCACGACCAGTGTTGATCGATGGGGAACCACCATCGTCTGGCCTGAGGATCAACCTGCGGCAATGCCGCATATCACGCCCGAAACCAAGGTTTTGACAGACATCACCAGATGGCGGGAACAGGTGAAAGTTCCTGATCTTGTGGCTAACTGTACAGACTGGGAAGAAGCCAGAGCCTCCATCGAGGCGATCGATAAAGAACAGTTTTGTTCGATGTGCTTTATGGGCACGGGCATTTTTGAACAGCTCCACTACTTGATGGGTTTTGAGGATACCCTCATGAACCTTATAGAAGAACCGGAATGTATGGACGAACTGATTGAGGTCGTCTTTCAGTATCGTTATACCTACGCAAAACTGTTGATCGACAATCTGAAGCCGGACGCGATTCTTTCCCACGACGATTGGGGAGCGAAAGACCGCATGTTTATGCGTCCTGAAATCTGGCGTAAGTTCTTCAAAGAACGTTATTACAAATTTTACAAATTGTTCCGTGATAACAACGTTGTGTCCATTCACCACGCCGACAGCTTTTGTGAACCTATCACAGGAGACATGATTGATATTTGCATTGATGTCTGGCAGGGCGTTTTGCCTCAGAACGACATTGTGACGCTGCAAAAGGAATTCGGAGGCAGAATAATATTTATGGGCGGCATTGATTCGGCGCTCGTGGATAAAGGCGGCGTATCCGAAGAAGCTATACGCGCCGAAGTACGCAGGGCCTGCGACAAATATGCTCCCGGCGGGTCATTCATTCCCTGTCTGCCGTCAGGTCTGCGCAATGGCGCGATTTTTCCCGGCGTGGACGATACCATTGACGATGAGATTCGCAAGGTAAGCCACAAATATTTCAAATATTGAAATAAACAAATGCTATTCAACCCGGATTCCGAAGTTGAACCTCGGAATCCGGGTTGAATTAATTAATTAAGGGCAAGACTTGCGACCGGGACAAAAGCGGTAAAGACGCAATGCCTTGCGCTTCATCCCGCGCAGACAATTAATCAGTGTTTCCTTAGGGTTTTCGGAGCTTGCCGGACTTAAAATTAAACCGGATTTCGGATGAATTTATCATCGAAACCAATCAGTCCGGCTTCAGGCAGATAAATTTTCTTTTCCTGATCCTTGACGGCATAACCGATTGTAAAAGACTGAGTATTATGTTTGCGTGCTATTTCATGCGCCGCTTCAACATCTTTTGGGTCGATAATGACGCAAAACCCGATCCCCATGTTGTATGTGAAATACATATCTTCCGGGCTGACGCCGCCTTCGTTCTGAATCATCCGGAAGACAGGCAGGATTTCCGGTAGTTTATCCAGGACATAACCCATTGGCGCGGCGGCGCGGTTCAGGTTCAGAAGCCCCGTACTTGTAATATGCGCCATTGCTTTAACGCGCAGCCCGGCATTCATCATTTCTACAGCCTCGCGTACATAGATGCGTGTCGGTTCAAGAAGCTCCTCGCCGATTGTGCGACCAAGTTCCGGCACGAAGCGATCAAGTTTCCATCCAAGTTGCTCGAAAAACACCCGTCGCGCCAGCGTCAGGCCGTTGCTGTGAATACCGCTTGACCTGAGACCGACAACGGCGTCACCCTCGGCGACATCCTGTCCGATCAGGATTTTGTCCAGCGGCACCTTACCGACGCAGGTGGCAACAAGATCGAAACCATATCCGTCGCGTACGCCGTTAATCATTTCCTTTATTTGGGCGATTTCTCCTCCGGGAATGGTAACACGGGCGAGTTCCGCGCCGCGATAAAGTCCGCGAGCAAGACTTTCAAGCAGATCCGGATGTGGCGTCTGGACAGCGATGTAGTCCAGAAGCGCCAAAGGTTCAGCCCCTACGCAGATCAGATCGTTGACATTCATCGCCACGCAGTCGATGCCGACGGTGTCATACTTTTCCATCATCTCCGCTACAATGATCTTGGTACCCACTCCATCGGTCGAAACCGCCAGTCCTATGCCGCCGATATCGATGACGTTGGCGAAATATCCCAATGGCAGCTTCACCTCCCCGGGACGCAACTCGAAGCTACGTTCCACCCAGTTGCCCAGACGCTGCATAGCCTGATCTTTTTGACCGGAATCCACGCCAGCGGTTTGATAACTCATCGAACGTCTATCAGCCATTGTAACCTCGACACCTTTATACTTTCCCCAGGATTTTCAGTACCCTGTCGGGAGTGGCGGGCGAATCCACCCATTTATTGATTGCGTTATGGATAGCCATGATCACCAGGTGCGTATTCGCCAGTGAATGGCTGAGACCGCTTCCTCCATAACAGGCGTTGCTTGCCCGCGTTTCAAGCAGCGCCATGTCCACCGGCGGCATGTCAAGCATGCTGACTTTTTTGTACTCAAGCATATTCGCGCTGAGTTTAACCCCGGTATTCCTGTCGTAGATAAATTCCTCCGTCAACTGGCAACCATGGCTGAAACCCATCGTCTGATGGATCTGACTTTCAAACGATGTCTGGCGCAAAATCTTGCCGGGATCGGCGGCCACGGCGTATCGCAACACTTCCACTTCGCCGGTTTCCGTATCAACGGCGACTTCGCATACGGCGACATTCATGACGTCAAGCTCTCTGCCTCCCGTATTCCATACCGCCGCCGGAGGCATGATATTGCTTTCGGTCGCGATCAGTCCGGCGCGGCAGGCTTGCGCGAGCGGCATCCCCTGTTCGGGATTCGCCTTAACAATAACCCTGCCGTCCACGATGTCGAGATCTTCATGCTTTAACCCCCTGAACGGATTTGGAGCCGCGGGTTTGGCTCCAAATCCGCCGCCGGCGGCAGGGGCCTCGGCTTCCTCAATCGCCGTTTCAAGGATCATCCTTTTCAGCTTGTTGGCGCATATCTTCATCGCCCAGGAAGAAGCGGTGGTACCGTCGCTGCCGCCGCCGAACGGCGAATAAGTTTCCTGTTTATTAAGGATGATACGGACGTTGTTGTAATCAATGCCAAGTTCCTCGGCGACGACCATGGCGTTGCACTCAAGACCATAGTGACCGATAATCGTGCCGTTGGACGGCAGAAGAACATTGCCGTTTCTATATTCAAGCCTCGGGCTGTATCCCGAAAAGGCGTGGCGCGGGCACTGATTGTAACGGAAACTTATTCCGTGCATACGACCGTCTGGCAGTTTTCTCGCGCCCGCGGCGTGCCAGTTCCATCCAAGGTCCTTTTTAAGAGCCGCGACGCATGCCTCGAAACTCGGCACCGGATTCGGGTCCGCCTGCGATGTCGGTCCGTGAAGATTCAGCGTCGCGATGTCTATGGGGTCTTTGCCAAGTCTTTCCGCGATGAGATAAATGCCGACCATAAGCGTATCCCAGCCCATGGGGTTGTGCTGACCGCTGAGGTACATCTTGCCGCGGTTGCTGTCCACGGTCTCCATGTTCTGTTTAATGTTCGTGCATTTGACTGTGTAATAAGGACCGTAGGTCTGATCCATAGTAGTTCCGAACTGCGAACTTCCGGTCGCCCCGTTGTCGGCTATTGAATAATCTTCGATGGCCGTAATCAGACCGTCGTTTTTAAAGCCGATTTTCATATGCACAAAGCGATCGTTCAGATTGAAGTCGTACTGATCGGCGCGCCCCTGTACGCATCTTACGGGCCGCCCTGTTCTTTTGGCCAGCGTCGGAGTGATCTGCTGCGTTTTGCGTATGCCCCAGTCGCAGTATCTGCCGCCCGTGAACATGCAGCTCTGAAAGATCTTGCTGCGCGCCGGAAGCGGACCGTTTACCGCGGTATTGGCCAGATTCACCGAGCCGTGTCCCCAGGGAACGCCTTCAATCTGCAGATTCTGTCCTTCTCCGTGAAAAGGATCATTAAACCACCAGGCGACCGTGCCAAGCGGGCTGGGAATGTGTCCGGCAAACGCGGCCGTGTTCATGTCATATTCGATGATGTGATCCGCTTCACTGAAACCGACCTGGACATCTCCTGAATTGTTGGAGATAAAGGAATAGGAAACATTTCCCTGTTTTGGCGGATTTGTGGACACGCCGCCCATTCCATTATTTGGCTGAACGGGTTTCGGCGGCGGAGGAGGTCCATCAAAGGCTGCTTTCGGCGCGGCGCCTTTTGCCGCGGCTCCGCCCGCCCCTTCTTTCGCTTTTGGCGCGCCGGCTCCACCCTTTGGCGCGCCTCCGCCCGCCTTTGGAGCAACAGGAGTATAGAACGACCTGACTACCGGGGCTTCGGGTTTTCTGCCTTCAATTATGTCCACGACATGCGGAAATATTTCCCAGTCTACGACCAGCGCGCGCAAAGCTTCTTCGCAAAGGTCCTCGCTTTCGGCGATGACGACCGCGCCGACTTCCATGCTTTCATAATCGGCGTAATCGGTTATTCCTCCAATATTCGCCGTTCTTAAATCGGGATCTTCCCATGTGATTACATCGACAACTCCGGGAATCGCCTTGGCCTTGGTAGAGTCTATAGACCTGATGCGCGCGTTTGCGTGCGGGCTTCTAAGATATTTGGCGTGAAGCATGTTTGGGACAACATAATCGGCGCCGAATTTAGCTGCGCCCGACGCATGTGCCCATGATACCGCGCCAGGAATATTCGGTTTCCCGACAATTTTGAAGTCTGTTCTTTGTCCGTTTACCGAAAGGTCGGCCATGAATACATCTCCTATTAAAGTAGAGGCGCGATAAATCGCGCCCGTTTATCCAAACGTGAACGCGATTCATCGCGCCCACGTGTTACGCCTTATCCAAGGGCTTTCAGCACTCTGTCCGGAGTGGCCGGCGATTCAACCCATTTACCTATTGCGTTATGGATGGCCATATTTACCAGATGCGTATTCGCCAGCGAATGACTGATGCCGCTTCCTCCATAACAGGCGTTGCTTGCCCGCGTTTCAAGCAATGCCATATCCACCGGCGGCATGTCAAGCATACTGACTTTTTTGTACTCAAGCATATTCGCGCTTAGCTTCACCCCGGTATTTCTGTCGTAGATAAATTCCTCCGTCAATTGACAGCCGACGTTGAAACCCATTACCTGATGTATCTGGCTTTCGAACGACGTAAGGCGCAAAATCTTGCCGGGATCAGCAGCCACTGCGAATCTTATCACTTCCACTTCGCCGGTTTCCGTATCAACGGCGACTTCGCATACGGCGACATTCATGACGTCAAGCTCTCTGCCTCCTGTATTCCATACCGCCGCCGGTGGTCTGATGTTGTTTTCGGTTGCGAACAGGTTTGCGCTACATGCCTGCGCGAGCGGCATCCCCTGCTCGGGATTGGCTTTAACAACGACCCTGCCGTCCACTATGTCTAGAGCTTCAGGTTTCAGTCCCCTGAATGGATTTGGAGTGGTTTTGGCGCCAAACCCGCCGGCGGCGGGAGCCGCCTCCGCTTCCCTGATTACCTGCTCCAGAATCATATCTTTCAGTTTGTTGGCGCATATCTTCATCGCCCAGGAAGAGGCCGTCGTGCCGTCGCTGCCGCCGCCGAACTGGGAGTAAGTGTCTTGATGATCGTGGATGATGCGAACGCTGTTGTAATCAATACCAAGCTCCTCGGCGACAACCATCGCGTTGCACTCAAGACCATAGTGGCCGATAATCATACTGTTTGAGCGCAGAAATATAGTGGGGTTGTTGGATACGATCCTGTATTCAAGTCTCGGGCTGTATCCCGAAAAGGCGTGGCGCGGACACTGGTTGTAACGGAAGCTTATTCCGTGCATGCGGCCGTCGGGCAGTTTTCTCGCGCCCGCGGCGTGCCAATCCCATTTCAGATCATTTTTCAAAGACGCGACGCAGGCGTCATAGCTTGGTACCGGATTAGGATCGTCCTGGGATGTCGGCCCATGAAGGTTCAGAGTCGCGATTTCTATAGGATCTTTGCCCAGTTTTTCCGCGATGAGGTATATGCCGACCATTAGAGTATCCCAGCCCATCGGATTGTGCTGGCCGCTGGTATACATTTTGCCGCGGTTGCTGTCAACGGTTTCCATGTTTTGTTTAATGTTCTTACACTTGGTTGTGTAGTATGGGCCGTAGGTTTGATCCATCGTGGTGCCGAAATTGGTACTTCCGACCGCCCCGTTGTCGGCTATGGAAAAATCTTCAATCGCCGTGATCAGGCCATTGTTTTTAAAGCCGATTTTCATATGCACGTAGCGATCGTTCAGATTGAAGTCGTACTGGTCGGCACGACTCTGGATACATCTTACGGGCCGTCCGGTTCTTCTGGCGAGCGTAGGGGTGATCTGCTGAGTTTTACGGGAACCCCAGTCGCAGTACCTGCCGCCTGTAAACAGGCAGCTCTGAAAAACCTTGTTGGATGGCGGGTTTGCGCCGTATTTTTCGGTATTGTTCAAGCGTCCACCGTGCGACCACGCATTACCTTCAATCTGCAGGTTGTCTCCTTCCCCGTAACGGTGATCCTTAAACCACCAGGCAACCGTACCAAACGGTTCCGGAGTATGTCCGGCAAAAGCCGCTGTATTCAGGTCGTATTCGATGATCTGGTCGGCTTCCTTGAAACCAACCTGGACGTCACCGGAATTATTGGAGATATTGGAATAGCCGAC
>Ga0099364_10010041_pt1 | contig 13075 bp, 10 predicted proteins | sample TergutTh196P3_FD_73070 | JGI IMG/M metagenome (GOLD analysis project Ga0099364, IMG submission 73070) | Microcerotermes parvus P3 segment gut microbial communities from Pointe-Noire, Republic of the Congo - Th196 P3 | ecosystem: Host-associated > Arthropoda: Insects > Digestive system > Gut ...
GGCTGCAATAGCCGTGTTTGTCGGGCGGCGATACAGCCACCATCGCCACATCGAGCGGCATAGTTGTATCGAACAGGTACGGCACCTGTGAGAAGTGACAGGGGACGTAATCTCCGTGGCCGGCTTTCACGGTGTCCCTGGTCGATGATCCTACAAACTGCGTCAAAATCCTAAAGTAAGGCTCCATGTCTGGAGCCGCGTATTCGCCCTTGTCCAGTGAGAGCATCATGGAGATTTCGACGTCACTATAGTGTTCTCTGTTGCGCGCTAATGCTTCCGAGAGACAAACGGCTTCACCGGCGCAATTTCCAATCGAGACCCTGCATCCTGATTTTATTTTTTTCATTGCCTCGTCAGCGTTGACAAGGCGCTCTTTATAAATGTCTTTCCAGTTCAAGTTCCCTCGCCCCTTTTTTAAATCATCTGAACAGGCATGCATAATGAGCCTCCGGAGTAGTATACATAAATTTTACGCAAATTTGAAAATATCCTAAAAGGAATCAACTTTCTTCGGTTAAAATAAGGTCCATGCAGTGACTTGCCGGTTATTGTATTTTCGCGAAGGGAATGGCCATAATCATGAATGAAGCCAAAAAGAACAGCGTGCTCATCGTTGATGACGAGAATACAAACATTGTGGCGTTCACGCATATACTAAGTCCCGAATATACCGTTTACGCGGCTAAAAATGGGCAGAACGCCATTAAAGCCGCGGAAAAATATCTGCCCGACGTTATTCTGCTTGATATCATTATGCCGGATATGGACGGATACGATGTAATTACCTCGCTAAAAGACTCTGAAAAAACGAAAAACATTCCCGTTATATTTATCACATCGCTTGACAGCGCCGAGGAAGAGGAAAAAGGATTGGCTTTTGGAGCGGCGGATTACATAATCAAACCTTCCAGTTCGGCGATCGTAAAAATGCGGGTGAAAAATCAAATAATGATGCTCAACCAGTTGCAAGCGATTAAAATGTTTAAATCCGACCTGATGAAATACATGCTTACAAGCGACGCGCTGAAAATTGGGCTGTGGGATATGGATATCGTGCCCGAAGACCCAACCAACCGGAACAACAAGTTTATACTCTCGCAGGAGTTCCGCCGTATGCTGGGCTTTTCCGATGAGAGCGATTTGCCGGACTTATTCTCGAGCTGGGTTGACCGGCTGCACCCGGAGGACAAAGACAGAGCGCTTAGCGACGGCTTAGCGCATTTGAACGACTTCACCGGAAGAACGCCCTATGACTGTGAATACCGTCTCAAGCTGAAAAACGGCGATTATCGTCATTTTCACGCGTTCGGAAACGCGCAGAGAGACAGCGCGGGCATTCCGCTCAGATTAGCCGGCGCCGTGATGGACATTACCGAAAAGAAACAGATGGAGGAAGCGCTGAAAGAAGCCTTATACGAATCAAACAGAACTCTCGATATTATGACAAGCGTATTGAATAAATCGGACGCGATGATTTATGTAACCGATCCGAACACCGATGAATTATTGTTTATCAACGATAACATGAAGCAGCATTTCGGAATCGAGAGTGACATAATCGGTATGCGCTGTTATGAAGTTTTACAGAAGGGCATGACAAAGAGATGCGATTTTTGTCCTTGCTACCAGCTTGACAAAGAACCGGACAAGGTGGTTGCCTGGGAAGAACACAGCACCTTTACAAAAAAATACTACATGAATAAGGATCGGTACGTCGACTGGCCCGGCGGCAAAAAGGTCCACATCCAACATTCCGTTGACATAACCGATATTAAACAAACTCAGGAAGCGCTGAAAAACCGCGAAACAATGCTGAACGCGTTGAATAAAGCGGCCGCTGTCCTGCTCAATTCGGATATGGGTTCTTTTGAAAACGCTTTATATCAAAGCATGAAAGTGTTAGCTGAAGCCGTAACAGTTGATCGTATGAATATCTGGAAAAATTACGAAACAGACGGACAGCTTTACTGCACGCAGATATACGAATGGTCCGAAGGTACGAAACTACAGCAAGGCACGGAGCTTACGTCAGGCATATCGTACAGCGACAGTATTCCCACTTTGGGAAAAAACCTGTCAATAGGAAAATGTATTAACGACGTGGTGCGTAATTTGCCTCCGAAAGAACGGGAGCTGTTTTCCCCGCAGGGCATTAAATCCATACTGGCGGTGCCGGTATTTATAAAAGATGAGTTTTGGGGTTTCGTTGGTTTTGACGACTGCCACAATGAGCGGATATTTACGGAAACTGAGGAATCGATTCTGCGTTCCGGCAGTCTGCTGTTCGTCGACGCCTCGCTTCGTAATGAAATGGTTGAAAGTATCCGCGATAATTCCGTCCAGCTAAAGGCCGCCGCGGAAAAGGCGCGCGAAGACGAAGAGCGGATGCATCTCCTGCTTGACGCAATGCCCCTCGCCTGCCACCTGTACAACAGTGATTACGAAATCATCGACTGCAACCAGGAGGCGCTCAATCTGTTATGCGTTCCGAACAAAGAAGAGTACCGCTCAAAGATGAGCGGCTTCTCGCCGGAGTTCCAGCCCGGCGGAAGGCGGTCGCAAGAGCTCAGGTATGAATATTTGAGCAAAACGTTCGATGAAGGTTATATGCGTTTCGAGTGGCTGTACCAAAAACAGGGCGGCGAGCCGCTGCCCTGTGAGGTCACTCTGGTCCGCGTCAGATTAAAGGGTAAGTACGTAGTCGCTGTGTACGCAAGAGATTTGCGCGAGCAAAAAGCCGTTCTCGCGGAGATGCGCAGGGCGGAAGTGGCCGAAGAGAGCAACAAGGCTAAAAGCAGATTCCTGGCGACGGTGAGCCACGAGATACGCACACCGATGAATGCCGTTCTTGGCATCACGGAAATCCACCTACAAGATGAGGCGCTCGATCCAAAATATGAGGAGGCTTTCAGCAAGATTTACAACTCGGGCAGCCTGCTGCTTGGCATCATCAACGACCTGCTGGATATGTCAAAAATCGAAGCTGAAAAGCTTGAACTCACCTTAGCCGGATACGAAATCGCAAACCTGATCAGCGATGTCGTGAACCTGAACTTAATGCGCTTCAGCAGCAAGCAGCTGCAATTCGAACTGCAGGTTGACGAGAACACGCCGAAGACATTGATCGGCGACGAACTGCGGATAAAGCAGATTTTGAACAACATGCTCTCCAACTCATTCAAATATACGGAAAAAGGCATGGTCAAACTGTCGGTCTCCTTCGAAGCGGATGACGGGAAAGAAACCGACGTTACGCTTGTCTTCCGCGTCAGCGATACCGGCCAGGGTATGACGAAGGAACAGGTAGACAAGCTGTTCGACGAATACTCCCGCTTCAACACGGAGACCAACCGCATAACCGAAGGCACGGGGCTGGGAATGCACATTACGCGTAACCTGGTGTATATGATGGAGGGCGAAATCCAAGCTGAAAGCGAGGTCGGCAGGGGCACGACCATCACTGTGCGGCTGCCGCAGAAGGATGTCGGCGCCGGTGTGTTGGGCATGGAACGGAAGGAAAATTTACAGCGGTTCGAAACAAACGAAGTGGAGTATATAAAAAATGTGCATATCGTACGCGAACCGATGCCCTACGGCCGTGTAATGGTCGTTGACGACTCGGACTTGAATTTATACGTGGCAAGGGGCCTTCTTGCTCCTTACGAAGTGATGATCGATACCGCCGAGAGTGGATTTGAGGCAATCGACATTATTAAGAACGGCCATGAGTACGACATAGTGTTCATGGATCACATGATGCCGGAAATGGACGGCGTTGAAACGGTTAAAATCATACGCAGCCTGGGATATTCGCGTCCCATCGTTGCGTTGACGGCAGACGCAGTATCGGGACGGGCCGACATGTTTCTCAGTAACGGCTTCGACGGCTTTATCTCAAAACCGATAGACATACGTCATATGGATGTCATTCTGAAAAAGTTCGTCCGCGACGGGCATCCACGCGAAGTTGTCGAAGCCGCGCTCGCCGCGCGCAAGCAAAAGGCAAAAGCGGAGACCGCGGACGAAACGGTATCGTCCTTTTTGGAGGCTGTGAACAAAATCGGCGCAATCAACGCGAAAATCGGTTTGTCCCGCTTTTCAGGCGTGGAAAATATTTACTACAACACTTTGGCATTATTTCACAAAAAACTGCCGAGGGAATGCGACGCCATGTCCAATTTCATTGACACACAGGATTTGAACGGTTTTTCCATTGTGGTACATTCGATGAAATCCCAACTTGCCACCATCGGCGCGATAGGTTTGTCCGAAACGGCGCTCGCGCTGGAAAATGCTTCGAAAAATAATGTAATGGATTATTGCATGACCATGTTCCCGGCCTTCAAAGAAAACCTGCTTGCCCTGCACGCGCAGCTGTCGGCCATTTTCTCGGGCGGCGAAAAATCCTCCGCCGTAAAAGAATCAGGTGATCATGAGTATCTTCGGGAACATATCCAAAAAGCCATGGGAGCCGCGAGCAATTTCGACAGTGACGCGGCTGTTGAAGACCTTAACCGGTTACAGATCTACGATTATGGCGAGGAAGTTAACGCCATGTTGGATGACGCAATGACCGCGTTTGGCGACTTCGATTTCGACACGGCCCTGGAAATATTGGCTAAAATACTCAAGCTGAGTTAGAACTGCAAAACCGCCCTTGCTTATTGGCGCAAGGGCGGCTTCTTTAGATTTACCTTTCCAGTGCGTCCAGCCTCTGATTGATACACCATTCGGACACTTCCTGAACGAGCGCGAAGTGTTTGGCGTGAAGCTCCAAAACCTTCTCGCGGTTTATGGGTTTGTTCCACCATTCCTTCTGGAGCTCCATCATCGTTTGCTGCATTTCCCTCATTTTGTCCAGGATCTCTTGTGGAATCTGAGGAACCGCTCCGCCCTGCGCCTTAGGGTCTCCCCACATAGGGCATGCCGCGCCCGCCCCGGGGCCGCCGCCATACATCATCATGCCGCATCCGCCGCCGTATCCCATACCGCGAGGACCGTAGCCGCCGCCATAGCCATACCCCATGCCGCAATAGCCGGGACCGCCGTATCCCATGGCAACAGGACCTCCGCCGCGCGGTCCGCTTCTCCTCCAACCGCCGCCGGCAAAAGCCGTACCTGCCACAGCCAGCACCATAATTACTGCCAGGATAAACAAAACTCTTTTCATGTTCCTCATGAACACACCTCCTTAGAATATTTTTACGCAAAGAATGTACAGGATTGGGCGCATATATTGTATTGCGTGTTTCTACAATAAAAGACCCTTTTAAAACACTCGCGGGGAAAAGCGAGGACCGTAAACACCGGGCCTCATGTGATGAGGCGCATAGCCGCCCTGCCTCATGTAGTGATGAGTGTAGCCGCCGTACCCCATGTGGCGAGGCCCGCTATAGCTGCCATACCCCATCATGTAGCCATGGCCGTATCCCATATACCCGCGGCCGCCGCCACGCGGCTCGTATCTCCTCCAACCGCCGTAGGCAAAAGCTGTACCCGCCACAGCCAGCACCGCAATTATAGCCAAGACGAACAAAACCCTTTTCATGTTCCTCATGAGCACACCTCCTAAGATTTTTTATGTATAAAGTATATAGTAGCGTAGCGTAAACTCATTGCGTGTTTCTACAATATTTACAAAAAAAATAAAAATTTCCATAGACTATTAACACGGATTGATGTAATTTGTACCTCGCGTGGGACAACGGCTAAAGCTCTCTGCGAGAGGTGGCGGAAGTTGAATAAAATGACCCGAAACGAAACGGCTGCATCGGGAAAGGCGGCGCAAAGACACATGGTTTTCATCAGAATACTTTTATATATCGCGGTATTTGTGCTGGCCTTACGTTTCATGGTGCCAAGGATGGTGTTCCATCCGATGGCTGAAGTGGCCCGTACCCCCGAGGCTTACGGAATGTCGTTTGAGGACATTATGATTACCACATCCGACGGGGTTGCTTTAAACGGATGGTTTGTCCCCGCCGGGAACGAGCGCGGAACCCTGTTATTTTTTCACGGCAACGCGGGCAACATCTCGCACCGGCTCGACTCGATCGAGATATTCCGTGACCTGGGTCTCTCGGTTTTCATCATCGGCTACAGAGGATACGGCAAAAGCGGCGGACGCGCTTCGATCCCCGGAGTGACGCTCGACGCTCTCGCCGCGTGGAAGTACCTCACCGAAGATCGAGGTATAAGCCCCGACGGGATAGTAGTGTTCGGTCGCTCGCTGGGAGGCGCGGCCGCGATGGAGCTGATGCGGCACGTCAAGCCCGGCGCGCTGATTTTGGAGTCGACATTCTCGTCGCTCGTTGAGATGATAAAAGTGCCGTTCCTCGTGCCCGCTCTGCGTATTTTAGTCGGCGACATCTGGAACTCGGCGCAAGCGGCAGCGCTGCTCACAGTACCGACGCTCTGCCTCCACAGTCCCGACGACGAGGTGGTGCCGTACAGCTTCGGCCGCCGCCTTTACGAGAATGTGGCCTCCGAGAAGACATTCGTCGAGCTTCGCGGAGACCACAACCATGGCTTTCTGGAATCTTTGGACATATACATCCCCGCCCTGGATAAATTTATCACGGATAATTTTGATAAAGTTATACCTTGATACCTGAAAAGGGGATTTCGTGCACCGCATTGTTAATCATTGCTCTTTGCGGCGCTTGAAGAAATATAGGGCCGCCCGAGGCAGCAGGAGCATCATCGCCAACAGGCCCGCGCCCGTTGCCCCAGTGTCGCATCCTCCGCTGCTTTCACCGGGACAGTGCATGCCCCACTCCAGCGATTCTTTTCTTCCATCAGCCAGTGTGAACACGATTTCAGGTATGGCTCCATCGGTATTCCATATGGCGGTACCGAAGCCCGCTCTGGTCACGAGTCCTTCACTGTTGCCGTTGCGCGTGGGTGAAATGGTAAGGGTATCCGCTTCCACTATCATGCCCGCGCCCGGCATATCCTCCTCAATAAAAAACCCTCCGGCGCACGTGTCTTTCAGGTAAGCGGCCGCGCCGTCTCCGATGACGAGTGCGGCGGCCCGGCCATTTTCGGCGGTGGCTGAAACCTTGCCGCCGGTGACCGTTATCGTGCCCCTGTCGTAAACAGTGATGGCGTCAGCCCGGCTGTTGTAAGCAGAGGCCGAAACTGTGCCTCCGGATACCATTATTTTGGTGGATGACGCAAGGATGGCGCTGCCTCCGGCGGCTGTTACCGCACCGCCGGAGACCACGTCAAAAGTTCCGAGGTTTCCGTCAATTCGGATCAGCGGATCCCCCTCCCCATTCCGGATATTTCCGGAATAGGCTGCCTCCCACACAACCTTCACATTACCGGGGATGTCGAGTGACAAGGTGCGGTCCGCGTTATTTTTACCGCCTCTTACGATCAATGTGCCGCCTGTGGGAGCCAGAAGCTCGATTGTGCTCTCAAACAGCTCCTCGATACTCCCGGGCCCCGTGACGCTGTCCGTCTGCCGAATCGTCAACGTTAACGGCGCGGCCCGCGCTGTCGCGGGAAGCAGTGCAACGCACAACAGGAGCACTGTCAAAACCGTTGCTGATTTTTTCGTCATTTTCTTTCCTCCTAAATCTTATACCGAAATAACATAAATACCCGCGACGCCTCTATGCTCTGCGGCGTTTCTCGAAGTATATCCCGCATAAAATCAGCACTAATGCGGCTATCCCTGAAACTGTTCCGGCGTCACAACCTCCGCCTCCCTTAGAGCCACCGGGCGGCGCTTTCGGCGTCGAAACTGTTGCCGTCAGTTTTCCGTTATCGACGTCACCGATTTCGGTTATCGAGATATCGGTGACCACGGTCAATTTTCCCGTACCGTCGTAGAAATTCGAGTCGGGAGTCTTGAAATCTACCGTTTCGCCCGTCCCGCCGCCGATTGTCTCGTTTTTGCCCCACCAGAGGGTATAGGGGGTACTGGGTAATAAACCTCGTTCATGAGGAGCGCTCGCGTCGACTGCCATAACCCCCTGATGGGTGTTTTCCATCGAAGCGTTGATGTCGTTGCCCTCATCCAAACTGCCGGAGCCGATGGTTTCGTCCACGTGGAGTATCAGAAGCCCGCCCTTGAAATTTTCCCATAGTTCCAAGATATCCGCCTCGTCAAGCTCTCCCATGAGCGCTTCCAGAAAAAGCCCTTCGAGACCCTTGTCCCAACCCGAAAAATCGCGAACCTCAGTCAGGAAGTACTCGGTAGTCCGGTATCCGCCCCTGAGGAGTTTGACGGAACCGGTTCCCTCTCCGAGTACGGGTGTGGAAAACGCAACGGGCCCATCCGCGGGCTGCCGCGGTTTCTCCCACCCTAGGTATTGGCGGGTCCACGCGTCAAAGTTGGTGGGCAATCCACCTTTTATTCCCAGCTTTATTCCTTCTCCCGATACGTCTGCATTCCTTCCCCAGCTTCCGCCGGCCATCAGCGAGAAGGCGCCGAGCCCATCGTTAACTCCGTCAACGTCATAGAGATCGGGGAGGCGGCAGAGCTGATGCCCAAGTTCGTGGGCTATCACCCCTATCTGCATGGGTTCGTCATTGTCAAGCAGCTCTCCGTGCATGGCCCAATCGGACAAGACAACGCCGTCGACCTTAACTGTGTGGAGAGGTCCTTCTTCTTCAATCGATCCCCACGCGTGAGCCCAAACCGCCGGTTTTTTATGGCTGGATGCCTCCTCGTAGCCCGCTAATATAAAGTACACGCAAACTTCATCCGGAGTTACATAACCGTCATTGTTCGCGTCAAAGTCGCCGAGTTTTTTGCCCGCCTCCGCCAACGCGGCCTCCAGTGTTTCCGTCACGAACTTCACTTCTTCCTGATGCGCTTCTTCCTCCCTTTCATTATCGTCGCCTGCGTCAAGCAATCTGTCCGGGTGATCACGGTCGAGCGTTACGGATATTACCTCCCGGTCGAGAGCCGGAACCAGTTCCAGTTTACCGAGCGATTGGTCGAGGTAATATTTTTTTACGGAATTCGTTTCGCCGAAAAGCTGTTCCCTGTGCAATTCTTCCGGCGCATCGCCGCTGAATTTCCGGTCAGCGAAATCGACGCGTATCAGCAGAATCTTACGCAATCCCTCAAGCGGCTCCGTCCTGGGCGTCCAAACTCCGTTTGCCGCGCTTGCGGCTTCGCGGAATGAGCTTTTGATCTCGGGCATATGATATTTTTCCAATCCCTCGGGAGGAGTTTTTCCAGGGCTGTACGCCACCCCGGTTGAGACCAGCCTGCCGCCGCCGGAAGCGGCGAATTCCCAATTACCTGTGGCCTCGTTTTCGAGCACCGGGTATCCTTCGGGGGTCTCAACCCAATTGCGGAATTCATCGCCTCGCCGGTAGAGTTCCGCCGTGGTTCCGTCAGGCTGCGTCACCGTAAAGGGGAAAGGGCTCGCCGGTATCGCCGACGATTCCGGCACGCCAAAAAAAGCGAGCGCCATAGAAATTACCAGGACAAAAGCTGCGAATCTCACGTGTTTTCCGGTAGTCATGTTATGCCTCCTCATTTTCTCAATCCGCCTGCTGCCCTTGTTGGGCGCAGTCCCGCCGGCCATCCATCCGGCGCGTCCTCCGCCGGATCGTATGCTACGCCCGACGGAATCAGCGCGAGCCAATAGCGCATTTTACCGTCGACATCAGCCGACCTGACATCCAAAAGAGCGTATTCCCAGTAACCGGTCTCTTCGTTCTTCGCCAGCGCGTACCCCTTCCGGTCTTCCACCCAATTGAGCCTTTCGTCGCCGCGGTTATAAATCTCAATCTCCGTTCCGTCCGGCTGGTTCGTCTTAATTGGAAACGGTGAGGCCGGAACCGACGAACGCGACGCCGATGCCGTTCCGCATAAAGCGACCAATAAAACGCTCAGAATGAGAAATGTCAGAATAATTTCTCTTCGCAATAAAACCCCTCCCTCTCTCTTGGAACTATAATACCCGCTTACGCAGGGCAAAAGCAACCGCGCAGGCCAAGGCCGAAGCCAACACTCCAAAAACTCCGAAGCCCGCGTTGCATCCGCCGCCCGAACTGTCTTCGCTTGGAGGATTGGGACGGGGTGCTTCACCTTTTGCCGCGATTGCCACACTTTCTTCGCCAAGAAGATCACCGCCGATTCTATCGTAGATACGCAGTGAAACCGTCCCTGAATCACCGGGTCGAAATTCTTCGGAAATAGGTATTGGTCTGAGTGTATTCATTGTTGCTCCATAAGAATGATAACGAAGACCTCCTTCGGTTGAGATAGCCGCGTAGAAATACAGCGGCAGCGGGAAAGATGTTATCGTGAAGGTGAATTCGACTTCACGGCCCGTATCCATCATTAACAGATTTTCGACTTCTCTGCCATTATCGGTATATACGGCGTGCGATAAGGTTATTTCACCCCCAAACGCCACCCCGCACATCGCCACAATCAACAACATTGCCAACAAGAACTTTTTCATAAAAATCTCCTCCCTCTTAATTTCCTTCATTTTGTAAAATCTCAGTGCCGTTATTTTCGCTTTAAAACAGACGCACATAAAGGGGAATGTCGTAATTAACAAGAAAACCGACGTAATTGACATACGAAAAAAAGCAGGATATTTCTGCCCTGTCTTTTCGGATAAAAAAAGTTTTATTCGGTAAAACGGGTGCATTTCGAGCGACGTATCACTACGCCAAACAGCGCCAAGGCCGCCAACAGGGCAAATCCCGTCGCCTCACAGCCACCGGAGCTGCTTTGCGGCTGTGGTTTGGTGATGGTGAGTCTGTATGTTTTTTTCGTGTCCGTGTCCTTCAAAATGACGTCCATATCGATTTCATTTTTGCCGGCGTGGAGGGCAATCAACGCAGGCGAGTCCTTGCCGTTCACCTTAATCTCCACTAAATTCGAATCCGCGTACTCGGTGGCCGCAGTGATCGTGACGCCGGTCGTCGAACTATCAACGGCAAGCTCGTAACCGTCGGTTACTCTCGGATCGAAATCAGGCGCGGCTTCTCCATCTATTCGGAGTTCTGCCAGGTTTAGTAGTCCGACAGCCTTGCCGATGTCGAGAAGGCCGTGGCGGGATATTTTTACGGGCGGATTTGGCATATCATATGGTTCGTCTATTTCCGTCACGTTGCTGGTATCGGGATTTACGCCTTCATTCGCCGATTTGAGTATGATGTTTTTCAGGTCGTTGGGACCCCAGGCCGGGTAAGACGCCTTCAACAGCGCCGCCGCGCCGGCTACATGGGGGGTTGCCATAGAGGTTCCGTTCCGGACAGCATATCCGCCGTCATACTCAGGATCACCTTCCTTAATTATGATCGTACTCAATATACCCACTCCGGGCGCGATAATATCGACGTGTTCCTTGCTCCAGTTCGTAAATCTTGCGGCCAGGTTGTCTTCATCGATTGCCCCGACCACTATCATATTGTCGATTCCGATAAACGACGCCGGATACGCGAAATTGCCCTCCACGGGTTCGCCGACCGGTAAGCCTTCGTTGCCTGCGGCAACCGCTATCACGGTATACTCCGCCAATTCTTTGAGGGCCGAGTAATAAAAATATTGATCGCTGCCCGGCTTCATTGCGTCCTCCGGAGATTCCGGTATCCAACCTCCAAGCGACATATTGACTGCCGCTACTTCAATGCCGCTGTCGATGAGACCTTTTACGTGGTTCAATCCGCTGACAAACCACTCCGTAAGGCCGACTCCCTCCGTATCCTCCAGAATTTTGACGGTGATGATGCCGGCTGCCCAGTTGACGCCCGCCACTCCCACGCCGTTATCCCCGACGGCGCCGATCGTTCCGCTGACGTGGGTGCCGTGTCCCTGGTTCCAGTCGTAAAAGTCGGCGGGGTTCGGTTCCGGCATGTTTTCGAACCACTCCTAAATATCTTCGTCATCCCAGTCATCGAAATCTTCGGGGAGCGCTACTGTGAAATTTATGCTGAGCGGCGCATCTGCAATGTTGTCTGAAAGGTCGCCGTGATCCCACATGATCCCGGTGTCAAGCACGGCAACGTGATATGCGCGGTCGCCGGTCGAAATATTCCAGGCTTCCGGGGCTTTGATCCGCTCCATACCCCAAAGTTCATTGAAAAGCGGATCATCGGGCATCTTACCGCTCTCTGCGGTTTTTTTGAAAAAGTAGTTGGGCGCGGCGGAAATGACGTTCGGGTTGTTTTTGAGCCTCGTGATCAACGTCATTGTGTCCTCCCCGTTCGATTGGACAAAGGCAAAGACCCCGCTGTCCGTCGAAGAAAGCGCGTCATATGTCTTTTCAAGCGAAGCGTCCGCGTCCTTTGCCACTCCCGCGGCGTAACTCCTGAGCGTTCCGCCGGCGTCACGAGCCGCGGCGGCGTTCTGTGTGAAGGTATTGTGTCTCATCAGCACCAAGGCCTCTCCCTCTCTGTATCCAGATGGGGCGGCAAGTGACGCGTCCGCCTGAATAAAGACGGCGGCCATAGCAATCCACAACAAGCACGCGAATACCGCTCCTCTGTGCCGAATAGAAAATTTCCTTGAAATCGTCATTCTCCTCGCTCCTTTTAAATTAGAATTTATATAATTAAAATCTATATGCCGTTATTTTCGCTTAAAGGCAGGAGTGTATGAATAGGGATGTCGCAGTTGACACGAAAAACGACGTAATTGGCAGAAAAAATAACAGGGTGTTTCCACCCTACCCTGCCGTTTCGGATTTACGGAAATGTTTTTTGTTGTGGCCATGTTGTAAAACAATATGGCATAAATTATCGATGAATTGTTATAATCATGATATATTGTAAAACAAAGGAGATGATAATAATGAAAAACACTACAAACTTGAATGTTCGTGTAAATGAAGACTTAAAACGCCAAGCCGAGAGTATATTCAATGAGCTTGGCATGAATCTTTCCACCGCGATGAATCTGTTTTTGCGTTCGGCTGTGCGGTGCGGCGGGATTCCCTTTGATCTCAGGCTTCCTAAGAAGCCGCGCGGCTTTGGGGAAATGAGCGAGGATGAATTCAACATGAAGATGGACAAAGCCTTTGGTGACGGAGCTTCAGGCAAAGGGCGCCCGGCGGAGGAATTCTTTGCGGAGATGGAGAGGAAATACTCT
>Ga0099364_10010042_pt1 | contig 13074 bp, 17 predicted proteins | sample TergutTh196P3_FD_73070 | JGI IMG/M metagenome (GOLD analysis project Ga0099364, IMG submission 73070) | Microcerotermes parvus P3 segment gut microbial communities from Pointe-Noire, Republic of the Congo - Th196 P3 | ecosystem: Host-associated > Arthropoda: Insects > Digestive system > Gut ...
CGCTCATGGAAGTCGCGGGAATAATCGCGGCTTTTTATGATGTGGAAATACCGGAAGCTGTACCGGCGTGATACACAGCAGGATATATCACCGGCATGGCGGCAAAAGCCGCTGTGCCTCATTCTGAAGCTGTTTGAAAACCTTGCCCGGCCTTGGGGCGGCCCCTTTTTCTCGCAGGCACAGGATGCATATCCAGACCGAAGATCTCCGCAAGCGCGTCGCCGGCGACAATCGGGCCATATTCATCATCCGATGGCGCTTCAAGGTTTACCGATTTTACATAGGCTTTATATTCGGGCATTACATTCATAATAGCGAAAACTCCTCTCTTCGGTTTTGACGGCATTCTTTTTGTTTTTTGGGAAAACAAAAAAGAAGCCTGCAACTGCCTCTCTCGAAGCGGTTGCAGGCTCGGTTTTTTAGTCTAATTTCTTACGCCGTTTCCTCTTTACCGACTGTTGTGGTCACTACGGCTCCGCTGCGTTTTGCCGCGGCCGGATTCAGCTTGATATTGTTTGTAAGCGGCTTCAATAATCTCGTCGGGGATTCCAAAGCTCGCTAACTCGGCTCTGAGTATTGTTGAGCTTCTCCCCTTGGTTTTGAACGCCTTGACAGCCATATCCGTATATGCCTTTGACATGCCCTCGGCAATGCCCTCTGATCTACCCTCGGCAATGCCCTCTGATCGGCTTTTAACCAGGTCTTCTGAAATTTTGGCCGCGCGGCGCTCTTCTTCCAACTGACTGAGCATGATGTCATGCTCCCAGCGCCGGAATGCCTTGCGAATATCCGGCCTTGCCGCTACTGCCCCATGACGGTCCGCAAACTGCGCGAACCCAGGATTTTGCTCATAAAACGCTTGCAACTGAGAATCCACCCCGATTACCTCCTTCATCGGTTTTTTGCTTTCCTGGGCGCGGCATATAGCCGTAAGCCACAGGTGTAATGGTTGAACTAATTCTTCCTGCCGTAGTTCCTTAAACTTGGAAAGTTCGAGATTGTGAATTTCAAATTTATCCGTTGCCCTCTCGTATGGCGGTTCGCGGTAGAGCAGCTCCGCCACCTGATGAAAGCCGCCGTTTTTACGCAGCGCCTTTTCCAATATGTTTACAACCACCACGCGCGGCATCGCCGTTGTCACCGATAGCAATGATTCCCCGCGCTTTGCGCCGCTTGCCAGCGACTGTTCGGCGTATAACAGGCTGCGCTCATTTGTACTGGCAAACGGTGAAAGCTGAACTTCAAGCAGAGTGATCTCCCCGCCCGCCGACCGTGCTTCCACATCAATCCGGTAAACTCTCGGGCTGGTTTCCGAATGTACTGATTGGGGGGTTACGTTTACAACCTCCCCGATTAGCTTGTCGCCGCTGTGTTCAAGCGTTGCGTTGATTAAGCTCTGCATCGCAAGGCCGCCAACCTCCGCATTTTGGAAGATTGCCGTAAATACTGGGTCCGACAGCGGCGGCGGCGTTATCCACGGATCCAGTTCCTCACTGGGGTTGTAAATATCCACGTTGTTATCGTTTGACATGAAGCATTCCTCCAATAATATTATAGCTCTTAATGGGTATGTTTTCAACCCTCTTTTTTCCCGGGCTTGGTACCCCGGGCTGGTGCAATTGAAACGAGCAAGGGGGCGAAATATATCGCCCCCACGCAGCAATATGCCTTCCTTTCCTAAATTTACCTGAAATACGGGCATTAAAAATGGGATTAAATCAGCGAAAACCCTATGTCTAAAAGGTTTCTTTGACTTATCCCTATTATAGCATCCGCATATAGCGCTGTGATTTTTGGCATGGAAATAGGCTGTCTGTTCATGCTGAACCCCTTTCAGACAGCCAATCCGCTTGTAGTGCTTCAATTTTAACATGATTTGACGTATTTTGCAAGTCATTTACAAGGAGACGCCGGACTTTTTCGTCCAGCGTCTCCGTTGCGTCCTGCTTGAAATATATCCCGATGTTGTATACTGTGGAGCCGATCCGTCTTTGAAAGACGTTCTGCCCCGGTACTCGTGTGGTATTTTTTAACGTTTGATTCATTTGACCGACTCCTCTCTAAAGTGTTATAATGGTGTAAAATGGCTTCTGATAGCTGTAATTGGTTACGATACACAAACCCCCTTTGCATATTTTTTTGATACAGAAAAAACCTCCTCTATAATAAAGGAAAATCAGGGGGTGTTTTCGGAACTCAGTTTTATGAATATTCTGTGAACGGATATGGCGGTGGAATTTTGGTGCAAACTGAACTGGAAAAATGGCAGGAGCGCCAGCGCCGCCGTGAAATTATCGCCGATTGGAAAGCATACGCAAAGGCGATTCAAGCAGCAGACCCGACCAAGCGGATGCTAATGCGCGAAGCGCGGCAGCTCTCATTGACCCGTATTGAGGATGCCGCCCGAACGGATAAAGATTTTGATAAGTTGCTCGTCCTATGGAAAAAAGCAGAAATTATTGAAGAATGGCGTATCCGAAAGCAGGAAACCCGAAGCACAAGCGCCATGCTTGATTATGAATTGCCTGACAGTGAAACCATCGTCCCGCCGCCGTTTAAGGATATATGGTGGCGGCAGTTATTAAGAGGGGACTTCCTTGATACACTTAACGATTGCCCTTTTCACATGGAAGATTTCACTACAAGCCGCCCTGTTTATATATTCATCCAAGAACTGTCCGAAGATCAGCGTGAAATCTTGTTTTACCGGGCAATCCGTCAATGGTCGCCGCAGAAGATAGCTGAGATACGCCAGCAGACAGACCGTAATATCCGCAAGGTTTACAACAATATGATTGCTGATATGCGAAAGAAGATGTACATACGATTGCGGCCGCGATACATAAAAGGGCTTGCGCTGACGAATACCCAAAAGGCGTATATGGAATGGTACTGGGAACAGCTTAACGAATTGGAAAAGGGCAAACTGATGCGGAAATTTGAGGAAGAAGAACGCGCAAAACGAAAAGGAGCCGCCCTTTTCGGCGGCAGCGATGATAGCGAGGTAGCGGATGGACAGCTTATTTCAAAAGACGAGTGCGGATTGGGCGAAGTATAGCGAGTATGAATACAGGCAGGGTGGGGATGGACATACATATATCACGCCTGCGCTGACAGCGAAGCCCTCCGTATATGACCCGATGAAAGACACAAAGGCGATGGTAGTTGACGCGCTGAATGTCGGCAGGCTCGCTATGAAGGGCGGCGGCGAAGCTGTCCCCAAACAAGAAATATTGGAGTTTGTCACGAAATACGGCCTGCTTGGTTTTATGACTGCTTTGCCTACTACGCCGCATTTCATGGATTATGAAGCGGTTTATATTCCTAAGAACCACTTTATCAAAGAAGAAATGATGTCAACGGAAAAATACTTGTCGCTGTTTTTCCCATTTATAAAACCGGATATTTATAAAGATAAAGGCAAAGTTCAATGGGATGTCAGCGCCGCACCGCATGAAGATAAATCGGTGGTTGCGATGATAATGACATTTTCGGATTCAAACGTGCCGATGGCGATGCGCATGAGCTTTCTGCGCGAATATGCCGAGCGGGTTGACTGGCTTGCGACACAGTTTCGGGATTTGGCATTTACCTTTGTGTCGAGTTATCTTTATTATGAAGATTACGACCATATTGACGAAACGACCCGCAATATTTACAGGCAGGGAATATCGGCATTCGGCAGCATCGCACCGACATACCACATCGCGCTGTATGACAAACCTACGATAGTATGGGATTTTTATTCGCTGTTGCTTGGGGTGCAGATGATGTTCAGCTTTGCGATGGTGGACGAAAAAAATCCACTTCGTACCTGTAAGCATTGCGGGAAGATATTTATTGCTGGGCATACGAACGCTGCTTTTTGCAGCCCGGAGTGTAAGAATAAATTTAATGTGTATAAGGGCAGAGGGAAAAAATAACAGGATGTCGATTGATGAACCGGCATCCTGTAAGTTGAAGCTATTTAATTGTAGACCAGTTCATGTAGAATTATCTCGTGCGCAACTTCTTTATCTGGGATTGTTTCCATTCTAGTCGCCGCAGCTTCATCAATCTCCCGGCATAGTGGGTACAGCATTTCTGACGCCAAAAGCTGATTGTAAAGAGTTCGCTTGTGATTTTTCAGATATGCCTTGTGCATCATTCCGTATTTTCCGAGTGGTGCTGCATCCGGTGATTCTGAGAGCTGGACATCCAGCAGGAGATAATCGCCTGCTTGGGAATATTTTATTTCCATAGGCTCATCCTTTCGGCGGCATAAAGCCGCTTGTAGTTTTGTCGGCGGGAGCGAACCGCGCCGCCACCATCTGCGGCAATTGCAGGGTGAAATGCCCTGCAACTGTGCCGCATAAACATTCGATTGCACCACCTCCGTTGCTCACGAAATGGCGCAAAACCGTTACTACAAGCGGATTGGCTGCATTCGTGATATTGAAGTAGAAACTACTTCTTTATCAGAATACATCAAAGGTGGCATTTGTCACATATCGGGTTATACCTACCTCCGGGTTCTGATTGCCTTGCCGGACGATACGCCCGGCGCGCTGTTCGAGGTCAGCAGGGCGCCAGGGGCAGTCTAAGTCGTGGGAATGGATAAGGCGGTCTTGGACGTTGGTGCCTGCCCCCATTTTGAAGGTGGAACCGAACATAATCCGCACCTTGCCCTGCCGCACCTTTGCGAACAACTCTTTCTTCTTCGTTTCGGTATCGGCGTCGTGTATAAACGCGATCTCATGTTCAGGAATACCCTTAGAAAGAAGCTTATCCCGGATATCGTCGTACACATTGAACCGTCCATCCTTATTCGGCGTAGAAAAGTCGGAGAATACAAGTTGCGTCAGCCTGCCGATCTTGGTTTCCTCCCAAATACGGAATACATTTTCTGCGCAGGCGTTGACCTTGCTGCCCTCAAAGTCGGGCAGGAGTGGGTTGATTAGCCGCTGATCCAAGCCGATTTTTCTTCCATCCGTCGTGATTTTTAACATGTTGTCGTCACGCGGGTCTACACGCTGCGCTTGAACGGCGGCAGCGCGCTCGGAAAGCTCCTGCACCATCTCTTTTTGAAGCTCGGACGGCTCAACAACCACGGTTTCAAACTTAGCGTCCGGTACAGGCAGATTAAGCATATCGGCGGTCTGGATGTCGGCTACGTTTTTAAACATCGACATTAATTCCGGGAGATTATGGAATTTGCTGAACCGGGTTCGGGCGCGGTATCCTGACCCTTCCGGCGCAAGCTCCACTGATGTTTGAGTCTCGCCGAAGGTGGACGCCCAACAGTCAAAATGCCCCATCCCTTTCGCAATCAGGGCGTCGTTTTGAAGGTAGCGCTGCATGGTATACATTTCTACCATGCTATTGCTGATTGGTGTCCCCGTGGCGAAAATAACACCTTTGTTATCAGTTATTTCGTCCATGTAGCGACACTTCATAAAGAGGTCGCTGGACTTTTGCGCTTCGGAGGTAGAAAGCCCCGCAACATTGCGCATCTTCGTATAAAGGAACAAATTTTTAGTTCTGTAATGTCAAGGGTATTTCAAATATTTCTATAATCTTAAAGCCATATATCCATCCGTATCGGCAAATCCGGCTCTTTCGTATATAGATTTACCATACTCTGATGTGTGGAGTCGGATAACCCTATACCCGCGTGACTTTGCTTCGTCAATGACCATGTTCAGCAATTCCGTAGCTATTCCTTTTTGCCGATATTCTGGTTTAGTGTACATATTCGTGACATAAGCCGTTCTACCCGACGGGTTTGAAAAATTTGGCGGTAACGAATAGAAACAAAGCCCGCTTGTAGCGATTATTTCGCCGTCATTTTCCATAACCCATGAAATGAATGAACCGTCAACAATCGTAGAAGTAAAATAATCGGAAAGCTGCATATCAATATCCGTGTCAATATTAGAAACAGATGGCAGTCCTTCGTCAATTAACTGTTTCTTGCGGAGTTCAATCAATATGGGTACATCGTTTATTACGGCTAACCTCTTTTTCATTTCGCTCTCTCTTTCATTGCCGCCATTACTTTACGGCAAACGCCGCAGGCAGAACGACAATCGCTTATATCTATAGTAACACCTTGATTCTCTGCATATCTAAGTAGCTGGGCGACACCGCCGTTCAAAACTGACTTCGACACAGGATTATTGTAAGGGTTATAGCCGTTAACTATAGCAATAACATCATCGGTGCATATATTTCCTATCGTAATTGAACACAGACTTACATCACCGTTCGGGTTGATGCTTATGCAGCTTACTTCATCCAGTCTTGCTGTATAAGGGGCAGAACCACATGGAGTGGATAAGTCCAATTTATCAAGCGGCGCGAAATATTCGGCAAGGTGTTTTAAGGCATTACCCGACGGAAAAACATTATTTCCATTGCTTGGTTTTATGCCTTTGTCCTCGAATAATTTAAGAAGCAGTCTTGTTTCTGTGTTATATGGGTTGTCGTTTTCTTCATTTACGACCCAAACCGGATGCGCTCGTAAAGATGGAACAATATACTGTAAAAGGGCTTCTGCAAACTGCATAACAGGGTCAATCGGAATAAACTCTTGATGAAATACATCAACGGAAAGTAATATATCGTTCACACCGGACACACAAAGAGCCTTTGCTACATCGTCAATTTTTAAGCTGTCCTTTGTAAAGAACCCATTTGTAATGATTTGCCTCTTCGGAATAGCGCAGTCGCGGGCGGCGGCATGGATTTTACAAACAGTTTCGGCGTATAAAAGCGGTTCGCCGCCGAAAGTCATAACCGATTGAATTTCGTGTTTTTCCGCAAGTCGTTTAACCGCAGTAACAGCGGCATCGGCATCAACACTACCGCTCCTGTTTAATCGTTCGCCATTTGAACAATGTTTGCATTGTCCGCTACAAGCGTCGGTTATTACAAACTCCAGTCTGTTAAGGTTGACGTACTGGCTCATATATGCGTCCTTTCTGCTTGCTCTAAAAATATGCCCAGTTCCATGCGAACTTCTTTACGGTTCAAATCATTATTTTGATACGCGCAAGCGTCGAAGCCTATGAGCGAAAACCCGTAAGCAAGATAAAATCCAATAGCACCCTCGTTGCGGGACTGCGTTTCAAGCATGATTACCCTGCGTTTTTCGTCTTTTGCGCGCTGCACGGCTATATCCATTAACGCCGTTCCTATCCCTTTGCGGCGGTAAGCATCGTCAATCCAAAGCTCAGTTACCCGAAGCCGATTGCTCCAGTCCTCAACCGCCGTTTCTATACAGGCAATCAACCGTCCGCTTTCTACGATACCCCATGCTTTAACATCATCCCACCACGGTTGAAACAATTTGTCCGTATCGCTCGGCTCATGCACAAACGGCGTGTCATAAGGCTTTTTAATAAAAGACACGTTAAAATTGCCACCTGTGCGGATAATTTCAACATCGTAATAGTTATGCGAGGTGTAATGGAACTCCAAGCAATAATTCTGCCATGCTTCACGGTCAAGGGGTTGGATTTTTTCTGTCATTGGTTTATTCCGCTCCTTTCCCTCAACACTTCCACGCATCGTTTCAGCGCCGGTATCGTAGGCGGCGAAATATTATCCGGCAAACTGTCAATCTCAACCCATTGGAGGTCTGACGTTTCATCTGTTTGCCGCTTCATTTCGCCGGAAAAATCTTCGCACAGATAAGCGATATTGACATTGCTTACCATGTCGCCGTTAGGGTATGTGTAGAACAACTCCTTGCCGGAAAATATACCGAGCAATTCAATGTTATTAGCAGTAAGCCCCGTTTCTTCCAGCAGTTCGCGTTTCGCTGTTTCCTCAACAGTTTCGCCAAGCTCACAACAGCCGCCGTGGTCAGCCGCCCAACACCCGTTATCTCGCCGTTTTTGCATGAGCAAATTGCCGTTTTTGTGGATAAATACGCTTGCGCCGACAACAAGCAACCGTTCGTGGCCGATGTATTTTCGCATGGATTTTATATAGTCCGTCATTTTAGTTCCTCCACATAGTTATAAACCTTGTTCGTCCAGTCCCATAAACCAAGCCCATCCTGCGGGATTAAATGGGTTCTGTCCTTTATATTTGTATGTACAAGTGTTTTGAAATCATTTTTACACTGTTCCGGGATTATACAAGAATATAAATAATCGGCGATAATAAGTTCGTCTTTAATTTTTACAGGGTGATAACCGTCAAATACATAGCGCGGATGCTTTATCAAATCCTCATAACGGAAATAAAACCGCACACCGGGAGCGAATTTATTACCATAATCGTCCTCGTTCGGATTTCCGTCACGTATGCGTTCCATTACAAGACGGTCGCCTGCTTGACAATTCCCCCAAGCGAACATTATATAATCGAAGTAGTCAGCAGGGTCGCCTGCGGCATTACGTTTATCGAGCACAAGTTCATTCCCGGCTTTTCCGAACGCTTTAACAGCCGATAACAGCTTACCGCTTTCGAGGATTTTACTTGCGCTTTCTATCGTAGCGGTATGGCAGACAAACGATGTAATACAGCCTTTCTGCACACAAGCGGTACATTCCGTTATTTTCGCCGGAAGCACAGCGTTTTCCACGGTTTCAGGGTGAGCGATGGCGTTATTAACGGCAGCTATGATTATTTTATCTTCGCATACAATTTCTGTTTTCCTGCCATGCTGTTTTTCGTATTCCAAAAAAGTAAGCAGTTTTTTCAGTTCCCATGCCGATATATTCGGATAATCCGAGAGCGCAAAATAATAAACGCCGTCCCAACAAATTGTACATTCATGGTTTGCTATGTTTACTTGCATAACACATTTTCCTCCAACCATTTCGCTACACCATCGCTGTCGTTGGTGTCGCAGATATAATCGGCAACGGTTTTTACTTCATCAATCGCATTGGCGACAGCTATGCCGAATCCGCTGTTTTTAATAACTTCAATATCGCTGTAATCATCTCCGAAAACCGCAATGTCGCTTAATTGTAAATTTAATGCGTTTTTTACGGCGTTTAGCGCGTTTAACTTTGTTGCTTCACTATGAACAACCGTTACTAAATCGACATCGGAATATGAAACCGCTCTAACTCCGGGATAATCTTCGGTCAATGACAAGGCTGATTTATCAGTATTTCCGTCAACATAAAATGCGGCATCCATCATTTCGGTTGAAAAATCGGTAATTACCGTCGCTTTTTTTCCTATGCTCCAATGATCGTTTGAATATTCGCCGGAGAGGTAGTACGCATCTTCTGTTGACACGCACCGAACCAACTTGAACCGTGGCATTAAAGCATTTACGATTTTACTTGGTATCATTTTTATATATATATCTTTACCGTTGTAACAAGCCAACGCGCCGTTGTCGGCAATCAATATATCAGGCGTTATACCGGTCCGCGGAGTTATGTATTCCGTTACGAAACGGAAATCACGCGCTGTGGCAAACGCTATTAAGATTCCAGTATTACGAATACGCTGGAAAACTTGAACGGTAAAATCACTAACCGTTTTATCTCTTCGCAGGAGCGTACCGTCAAGGTCGGTGACGATTAGCTTGATTCCTTTTATGTTCATTCCTCATCCCTCTTTATATACCCTTTTTCAATCCCTTCGTTTACCACCCGCTCTACATATCCCCACAACTCCGGCAAAGCAGTTTTAACGGGCATCATGCGTTGATAAATTTGAGCAGCTGTGACTGCGTATTTTATCCACGGATGCGCGCCGGACAAGTAGATGTTATGGAAAGATTGTAAGCGATCGACAGCGAAACCAAATAAAGCATCGGGCGTTTCCATGCGTTCAAATTCTTCCCACAATGAACGATACCCCGCCGCTTGTTCTTCAGGCAGCAACGAAAAGAGTTTGTCCGCCGCTTCTCGTTCACGTTCATCTTTATCGGTATTGCCGGCTGCGTCATAAGCGGGAGTGTCGCCTGCGTAAATCTCAACCAAATCATGAACAAGCGCCATTTTGATTACACGGTTTATATCGACACCTTCAATGCCGCAGTATTCATACAGCGTTAAAGCTGTCAAAGCAAAATGCCACGAGTGTTCGGCGCTGTTTTCCTGTCGTGATTTATCAGTGATATAGGTTTGTCGTAATATGGTTTTCATTTTGTCTGCTTCGGCTAAGAAGTGTAACTGATGTTTCAATTTATCAGTCATTGCGTATCCTCCGTTTTTGTCTGTTTGACAATCCAACGCCCACTCTTTTTTGAACCCTCACGCTTGACCAAGCCTTCGTTTTTCATTTTGCCAATATGATAATCAACGCTCCGCCTTGTAGTACCAAGTGCATCTGCAACTTCTTGTGTCGTTATCAAAGGATTTTGAATAAGCAAATTGATAATATTTTTTTGCATTTCATTTAATCCACGTTTTATTCCACCATTTAATCCACGCTTTAATCCACCATCGTCGTCGCGGTTTGCAGTTTGATTGTCGGTATAATTTACATTTTTCAAAATCACGGTAAATGATGAGTGCGTGGAATAAAACTCCGGTACAAATTTATCGGAATAACCATACAGCTTTTTTGTTTCGTTCACGATTTTTCTAAGCCCGCTACCGCGTCTGTCCATCCATTTCATGCGATGGAATAAATCCGCGATAACAGGGTTGCGCCGTTCGGATTTTAGTTTGTTAATATCCAGTTCTTGAATCGTTTTGCCGCCGTACATTCCGCCGGGGGATGAAATCTCACAACGGTCATCATATATGTTGATGTGAACCTCTGCGCCCTGTATCAGCCAGTCGCGGTGAATCAGAGCGTTTACGATGGCTTCAAGCACGGCGCGCTCCGCATAATCGGGTTTATCAATTCGCTCTGTCGGTGCTTTTTCAAAGCGAACTTGGTTGTGAAGTTTTACAAAATCGCAAGCGTTCAAGAGAAGATGAATGAGGTTGCCCGCGTATTCTTTATCGTCAAGCGCATCTTCATCAAGCGAACCCATTTCCAAGCCGCGCCATCTTGTGCAAAATACCCGCGCGTTGTATACGATGTGCTGGTCGGTCAAGAGCGAACCTGCGAGGGTTAAATATCCTTCGTCATTTTCTAAACCGAAGGATTTATAGTCCGTGGAATCGAAACGCAACTTTGTCCGTTGGCGGTAAGTCGCTTCGAGCAAAGTGAAACTGTAATCTTCTTTTTTATGCACTGTCGATGTGGTATCGAAAGTGCGGTTCGTGCCTTTCAAAATTAGCTCATTCAAAATATAATCGGGAGCGATAACACTCTCGTTTCCGATACGGATATACGCCCGCTTAATTCCGCTGTCGGGCGAATAATAATACGGCGTATTACGTCCCGCTTTTACTTCAAGCGTTAATACGGTTTTACCTTTTTCAGAATGAGGCGTGAGAACAAAACCCGGCAATGGTGTAATGCGGTCTTTGATGCGGCGGCTGATAAATTCCGCATCCGTTTGTGCGTCGGTTAGCCCAACTGGTTTGCCGTCGTTATCAACGCCGAAAAAGAGCGTACCGCCAATGCCGTTTGCAAACGCGCTCACACTCTTTAACCAGCTAATCGGTTTATCTTTTTCCAACACAATTTTGAAATCGCACTCGGTTGCTTCCGCAATTAAAGAATGAATCATTCTTCGTTCCTCCGTTTAGGCTTCGGCCCCGGCTTCACCGGGACGGTACGCGTCGGCTTCGGCACGTCCTCCGGGATTGCCCATGATTTACCGAAACGTATAACGCCGGGAATCATTCCAGCACCGCACATCCTCTGTACCTGACGTTCCGTAACGTCCCACCGTTCCGCTGCTTCTCTTACGTTAATATATCCGTTCATGCAAACGCGCCTCCATCGTCTGTTACAAAGCAATAATGCTGACCATGTACTGTATATATTATTATAGTCGCATATCCGACATTTGTCAAGTGAAACTTTATTTTACCCGCGCAGAATAATCTTCACGCATTATGTAAATATCAAAAACGCCTAACGTAATAAACCCCACCTAAAAACCGCCCTCTACGCTAATTAGTTATTACGCCGAATATGTTATGTCGAAGTTCTGCGAGAACGTAGAAAACATAGTGAGACACATAAAAAAGAGCGGAATAATAAGTATGCCGAAAGCGCCGCAGTAAGCGCGGCGTTGTCGGCATCTCAAAAAGTCGGAATAATATTTTAAGCGTCACTTTAGGCCATACAGCCGTTTTAGAGTTTCCTCATCATTGACAGTAAACCTCGCGGGGTTCAACTTCCCATACAGCGGGTCGCCTGGCACGGTGGCGTTCGCTATAGCCACACGTTTATGCTCAGTATCGGCATGAGCGTACATTAGCATAGTTTCAAGGTGTGAATGTCCGAGCCATTGCGACACAAGCGTCAAATCCATACCGTGTTGGTAGAGGTGCATAGCGCGGCTGTGTCGAAACAAATGAGGATGGACATTTTCAGGGACTTCGGCGCAATGCTTACGCGCTTCCACTAATTTTATTCCGACATCGGAATAATCGGGGCAAGCTGGGCCTCTGCGGTAGCAGAGGCCACCGAACCACAAAAACCCTGCGGGTTTTCGAGGTTCCAGCTTGTTAGGGCTTTGCCCTAAGACCCGGCGGACGAGCGCTTGCGCGCCCGTCCGTTTAAGCCGCGCTTTCAGCGCGTCTGCTACGCCCCTTTGGGGCTACCGGCTGTGAGGGTTTTTGGGATTTTTGCTTTAGGTTGTGGTAGCCGGAATAGAGTTTTTTCTTCTCTGCGGCGAGGGCGGCGTACTCCTGTTTCAGTTCTTTGATGGACAGGAGTTTTTTCTTTCCGAGGGTGTCAAAATACTTTTGGCGGCGCGGTGGAGGATGATGCGTGTTCAAGGAAAAAATCAACGCAATCAATTTTGATTACGTTGGATTTTGTCATGTGGCCGATGTAGCCGTTAATGTCCCTCAGCAGATTGTGCTGCCGCTTAGGGCATGGACAACGCCGCCCGTGTGGGGCGTTGCCAACACCCCTCACGGGCGGCCACTAAACTTATTTCGGGTTCCCACAGTTCCCACAATCGCTACTGCTGCTACTTCCAAAAGACAAGATGGATAGATGAGGGAACATCTATATCTATATCTGTTTATGTGAATCTCT
>Ga0099364_10010043_pt1 | contig 13074 bp, 12 predicted proteins | sample TergutTh196P3_FD_73070 | JGI IMG/M metagenome (GOLD analysis project Ga0099364, IMG submission 73070) | Microcerotermes parvus P3 segment gut microbial communities from Pointe-Noire, Republic of the Congo - Th196 P3 | ecosystem: Host-associated > Arthropoda: Insects > Digestive system > Gut ...
TTTGCTGGCCAAACTTCATTTTTTCCTCGAAAAGGATTTGAGAGCACTGAAAAAAAACAACGCAAACCCTAGAAATAAAAGACTCTGGAAAACAAATGAAAAATGTACATTCTACGAACTACTGATTTTGTGCTTTCTGTGGAAGGGCAATGTTGACGATGCGGTCAATGCATCAGACCTGTTCTCTAACCCCCAAAAGGGGGAAATGGGCAAGATAGGCGGTTTGGTTTTTTTTGCCTATTTCACGGGAAAAAGGGGTATTCGGCAGGATCATATGGGGGCTCGCTAGGGGTTAGAGAACAGGTCTATTGAAGGTACTGTTGCCGCGTTGCCGAGTGCGGAGTCGGGTGGAGGAATTGATTGATTATTTATTACGAAAGCGAAGTTGGGCGGCGGATTACGAGGGGCGTCAGTCGGCGGGACTGTGGATAGCGAGTACGCGGGTGGAGAAGTGGAATGACACGGCGGTGTCGGAGCGTTGCAAGCATCGCGGGATGAGTTGGACGCAGACGGGCGTATTGGCAATGGCTCTGCACGCGGCAGGAGTGAAGCGAAACGCAACACAAAAAGAAAAAAACAACGCAAAAAAGCACACCACCCCGTGAACGGAAGGCTATTTTTTGACAATCACCCTCAAAAAAGTCAAGTGCTTCTAACATAGCTGTCCATGCTTCACCTTCAAGATCACCAACAAGTGCTCTCGCGTAAGGCGCTCCCCAATCTAAATCGCTAACATACTCAATGCTATTTTGTTCCACCAATTCGTCAATAATTTGTTCTTCTTCTGCCGTAGGCGTGTAAGTCTCAAATGTTTCGCTCATCTTTAATTTTTGTTAAAAGTTTTTCTAAATTATATCCAGAGTACCCCTCTTGAAAAATTCCACATCATGATAGAATCTGCGCCTGTCAAAAAGTTGATAGTATCCGCCAAAAAATCAACGAATTTGTTTGACACTTTTTATTTCGGTTCAATTTGGTAATTTGCGATAATTCCTGATTCTGACTAATCTTCAGCGATACAAGGTGATACAGTAGTTCATTTTATGAAAATCGACTGGGGTTTTTCTTAAAGTCTTTTACGGCAAGAGATTTGGTGAAAATTAAGGACAAAAATATAAGTCGTGTCAACGGACTGTTTCTTTTTCCATTTTTTTCAAAAAACCTCTTGCAATCCTGTACAAGGCATGGTATAATACAAACGTAGTTGGAAAATATCAGTCCGGCGTGTGCCGGGCTGAACCAAATTTAGAGTTCGTCAGCAATTCATAAGCCGTCGTAAGACGGATTGGTTGGTTTCACGTTCCAAGCGGCTTTGCCGAGTGAAGATAACCAATGTGCATGAAAAGTGGCGTGCTTCCGTAGGGGAGCGTCTGCGCATGCACAATGGAAATCTTCTGCGCACGCATTAGCGCACCGTATTGGAACACGGGAAGCGACCCATCTTATGAACGCATCGCTCCCATCTTGAGCGATCTTGTTGCCGGGCTTGGCAAACCTTAACCCCTTGAAAGGAGATTGTCTATGAACACGTCAACACCAAACCGGCTCGGTTTCACTCTGGTGGAACTTCTCGTAGTCATTTCGATCATTGCCATTCTGGCGGCACTTTTGATGCCTGCCATCCAAGCGGCACGGGAAGCCGCACGGCGAGCGCAGTGTACCAATAATCAACGGCAAGTTGCCTTTGCTCTGTTGAATTATGAACAGACAAAAAAGGGCTTTCCGGCACTGCGGGCTCCGTTGAGACCGTCCGACTACCCTAATCCCATTGGCGGAGGACCGCCACTGACAAACCCTAATCTCGTTGAGTTGACCTGGGTGGGATTTATACTGCCATTCATTGAGCAAAATACGGCTTGGACACAGATTACCTCCGGCAACGTTGAACGTACATTGTATGATCTGGTTCTTCCTGTCATGCAATGCAAAAGTAGCGGAATTTCTTCCGGGGACAACCGTATTAACTACGTCGTCAATGCGGGTCCGCTAAACATGGATGATCCGGAATTTGCTAATCGGATGATGGAGTATGGTCGTCCAGATCGCCAACAAAGAGATGATAAAATGTACACTATCTTTTTTGATCATTTTATCAGAATGGGTCCATGGCAAGATCGAGCCCCGTATGTTATCGCACAGCAAGGCAATGCCTACTGGACTTCCGAAGATTCTAGGACAAGAGTGTCCTTAGACAATATTACCGCAATGGATGGTACAAGCATGACGATCCTGCTTTCCGAAAATGAAAATGCTGGTCATTGGACTTGGTGCCACAACAACAATCCGAATGTCCCGGTGGCTTCTAATTGGGCTAATGACCCCAGAACCGATTTCTATCCGGTTCCAATCGGTGATCCGCGTTTTATTGAGCCGTCTGTTGCTTTCTGTTTTCCCAACACATTAACCAGTATTGCCAGCGGTGAGGAACCGATATACGCACCCCCTCTGTTGCCCAATGGTGCCCCAAATAACGTGCCAGAACCGCTCTTCATCAACGAAGGCAGAAATATTTCGTTTGGTGCTGGTGCTGACGGGTATTGGGTTGGAGAATTCAGAACGGCACGTCCTTCATCAGGGCATCCCGGCGGTGTCGTTGTAACGTTTTGCGATGGTGCTGTCCGCTTCTTACGAGACGACATGGACAAAACGCTTTTTGTCCGGCTTGCCCGACCGGGGAGCGGTGTGATACTCAATCCGAAAGACCTCTTCGATTGATCGTTTGATTAATCGTCAGGTGTTTCGCGATTGTTCCTTGGGAGCCGGAGGGATTGCCTTCCGGCTCTTTTTGCGCCCTCTGCGCTTCTTTGCGTCTTTGCGGTTAAATTCTCTTTTTTTAACCGCAAAGACGCAAAGAAGTGCAAGGTACGCAAAGGAACAGATAACTGCCCATGCCAATTTGGGTGTATCCGTCTTTCTTTTTCCATTTTTCCAAAAAACCTCTTGCAATCCCACAAAAAGCGTGGTATAATACACGTAACAATTTGAAATACCGTCCGCCGATGCTGGACGGATTAAATTTCGAGTACGACAACAAACGAGTAGAAATCGCATTTGCGGACGGCAGTTTTCTGCAAGACGACCGGGCAACCGGGTAGAAAACTATCGGTAGTTTACAAAGTTGCGTTGCTCCCGAAAGGGGAGTGTCGCGTGTAAACTTGCGGACAGAATCTGCATTGCGCTCAAAAAACACAAGCGATGCAACACTTTCGTCGGTGGGATTGTTCCGTTTTCTACTCGGCGTGCCGCTCCCGTCTTGAGCGGACTCTTGTTGCCAAACTCGGCAAACCTTAACCCCTTGAAAGGAGAGAGTCTATGCACAGGAGAATACAAAACCGATTCGGTTTCACTTTGGTGGAACTTCTTGTCGTCATTTCGATCATTGCCATTCTGGCAGCCATGCTGATGCCTGCCATTCAAGCGGCACGGGAAGCCGCACGGCGGGCGCAGTGTACCAATAATCAAAAGCAAATCGCTTTTGCATTGCAGAATTATGAACTGGCAAAAAAAGGTTTTCCGGCTCTGGAGGCTCCCTTAAAACCTTCCGTTTATTGGAGCATTCTGGGCACCCCTGCTTATAGCGGTGCTCGTCCCGAAGAACGTACCGAGTTAGTTTGGGTGGCATTTCTGTTGCCGTTTATGGAGCAGAATACGGCTTGGAGTCTGATTAACTTTGGCAATATCACAGATACCACAATTTATGAGTTGGTACTTCCAGTGATGCAATGCAGGAGCAGCGGTATTTCTGCCAGAGAAAGTCGCATTAATTATGTCGTCAATGCGGGTCCCATCAATCCCGGTGATGAATACGGACATCCTGAACGTCCTCGAAGGCAGGACAAAATGTACACCCTCTTTTTCGACCATTTTACTTGGATGGGCACCTGGTCAGATTTTACGGGCGGCTTTGGCACAGGACGATCCACAACGAGAGTATCAATGGACGATGTAACTTCGATGGATGGTACGAGCAATACGATTTTGCTTTCCGAAAATGAGGATGCGGGACACTGGATTTGGTATGACGATGGTGATATTGCTGTACCGCGAACTGCGTTTTTCGCCGGAACAGTAACAGGAAATTGGCTACCGCATGAAATCATTGGTTACAGTGGAAATAATACGGAGGTTCTTGTTGCCTTCTGCTTCCCCAATGATTTATCCAGCATCGCCACCGGTGAAATTCCAAATTACACACCGCTCATGCCGGGAACCGAGAACGTACACCAACCATTGTTTATCAATGAAGGTAGAGCAAACTCTGGGGTTTCAATAACTATGCACGGGTACAGAACGACACGTCCCTCATCCGGTCATCCCGGCGGAGTCGTTGCGGCGTTCGTTGATGGTGCTGTCCGGTTTTTAAGGGACGATATGGACAAAACAACATTCGTTCGGCTTGCCCGACCGGGGAGCGGTGTGATACTCAATCCGAAAGACATCTTCGATTGATCTAATCGTTGGGTATTTCGTGATTGTTCCTTGGGAGCCGGAGGGATTGCCTTCCGGCTCTTTTTGCGCCCTCTGCACTTCTTTGCGTCTTTGCGGTAAAAAAACAACCGCGAAGGGCAATTTCATACCGTTTACCTCCCGACAAGCCTTGCCCAGAAGGGATGCAGGCGGTCGCCGCGCTGGCGTACGTCTTCCAGCATGACTTCAATGTCCGGCTCAATTATTCCGCCGGGCGGTTGAAAGTTTCGGTCGTTCACTCTGATCGTTGCCCTTTCACCAAAGTTGATCATTTCCGGCGAGAGCCAAACTTCGACGTTTGCCACTCGCGGGGCAGTTGTTACCAAAACAGCATTCGTCGGACGGTTCAATCGGGACTCCACCGTAATTTTTCGCACGTCCGTTCGTCTTGCCGGATAATCCATCGGATCAACCATGTTTCTCGGCGCATCCCCCGGCAAATTCGTCAGTTCGACCCACCAAAATAAGGAATCCCAGGGGCGCATCGTTTCGACTTTGAACTCCGTCGGCGCGACATTGCGTTGTTTGAATTTCATCCAATCCAGTACGTGCAGAATTTCTTCGTAAAAGCCCTCCATGCCCCGACCCACATACCGCACTACTGTAATGTCGCCGGGGTTTGCCTGTGCTTGTAAGTATCTGTTTAAGACCAGTGCGTTGGCACTCCACTTGCGGATTCCCTGTGTGCCCACCCCTTCCATTTCTCCCCAAACAAGATAGAGCGGCACTGTTTGCACGGCTGACTCATAGGCATCAATGTATTTGGAGGCAACAGCATTGAAGGGAATGGCTCCCGCCCAAAGGTCGGGATGGGCAAGAGCAATGTCCCACGCCGCTGTGCCGCCGATGCCGTGTCCTGAGATGAAGACCTTGTTTGTATTGACGCTGAAACGTTGAAACGCATCTTTGACAGCACATAATACCGCCGCATGGGAAAAGATGGAAAAATCATAATCCGGCAGCCGGGCTTCCGGCGGATTCCACTCCGGGGCAATCACGATGTAGCCATGCCGGGTGGCGTGTCCCATCCGCATATTACGCACCGCGGGGCTCACGCCGCCCTGCTCTTGCACTGCGTCCTGCGCTGCATCTTCGGCTCTTTGTTGCGGTACGTCGTCTGCTGTCTGCCATCGGTTCCGCCACGAACCTGCCCACCAGTCGATTTGCATGTCGGGTGTTTGGTGCAGTCCGTGTAAGGAAACGACCATCGGATAGCGCAGATGCGGATTGTAATCCGGCGGAAGTTGCACAGCATAGCGGATTTCCGCCGCTCTCGAAAACCGGGGCGCACCAGCGGTAAAGAGGGGATTCGGAATGGTGAAACGGTAATAGCCGGGGAACTCCGGGTCTTCGTCGGGTAAGTCCGAAAAGGGAGGCTTCATCGTTGCCAAGATGCCCGCGAGGAGGTCGGGGCGGGATGTTTCCAAGTTTCTGAGTTGTTCCAAAATTCTCTGCCGAAGCAAAAAATCTTGTCCGCTGCGGAGATAGTCGGTGATCAACTGCTCCGTTTCGGGAAGAGACACCGCAACGGCGAGCCGGCTGTTGTCGGCATCGGGACCGGCATACCAACCGGTGATGGCAATGGCTAATTTCTCGGCGGCGGAAAGTTGCGGATCCGCAGAAAAAAGGTAAAACGCCATCAAACGCCGCAGTGTCGAAAAGTTTAATTCCCTTTCGATTTCTTCAATGATCGGCGGAATTTTGTCATTTTTCTGCTCCGCCGGCAGTGCTTCATAAAGTTCTTTAAGTGCCGCCGCGATTTCTTGACACTGCCTTTCCGTATCCTCGTACCGCTGCAAAAATTGCCGGACACGAAAGAAAAGCCGCTCCGGCAACCTTGGGTCTTGCTCCAATTCAGCCGCGAATTGCCGGACAAAGTGATACTGCCCGCTTTCCCAGCGAAAATCAAGTTCACCCAACATCTGCTCATACAACCGTTGCCGGACACTCAAAGATATGGGGCGAATCTGTTGCAGGGCTTCGGGGGAATCTTTCCAATCCTGTGCCATCGATTCCAACTCCGCATCGGCACTGGCAAACTGGTCTCCGCCGTAATAAAACCGAACGAGTTTGAGGCGGTCGTGGAGGTTTTGCGGGTCAATCAGTTTCATCAAAATCGCCGTGAGTTGCTCGCGGGGGATAGCATTCGTGGCAATCCGTTTATTCCACTCCAGCGGTATATTATTAGCACGCAAGCCGGTTACACTGGTGTAATAGGGAGTGAGTTCCACAATCGCCTGTTCCACATATTCCACACCGCCCGGATGCCGGACTTCCAAGAGCCGGCGACCATCTTCATCGAAGGGGGTACTATTCCGATAATCGCCCGGAATGTGATAAATCCTATCGCCGCTGTGGATACGTTGCCCCGTCCTGAACGTTTCGGGAGGCGGGACAGGCTCATCACTGGGGCGCAAAATTTGTGCTTTGGAAAGATAAACCCAGCGGAGTCCATCGTCAATAAGGACAATGGGGCGGGCGATCATATCCGGGGTACCCGCTCTTTCATCCACGCGGGAGAGTTGAGTCATTCTGCCGGTGATCACCCGTCCATCCCGGAGGTAGAACTTATTGGCAAGCACCTGCTCCGCAGCAGCGAACCACGCCAAGAGTAAAAATGCCCGGCGTAAAAACACCCAGTGTAAAAATGAGCGGCAAATGGTCTTTTTCATTGTCCGTAGTTTACAGAAATCCCGGCGGGGGTGCAAGATGTGTTTCGGGAACGGCATGAAATTGTACTTTGCGGTTAAATTTTTTTAATCGCAAGGTACGCAAAGGAAGCGCGAGAGACGCAGAGGGACATGTCCAATTCCTCCCCGTTTATGGTCAATGAAGGGGTTTATGGTACAATGGGGGAAGAGTGGGATTGTGTCCTTTCTGTGTTATCCCTGTGATCATGACAAGGTTATTAGTTGTTTGTCTCGGAATGACTGTTCTGTTGCCGGCAGTATTGCCCTCTGCGGCGTTGTCCCAAGCACTCCCGCCTGCTCCAGAAAAGGTGGTGCGGTATGCGGATATCGTTATCCAGCGGCTCGACCAAAACGGCGACGGTATCTTGCAGCAGGACGAATGGAAAAATATGCCCGGCACACCGCAAGCAATCGACCGCGACGGTGATGGACAAATCACCCGTGATGAACTTATTTGGTATATCAGACATTACGGGCAGACGCGTACTATTCACCGTACCATTGTTCTTGATCTATCGGCACCTTACCGGTTTGACCCGGCAAATATGCGTCTCTTTACCCGCCCCGTTTGGCAACGTGCCGCAGCACCGCTGGTTGTCCAAGAGGAAGGGATGCCCGACCTCACCGAAGATGCTACGGAAGCGTTGATTGCAGCGAACGAGGAGGCGGTGGACGAGGATGTTTACCAAAAGATGTTGGAAGAGCGTCAGATTCCGTCGTCGCGTCCTTATCATGTGTTGCCGGAGCACTTGCAAGGGGTACCACGATGGTTTCTCCTATTGGACAAAAATGGAGACGGTCAGGTGTCGCTCGCGGAGTTTGCACCGACGCTTTCACAGGCAGCAGTCATGCTTTTCAATAGTCTCAACAAAAACGGTGATTACTTCATCACGCCGGACGAAGTGCGGATCACGCAGGAGCAGTAGTGTCATGTTAAAATAGGAGAATTGGTAATATACCGTAAACGGGGAGAAATTGGACGTTTTCTTTGCGTCCTTTGCGCATTCCCTTGCGAACTTTGCGGTTAAAAAAAAGAGAATTTAACCGCAAAGACGCAGAGAAGTGCAAGGTTCGCAAAGTACAATTTCATGCCGTCTACAGTATAGTTGCAGGGAACCTCTAAAAATACAGGGCATCTCTAAAAATACCGTGTCCCTCGACAAGATATGAAAATGGGGTAGTGGGGTACCCACTTTGCTCCTCCTGAAATTCCCTTGTTTTTGGGGCTTCCGTCGGTTTTTACAAGACGTGTATTTACTTATTCAAAATCGCCATTCCCTTTGACAACAACAGGTTGTGGCGAAAGTAATAAGTTTGTTGCTTGCTCGAATATGTCGCAAAAAATGTAATGGGGGTATCGACTTAGTGCCACCCGGCACAAAGCTGCATAATTGACATTCGTTAAAATGCCTGAAAACAAGCGTTTTGAACAATGTCTTGCTGGCATAATAAAGGTAAACTTGTCAAAGGTGGTATTAAGTCGATACCCCCGAAAATGTAATTTCCCTTTGTTTTCTGGGCTGTAACAAAGGAGCTGCAAAGTCGATACCCTACATGGGGTATTCTTTGTAGATTCCTCTTTTTCAATCCGTCCTTATGTACCAGCGTCCGCCTTCGTTCTTCAACATCGAAAACCAACTCGACAAAATCTACCAACTCAACAACTTCCTTCCCCAACTCAAAGCCCTCATCCCCTGGAAAACGTTCCGCCCCGACCTCCACAAAATCCGATAAAAAGGGAGAGTGTAGCAACAGAGTAGCTCAAAATGGTAACTTGTGCTTTATTTTTCAGCACGTTGCGTCATTTCGGGCAAAATTGCCCGCTGTTCTGGGGGTGTCAACGGAGTGGGGAGACAGATCACGCTATTTTTAGCGTTTTGACACCCATTTTGTACTGTCGAAGAAAAAATCGGCTACTTCGGTGCTACACTCTCTAAAAAGAGAGACTTTCCAACGCTGGTCGCAAACCCTTCGATGTCCTACTCATGTTCAAAATTCTCGTGCTAAAAAACCTGCACAACCTCTCCGACGAAGAAACCGAACGTCAAATCCGAGACCGACTCTCCTTCCGTGATTTTCTCGATATTAACTTTTCCGACATCGTTCCCGACGCGAAAACCATCTGGCTCTTCGGCGAACAACTCAAAGACCTCGGACTGGAACGTGATGCGTTCGACCGCTTCAACGAAGTCCCTGACGCAAAAGGCTTTAAGGCAAAGAGCGGAACCATCGTCGATGGTTCTTTCGTCGAAGTTCCGAAGCAACGCAACACGAAAGAAGAGAACGAACAAATCAAGAAAGGGGAGATACCCGAATCGCTTTCGTCGAATCCTCAAGTTCTTTCGCAGAAGGACATGGACGCACATTGGACGCAGAAGAGCGGCATTTCGTATTTCGGCTCTAAGGATCATGTGCTTGCAGATGAAGAGTACAAGTTCATTCGGGACTATGCGGTGACGGATGCTTCGGTACATGATAGCGTTCCTTACTTGAGTGTTTTGGGTAACGTGTCGACGGACTGGGCGGAGGGACGGCGTGGCAGCCACGCCTCAGGGCTGACGCATCAAATTGATTAAAATTGGGATGTTTGGGAGTTTTGCGATTGATGGAGAGTATAGGTCGTGTAGTTTTTGGTACATTTTGCATCAAATCGTAGCCTACGGCGACAAAACGTGAGACATTCAAGCACACTATCCCAACCGCCAATTTTTCAAAAAATGCAGTTTTTGTGCGATTGCACACTTAAAAATAAGGCTTTTTTGTAATTTGATGCGTCAGCCCTGCGGCCACGCCTAGGGTTAAAACCCTAGGCTGACGCATCAAATTGATAAAAATTGGGAAGTTTGGGTGCTTTGTGGGTGTTGGAGAATATAGGTCGTGTAATTTTTGGCACATTTTGCATCAAATGTTAGCCTACGGCGACAAAACATGAAATATTCAAGCACACTATCCCAACCGCCAATTTTTCAAAAAGATGCAGTTTTTGTGCGATTTCACACTTAAAAATAAGGCGTTTTTGTAATTCGATGCGTCAGCCCTGGGGTTAAAACCCTAGGGCGTGTTTACACTACATTTGCCTTGTTTTCTGGATTATTACGGTTTTTTGTGGCAAATTTGGACAAAATTCACAACGCCCTCGTCGCCAAAGTCCTGATTTTCAAGACCGATTAGTGTAAACACGCCCTAGGCTATTACGCTCCGCCCTTACAGGGCGGCTTTTATGTAGAGACTATTGGCATCTCCCATCTCCCTTACGCACCTTGCGGTTAAAAGTAGCTCTCTTACACGAAACGAGGGTAACACGCCTTTGCGGTTAAAAAAACAGCCATGTCCCTTACATTTTCCCGCTGTTTCTGTTAGAATAGGTGCTTATTATTCCACTGTCCTTAACTTAACTTATTCCAATTTACTATGCCTGACATTGACAATGTTCAAAGCGGAAAAAACTTCGGTCTCGGAACCCCCCAAAGTTCCGAAGGCTTTTATCTCAAAGGTTGCAGCCACCTCGACTGGGGAATGAAAAGCCGGTTGGCACAAATCTTTTCCCAAAAATCGGGAAATACCGTTATGCTGGCGTTCGACCATGGTTACATTATGGGACCCACTTCGGGACTGGAACGTATGGACTTGTCCATTGTGCCGCTCCTCGAATATGCGGACTGCATCATGTGTACCCGCGGTGCCTTGCGGAGTATTGTGCCGCCCTCTTGCGGAAAGCCGCTTTCGCTCCGTTATTCTGCCGGTTCGACCATTCTGACCTATCTGAATGATGAGTGCATTATGGACATCGAAGAAGCCATCCGTGTCAATGCCGCCCTCCTTGCCGTGATGGTTGCTGTCGGCGATCAGAAACACGAAGCACTGACTATCCGCAATTTGACGCAAACGGTCGATTTAGGGACGAAATACTCCATCCCGGCAATGGGTGTAACCGCCGTCGGCAAGGAGTTGGTGCGCGATGCCCGGTATCTCAGTATGGCAAGCCGCGTCTGTGCGGAAAATGGTGCCCATATCATCAAAACCTATTACTGCGACACTGACTTTGAGCAGGTGACGAATTCTGTGCCAGTGCCGATTGTCATCGCCGGCGGCAAAAAAATGCCGGAAAAGGATGCACTTGATATGGCGTACCGTGCCATTAACGACGGTGCGGCGGGTGTGGATATGGGACGGAACATTTTCCAAGCAGAGGCACCTACGGCAATGATTAAAGCCGTCCGGGAAGTCGTCCATAACGGCATGAAGCCGGAGCAAGCCTTCAAAATGTACGAGGAGTTGAAAGCGGACAAGTAGATGGTAATATGCCGTCAACGGGAGAAATTGGACGTTCTTCCTTGCGTCCTTTGCGTTTTCTTTGCGTGCTTTGCGGTTATCGACCATCTTACCTTTTGGCGAGCCTTGTATCACATTGCCAAAAACGGATGTCCATGGCGAGCACTGCCCAAAGAATTCGGGAAATGGTCTACCATCTATCGGCGATTCCGATATTGGATCACCATCGGAGTTTTCGACCTCATCGAAAAAGAACTCCAGACGCAAATCATTGACAGAAAAAAAGTTAAAGTGCTTGCATTGGACAGCACTTACATCAAAGTTCATCCTGACGGAACCGGTGCGCCGAAAAAAAAGGTCCGCAATCCATCGGCAAAAGCAGAGGCGGCTTAACGACCAAAATACACTCGATCGTTGCCGGTGCTACCTTGCCGATTGTTCGTCAATTGTCATCGGGATCGGCAGCGGATGATCCTGAAGGACAGAAGTTGATGAGGAAGGTTCCGAAGAAGATTCGCAAGGGCAAACCCTTGATTATGGACAAGGCGTATGTGGGAGATGAGTGTCGAGCAACGGCGAAAAAGTGTGGAATGCGACCAGTAGTTCCGCCGAAGAGCAATCGTATCAAGCCTTGGCGTTACAGTAAGAAGTTGTATAAGCAACGTTATATTGTAGAGTGTAACTTCAGAAATATCAAACAGTTCCGGCGAGTGTTCACGAGATATGACAAATTGGACGAAACGTACAACGCCTTCATTGCCATCGCAAACATCGCCGTCGGAATGAAAAATTAAGTGTAAACACGCCCTAACCTCCGTGTAAGGGGAACGAGCGAACGAAACCGTTCCATTCGCTAGGGACAATACGTATTCGGAGGCGAACTGTCGGGAAAAAAATTGAAAACGAAAAACTTGGTACCCGCCGCCGGGTCTTGTTTTTTTCACTTTTCCGATTAGACTGACGGGTATGTCTAGACGTACACTCAAAGCGGCGGAAGCCATTCGGCAGGTTGTCGGGATGGCGATCCTTACTGAAATCCAAGACCCGCGAGTCCGGGACGTGACCGTTGTGCGCGTCGAGGTTTCCGGTGATTTGCAGACGGCAAAGGTTTACGTTTCGGTTATGGGCGACGAGGCAAAGCAGGCACTCTGCATCAAAGGGCTTAAATCGTGTGCGGGGTTTCTCCAATCTAAAATTGCCAAACGCCTGGATACCCGGTATGTCCCGCATCTGAATTTCGTCCTCGACCAGGGGGTGAAAAATCAACTCCTCGTTTCTAAACTACTCGACGAAGAATTTGGGAGCAGTTCCCCCGGTAACGCGAATGAAGAGGGCAACGATGAAGGGGAGGAAGAGACCGTGGGCGTTTCCTGATGTTTGTTACGATGAACGGAGCAAGGCTTTCGCCAGAAAATAAACTGCAACAATCCGTCATTCCAGCGCGTTTCATTCCAGCTTTTGTTGACGTTGTAAAAGCGTTATAGACCTGTCGTTTAATTTTGGGGAACTCTAAAACTTCCTTGTGTCCTTTCATTATTGACGTATTTTTTGGAAATATGTATCCTTCCTTCTTAGATATTCCCTCTATTTCTTTTCAACAGACATGAAGCCTGCCAGTCCCTTCACAGCTGATCTCGCCAAATTT
>Ga0099364_10010044_pt1 | contig 13072 bp, 12 predicted proteins | sample TergutTh196P3_FD_73070 | JGI IMG/M metagenome (GOLD analysis project Ga0099364, IMG submission 73070) | Microcerotermes parvus P3 segment gut microbial communities from Pointe-Noire, Republic of the Congo - Th196 P3 | ecosystem: Host-associated > Arthropoda: Insects > Digestive system > Gut ...
GCATGCCTACCTTCGTGTAATATGGTATCTAAACAACGGTCAGAACTTTTCTCCCCTAAATGATAAGCATTAATCTCTATGCTATTGTTTTCAGGAATATATGCTCCGCAAGAGATACGACCTTGCATATCAGGAGCTTCACTATATAAAGAAACATTGCAGGAAGGTCTTCCATGCCGCCTTGCTACTTCATTTTCTATTGATTGCATTATAGAAGCTTTATTTTGGATAGAGAGCTTATTCCATTCACTATTGTTTAACAGATGTAAACTATCTTGATATGAGTAAGATACATCCATAAATCACCTTCTGTGTTTTTGAGATAATTCTTTTGTGGCTATCTCTGGTTCTGTTAAAAGCCAATCCATTGCTATTAAAGCCGATGGGAATGTGAAATTTCTCTGCGTCATTAATTCATTAATCGAAAAACCTTGAATTTCAAAATCTGTGATTTCTCGATTGGTTAACCATTTTTCAAGCAAAGGTTGTAATTGCTTATCAAGGTTAATTAAATCATCAGCTGTTTGTTCTGCGACAAAGTCTGAATAGTTCAGCTCTTGGATTAAAATATTGGTTATTTTTTCTTTCATTTTATCTCCTCTTCGTGGGGAATGCATTTATGTGGGTACTCTAAAAGTCCATTAAATATAAAATCATACCTTACACATGCCGTAGGTATGTGAAGCTATGTAGAAAACGCAGATATTCCTGAATCGCATCCCGTAGGGATGCAACATAACAATTCGTGCATTTTGTTGCATCCCTACAGGATGCTGGTTGGGTGTATGTATCCATTTCTACAGAGCTTTCATCTCTACGAGATGACTTTTCGGACAGCACTCATAAATCCGTACCCTACATTAATGTCAACCGAAAATGCTATAACACACACAAATCGCATCTTATATGGAATGCAGAAAAATGCAAAACTGCCTGATTGTATACTCCTCAAAATCCGATCACCAATCATATTCCATTATTGAATAAAGAATATCAAGCATATCTCCTGTCTTAGAAGGTGATAAACTAAACTCATCTTCTAAGCGATTCACTAGAGTTTTACGGCATTTCTTATAATCTACAGTATTTCTTACATGCTCAATACAACCTATTTGATGCATTGTAACTAACAAATCAACTTCTTTTTTAAATTCATTTGCGGTAAAATCCCTCAAAACAGAGCGAAATATTTTAGTATCTTTAAAAAAAAGCTCTCTTTGTTTAGAATACATCATATTGAGAATTTTACCAAATTCAGTTTTATTATAATGGAAAGGAGAATCGATCACTTGTTGGATTGAACTATTCATTTCATCTTGTGCGATTCGATTTTGCCAATTTTTCATGGCATCATACATAGCATCTTCCATATAATCATGAAGAAAATCTTCATCTATATCAATAAACTTAACACAGCTTTTAAACGTATCTCTGTTATGTACATCAATTACAGCTTCTTCTGTATTAGTGAATTTAGTAAGAAAATCTCTATCAACATCATCCCCGATAGATATTGCGAATTTTACTGAGAGACAAAACCATTTGTTATTTTTTAAGATTCTAAAGTTATGTTCCCAATCATCAGCTGGGTTACTATCTGAAATTAAAATAATTATAGGCATATATATGCCTGCAGGATCTCTTAAAAATCCTGTTGTATTAGATAGTTGCTCATTTAATGCCATGCAAGCCGAACTGAAATTAGATAACCCAGACGCTTTTAAATGTTCCCACTTGAAGTAGTTAATATCTATGGGTACTTCATTTACCCATCTTGCTTCTGTAGAATACTCAAGAACGGCAATTTCAATTCTAGCATCACTATTATTTTCTGAAACTTCTCGTAATTGTGGAACTACTTCATCCATAACGGTATTTACAGCACCGATTTTACTTCCATACATGCTACTTGAAGTATTGATCACAAAAATTATTGGTAAAGTTCTTCTAGGTATAACTAATTGTTCAGTTAAATCCATTTAATCTCCTTTCATGAAATTCTTATCCATATATTATTCAAGCAATTTGCCATTTTCAAATATACCCTCCCTAAGGATATTGCCAGAAGGGTCTCTTATGATTCCATTTCCATGATATTTATCATCTAAAAATTCACCCATATAGGTGAAACCACAAGAATCAGTGTGCTTACCCCTACCTGATTTTACTCCATTTTTCCATTCTCCTTCATATTTGCCACCATCTGCCCATACAAAAGTACCTAAACCATGATAAAGATTATTTTTAAACTTCCCTTCGTAGATTTCATCAGAAAAATACATTTTACCATATCCATGCCTCGTTTTTTCCACAAATCTTCCTTCATAGACACTGTTTCGATAAGTCATTCTACCTTTTCTTGCAAATTTCCATTCTCCTGTATGTGTCTTTCCATTAGAAAAAGTAAAAACTCCATTACCTACACGTTCATCTTTGGTAAAATCGCCTTCATATTTATTTCCGTTAGAATACGATAAAACACCTATACCGTGCTTTTTGTTTTTTTTCCAATCTCCATTATAAATATCACCGTTTGACCAAGTAAAAACACCTTTTCCGTGTCTCTTTTTATTCTTCCATTCACCTTCGTATTTATTCTCATTTGACCAGATATATACGCCAAAACCGTTTGGTCGGGCATTTTTTACACTACCTTCATAGGTTTCACCATTTTTATAAGTTATTATTCCATTTCCTGTTGCTAAACCATTAGTAAACTCTCCATAATAAATTCTACCATCGCGTATGGATATTGAACCTACACCTTCAGGTTTTCCATCTTGATATGAACCAATATAGGTTTTGGATATTGCTTTTGTTACAAGTCCTTTATTTATGTTCCAAATTGGTATGAAAAACCAAGCTAAATAAAAAAAGGTGATACAATAAATAACATAATGTTTATTCAATATGACGCCTTCATCACCATCGCAAATGATCCATATAACTATCCATATGCCTATTAACACAATTGGAGTGTAACCAATAAATAGAACCAATGATGAAGCACCGATAAGAGCCTCAGGTATACTACCAAAAAAAAGACCAAATAAAATGCCTATTATAGCTGATGTTATTATAACATATTTTTTATTATTTCTTTCCCCATTGGTTTTATTCATTTGTTTATTAGTAATTTTTTTAGGTGATGGTGAATTTATTACTTTAGGTATTTGATTTAACTGTCCATTGGTAGTTATAGGCTTTAATTTTTCCCCTCTTAACAATAAAACAAGAAGTTCTAACATTTCAAATGATTTTTTTTGAGATAAAGAGAATTTGTCTTCTAATTCTTTTACGCTTTTTTCAATGCACGCATTTATATCTTTTGCCATTTCTATCTGTTTTATACAACCACATTTGTGAATAGTTACTAATAAATCACTTTCAGAATTATATTCATTTTTACATTCATCTTTCAAAAAAGCAGAAAATTTTCTAGTTTCTCCTAAAAAAATAGAACGATTTTCTTTTATCAATTTTTTTAACAGTTTTGCAAATTCTTTGTCTATCATGAGAGAACCTCTTTTTTTATAGTTTCTTCGTAGGGAACGCATTTAATCGTTCCTCATTCTCCATTCTGTACGGAACACATTTGGTGCTGAAATTGAGATGAATGACAATACAGAACTCGGAACGACTGAAGGCGTTCCCTACAGATTTGGGTGCGTTCCGTACAGGATGTAAAACTGGGAACGAATAAATGCGTCCCCTCTGTTCAATTTAGTGATTAAATCTAAATTTTGATTTTATATCATCCAAGTTAATCCCGAACTCAACGCCTGTTTCTTCAATACTTTTATTCCTGCTACCACCAAGCTCTTTTATAACTAACAATTGCAATAGGGCTTGCTCTTGTTCGTTAATGTTATCGCTATTATGGAACATCGTAAAAAAGATTGCACCTTTTCCATGAGTCGCTCTAACACAGATATTAGTGCCATAGTTAAAAAGTTTGCCACAACCACGTAAAATTGTTTTAAAGTTGCCTTTTGACGGATTTCCAGAACCGGCAGTATGAAAATGGATATCCATTGTATTTCTTCCAACATATTTTTTAAGGTCGGCGTCTTCTATAGTTACTGTTTCAATTCCAGATTCAAAACCTATGTCTGTAAAACCAATGGATCCGGGAAATGTTGATTCTAAAAGACTGCTTTGAGTACATGATGCAAACACACAACCGCCATTTGCAACAAAACTCCTTAAATCTGACCCACTTGGTGCAGAACCACAACAATTTAAGAACAAAATATCACAATTTTTAAGATTGTTAGGCATAGATTTCCATTTTATGTTTATAGAAGATAAAACTTTTCCTAAATCGTCATACGTGCTTTTTGTTCCTACAAATATACAAGGTTCTTTTTTTTCTACAGGTTTTGTTATCTCAGCAAGGTTTTCATGTTTTTTGCAATATGGACAGCCGGGATATTCTTTTTCATATAATATATCTGGTGGAAATTGGTTTGTAGAATACCCCTCTCGTTTTGCAACTTCCGGTTTTATAGAAAAAGCCCATGTTGCATACCATTTTTTATCAGTTTTTTCTTCTACACGAACACCGTAGACTTTCTTTGTAACAGGACATTGAGCAATGCCTACAGCTGCTTGGGGTTTATTGTTGGATTTGTTCATATTTTTCTCCTTGTTTTTTTATCGTCCTTGCCCTTTGTTTTTATCAATCTCCATAACCTTAACCGCTCTTCTTTTTATAATATCGCGCAGATTAGGGTTATCTTTCACCACAGCTCTTTTGTCACATCCAACACATTGGTTGTTGTTCTTTCCATAATTTTCGCACCAATGTTCTTGACATTCTTTCATATAAAGCCTTTTAAATAACTTTTACTTGAATCAAGCTACCTGTTTTATTATCATAAATAATTATCTCACCGGGTGATAATCTGTTTATGTCTTGTGGTTTAACTTTATATTCTTGTTTTTTGTTTTCTGTTTGGCCATAATTTGTATTATATCCCCATCTGCTACTTTGACTGAAACCACCACTTGAATTGTAACCTACTTCAATTTTGTCATATTCACCGATATATTTTGACCATTTTTCACAGCTAATGTGTGAGCCATGAGATAGTATAACCGTTTTTTCAGCTTCACCTAAAATTGTTGAAAACAAGTCATCTTTAGCATTTAGTAAAGAATATAAGTCTTTTGAACAGATAATATTATTATGGTTTGATTTTTGGCACAATAAGTTTTTTAATGAATCTGTTGCGGCAATTGATACATCATCTAAGAAAAGAGTAAACTCATACCCTCTGTTCATAGCTATAATTAAACTGTTTACAATCATTTCTACTAGCATTGTGTTGGCAGAAGAGTATAAATCAAGGCATAAAATATTTCCGTTTTTGATAGCCGACAAAACACTGTTTCCACCACTTATATTTGCATCTGCAACTGCGATATGAGCTTGCTGCGCTTTCATATCATAGAAAAAGGAGTCAATTTTTGCACATTCAGACTGTCCCATCATAAGTAAAGAGTTTAATTCATCAGCTTTTGTTTGGTTTATAGAACCGCTCACTAAATGATCGTTTATTTTTTCGGCAATTCGATGAAAAGGAAAGCTCGCAAAATTAGAAAAATATGGTTTTATATTTTTACTAGCCAACAATTCATAAACTATTTGTAAAATATAACGACCCGGTGGTTTTATTTCGTATTTAGATTTACAAGTATCAAAAACAATTTGGCATATTTCTTGTAAAGTAAACGACCTAAAAACATCAAATATTTTACTTTGTTTATTGGCTATCATACCTTTGTTTGATGAATTTACTATACTCTCTAACCCGTTATTCCCAATATGCAAAACAATGATAGGGCGATTATAGTTTTGGGAATTAATAATTATTTGCTCACTAAAACGCAATCTGTCGTTAGTACCACCACCGGAAATAATTATGTTCTCTTGATATGAAGATATCGGAAACAAAACATCGGTAGTTATATTTTCGTACTCTTCTAAACCACGAGATTGTTTGTTGTATTTTTTTATTCTTTTGTTTCTAACGATGCTTACTATCCAATCTATTAAAAATAGTAAGCAGCCACCACCGGAATCGTTTTGGTTTGTCATGTTTTTCACTCCATATTATCCCATGCATAATCGCTTAATGATTTTTTTATACCGCAGCTTTTGCATTCTTCAAAAAAACCAAATTTTTCACCACACATAAAACATCGATCGTATGGCATATCATTACCACAATATTCATTATTAATATAAAAACCTTTTTCTATTGTTCCGTCAGCCCAAGCATATTTACCTTTGCCATGTTTTTTGCCATCTTTCCAGTCACCTTCGTATAAATCTCCATTAGCATATAAATATTTTCCTTTAACATTCTTTTTATCATCTACAAAGTCACCTTCATATATATCTCCATTAGCATATAAATATTTTCCTTTACCATTCATTATATCATCTACTAAGTCACCTTCATATACATCTCCATTAGGCCAAATATATTTTCCATAACCAGTCCTTTTACCATCTACAAAGTCACCTTCGTATATATCACCTTCAGTCCAAGTTCGTTTTCCTTTGCCAGTCCTTTTACCATCTACAAAGTCACCTTCGTATATATCGCCTTCAGTCCAAGTTAGTTTTCCTTTACCAGTCATTTTACCCTCTACAAAATCACCTTCATATATCTCTCCATTAGGATAAGTATATTTTCCTTTTCCATGACATTGATCATTCCAGTCACCTTCGTATATTCCTCCACTAGCAAAAGTTGATTTCCCTTTACCATACATTTTACCATCTTTCCAGTCACCTTCGTATATATCTCCATCAAGCCAAGTAAATTTTCCTTTTCCATGCTTTTTATCATCTTTCCAGTCACCTTCGTATATATCTCCATTAGCAAAAGTAAATTTTCCTTTTCCATGTTTTTTATTCTCTTTCCAGTCACCCTCGTATATATTTCCACTATCAAAAGTAAATTTTCCTTTACCATGTCTTCTATCATTTACGATTTCCCCTTCATAAACACCATTACCATAAGTAACCTTTTGAATTTTTGTCTTAGTTTTAGTGTTTTTATAACCCAATGCCTCACAGAACAAATTAACTACTTCAAAAAATACCTCTGTTTTCATATCACTATCTTCTGCAATTGAATTTATCACAAGATTAATTTTTTGCTCTCTGTCCTCATTGCTCATTGATTTTAAAACTAACAGTTTTTTTAGATTACCGTCATCTATAAAATCTTTCAATCGTTTCAGCAGTTTAGGATCATTGTTAGCAAGCATATCTCCTATCAATGATTTTAATCGAGACTCAAACAACACATTCTCCCCAAACTTTAGAACAATATCTTTGATGACATTCCCAGAAGAAACATCAGGGGAAACCGTATTTATAGCCTCAGAGCAGAATGGACACGCAGTGATAGATTTATTTGGTGGTGATGTCCATTCTGCTAAACAATTGTTACATTTCATCATTATTCCTTTTTATAGGAACATCAATGCCATTTACATTTTTTGAAGAAGGTAACACTTTATTTTTATCTGCAATCACTTTACTTTCTGTTTTTTCCTCAACTATTTTTTCATCCTCTATTTTTACAGGCTTATTATCGTCTTGTGATGAAGATTTGATGCTTTCCTCATCTCTTATCGGTGCTTTCCAGATATTCACAACCTTTTTCAAGCCTTCCATATCTATAAGAACTCCAATGCTTGTATCGTCCGCTTTACCTTCAGTAGCAAATTTGTTAACAAGTCCATCTAATTGTTTGCATGTAGATTCAAATCCAGCTTCTGCAAATGTTAGAGAAATAGTTTTGTATAATTTATACAAATGCTCTTCATTTTGTTCAACTGGGTAGTTATCATCTATACCATCAGTGCATATAAAAATAGCAACTGGTTTTTTGTTTTTGTTAAGAGGGTTTCTGTGTGTAGAAAAAAGAAAGCGAGCTCTTTCATGTGCATCTTGGTCACAGATAGTTGTTGTATTATTCAAAAAGCATCTATCGTCCCATGGTACTGGCTGCGCAAAACTTGCATCTTCATAAAGAACAGAAAATCGTCCGTCGCCAATGTGCATACCAAACAAATAATTATCTGTTATTGCACATGCAATTAATGTAGTGGCGTAGGCTTTGCTTTTTTTGTCTTTAGAGGCATATTGACCACGATGTTTTTCATCAGCTAGATTTAATTCTTCTTCCGTAAAGGGATTATCTGCAAAATCGGCTTCTACTTTAATATTCCATTGAGTTATAATATGATTTATCAGTGTATGAATTTTCTTATCAAACTCTTTTTCTACAAGTTCCCAGTTTCCATTTTGTTCTTTTAACAAGGCTTGTATGTAAATCTTATCGTGATGTGAAAGAAACTCACATATCCCTTCAGAAGCACACTCAACTGCTATCTGCGAACCTTTTGAACTTCTAAAACAGTTTTGACTACCAAGCCCATCAGCCACAACTACAAGAGACAGTTTTGAATCATAAAAACAAGCGTCTTGACAAGCAGGTGCGTGTTTTTTACCAGCGCCCTTTGTTGCATAAGATTTAAATTTGTCCATATTTTCTACCATTCACCCTGATCGTTATTTGGTTGTGTTGCAATTTGTGTTTGAATATCCTGGTTTACTGTTTGTTGTTTTGCAGCATCACCTAAACCTGTAAGGTCTTGAGGACCTGATGCAACCTGTGATGCACGTACACTTACAAATTTTATCATTGCTTTTAATGCTTCTTTGTTATGAACATCAATAACTGCTTCTGAATAACCTGTAAACTCAGCTAAAACGTCCTTATTGGCATCGTCTCCAATTGCAATGGCAACTTTAATCGCTACTTTAAACCAATTGTTTTGTTTTAATTCTGATAAAGCGTGTTGATAATTATCGGTTGGTTCACCATCAGAGAGTAAAATAATCACGGGTGCATAAGAACCTGTAGCTTCTTTCATAAATCCTGTGGTTGCTGAAAGTTTTTCTTTTAATGCTCTACAGGCTGCGCCAAGATCAGTTATCCCACTTGCATTTAGGTGAGTCCATCTAAAATTTTCAACCTCAACAGGTCCGTTTTCTGTTAAAGGAATCCATTTTGCGCCGGTTGAAAATTCGAGTACTGCTATTTTTATCAGAGCGTCAGCATTGGTATTTGATACGTCTTTTAGATCGGGGATAACCTCATCAATTGCAGCATTAACTGCGCCTATCTTACTTCCAAACATACTTCCAGAAGTGTCAATAACAAAGAACAAGACCATCGTTCTTCTTGGTATTTCTATTTTTTCTGTTAAATCCATTTTGTTTTTCTCCTTTTAAATAATTTCAGCTTTCGCATTTCCAAAATTTATGCTAAGCCCTTTTTTCATTTTTATAGACCCATTGGGTGTTACATTTATAGTAGTACCTGCATCTGTAACTGTCCAGTTTTTACCAGACATGTTTTTAAGTTCGTAATCGTTTCCATTTAGTACAACTTCTCCTGTTAAGGTTTCAAAATCTTCAGAATCACTTTCTGTATGGCATGCGTATAGTTTTGTCCTTTGATGTGTTGCTAAAGTATACTTATTTGTTTTGATACACATTGCAAAAACGTTCTTTTTTTGGCAACTAGGGCATGGATTATGATCAACAGGATCAGCGAGATATACTTTTCCACAAGAGCATTTGTAAATTTCAGCACGCATACGAATAAACAATCGCAACCATTCTTTTTCGATTATTCTTTCTGATGGGTCATGTAATGCTTTATTACTAAACGCTTTAATAAAAGTTTCTTGTAAGTATTTCGGTAACTGGGGCCACATGTAAATTGCACCTTTGTTTAAGCCTTGTACAGGGCAATTTGATCTGTCATGTGGATCACATACAAAAACAGGGTTTTTACCATAAATTCGTTGCTCGTGCTCTGCAGTCATTGCTACTGGATAAGCATCTTTACCTTCAAGAGGATGGTTCTTTACCCACAGTAAAAATAATATCACAGAAAGTGAATATTTATCTGTTTGCATACTCGGTTTTTCCTTGCCAGTTACTATCTCTGGTGCCATATATCTTGGCTTTCCTGCAATTCCAGAATCCTTCCCATGCTCTGATACATTGTCGTTATCACAGACAAGAACATCGCCATCTTTTGGATTAATAAAGAAGTTGCCGTCATTTAAATCCTGATAGCTATAACCTTTATTGTGTAAGGCTCTAAAACCTGCTGTGATATGAAGCGCCGCATTAACCATTGCTGTTACGCTAGCAAAACCTTCTTTACCTATCAAGAATTGAGAAAAATCTTTGTACGCTGCTGGGCGTAAATCCATGATATAACCAAATGCTTCACCTTGTTTTTCCGTAATATCCTCTGGCCACAAAAACGCTTTAGAAGGTTTTCCTTTTTTGATATTCTCTTCTAAGTTTTTGTAAAACTTATCTGCATCTTTAAATTTTTTTCCTGTGTACCATTTTAGTGCTTTGGGTTTGCCATCGTAATCGACACGGTAGACTGCACCTTGTCCACCCTCGCCAAGTTTGACATCGACGGTTACTGTTTTGAAATTTTTTGTCTGGATTTTGTGTCCTTTTGTTAAATCCATAATTTATCCTCCGTTTTTTTTATTTATTTAGTTGGGAATGTATGCATGACCGCAGTCCGAAAAGTCCCAATGATGGTTATTTCCGTATTAATAAAATTTTGCCTAATAGTAGCATCTTAATCGTTAGCACTACCCGTCATTGCGAACACGTAACCGTGTATAGGAAGCACCAAACTATGCCGTGAAGCAATCCACAAAACGCAACCTAAAAAATTGTTTCTTTGTACAATTGGTGCAGAAAAAACGCTCTTTAGGTTACGTTTTATGGATTGCTTCACGGCATAGTTTGCTGCTTCCTATACACGGTTACGTGTTCGCAATGACGGGCGGTGCTACTTATTTAGGTGGTACATTAGGACACAATTGATTACTCGGACTGCACTCATACATGCGTACCCTACAAAAAAGGTTACAATTTTAACCACAAAGCTGGGCGGACACCCTTATTAAAATCGATGAGCCCTTCGTCAGCACCGACGCTGATGATACCTCGCTGCATTACTAATGAAGCGAAGTAACCAAGTTTACCTGGTGAGCGTAACCACCAATCACAAGTCCAACTATTAAACTTTGCTATTCGTTCTGAATTATACTGATCATCTATTAAGTATGAATCTGATTTTGGTCTTTTTGCTAATTGCCCACTATCTCCAAAATATTTTACATTCTCAGAGATGCTTAACAAAAAAATTCTATCATAAGTGTTTGTTCCACCATGTGTGCCAAACCATTGATTGTTTTCGTTAACATTATTTACATGAATAATACTATTTCTATCAGCATTAGTAAATGAATTAGAATTGTAGAATGACCCATTTAAAAAAGCACGTAAATTACATTTATCCCATGTTATTAATTCAAAAGTTTCATGATATTTTCTTTTTTCAATAATGTCCTTACATAGCAATAATGCTTTATCATTCTGCTCTTCTAACACCAACCATTGATAAGCACCAAAAGTTATAATGCTTTTTTCTTTTGGTTTTACTATTATAGTGTCATTTTGAACTGATTGTACGGTCGGTTGTTTAACAGGTGGCTCTTCCTTTTTTCTGGTTGCTTTTATAGATTTATTAGTATCACCACGTAAAACAAAACACAACATATCCACAATATCTATTGCAATATCATCAGCAAAACCACACTCGTCTTTTAAAACTCTAATTTGTCTAAGTTTACAGTTTGGTATATCATTGGCTTCATTTATAGCGATTTGCACTTTTTCTTCAAGTGCTGTTAATAACCATCTAATCTCTTTTTTAAATTCACCTCGCGCATAGTCTTTTATTAGTGCTTTGCATTTTGTTGGGTTTAAAATAGCTTCTTTAGTTTCCTTTGCTACCATTTGTTGTAGTATGTTTACAAAATTTTTATCCATTGTTTATATTCCTTTGTTTAAAGCATTTAATGGAGCAGTTTTTACTTCATCAGATTCATTATTCCTTATTTCAAGAAAATAAGTATATCTATAAAATAGCATAGAATTGTCGTAACTTGATTTTATAAGAGGTATAATTTGTGTAGCAGCTAAAGTTAATAAGATACTCATTGAACATGGAAGCAAAGATACCCACCAATCTTCTGTGTCTTTGAAAAACAAGTAAATAAATGAAGTTATCCATGAAAGCATTACTATTATGTATGATAAAAAGAAAAGCCATGATAACGGAGCTACGTGAAAAACTCTTTCGCTTTGTTGTAAGTCTTTTTCGGGACTTCTTTTTATCGTATCTTTTTCTTTTGAAAAATCATTTATTTTTTCTTTTCTTTTTAGTTTAGATTTATACATCTTTTGCTTGGGTTCTTGAAAGTCTGTTTTTATACCAACATCATAATTCAAATCTAAAACATCAAGATAAATGGGTAAAACATCATTAATAATAGCTTGTTTATCTAGTTTTTGCTCTGTCAACAATAAATTCACTAGTGATATTATATCATTAGAATGGTCAAAAAAATCACTTTTACCTCTTAAACTATTAAGACGAATTAAAACATTATCAGATAATGAATACTCTATCAATTTAGACAACCTTTTGTCATTAGGTTGTACTCGTTCCCGAAACCTGTTTATTAATACTTCTACCGATTCATTTTGCTCGGTTTGATTTAATGCACTTTCTAATGCTATACCAATTGTTGTATGTGCCATTGAAACTCCTTATACACATTTTGATGATTTCATATTTATGACGACTGTCCAATAAGTCGGTTTATATAAAATCATTCCTTGCACATCTCGTAGAGATGTGTCGCTCGGTAGAAATGAATACACACAACAAACCGCATCCCGTAGGGATGCAACCTAGCAATTGGTGCATGTCGTTGCATCCCTACGGGATGCAAATTGGAGGGTATGTCCGTTTCTACCGAGCGTCACATTCCTACGGAATGTGCAAGGAATGACTTATTGGACTGCCGTCATTTATTACAAACAACCACATATCTACTTTTCAAAATTTCTCGCGGGCCGCCTTCG
>Ga0099364_10010045_pt1 | contig 13070 bp, 9 predicted proteins | sample TergutTh196P3_FD_73070 | JGI IMG/M metagenome (GOLD analysis project Ga0099364, IMG submission 73070) | Microcerotermes parvus P3 segment gut microbial communities from Pointe-Noire, Republic of the Congo - Th196 P3 | ecosystem: Host-associated > Arthropoda: Insects > Digestive system > Gut ...
AGCCAAGAGCTATTCCATCCGAGCCACCGTGAACCTCTTGCGCGACGAGGTTGCGGCTAACAATGCGAAAACCCTAACGTTTAGAAACGTGCACTGTTCGCCCTTTACCGCTTATCCTTTCCTCGAAGATTTCGAAGAAGCCCTGTTCCCGCCGCCTTGCTGGACGGTGCATAACGTTGGAGGCGGAACCACTATTTGGGCAAGAAACACCGACCCTTACTACAGCAACAGCGGAACTGCAAGTGCTTTCCATAATTTTACGGGAAGTATGCAGGAAAGTTGGCTCATAACGCCTGCCCTAAAACTTGCCAATTCCGGCGACATGACACTCGAATTTTGGTCGGGACACAATGGTGCTTCTTTTAATCAGTACACCGGCATTTGGATTTCGATTACCGATGCTGACCCTGCGTCTTTCGTTGAATTGAAACAACTTAGAGGCAGCGATCTTGAGGACACTCTGCAAAAAATTTCCGTTCCGCTAAACGCTTTCGCCGGACAAGTTATCTACATTGGATTCAAGTATAGAGGCGATTATGCCGATGGTTGGTATATCGATGATGTGGGTGTAACCGTAGAAGGGGAGCCCGTTTCCATTCAGATACCCCTCGAAAGCAGTACCTTGACTGTATATCCCAATCCTGTGAAAGATGTGTTGCACATTCAAACCGACGAGGTCATTACTGAAATTTTTGTATTGGATTTACACGGCAGAGTAGTGATGCACGTAAGAGGACATCAAACCTCTCTCGATTTGCAACCACTTGCTGCAGGACAGTATATTATTCGCATTCACACCGCCACTGAAATACGTTCGGTAAAAGTCGTGAAAAAATAAAGAATTTGCCACTCTCAACTTTTTTTCATATCTTTGCACCCCCAAGCCCCTTAAACCATAAATCATAAACCATAAACCATAAACCATAAATCATGAAACAATTCCTAACCACCATCATCGCCCTCGTGTTCGTCGTTACGACAAACGTACAGGGACAATCTCCCATCTTTTCCGAAGACTTCGAAAACACAACCTTCCCGCCAAGCGGCTGGACCACCTACACTCCCGTATCAAACGGAGGCTATTGGAGTAGAATCCTCGGCAACGAATATGTGCCCTCCTGCTGCGGAAATGCAGCTGCAGGATATACAGAAAGCTACGGCTTAACCGATGGCTGGTTAGTAACGCCGCAAATCAACGTGCCGAGTTCAGGAAATTATATCCTCGAATTCCAGTCGCACAGTCGCTGGCCCTGGGGCACACGCTACAGCGGCGTGTGGATCTCCACCACAGGCAGCAATCCCGCCACGGCAACCTTTGTCGAAGTGAAAGAACTAACCGAAGACGAAAAAACCAATACCTGGCAAAAAATCTCCATCTCGTTGAGCAATAACTACGCCGGACAAGCAATTCACATCGGTTTTCGGTTTCAGTATGATGGATCGGAAAGCAACGGAAGAGAGTGGTATATCGACGATGTAGCCATAGTCGAGTTCGATGGCGTTATGGATGCCGAACTGTTTGCAATTACCGAGCCTTCGGAAGAAAGGAACTATAACATGTCGAATGCCGAGCCGGTTACCGTTGTGGTGAAAAATCACAGCAGTATACCTATTACAGGCTTTGAAATGATCTTGGAACTTGACGGAGACATCAAAGCAACCGAAACTTTTACCGAAACCGTACGCTCGTTGGAAGAAGAGCCGTTCACGTTTGCACACAAGTTAGATCTTTCGACGTCGGGTGTGTATGACATAAAAGTTACTGTAAACCTTTCCGGAGATGAGGTTCCCGAAAACAATTCCCGCACAAAAAGTGTCCGAAACATGGTTTGCAATCCCGTTACTAATTTCCCTTTCGCAGAAGGGTTCGAAGATGAACTGTTTCCGCCCTATTGCTGGACGCTCTACAACACCGGTGAAGGTCCCAAAGAGTGGGAAAGAATAACCACCGAACGCAACGAAGGCACTTCTTGTGCCGGTCATGGCGTGGCAGTAGACCTGCAAGAAAGCTGGTTAGTAACGCCGGCTTTAGCTATTCCAACTACCGGCGACATTGTACTCGAATTTTGGTCGTACACCTTGCACTCTTGGTTTAATCATTACGTAGGGGTTTGGATATCAACCACAGGTAGCGACCCAACAACCTCGACCTTTACCGAACTCAAACAACTTTCCGGCGCCGATCTGGATCAAATATGGAAAAAAATCACAGTTCCATTGGGTGCTGATTATGGCGGAGAAACCGTGTATATTGCATTCAAATATTCCGCTGTGATGGGCGATTTTTGGTATATCGACGATATTTTGGTATACGATTTTTCCGGATACATCGACGGAGGCATTGCGGAGATTATCTCACCCGTTTCCGGAGATAATCTGACGACAACCGAAACCGTAACCGTTTTGATTGAAAACAACAGCAGTAGTGCACTTTCCGGCTTTGATCTGACCCTCGAACTGAACGGCGACCCAATCGCCACCGAAACATTTACCGCATCTATACCAAGCCGCAGTGAGACAACCTACACGTTTACCGCTAAGGTAGACCTCTCGCAACGCGGAACTCACGACATAAAAGTAACGATCCAAGTGCCCAACGACGAACACCCCGCCAACGACTCGCGAACCAAAAAAGTGGCGACTTTTCCCAACGAAGTCATCAACTTGATGGGTTACAGATTTTATGACGACGACTGGTCTGAACCACCTTTCGGATTTATTTCGTTCAATTCCAACGCTCCCCAAAACGTGATTCGAGTTAGCAACTATGTACCGACATTACCCGATGCCGATATTCAGGCAGGAGAGTATTTCGATGGTTATTTTTATGCTTACGCAATGATTATGGAGGAAGCCCCCTACTTCGCTTCGTTTCTGAAAATTTCGACCGAAACATGGGAACCTGTTAATGTTGAGTACACAATGTCGTTTCCGGTAGATATGACCTACGACCATACCACCGATGTGATGTATGCTGTCGATTTTTTAGGACATACTTCACACCTGCATACCGTTGATCTCGCAACAGGAGAAATGACACCTGTCGGCGATATTGATTTGCGTGCCTACACGCTGGCGTGCAGTCCCGATGGCGTATTGTATCTCATCGACATGGAAGGCTATCTGTATACCATCGACAAAACCACTGCCGAACCAACATTCGTAGGTTTCGTAGGCTTCCGACCTTTTTACGCACAATCCATGACTTTTGATCAAAACAGCGGACGCTTGTTTTGGGCAATGTCGCGACACAGTCCTGAGCAAGGCAGGCTGATGGAAATAGATCCAACGTCGGCTGTAGTTTTCGACAGAGGTTCCATTGCCAACGAAGCCCAAGTGTTTGGTTTATTTGTGAAACCAACCCCTCCGGACCCGACATCTCTCACAGAAGACGCCATAAAAACACACGACCCCATGTCTTTGCTAACGATATATCCCAATCCTGTGAAAGATATGTTGCACCTCCAAACCGACGAGGTCATCAGCGAAATTTTTGTGTTGGATTTGAACGGCAGAGTAGTGATGCACGTAAGAGGACATCAAACCTCTCTCGATTTGCAATCACTTGTTGCAGGACAGTATATTATCCGCATTCACACGGAAACAGCAGTTGTTCCGGTGAAGGTCGTGAAAAAATAAGGAATTGAGGAACTTGCTTTTAGCTGTGTGCCAATAGAAAATCCGCAGGAATGTTTAGTTCTGTGTGCAATTTCTTTACGATGTTCAAATTGAGCGGGCGTTTGCCATTTATCAACTCGCTCACACGACTTTTATCTATTCCGAGCAACTTACCCAAACCTACTTGCTTGAGCTGTTTTTTCTCCATTTGAGTTTTGATTTCATCGGTGATGAGTGTGCTGACTTTCCAAGGCAAAGGGTGGTATGCGTTTTCATAATCAATCAAAATATCCGAGAGTTCTGAATATTTTTTGAGTAAATCTTTTGGAATATCGTTCTCATTTTCAAACTTGCAAATTTGATCTTCGAGTGCATTACACTCTTTAGTCAAAACTTTGAATTGTTCTTTGCTGATAAGTGTTTTCATATCGTTTTAATATCTTTAATTTTGTTATATTCTGCGTGTGTTCCTACATATCTAACAGTAAGCCTTCCTAAAACAAAAACAACAGCGGCTATTAATCTGTAATTATTTCCTTTGATGTTAAAAACATATCGTTTTTCTCCCACATAATCTACGGATGGAAAACTCGCCTTTAATTCGTTGTGATTCGTCCATTTTGCCATCTCAATATATTCCACCCAATGTTCCAACGGCGTTGTTGCATCAGCGTGTTTCCTGCAAAAATCCTCAATGATTTCCTTACCTCTAATTTCCATATCCTTTCAGTTTGACACTGCAAAGTTACAAAAAAGTTTCCAAATATGCAACTTTTTTCAAAAAAAAATTTGCCACTCTCAACTTTTTTTCATATCTTTGCAAAAAAACCTCACGAATTTTTTGTGAGGTTTTTTTATTGTTAAAAAAAAATATCAACAATTCTTGTTTATTTCAGAAATTTTTCGTATCTTTGCAGTTCGCAATATTGAATTGCTACACATACAGATAGTTATCACCCAAAATACAAACAAATTTCGTCCTAAAAAATAGCGATTAGCAAGGGCGAGGTTTGTCTGCGTAGAGGTAGTGATTAGTGAATAGTAGAGACGGGGCGTGCCCCGTCTAATGAAAACCGAAAAATATAACAAAATAAAAAAAACAAAATGGAATACACGGCAAATTTGAAAAAAATGGACAATGGCTGGTATTTGGCACAATGCGAACAACTGCCCGCCGCAATAACACAAGGCAGCTCAATCGACGATGCCTTGACCAACCTTAAAGATGCCATAAACCTCCTGCTGGAAGACGAAAAAGCTGACTTCCAAAAAAAACAAACCGGATTGCGGTTTTTAAGACGTAAAGTAGCAGTGATCTAAATGAAACGAAACCAATTTATAAGATATTTGCAAGAAAATAACTGCAGACTTAAACGCGAAGGTAGCGGACATTCGATATTCATGAACGCCCTGACCCGAAAAAAAAGTGCAGTGCCCAGACACACCGAACTCGGAGACCTGCTCTGTAACGAAATATGTAAACAACTTGGAATTGAGAGAATGAAATAGTGATTAGTGAATAACAATTAAACAAACAATACAACAAAAACTATGGAAAAAGAAACGAAAAAAGAATTGGGGAAATTGCTGATAGATATTGCAAAATATATTATTACAGCGATTGTGGTGAGTTCGTTTTTTAAGGCGTTTGAGGATACGTGGATTATCTTTGCCTTTGGAGGGGGAGTGGCGTTTGCTTTGCTCGCCTACGGTTTTTGGGTGTTTAATCAATCAACAAAACAATAAGTATCAAAATAATACATATCATGGAAGCAATTATCGTTTTATCAGTTATCTTTGTGGCAGCAACGGCTGTAACGTTCTACGTCGCATGGAGCGATAGACAACAACGGAAGTTAGTGATTAGTGAATAGTGATTAGTGATTAGTAGGGGCGTATTGCATACGCCCAACGGTAAAAGGTAAAAAGGTAAAAGGTTAATTAAATCATAAAAAAAATAGTAAATGAAAAAATACGACTATAACAACGAAAATCTTGAAACCAACGATTCGACGGTGAATGAACCGGCAGTGGCATACGCCGGATACACGACACCGGATACCGGTTACCGGACACCGGACACCGTTGAACGGCCACCGGTGCACCCGATAATCAAAGACCCTACCGAACATTGGTGGGAACTGGATACGGAAACGCAAGAAATCCTTATCAAAGCCTTGCTCAAAATCGAAAACGGTACGGCTAAATGGACGCCGTGGGAGGAAATTAAAGCGGAAATGGATAGAGAAGATGAAGAAGATTTCGCCGAATTGGCTAAAGAAAACTACAAAGAAACTCAATATGCGTAAATATAAAATTAAATTTGAGGATGATGCGAAAGTACACAAAGCAGATATCATAGCATGGTATAGAAATATAGACCGAAAACTTGCTATAAGATTCAGAAGTGAACTCGACAAAACCATAGAAATCTACGCAAAACACCCCAAAATAGGACACCCAATTACACCAACAACCCGAAAAATGACAACCAAAACATTCCAATATAATATATTCTACCAAATCGATGAACCTAACCAAATGATACAAATCCTGGCGATAAGACATCAAAAACGAGATATTAGAGTTTAGATATTAGATATTAAATTATGAATTATGAATTATGAATTATGAATTACCATATAAAAAACAAAATTCCACTTGCCCTGAAAGGGCAATAGTCAATAGCGTAGGGCAACGCCCTACGTAACAAAGAGTAGGGGCGTATTGAATACGCCCGACGGCGATGGAATCGCCGCCGAACAAGGGGCGACATGACAAAACAAAAAACAAACAAAACAAATAAACAAACTATCAAACAATCCCAAACCAAAATTATTATGAAAAAATTAACAATTTTTCTGGTGCTCTTGCTCGCGATAGTGAGCATGAATGCACAAAAATCAATGGGCTTTAACGAGGTGAGAAAATCTCCCCAAAAAGCCAAAGTACTAAATTTGGACGTGGCTGACAAAAAAGCACCGGCAAAAAGAATCACCGATGCACAACCTTTTGAAAAGGGTGTCAGAACTTCAGCAACGCTCAAAAACAGCAGAGTTGAATCCGCTCAATTTGGAGAGGAAAAATCTGCAAAAACGTATCAAGGAGCACCATCAAGAGCTCCAATACCAGGTACGACGCTTCTTGCAGAAGGATTTGAAGGACTTGGCACCAACAACCAATTCAGAACAGGATGGTTGGCAAGCCCCAATCCGACTTCGACAAATACGACCGCCAGATGGTATCAAACAAACACCACTGGAGTAGGCGGTATTGATGTACCTGAAGGAAGTAGATTAGCGAGAGTAAATGCTAATGCAACGTCTGCTATCGATGCTATGCTTTACACGCCTGCCCTAACCCTGACAGAAGGTGTAACATATCGAATTGAGTTTGACTTGATTTTCGTAATCATTACAGGAACTAATGCGTATCCATGGTTTTCCGTTGCTCATCGCACAGCACAATCGGAAACAGGTGGCGCCTACTTATTTATTGCTAACGATCAAGCTCCTTGGGCCCCATATACTAATGAGTTTGGCAAATGTGTTATAAATTTTACACCAACATACACCGGTGTCCATTACTTTGAATTTAATGTTTATAAACAATCTACATCATCGAATGCAGGATTTGTTCAAATTGATGATATTAGAATTAGTGCTCCGACAGTACCAAGACCGAACGATTTAGCGATCAACTACATTTTTCCTTTCACTCAAGTTCCTAAATCTCAAATTGCACCGCCACTTGCGGCACAAGTTACGAATGTTGGTACTAATGCTCAAACTGAGATAAAAGTTGAGGCTACGCTCAACGATGCTCCAATTGGAGAATCTGCAACGGAGGCTACTTTGGCTGCGGGTGCAACTCAAACCTTTACGGTTACACCTACCACAGGTACTATTTTGGATGGTACAAATACCATAAAACTTACCGTATCGCAAGACGAAACGGATGAGGATTTTACGGATAACGAAATAACGACTACTTTTATTGGAACCGAACACGAATACCGTGTAGATAATGGCGTAGCTTTGGGAGGATTAGGATTTTCTACTGTCGGTACACGCTTTGGAAATATCTTTACAATTACTGCTGCAACGACTATCAATGCAGTTGAGGTTCAATTTACGAATACTACTCAAGCTGCTGCCGCAACCGACTTCCAAGTAGCGATGTGGCCAATGGATGGAAATACTCCAAATTGGACTTCGCCAACATTTGCTGCTGTCACGGAAAATAAACCTGCCGATTTTGGAGGTGTTATCCGAGTTATGACTCCGGCAACCGCATTGTCACCGGGCAATTATTTTGTGGCTGTTGTTCGAAGTGCTGACGAACTTGGTCTTTCTGTTGACAGTAGAGCTGTGAGTGGTAGATTTTCTTATGCATCTGATAATGATTCAGAGTTTGCACCTATTGCCAATACTATTGTTGGTGCAGCGTTCATTCGTATGCTTGTTGATCTTCCGACGGATGATGTGGAAGTTTTGGCTATTACTTCACCAAATACGGCCTATAACTTGACCGCTACGGAACAAGTTAAGGTCTTGGTACAAAATGTAGGTTTGGACGAAATCACATCTCTGCCACTTTTTGTGGAATTAGATAATGCGCCTGCTTTCAACGAAACATTTTCGACTTCGATTGCTCCGGGTACTACGGCAGAACTCACGTTTACAGCAGGAACGCTTGACCTTTCGGCGGAAGCTACTTACGAAATCAAAGTTCGTGCCGAACTTCCGGGCGATATAAATCCGGAAAACGACGTTGCAACTAAAACAGTTACCAATACGCTTGCTCCTCCAATTGTACCGCCTTTCTTCGATGGCTTTGAAACAACAACAGGAAGTGCCCTACCTTTGGGTTGGATTGCAAGTACGGAAGGAACTTTGGGTTGGCATACGACAACAGGTGCCGTTCCGAATGCTGGAACTGTCACTCCATACGCAGGCTCTCGTTTCATGGCAATAGGTTTTGAGGCAGGTACTAGATGGGCTTATAGTCGAGGTATCAGCCTTACAGGAGGAGCTACATACAAAGCGACGTTCTACTACCAAGCTCCGGGTTATTCGCAGCTTAACGAGTTTGATAATTTCACGGTTCGCATTGCACAAGAACAAACCTCAGGTGCCATGCAAGCATCTCTTGATACGATTTTCCATCTTGTCAACCAAAGAGTTAATGCTTGGACTTTAGCCGAAAAAATATTCACTCCGACTACATCAGGAACTTATTATCTCGGATTTAACAGAACAACACCTGCTGGTGAAGGACTCTATACCGTTATTGACAATGTTTCGATAGTAGAAATCCCCGCCAACGAGATGGCAGCAACCGCACCTGTATTCCCATACACCATGATCCCAACAACGCAAACGCTTGCGTCTGCGTTTACGGCAAATGTTACAAACACGGGTGTAGATGCTCAAACCAATGTAATGTTGACTGTGGACTTGGATGACACTCCAATAGCAACATCAGATCCTATTACGGTTGCCGGACTTGGCGGAACTGCAACATTAACGGCTACACCTACCACAGGTGCCGCAATCGCAACCGGAACCAATACCTTAACTCGTACGGTTACGTCCGACCATTTCGATGGTTCAACTAACCCAGTTGCTTTCACAAGCACGCAAACGTTTGTGGGTACAACCAATACATTGGCAGTAGACAATCCGAGTGCTACAACGGTTAACGTAAATATCGCCGGTGCTAACACTCGTAATACTGTCGGAAACGTATTTGTTATTACGGAACCTACCATAATTAGGGGCGTTGATATCAAATTCAATGCTACCACAGGTGGAACGCCAAGGATTTTCTTGGCTCCGGTTAGCGGTGCTAACAATACTACAGTAGGTACTGCGTTAATCGATAACGTGGCTTTCAATGGTACACGCAATGCAGATTGGAGTACACACACAATCGCTGCACCGATTCTACTGCAACCGGGTGCCTATTTCCTGGGGCTGCAAAATAACTCCGGAACAGCTAACCTTGGTTTGCATCGCGACGCTACAGCAGGTAAAACGTTCTACACTAGAACTACAGGAAACCTTACTGCTGTTACTTCAACCACAGCAAACGGCGCTCCTTGTATCCGCATGATTATGGCTGATCCTTGTGATGCACCGTTCGACCTCGTAGTAGAACCTATCCGCCCAGAAGTGAAATTCACATGGGACGGCGATGCTCCACAATACCGCTTGAATGTATACAACCCAGACGAAAGCCTTCGCTTTACGCAAACTACAACAGCAACAGAATTGCTGGTAGCCTTGCCGGGCGATTCAATCTACACATGGGACGTAACAGGCTTGTGTGCTGCGTTGATGACCACCAATGGCGGTTCGTTTACAGTAGACCCCGATACGATCAACTTCGAAATGGTTGACCTTACGGATTTTCCGGCAGGCGACAATACAAACCTTGGTAAAATCAATCCGACTCTAACCATCAAAAACGTCTCAAACACAGGAGAGGGCTATAACGCAGTGGAATTTGAAATCTTTGTTAACAATGTTTCTATCGGTATAGATGAAACCGACATTGCTGCGGGTGGAACAATCGTCTACACGTCTACGCTTGAGGTCGACCTCTCAGCTCCGGGTGCTTACTCGGTTGAGGCTCGTATCATCGACGTAAGAGATATGATTGAAGACGACAATTCAGTAACCGTAACCGGAACAAACTCAACACGTGATATTGCGGTTACCAAAATTATTGCACCGATAAGCGGATCAGGGCTGACGGCTACTGAAACCGTTACGATTGAATTGGAAAATTTAGGCTCGTTAGCTATTACCGAGTTTGAAGTAATTGCAGGAATCGAATATGTAGTAGAGGGTGGCACAGCTACCGGAACACCTACGTTTACGTTAACTGCCACTGTTGAAACGGCTGATGGCATTACCATCGCTCCGGGTGCAACATACGAATTGACGTTCGACCAAACGGGCGATTTCGCTGCAATAGGTACCTATGAGTTCCTGATTACAGCCACTCTCTCCGAAGAAGACAGAGATATGAGTAACAATACTCTTGAAGATGCGGTGATCAACGGTGATTTAACTGATTTTATGGCTGTTGAAATTATAGTTGCGGAAACGGAGTATATCGCTCACACGGCTCCGGTAGACGTAACCGTTCGCATTCAAAATCGCGGAACAACAGTACCTGCTGAGGTTCCGGTTGAATTGTGGGTTAATGGAATCTTGCATGTAGCAGATATCCTCACAGATACTGATATACCAAGCAGTGGTCATTTCCACAATCACGTGTTCTCGCTACCGGTTGATATCAGCAATGGCGGTATATCCGAAACGTTTGAGCTCGTAGCAGTCGTTAATGTTGACAACGATGATATTCTGTCTAACGATACAACGGAAATTGTAACATTAGAGAACACTTGGGTTACAAACGTTGCTATTACTGCTCTTGCAGGTCCAACTACCCTAAGAGATTTTTATGCTGATGAAGTTCCGGTAACCGTAACGGTAACCAACAACAGCAACTATGCGATGGTTGATATGCCGATTTACATGTCGATTAATGATGAACCGGCAACTGTTGTAGCAACTGTTCCTAACATTGCTGCAGGTCAAGCATTGACCGGCATTTCGTTGGGTAATGTATCTCTTGAGCCGGGTGCAAATCCGCTTGTAGCTTGGATTTCCGTACCAAACAATGCTAATATCGGCACAACCGATACGGCAAAAGTAACATTAACTAACACGATCGACGTGAGATTCAATGCTTGGAACTCTCCGGCAACTTCGGTTACAGTACCGGAACAAACCGTAACGGTTGTATTGCAAAACAACGGTACGTTCCGCGTAAGAAACATTCCAATTCAATTAACCTTGAACGACGACGCACCTATACCTGCGACTATTGACACCATCATAAGGGTAGCCCAAGCCACCAGTTCTCTACACACGTACACATTTGCAAGCCCTATAACGCTTAACGAGGGAGCAAACACGTTAGTATTGAATGTAGTTCTCGCCGACAATACGGCGTCATCTGCAAACCAAACCGGTACACGCACGGTAACCTATACCAATCCTGTGGCATCGGTTCCTTACTTTGAAGGATTTGATGCAACAACAGAAACGAATCTCCCTACATTCTGGGACAGAAGTGGCACTGCTCCACAGACTTGGCACACGACAACAGGAAGCAATGTTTCAGGATGGGGTACCGGTAGACTCTTTAACCCATTTGAAGGTACTCGTTGTATGGTAATATCGTATAATGCCGGTCCTCAGTGGGGATATAGTCGAGGCGTTCAACTTACAGGCGGAACACAATACAGAATAAGCTTTATGTATATGGCTCCGGGTTGGGATGAAGAAGATGGATCACCTATTGAATATGATAACTTCACGGTTCGTATTGCACAAGATGCATCTGCAACTGCTATGACAGCATCAACAGACACTATTCTACATCATGTCAATAAAGAAACCTACGATTGGACTTTAGCAGAAAAAAGATTCACTCCGGCGACATCAGGAGTTTATTATCTCGGCTTTAACAGAATAACACCTGCCAATCAAGGTGCCTTTATCGCTATTGACAATGTTGCAATGGCGGAACCGGATCCTAATGATTTGGCGATTGTTGTAAACCTCCCATACACGCAAATTCCAACCTCTCAATTTACAAGTATTTCTGCACAAGCGAGAAATCAAGGAACTGCTGTACAAACCAATGTGAAGTTGTCGGCAACGATTAACGGAACATTAATCGGCGAGTCTGATCCTGTAGCGTCTATCGCTCCGGAAACAACATCGGCAATGATGACCGTAATACTGACAACACCACTTACTGAAGGTGCTCACACGTTAGTAATGACTGTTGCCGGTGATCAAACCAACGAAGGAACCGAAAACACGGCGACGCGTAACTTTACAGGAACCGAAAACGTGTTTGCACAAGATATACTGACAGCTCCTATGACAGGTGGCGGTGTTGGTTTCCCTGATCCAGGTGGAACATTCGCTGTGGTTTACGAAATAACTCAGAAAACCTACTTGTCGGGAATTCGACTTCTGTTTGCAACAGGCGGATCAACGCTTTCATACACGGTTGCAGTACGTCCGATGACCAGCCCAACAACAATGGCTGCTACACCTATAGCGACTCGTACGCAAAACAGAGTACCGGGATTGGTAAATGTTGATTTCTCATCGGAAGGTATCGTATTGATGCCGGGTCTTTATGCTGTAACGATGACAGCTGCGAACAATGTTGGCATTAGCTACGACGAAAGTCCTACAGGCAGCTGGTACACTACAAGTGGCAATAATTTGAATTACCAAGCCGGTGGTCAAGGTTTTGGTGCTTTGGGTATTCGTCTGCTAATTGACGACACGCCTACCACCATCACCGCAACATTCCCTGCTGATGAGGCAGAGGATGTTCCTGTGAACACGGCT
>Ga0099364_10010046_pt1 | contig 13070 bp, 12 predicted proteins | sample TergutTh196P3_FD_73070 | JGI IMG/M metagenome (GOLD analysis project Ga0099364, IMG submission 73070) | Microcerotermes parvus P3 segment gut microbial communities from Pointe-Noire, Republic of the Congo - Th196 P3 | ecosystem: Host-associated > Arthropoda: Insects > Digestive system > Gut ...
CAATGCCGGCAGGCGGCAAATCGGGTCGGCCATACTTTTCTCCAATACCAATTACGATATATCCGCCGTTGGTATTATTAAAGTCGTTAGCGTAGGCGCAGATCGTTGGTATTGTGTCGTCCGGATTCCACCCGTGCTTATACTCCACACGGTCGCTCTCGACCACGCGATCTGCCAATAGAGTTTCCAGTTTCAGCGGTATCATAGGACGCCAATCCTTTCTTGGACGTTAAACAGGGGATAGTTGGCGAAACTATGTACAATTATAACATATCGAGGGCTATGGAAGGAAAATGGAAATAAAAAATGGCATCTTTTTGGCACGTTAATCTGATAACGACCGGAAACAAGCATCTACAACTGGAAACAAAGAAAGAAAATACAAAGAGGCCAATATGCGGAAAACCTAATACCAGTAAGAAAAAACTGCACTGTTGTGCAGCTTTTTTTGAATGGGCGGTGACGGGATCGAACCGCCGACTTCTTGCTTGTAAGGCAAGCGCTCTCCCGGCTGAGCTAACCGCCCGGTAAACCGGCAACCCTTATTCTACGGTCTTTTGTTTGATTTGTCAAACACTTGACAGGTTTTTCTTATCCATCCATAATGAAACCGTACTATTGCCCTTGCGTCAAACGCAGCACAGCAGCAGAGTCTGCCGCAGGGAAAGAGAAACGAGGGGTGGAAAGGTGAAAAGCATACATGATCCGACGCAGATCGGGAGAATCGAGCTCAGAAACCGCATCGTCCGCAGCGCGACGGCGGAAATGAAATCAGACGGCGAGGGACGTCTCACGGAAGGCTATCTGCCCATATTCGATAGCCTGGCGAAAGGCGGCGTCGGCCTGATCATTACGGGAATGATGGGGGTGAACGAAAAGGCAAAGTTTGGGCAGGGAACGGCGAATGCATGTTATGACGGATTTGTGCAAGATTTGCACAAGATAGCAGAAAGGGTGCATGCCCTTGACGGCCGGGTCATGGTGCAGCTTGTTCACAGCGGCGCGAAGGCTATGCTGAAGGAGGAAGAAGGCCAGCCGCTGGGGCCTTCAGATATGACTCTGGCGCCTGCCAGGCCTGCACGAGCGATGACAAAAGCGGAAATCGCGGATTTGGCGGAAGACTTTGCCGAAGCAGCGGTGAGGTGCAAAGAAGCGGGTGTGGACGGCGTGCAGATCCATGGCGCCCACGGCTATCTGATCAGCCAGTTTCTCAGTCCTTCCACTAACAAGCGGACAGACGAATATGGCGGTGAGATCGCGAACAGGGGGCGTATAGCCATAGAGATACTCGAAGCGATGCGCAGGAAGACGGGCGACGATTTCCCTCTATGGATCAAAATCAACTGCAAGGATCTTGTGGAGGAGTCTATCACCTTGGAGGAGTGCGTCTGGCTCTGCGGGGAGTTGGAGAAGCGCGGCCTGGACGCCATCGAGTTGAGCGCAGGCATGGGCTACGGCAGGGATTCCTCCCCCAGCAAGCGCATCGCGAACGAAGACGAAGAGGGAAGCTTCGCGCCGGAAGCGCTGATCCTGGCGGACAAAGTCGGTATCCCGGTGATCAGCACCGGCGGTTTTCGTACACCCGCAGTGATAGAGCAGTGGCTGAACAAAGGCGGCATTACAGGCATTGGGCTTAGCCGTCCGCTGATCTGTGAACCCAATTTGGTCAACAGGTGGAAAGCCGGCGATCCAGGAAAAACCCAATGCATATCCTGCAGCAGGTGCTATCGGCCGAAGAACGGCTATGGCTGTCAGGTATCTTCTACATAGGGATTATTGTTCGACAGACTTTTTTTGTATTCCCAAATAGGCTTCTTTCACCCGTTCATCTTCCAGCAACTGCCGCCCCGTCCCTTCCAGGGCTACGCGGCCTGTTTCCAGCACATAGGCATAATCGGCAATTTCCAGGGAATTCATGGCGTTTTGTTCAGCCAGCAACACAGTGATCCCCTGTTCTTTCAGTCCGGAAATCGTCTCAAAGACCTGCCGGACGATCAGCGGCGCGAGGCCCAAGGAAGGCTCGTCCATCAGTAGAAGCTTTGGCCTGCTCATCAAACCGCGGGCGACGGCTACCATTTGCTGTTCACCGCCGGAAAGTGTGCCGGCATATTGCTTGACCCTTTCGCGGATGATGGGAAAGAGATTCATCATTCTTTCCATATCTTCACGGATAACCGACATTTTTGTCTGCAGGTGGGCGCCCATCATCAGGTTTTCCCTGACGGTGAGGTTCGCGTACAACCGGCGCCGTTCGGGTACAAGGGAGACGCCGCCCGCTAATACTCTATGGGGGGCGTCCGGCAGAGGCTGCCCGCCGAAGGTAAGCGATCCGGACTTTGCTTTCAGGACGCCAGCCAGCGTCATCAGGAGGGTGGATTTCCCCGCGCCGTTCGCGCCAACCAAAGTGACAATTTGCCCTTCGGGTACAGTCATGCTGACGTCGTTCAGCGCATGGATACGCCCGTAGTATACGTTAAGCCCTTCGATGCGTAAATCAAATTGTTCCGTTTCAGTCATTGTTCCAGCTCTCTCCCAGATAAGCTTTGCGTACAGCCGGATCTCTCTGGATTTCATCCGGGCTGCCTTGCGCCAGTTCCCTGCCGAAATGCATAACCAATATATGATGGCAGAGGTACATGACCAGGTCCATATGGTGTTCGATCAGCAGTATGGTAATCGCAAAGTCTGCCTGAATCGTCTGTATCAAGCGGGCAAGCTCCATGGACTCCTCCGGGTTCATCCCAGCGGCAGGTTCGTCCAGAAGGAGAAGCTTTGGTTCAAGGGCCAAGGCCCTTGCCATTTCCAGCTTTCGCTGCAGGCCGTAGGGGAGGCTATCCGCCTGGTGATCATGATAATGGGCGATGCCGACTTTTTCCAGATAGAACAGGGCTCTGTCCCGCAATTCCTTCTCGCTGCGTTTCACTTTACCTCGTATAAAAGGCAGGTTCAATACCAGCGCTTCGCCTATCGTATACATTCTGTGGTGAAGATCGACTGCTGTAATCACATTCTCCAGAACAGTCAGTTTGTTAAACAGCCGGATATTTTGGAAGGTACGGGCAATCCCTTTCCTGACAATGACGTCCGGCGCCAGATTGGTGATGTCTTCATCGCCCAAATAGACCTTTCCCGTGGAGGGCGGATACACGCCGGTCATCAGGTTAAAGACAGTGGTTTTTCCGGCGCCGTTCGGGCCGATGATGCCCATGATATCTTTTGCCTTCACCTGGAAATCCAGCTCTTCCGCAGCGATAATGCCGCCGAAGGTCTTGCCCAGGTTTTCGATTCTTGCGGCAACTTCGCTCATGCGGAAGCCTCCCGCTCTTCGGTGGATTCCGCTTTTCTCTTTCGGAACAAATGGGAGAATTCTTTATAGCCGAATATGCCCTGAGGCCGCAGCACCATGATCGCTACCAGTACGCCGCCATAGACAACCAGGCGCCACATCTCGGCTGCCCGCAGAATCTCCGGGATACTGGCAAAGAGAATCGCCGCGATCACCGGCCCGGTCAGGCTGCCTATACCGCCCGCTACCACAGCGGCGGTCAGCATGGTGGATTGGACATTGGTGAACATATTCGGCTGGATAAAGCAGATATAATGGGCGTGAAAAGCGCCGCCGGCGCCGGCAAAAACCGCGCTGATAAACAGAGAGCGCAGACGGACGTTAAACAGATTGATGCCCGCCATTTCCGCCGCCACGTAGTCTTCCCGTATGGCAATGGCCATCCTGCCGTAACGGGAGAAGACGAAGTTTTTCGCGAGAAAAACAACGATAACCAGCGCGATGAACACCACGGGCAGCGTGGAGTATTTCGTCAGATTGGCGATACCTCGGGCGCCGTTGGTAATGGGAATATTTTCCAGAGTGACGCGCATAGCCTCTCCAAAGCCCAGGGTGGCGATGGTAAAGTAATCACTGCGAAGTTTGGCCCGTAAAGTCGGGATGCCGATGATCAAGCTGGCCAAGCCGGCCATACATGCCGCCAGTAGAACCGACGGGATAAAGGGCAGGCCGTAAGTCTTCGTGCAGATCGCCGCCGTATAGGCGCCCACAGCGATAAAGGCGGCGTGACCAAGGGACATCATCCCGGTGAAGCCGGTAAACAAAGCTAATCCGGTCACGGAGATAGCCTGAATCATGGCAATGGTTAGGATGCCTTGGATGTATACGAAATAGCGCAGCGGTGCTCACCTCAGACTTTCTCCTCCAAATATTTCCCAAACAGGCCGGAAGGCATAAAAAGAAGGACGGTGATCAGAAAGGTGAAACTGAACACGTCCCTGATCGTCGAGCGGATGTACACAGAGATGAGAGACTCCAAAACCCCCAGGAGCAGCCCTCCGACGACGGCGCCGGGCAGACTGCCCAGACCGCCGATGACGGCGGAAACATAGGCTTTATTGGTGATCCAGCCCATCGTAGGATAAGCCATATATTTTAGCCCGAGGAAAACGCCGGAGATCCCCGCCAGCAGGCCGGCCAGTACAAAGACAAGGCCGATCACATAATTCAGGTTCACGCCGTTGATCTGCGCGATGGTGGAATCATAGGAAGCGGCGCGTATGGCGATACCGGTGCGGGAATGCTTGATAAAGTAGTGCATCACAAGAATTGCCGCGGCAGAAAAGAAAATCGCGAACAAGTCCAGCTTGCCAATGGTGGAGCCGCCCAGATCCACCGTCGCCTGTGCGAACAGGGGCGGATACGCTTTAAAGCTGGCGCCAATGGTAGCGTAGACGATGTTTTCGAGAAAAATGGAGGTGCCCATGGCGCTGATCATGAAGTACAGCGAAGGGGCCTTACGTTTGCGCAGGGAGCTGTAAGATATACGCTCGTTGAGAAAACTGAGCAAGGCTGCGACGAGCATCGTGACGACAAGCGCCAGGGGAAAGGGCATGCCGAAAGAAGTTAGCGAAAAGAAACCTACGTAAGAACCCAGCATGATGATGGAACCGTAAGCAAAATTGCTGAAATTGAGTATGCTGAAGATGAGGGAATAGCCTACGGCCATCAGCGCGTATACGCCGCCTACGGCAATTCCGGTAACCAGCGTCTGCATGAGCATGATGCAGAAACTCCCTTCCTCTATGCAAGCCTCTCGCCGCAGGGCTTAACTGACGCCTTTATAGAAGGTGAATTCGCCGTCTTTCACGGTTTCAATCACAGCGGATTTGCCGGTGGGGTTATGCGTCTCCGGTTCAAAAGAAATGTATCCAGTGAGGACTTTGAGATCTCTGATATTCTCTATATGCGCCGCCATCTCATCCGGGTCGGTTCCGCCGGTGCTTTCAATCGCGTCGATGATGACATAAAGGGCGTCAACGGCAAATACCGGGTTTGGCATAACCGGGTTTTTGCCCCACTTCGTATTATACGCCGCAACCCATTCGGCCAGATTCGGGTCTTCCAGGCTGGCTAGATTGACGTAGAAGCAGCCCTCAGTGGCTGCGCCGCCAAGTTCGACCAATTCGACGCTAGCCCAGGCGTCGCCGCCAAGGAAGTTACAGGTAAGGCCCAGTTCACGGGCTTGCTTCATCGCGAGTCCGGCTTCTTTCTGCATGGTGGGCATAAAGACTAAATCGGCGCCGGAGTCTTTGATTTTGCCAAGCTGCGCGCGATAATCCAACTCTTCCGAACGGAAGGCTTCATCGGCTACGATTGTGCCGCCGAGTTGGGTATATACGTTTCTAAAATGCGCTGCCAGGCCTTGAGAGTAATCTGAGCCGATATCGATGAAGATAGCGGCTTTTGTAGAGCCCAGATCCTCCACAGCAAAATTAGCGGCGACCAGCCCCTGGTAGGAATCGATAATGGTAGTGCGGAAGTTATAGGGATGAAGGGATCCGTCGTCGTCTACGGTACACTTTTCATTGGTAGTTGTAGTACCGATCATGATGATTTTCGCAGGCTCGGTTACGGAAGTGGCGGCAATAAATACGCCGCTTTGCGCCGGGCCGATGATGGCGCAGACGCCGTCGGCGACAAGCCTGTTCGCCACGTTGACTGCTTCGGTTTGATCGGCTTTGTTGTCATAACGTTTGAATTCGATAGGACGACCAAGTACGCCGCCTGCAGCGTTGATTTTCTCAATTTCCATATCCAGCGCATTCTGTTCGGACTCGCCCCAAAGAGCGGAACCACCGGTGAGGGCTACCTCATGGCCGATGAGGATTGGGTCGCTTCCGCCACTGTTGCCGCCGCTGCCGCCGCCGCAGGCTGTCAGCGCTGCCGTGAACAAGCACACCAATAGAAACGAAACGGTTTTCTTTAACATACAGATCCTCCTCTATCATTACTAGGTTTTCATGTTCGCGATAATAGAAAAATAAGATTAACTGAACTACAATTGTTGACGTTTCTACATTATATTCGAATTATACAATATATACAATAAAAAATTTCAGCTTTTCTTTACGTCAGCTTTCTTTATACAGTTGGCCGGCGGTTGCTTCCGGCACAGAGCCCTCGTCCCAAAAGTGCCTCGAACGCCGCATAAAGTCGCTGGTTACGTTGAAGTATTGATGCCGTACAGCGTCAGATTGGTCCCCGCGGGAAGGATCGTTCCAGGTAAGATCCACACAATACCATTCTCCATCCAGGCGGACCATATTCCAGGCGTGTTCCCCGCTGGAAGCGGCGCCGCGGACAGTAATGCACTCGATATTCAACATATCCATGAACAATTGAAAGGTTGTGGTATAGCCCATGCAAACCGCTCTTTTTCCAACCAGCAGCCCGTATGGGTTATCGTTGTCCGGGTCGGGCTTGGCGTCGGGCGCGTTACTGAGGCTTTCGCTGTCATAATCGGCCCAATCGATGATCCAGTCATGGATGGCCAGCTCCTTATCGTAGGCGTCCATATCAGCAGTGATGAGCCCGGCGATGATTTCGGCGCAGATAGCCAGGATTGTCCTGTTTTTTTCCGACAGGGCGCTGCTGTCCCCGCTTGTCCATGCCGCCAGGATGGAGGCGGGATCATAGACGTCGTCCACGGGGTCCGCGTTTTCGGGCGTGTCCGCGATTTCAGGCGTGTCCGGGGTTTCGGGTGTTTCGGGTGTTTCCTGCGGCAGGAGCGGCTCCGCTTGCTTCTCAGCAGATATGTCCTCCTTTTCTGTTGGGCTTGCCTCTTCCGTTGGTCCTGTCTCTTCCGTTTGTCCTGCCTTTTCGACGGCAGCCGTTTTCCTATCTTCTTCAAGCCCAAGATCTGGTTCTGCCGCAGGTTCCTCTACAGGATCTACGGGAAGCGGCGCTGCATCCTCCGCATTAGGCGCTGTCGGCGTATCCGGTTCTTCTACTGGTTTCGCTTGTGCTTCCGCTTGCCCTGAGGCAGCGGTAAGGGACGACGACGCCTCGTCTGGCAGTTCGGGTGGCCGGTTGTCGAAGCAGGCTAAAAAAACCGATTTCGCGTTTAGCGGGTCGCTGCATATCAACAGCGCTGCATAGGCGCCATGGGCGACGGCCAGGCTATCGTTGAGGATCTTTGTTTCTAAAGGCGCATAACCCCTGAATGCGATCTCCCGCTGGGCGATGTACCCGGACAGCGCATTCTCCGCTTCTGCTGCCGCCGCAGCGTCTGCGAAGCGCATAACTGCAATCTCTGTGGCATGCATACCGCCGGCATAGAATATGGCGCCGTCAAGAAGCTTCTCCGCATCGAGCTGATAGATCGCGGATAAGTAATCCGCAAAACGGGCGTCCTCATGGAGAAGCGGCAACATAGGCGGCTTATCGGCGACGGAGGCGAGAATCACATCCGCGATTTGCGCCGGCGCATAAGGGGAGGCAATTTCCGGATCCATTGCTGCGTGGGAAGTACAGGAAGCAGCGGACAGCAGGATAGCCGCCGCACAAAGGATATATCGGATGAATCTGCCAATGTGCATAGTTTCCCTTCCATGATGCGCTGCAATCGTAAACCACAGCGGTTGTTTAAGGCAAATGCCTGTCGGTACGACGGGCGGCTGCGATACAGCGTGAATGATTACACTTTAGTTTAACAAATCGACCGCTTTTTGACAACTCTCGCCGACAGACACTCTCGCCGACAGACAGGCAGAAGCAGCGAAGCGTGTTTTCAGGCACGCCCCGGTAAATAAATGAAAAACACTATACATTATAAAGCAAGATATACTATAATGAGCAAAGACCGAGTCGAAAGTGAGCCGACATCCTATGACGGCGTTCAGCCAACTGGAGTTTAGAATCTTGGATTGGGTCGCGAAGACCTTTCATAGCAGTTTTCTGGACGCGATTATGCCGGCTGTCAGCTTTCTTGCTGACGGCGCATGGATATGGATCCTTTTTGCGCTGCTGTTTATGATCCGGAAATCCACCAGAAAGATAGGACTTGCCGTAATCCTATCTCTTCTGCTCAGTTTATTGACCGCGAATATCATTCTTAAGCCGCTTGTAGCCAGGCCCAGACCCTTTGTTCTCAATCCCTCCATTGCGCTGTTGATTCCGGCGCCGACGGACTATTCTTTCCCCTCCGGCCATGCGCAGGCTTCCTTCGCCGCGGCAACGGCCATATACCGCTTTAAGAAGTGGCCGGGCAGGGCGGCGCTGTTGCTTGCTGCAGGGATAGCTTTCTCCCGCCTCTATCTTTTTGTCCACTTTCTTGGCGACGTCGCGGGCGGCGCAGCGATCGGCTATATTCTTGGGCGTATCGCCTACGCCATGATCAGTAGCATGCGCTACCGGTATAGAATAGGGAGACTTCGGAAGAGAACCAGAAAGCGGCGAAACCGCTAAGCATACGAGGATGTGCTGTGCCCATAACCCAAAGCGGCGCAGCCTTGACTATATCGCGGAACAGGTTGATAATCTGATATGTGTAAAGAATAGAAGAGATAAGGACGGATACGATACTATGGGAGAACAAGCTTTCGCCGCAAGACGAAGCGGCGCTGTCGACCTGCTTACCGGTGCGCCCTGGAAAAAGATTTTGCGATTCGCCGTGCCATTGTTTATCGGCAATTTATTTCAACAGTTTTATAATACGGCGGATTCCATCATTGTCGGACGCTTTGTCGGCCATGTTGCGCTGGCTGCAGTGGGCGTAAGCGGTCCCTTAATGTTTCTATTGGTGTCTGTATTTATGGGCGTCGCCATGGGCTCGGGTATACTGATCTCCCAGTACTTTGGCGCCAAAAACGCAGAAGCATTGCGCCGTACCATGCATACGGCCCTGGTGCTGGCCTTTTGTGCGGGGCTGTTTTTATCGATTATCGGATTTGTACTGGCCGCGCCATTCCTGCGCTTTATGAATGTGCCGGAGGAAACCTTCGCTTCCGCGGAGACCTATATGAAAATCATCTTTATCGGTGTGACCTCGATGATGATGTACAATATGCTGAGCGGTTTCATGCGCAGTCTGGGTAATTCGCGTACGCCTCTGTATATCCTTATTTTTTCTACATTGACGAATGTAGTGCTGGATCTGCTATTCGTCGTCCCCCTGGGTATGGGCGTCGCCGGCGCCGCCTGGGCAACGATTATCTCTCAGTTTCTGTCGTGCATCATCGCGATTATCTCCTTGCATAGAACCAGCCCCCTGACCCGCATCGTGCTGAAAGAGCTGCGGATTGACTGGGATGCTACCAGGGAAATCATCAGGCTGGGTATCCCGACAGCGATCCAGCAGGGCGTCATGTCCATCGGCGGCGTTGTCATTCAGGGCTTTGTCAATTCCTATGGCACGGCTATGATCGCCGGGCACAACGCGGCTATGCGGGTGGATATGTTTGCCCTCATGCCGGTTATGTCTTTCAGCATGTCCATGGTTTCCTATACCGGCCAGAATGTGGGCGCCGGACAGATGGACCGGGTTTACCTGGGCGCGAAACAGGGGATGATGCTTTGTATGAGCTTTATCGCCTTTATGTCGTTCATTTTATACTTTTTCGGCCAATATGTGCTGCACATGTTCACAGATGATGTGCAGACACTGGCGGCAGGCATCATGATCATCCGCACGGTGTCGCCGTTCTACATTTTCATGGCGGCAAGCCAGATACTGGGCGGCGTGATTCGGGGCTCGGGGGAAACGATGAGCCCTATGCTGAATGCCTTGATGAGCAATATTTTCGCCCGTATCCCCCTGGTTTTTCTATTCAGCTACCTGCTGCCTGGGGCGCAAGGCATCTATCTGAGCCAGGTTGGCGGTATGGCTTTTGGCCTGGCCCATATGCTCTTTATCTACAGCAGGGGCGGCTGGAAAAAGAAAGCATTAGAGAGGATTGGCTTCCTGCAAAAGGGCAAAGCAGATTTACCTGCTGAGGAGGAAACTGGGAGGCTGCAGAAAGTGGAGGGGTTGCCGGAATCGGAGGGGATGCCGCAAGCGGAGGGACTACCGCAAGCGGAGGGACTGCCACAAGCAGAGAAACTGCCGGAATCGTAGTGCTGCGGCAAAGTGTTAGCCGCAGTTGGATGGCTGCGTTTGAAAACCTGTGTTTTTCATAAGGGAGGGAGTTATGTATGGTAACGATGGAGAAGAAAGTGATTCAACTGAGCGAGTCCGTGTGGCAGATTCAGGATACGAACAATGGCATTATGTCTGTGAATTGTTTCCTGATCGCGGGAAAGGAAAAAGCGCTGTTAGCAGACAGCGGCTTCGGCGAAGGTAGCTTGAAGGAGGTCGTGGAGGGGCTGACAAACTTGCCGCTTATACTGGTCAATACCCATGCGGATGGCGACCATGTCCTGGGAAACAAACAGTTCGGCCTTGCGCATATGCATCCGGCGGAATTCGACCGTTATCATCGGGCGGTAGGCTATGACGCGCCGGTGGAGGCCCTTTGGGAGGGAGATGTGCTGGATATCGGCGGGCGGCGTTTCGAAGTGATCCTGATTCCCGGCCATACGCCGGGCAGTATCGCTCTCCTGGACAGGGAAAACCGGCTCTTGTTGGGCGGCGACAGCGTCCAGGGGGGAACGATCTTCATGATCGGTCAAGGCAGGAACATGAGCGGCTATATGGCCAGTATGCGAAAGCTAAAAGGGATCCAGGATCAATTTGATACGGTGTATACCGGTCACGGGCGCGTGCTGGAGGGTAGCGGAATCCTGGACGAACTCATCGATGGCGCCGTCAAGGTCTATCGTGGCGAAGTCGAAGGGAAAGCAATGGAAAGAAAGATTGAGAATTTGGAAGGAAAGACCTACACGGTAGGCAGAGTGACGTTCCTGTACACCTAAGCAGCGTTGCATATCTGAATAAGGCGCTGCTCATGCGGAAAGCGGATAGATAAGTAAAAGGGGGAAGAATCATGACAGTTAGAGAATCACTATATTCGCGGCATTCGACACGGGCTTTTCTCTCCACACCCGTTGAAAGGGCCAAGCTAGACGCCGTTTTGGAAGCGGCGGCGCGCACGCCCTCCTGGGCGAATACTCAGCCCTGGGATGTGTTCGTCGCCACCGGCGCCACGTTGGAACGGATACGTCAGGCTTATGCAGACAAGTATGCGCAGAAGACGGAGGCTAGCCCGGAGACGCCCCGCCCTGCCCAGTGGCCGGAATCTTCAAAGAAGAACCAGGCGGTACTCCACGCGGATATGGAACGGGATTGCGGGGAAGCCAGAAGCCAATTCGGCGCGCTGAATCAGGCTTTCTTTAATGCGCCCGCTGTGATCTATATTGCGATGGACAAGATGCTGTCCGAATGGTCGCTCTACGACATTGGCGCCTACACACAGAGCATCATGCTGATGGCGGACGAACTGGGGCTTGCTACGATCCCGGCTATCACGCTCATGCTCTTTCCCGATGTACTCAGGCGGGAGCTGAAGATTCCGGATCATCTGAAGCTGACCATCGGCATCGCCATCGGCTACGTCGATAAGGGGAACGGCATCAACAACCTGGTCAGCAGCAGAAAGCCTCTTGACGAAACGGTACGCTATCTGGATTAGTTCGATGCGCGGATAGCAGAATTATAAAAGCAAAGTCAAAGACGCCGGATGTACCGTTAAGGTATGCCGGCGTTTTTGATGAGCCCGGCATGGGCGATAACTCGGCGGTGAAAGTCCGCTACAGGTGAATACGAAAGGGGTGTTTACAGTCAAATCACTGAGGCTCACAAGAAGCGTTTTTTCTGGATAGCCCGCAGATAGGCTTTGTGCAAGTTTTTAGCTGATGTGAAAAAGGCAAGTTCAGATTTTGATAGCATTTTTTTCTCTGCTTTTAATGCGAGCAATTCCAAAGTGCAAAGCATGTCAGTAGCCTGAAAGAGTTTATAGTTTGCAGGTGCAATTTTTTAAACTCCACATTATTCAGGATCGTATTGAATACAGATACCAGAATGCTAGTGAGTTCTCTTTGTCCATAGTCGTAATAGACGACAACACGGTCATACTGTGTGAATTTCTCAATATGCCCAAAAAGGAAAGTTGAGAGTTGCTTTGAAATTCTGGCAATGAGGCCTACTTCTTCGACGAGTTGTTTTTTTTCTACAATAAGCGAATGATAAGTTATATTAGTGGTTCTTGTGAAGTTATACAAAATATTGAAAATGCGTTTTCTTTCTATAAGGGAAGTATAAAAGTATTCGTCTTCTCTACGAATCAGTGGGCCAGTATGAATCGTGTAGTCTGGAAATCCAGAATCATGAATTTTGGTATTAAGCAAGCTAATGCTTTTGGCAATATTTATTGATTGGTCATGAAAAACCAACGTAACAATATAATATGGTGAATGATTCTCATATGCACCGAAATCTCCGGATTCATCACAAAAAACACTGAGATCTTTCAAAGGATCACATCCTAAAAAAATGACGGGGTATCTCCCCGTCGTGGTAGGACCCGGGTCTTTCGACCAGCCCCAGCTTGTGGCTTAATACCGCCGCCTCGTAGCATTACTATATCGGATTTATCCTATCTTGTCAATAGGTGTGATTTGCCCCGTGTGATTTGCCCCGTGTGATTTGCCCCGTGTGATTTGCCCCGCCCGGCGCAATGGCCGGAATCTTCAAAGAAGAACCAGGCGGTACTCCACGCGGATATGGAACGGGATTGCGGGGAAGCCAGAAGCCAATTCGGCGCGCTGAATCAGGCTTTCTTTAATG
>Ga0099364_10010047_pt1 | contig 13069 bp, 5 predicted proteins | sample TergutTh196P3_FD_73070 | JGI IMG/M metagenome (GOLD analysis project Ga0099364, IMG submission 73070) | Microcerotermes parvus P3 segment gut microbial communities from Pointe-Noire, Republic of the Congo - Th196 P3 | ecosystem: Host-associated > Arthropoda: Insects > Digestive system > Gut ...
CGGGCCCCGGTACAGGTTGGACAGAAAGATACAGCTTGTTACCCTTTCCGGCAGAAGAACTGAATGCCAATCCCAATTTGGTGCAAAACGACGGTTGGTAAATTTAATGATGAAACCATCGAACTGTTTCGTTAATTAATCAGACATCTGTCCTAAAGTTTATTTTCTTACGACAAAGCCCCCGTTTACATGGTGAAACGGGGGCTTTTAGATTATTGCAATGAATAGTGGGTTAAAAATTCCTCATAATAAGGGCTAATTAATTTGTACAATCACACGTGCCCACTTCGTAAGCGGGAGCATACCCTGGCCGGGGTTGTCCCTTACCTCGATGATTGCATGAATGGTATTACCGGAGGCGGCATCTGCCGGAACGGTGAATGTACAGGTACGATCATAACTGGTGATAGCCAGATCTCCTGCGTACGAGTCGGCTTCAGCATACCGCCACCATTTATAGCCAAGCATGTGGCCGTCGGGATCAGAAGCTTCGGCAGTGAGGGTGATTACATCGCCGGGTTTAGCGACAAAGTCTAATGTGTAATCGCCTGTTTTGTTGTTTTTCACCTCAATCAATGGGGGGTGGTTGCACTCAGCGGGTGATTTGATTGTCCACTGGAGGCGGGTAGCAAAGCTATACATGATTGCCTCCCAATAGCGGGCGATCGTCACGGTGTTCCCGTTACTTCCGCCATCGCTTTTGAAACTCAGCGTATCCGCCCCGCCTCCTACCCACATATTTGTGCCGGTATTGGGGCCGGTCTGACCTGTCGGATCCCTCCATACAAGCCTTCCGCCCCAGCCGCCGTAGGTCGGGTGCTGCCAGGAGCGCAGGCCGTTGTTCACCAAAAATGCCCAGGTCGGGGAATCTCCCTCGGAAAGCCAGGTGTTCTGAAGGTGGATATTGCGAACGGCAAAACTACCGAATCCCTGTGTCTCAGCCCAGGCTCTTACAGCAGCCAGCTCTTCGGGCGTATTTGCGACCAAAAAGAAAGCATCCTCATCGTCAAAGCCGGGTCTTCCATGGATGATATTACCTTCGGCATCCCATTGGTGCCCATTGTCAGGTTGATCCGAGTCATCAGCCATTTGTCCCCTGTGAGGATATGCCCATGAACCGGCTACGCGGTAAACGCGTCCTATCGGACCTGCGTTTGTGACGTTCTTCGACATCCATTCGGGCTGCATCAGGTATCTATCCTTCAATTCAACAGTGGTGCTGCCACTATAGCCCCAGGGGCCGATGCTACCCATGCGCCACATCATGTCGGGGAAGTAAGGGAGGATGTGGTTCTCCCAACCCATATCTTGGAATCCGAAAGTAGAGAGGATCACTTTGTCGATTATTTTTCGATAGAGCGGACCCTTCGCATTAATATCCGCGCGGTTTTCGAGGGCGATCTCCTCCAGCGCCCGTGCTGCCGAAGCCATGCCGCCCCAGCCTGTGATAAACAGCTTACCCGGCACATCGTCTAAGATATGCTGCTTGATCCAGTTTGAACCTTCGGTTGCTACAGATACGTCGGGGTATCTCGTCTGGTTGGTGCCTGCATAAGCGGGGTCCCAGTGAATATTACCCCATTTTGTAATGGATCGCAGATAGGCGGGCGTGGGGTAATTCGAATCGTGCTGTACCAGATAAGGGTATGCTTCTTCGTAAGCATCAATCCCTACATCTATATGGCTTGGCTCGTTAAAGGCTGTCCAGCGTCTCCCCCTTCTGAGTATATTGCCATTGGCATCCCATATGGGCGCGATGTGAGGCCCGCTGAAGTTGTAGACAAGACCGACAAGGTTCATCTCGTTGGCATACAGTAACATGTGAAGCAGTGAATTGAGATCGTCCAATTCAGGATCGGTGGTGACAATGACACGGAAAGGTTCGTACACAGAATTGAGAGGCGTCTGCGCCTGAACAAAAAAACCAAGCAGCAACAGACATGCTACCATCATTCCTTTCATCATTTTCATTTTCTTTTTCTTTTCCATCGTTTGTATTTTTTTTGATAATAATTTTCCAAAGATACGAAATAAAACAAAAAAAGAATAGCGAAATTATTCAAATTATGTCACTTATCCCCTTTAATCAAGTAATTTGTTTAAATAAAAGGTGCACCATGAAAACAAACGAAAAATACCCAAACGATTTTCTGGTGTTCCTGAACAATTGAATGACAAGGAATATTGTAATAATTACCTGTTTAAAAAATATTTAAGGATGTATTCACCATACTATTCCGATGTATTTGCTTTCAGGTTTAACATGAAATTGGCTGCATACCCGCACAAGTTGTTCTATGGGCTTATTCAACAGATAATTAAAATAGGATCAATGGCTAAAACAATATGACCTGAGAATCAACATGAACGAAGGGGATAAGCAAATTCATTATTTTAATCTTCGTTTTATTTCGATTTGTTTTTTTTGTTTCTATATTTGTGCCATGAAACCATAAAAACAAGTTTCAATGGAAGACAAAGGAATATAGAATGACTGCAAATGAAGTAAAAAAATCGAATATATATAAAATCATCCATATTAATTTTAATTTTAATTACAAATGAAAATGAAAAAGAAACTGTTTAACATGAAAACTGTGTTTCTTGCCCTGCTTTTTGTCGGTTCTATGCTGGCAGGCGAGGCTTTTGCACAACAGCGTCAACTAACAGGAAAGGTTATTGACGATTTTGGTGATCCCATCGCAGGTGCATCAATCGTAGTGGTGGGTACGACGACAGGTACGGCTACGTTGGGTAATGGTACCTTTTCCCTTAATGTTCCTCCGAATGCGACCCTTTCAGTCTCATTTATCGGATTCGTCACGCAAACAATTGCCGTAGGCGACAGAACAAACATTGACATAACGCTTCTGGAGGATGCGCTCTTGGTTGAAGAGGTAGTGGTCATCGGTTACGGCGTTCAACGGAAGAGCGATCTTACCGGAGCAGTATCGCAAATAAAGGCTACTGATCTTGAAAACCGATCTGTTGCCACCGTAGGAGAGGCATTGCAGGGGAAGGTAGCCGGTCTCCAGATCATCACGGAATCAGGAGCTCCCGGAGCCGGCACTGTGATTAATGTGCGCGGTTTCACCGCCGGAGGCGGAGGCCCTCTTTATATCGTCGATGGCTTGCAGGTAGCGAACATCAATTACCTTGATCCCGAAAATATTCAATCATTGGAAGTGCTCAAAGATGCCGCCTCAGCCGCAATCTACGGCGTACAGGCAGGTAATGGCGTGATCCTTGTGACCACCAAGAGCGGTAGCAACAGTGTAAGAGGAAGGGTCTTTTATAATATGATGTATAGTTCGTCTGAGGTCACGCGCCTTCCCAGTGTAATGAATGCTCAACAGTGGACGACCTATATGCTTGAAGGCGGTTTTGCTGTTCAGGATGTGATTGACGATTACTGGTATACGTACAATAACGGGACAAGGGCTGATACGAAATGGTCGGACTATATCTTCGAAAAAGGCTATCTGATGCGAAATACCGTTGGCGTCGAAAGCGGTACTGACAAGGGAAATCTCTATGTGGCGCTCACCAGCACAAGCAATGATGGTGTTGTGAGCGGCAATAAAGACTTTTACCGGCGTTTCACGGGCCAGGTAAATGCCGACTATCAGGTAAAAACATGGCTCAAAGTCGGAACCACCAATTCGGTGGAAAAGTTTGACCGTAGAAGCATCAGGGAGAATTCGGAAGTAAACGGACTCATATCAGCGGCAGTCTTGTTGGATCCCATCACACCCTATTTATATGAACCGAATAATATTCCGGCTTTCGTACAGACGGCACTTGATCAAGGTAGGCCGGTTATAAAGGATGAAAACGGCGGTATTTACGGTATTTCCCGGTATGGGACTTCGCAGATATGGCACCCCATGCAGATGCGCGATAGCAGGGAAGGAAACTCCGACGGGATCAATGCCAACGGAACCCTGTATGCCAACTTTACGCCTGTCAATGGATTGGTATTCACTTCCCGTTTAGGCTACCGCTATAATTATGAAAATTCCATAACGTATGTATATCCCTATTGGGTCATGGAGACAAATGCCCAGGCTGCCGGTACGCTCGACGGTTACTCGAGAAACGGCATGTTCTATCAATGGGAAAATTTTGCCAACTATATGTTCAATGTCGGGAAAAACAATATTACCGCTATGGCGGGGATGTCGTACCAGAAGAACAAAACCAACGGACTGACCGGAACCAGCAATCTGCTAACAAACGAAGAACCGAATTATCGTTATTTCGAATATACTTCAGACGCAGCAACGACAAGAAGAACGCGGGGCGCTCCAACGGAATCAATCAGCCTCTCTTACTTCGGACGTTTGAATTGGAATTACGGCAATCGTTACAATGCACAGATCAATTTCCGCGCAGATGCGTATGACGCCGCATCGCTACCGAAAGACAACCGGTGGGGGTATTTCCCGTCGTTTTCAGCCGGCTGGACAATAAGCAATGAAAGCTTTATGTCAGAGATGAACCGTGATATACTCTCTTTACTCAAGATCAGGGCATCCTGGGGAAAGAACGGGAATATCAACATTGTTAGAAACGGATATTATTATTCAGCGACGCTAAGCACCGGAACCATATACGATTGGAGCAATTCATCCGGTTCTGTTGTAGGGACAGCTCCTTCGACTACATTGGCCAACCCCACGCTGCGTTGGGAAGAGTCGGTGCAGTTGGACGTAGGATTGGATACCCGTTTCCTGAACGACCGCCTCACATTGAACTATGACTTTTATCGTAAGATGACCGAAGGGCAATTAACCAGTATGACCCCTGTGATGACGACAGGTGCATCAAGAACGTATGTCAACGCGGGCAGTATACGCAACTATGGGCACGAATTGGAACTTTCATGGAAAGACAATATCGGCAAATTCAACTACAGCATCAGCGCGAATATGACCACCGTCAACAATAAAGTTGTCAAAGGCGCCACCACAGAGCGTCTGGCGGGAGCAAACCTACAGGGCTTTGGCGCAATTACCTATCAGGAAGAGGGATTTCCGCTATGGTATATGAGAACGTATAAATTTGTTCAGGTCGATCCGGGAACAGGCGACGCATTATACGAGAAAGCCGACGGATCGTTGTGTACGTATTCAGATCTTACCGATGACGACAAGATGTATGTAGGATCGGCCATTCCCGATTATAATTATGGTATTACGATCAGCCTTGCCTATAATGGATTCGATTTCACCGCATTTGGTTCAGGCCAACAGGGAGGCGACATCTTCCAGGCATATTATCGTGTTGACCTGCCCAGGGTGAACCGTGTTGATTACTTTTATACCGATCGATGGACGCCTTCCAATACGAATGCTGCAGTACCCAAACCCAATATGGCCGATACGCGGTACTGGGGTTCTTCTGCCATGATATCGAGTGCATCTTTTTTCAAGATCAGACAGATACAGTTGGGATATAACATTCCCAGACCGTTTCTGAACCAAATCTCTGTTTCTTCCCTGAGACTGTATGTGTCTTTGGACAATTTCTTTACCTTTACAAGCTATAATGGTTTCGATCCCGAGACACGTTCTGGTTCAACTACCACTCCCGGTTCGGGTATGGGTATCGACAGGATGTCTTTTCCGCTATCCAAAAATATTACTTTCGGGCTTAACCTGTCGTTATAATGTATAAAAAATATTTTGAATATGAACAAAATACTCACATATAAAAAAATGAATATGAAAAAGATAAGTAAAATATTAGCCCTGTCGTTGCTGGTAGCCGTATTTTCTTCCTGTAGTCAGGACGAATTTGAGATTCCGCAAAAGGGAGTCCTTGAGTTGGAATCATTTTATGCCAATGCTGACGATGACGATGCGATTTCAGCCATGATGGCTATATACAAGACCATATACACCGGTCTCAGGGGTTCTAATTGGTACGTTTCCATGAACGCCAGAACAAACGATTGCGTAGCGGGAAGCGATTTTGCCGACAGTGACGCCTTGCAGCAATTCAGCAACTATAATATGGTTACCACAAACACTACGGTTAATTCAATGTATCAAAGCTATTACCAAATCATCTATTGGTGTAATCTTTTGATTGAGAATGTGGCTGCCGAAAGCAACGTCAAAAGGCAGATCATTGCAGAGGCAAAAGCCATCAGGGCATTTTGCCATTTTGACTTGATCAGGCTCTGGGGAACACCGGTCAAAGTAGACCGTGTATTGACTGCCGCCGAAGCAGCCGAACTGACGAACACGCCAGCAGCCGAGACGTGGGCTTTGGTCGAACAAGACCTGAATGAGGCGATCAGCGGACTTCCTTCTAAAGCAGGTATAGGTGGACAAGCTGTCATAGGTGGCCGCCTGACGGCAGAGGCTGCAAAATTCCTCTTAGGCAAAGCCCAATTGTACCAGGGGAAAAATGCAGAGGCTGCCGCCACATTAAGGCAGATTATTACATCCGGCCTGTATGACTTGGGTCCGATTGCCGACCTCTATCGTCCGGCGGCGGATTTTGGGCCGGAGTATTTGTGGGAGTTCAATTCAGCAGACGGAACCTCGAATATTGCCGCTCAGGGTGATATGAGAGAGGCTTTCTGGGGCTGGAGGGCTGATAATGTGGATTCAGACGGCGCCGGCTTAGTAAGAGCTACCTGGGGATTCGGCGCCCCGACAGCAATCTTCGCCAATTTCCTCCTGTCGTACGACGGAGGCAAATCCGATCGATGGAAAGCCTATATTGCCGACTTTGAAGATATACTGGAAATGGGCTCTACAGGCGTTTGGTCGCCTCCCGTGTCGAACTGTGAGGGATATTTTCGTCTATTGAGGGTTGCAAGGGAAGAAGACCTTTACGAGCATACATACGCATGGGCTGCGAGCGCCCGAAGCAAGGCCAATCAAGCCTGGATTCGCTACTCAGAAGTGTTGCTTCTTTATGCAGAGGCGCAGTTAGCCGCCAACGGCGATAGTGATGGAAGCGGCCTGGAAGCCTTGAATAAAACACGTACGCGCTCCGGCCTGTCAGCACTTGGTTCGTATAATATGCAGGAACTAAAGGATGAAAAGAGGGCCGAACTGTTCTTTGAAGGAGAGCGTTTCTTTGACCTGGTACGCTGGGGCGATTGCGCTACGGAACTTGCAGACAAAGGCAGAACCTGGTACAGTTTCTATGGATATGCAAGCGGCACAACCAACTGGGACGTGCGATCACAGCCGGGTCCCGGTACCGGATGGAACGACAAGTATAAACTTTTGCCTTTCCCCTACAATGAAATGTTAGCCAATCCGAATATGGTACAAAATCCGGGTTGGTAAAAATTGAATAATAGAATGATGATACAAAAAATAGCACAAATAGCAATCGGGCTTGTTGTCGTTATGTCTTTGACGGACTGCACCAATGATGGAGCCAATCCTGCCCAGGAGAAACCCCGTATTATTGTAACCGCCGACCCTGAGCTTGACGACCTCAACTCCATGATCCGCTTTTTGCTCCATGCAACGGATTTCAGGATCGAAGGGCTTATTTATGCCAGTAGCCAGTTCCACTGGAAAGGCGATGGGCAAGGCACCTTATGGTTTGTTGAGGGCAGGGAATATACGCGCCACGGGTTAGATTATGGCCCGATGGAATCATGGCGATGGGCTGAAAACGAGCGGTTTATTCACGAGGCGGTAGAGGCATACGAAGCATCGTATGCCAATCTGAAAGTACATCGTCCCGATTATCCGACTCCTGAATATCTTTATTCAATCATCCGGTATGGAAATATTGATTTTGATGGCGATATATCCAAAGATACGCCGGGATCGGAATTAATCAAAGAGAAAATCATGGACGACGTTCCCGGTCCGCTCTTTATTACAGCCTGGGGAGGCGGGAGTACCATTGCCAGGGCGCTCCTCTCAATCGAAAACGAGTATAAGGATACGCCACAATGGGCAAGTATCAAAGAGAAGGTGTCGAACAAGGTGATTTTATGTCTTTCCGGAGATCAGGATGATACATACGCCAACTATATGCAACCCAATTGGCCCGATATCGGGCGGTTTCAGGCAGGTGGCGGAGGCGTGGGGCTTGCCTATAATGTGCAGGCCAGCGTGAAACCTGAGTTTGCCTATTATTACCAACCCGAGTGGGTGCAAGAAAACATATTGAGTAAAGGCCCGCTGGGAGCGCTTTTCAGGGTTTGGGGAGATGGCAAACAGATGGTAGAGGACGATATTTTTGATTATTTTCATCTTTCGGGGTACACGGCCGACGAACTCAGGGAGATGGGGTACATTGTTTGGACGCCGCCTCATCCCAAAGGTGCGTGGTTGGCCGAAGGCGATACCCACACTTTCCTGAATTTCCTCGACAATGGATTACAAGGACACGTCGATGAAACATGGGGAGCATGGGCCGGCAGAAGAAGAACAATACCTTCAGGTGGAGGCGGTATGGGATTTTCCAGAGCTCCGGATACTGCTATGCCGCTCGAATTCCTGCCGGCTGCACAAAATGAACTTGCCGCCCGTTTCAAATGGGCTGTGACCCCTCAATACAAAGACGCCAATCACCATCCTGTCATTGAGGGGCCTTTTGCAATAAGCGCACCGGCAGGAGAAAAAGTTGCCCTTAAAGTCAAAGTAACCGATCCTGATAAAGATGCCGTCACACTGCAATGGGTTCAATTCAAGGTAGGTACGTATGAAGGGGATGTGTCTGTAGAAGACCCTGTTTCTGCCTCCACTTCATTTACCGTGCCGTCAGATGCTAAGCCGGGAGAGACGATTCATTTGGTTCTTGAAGCCAAAGACAGCGGATCGCCCGCCTTATACCGTTATCACAGAGTAATCATAACCGTTAACTAATTAATAATTAAAGAATCAATTAAAATGAAAAGAATCAATATTGCCTTGTTGGTGTTTTTCTTCGTGGGCGCTTTGAATAGTCAGGCACAACAAAACCTTTTTGGTGGTCAGGATATTAAATCCGGCGTTGTAAACGATGACCAGACAGTGACTTTCAGATTTATAGGGCCTCATGCCAAAAGCGTGCAGGTAGCCGGCGACTTTGTCGAAATTGTCGCAGATAACCCCATTGGGGGACTTGTGGGTACCGGATTGGTGAACATGACGAAAGAGACTGACAGTTTATGGACTTATACTTCACGACCGCTACAATCTGATTTGTATAGCTATCTTTTTGTTGTTGATGGTATTGCAACAATTGACATCAACAATGTGCATGTATACCGCGACTTTGCCACCATCTCCAACGTATTTGTGATTGGAAATGGACAGGCTGATCTATATAAAGTAAATGATATTCCGCATGGTACGCTTGCTCATCGCTGGTATAAATCTACCTCATTGGGTGTAGATCGCCGCGTCAATATCTATACGCCTCCCGGCTACGAATCTTCGGACAGGAGGTATCCTGTTCTCTACCTCCTCCACGGTTCAGGCGGAGATGAAAATGAGTGGGTAACTTTTGGGAGAGCAGTTCAAATCGTGGAAAACTTGATTCATCAGGGAAAGGCGGAACCGATGATCTTGGTAATACCTAACGGACATGTACACATGCAGGCGGCTCCGGGAGAGAGCAGCTGGGGATACTACAAACCCGAGCACTTCAGGAACAGGCCGCCTGCTGCGGCTACTTATGAGCAGAGTTTTCCCGAGATCATCGATTTTGTGGATAGCAACTACCGTACCCTTGCCAATAAGGAGGGTCGTGCTATAGCCGGACTGTCAATGGGAGGAGGCCATTCGATGAGGATTTCAAGGATGTATGAAAATACGTTTGACTATGTTGGATTATTTTCTGCAGCCGGGGCTGTAACGACCGATCAGGATGCGGCAGAATTAAAGAAACAGTTTGACAATGGATTAAAACTCTATTGGATGGGCATAGGTACTGCTGATATCCTCTACAATTCATCTGTTCAGTATAGAGCCAAGATGGATGAGATGGGGCTTAAGTATACCTATGTAGAGACGGAACACGCGCACATTTGGAAATGCTGGCGTATCTATTTGTCCCTCTTTACTCCGCTTCTGTTCAAATAATCAAGGAGATGGTTAGGATGGAGAACACGCCGGCGTTCCAACAATGTTTTGATATTATCGTGATTTCACCGTTTTGTTAATAGTAGTTCATTTTCTCGCTACAAAGCCCCTGTTTCACATGGTGAAACAGGGGGCTTTTAGGATGAATGGACAAAATTCGGGGATAAAATAACTACTGCGTTTAATTTATCATTGATGGTATTGAAAAATTTAAAAATAATAAAAAATAAAAAGGGAAATTATTAATCTTAATGACAATATAACATTGATAAAATTTAGAGAAAAAAACGGGGAACGAATATTTTATTGATGACAATACGGATAATACAATTGTAAGCATAACGTTTACTTATATAATTGATTGTATTGAGAAATTTAAAAAATAGAAAAAAAATGAAAAAAATTAAATTAAAAACAAAGAAACACATTACGCTATTCGTACTGGCGTTCACGATGATTATGTATATCATCATACCTGGATGTACTAGTGCCTCCGGAAAAATGGCCTTTAATCAGCTGCCAAAGAAAGACAGGAGCAAGCTGCCCCGAACCATCATCACTACCGATATGGAACTTGACGACACGAACGGCATTCTGTTGTCGCTGCTGTACGCGAATGAGTTTGACATTGCCGCTATTGTGTTTACTTCGGGTATGTTCCACTATAATGGTAACGGCGGTGCCAATACGCTGAAAGATGTTGCGCCGACGTGGCGCACCCCGATGCCGGATGCAGGCGACTTCACGGAATATCGTCCGGTAGATCCCACTTTGCTCCACCGCATCATAGATGAGTTTTACCGCGAGGATTATGTATACCTGAGCCAGAACGATCCCAACTATCCTACGCCCGACGAACTGCTAAGTATTACGAAGACCGGCAATATCGAATTTGAAGGCGATGTCCGCTTTGATACCGAAGGCTCCAACCTGATTAAGAAAATCATATTAGACGACGACCCCCGTCCTTTGATTATCCAGAGCTGGGGCGGCAGCAATAGCTGGGTGCGCGCACTCTTGTCTATCTATGAGGAATATAAGGACACAAATCAGTGGGCAGCTATCCAAAAAAAAGTGGCTGACAAGATTTATCTCACCAGTTCAGGCGAAGACAACTGCCGGGCTGACCAAAAAATCGATGAGATATTTCCGGGTATGCATTCCTATTCAGCCAGAGGAGGCGGAGGGTATGGCAATTATAATTCGGCCAACACCGCCGGCCCCGATCTCTATAAATACTACCAGGCTGCATGGTTGACCGATGCGCTCAAATTTGACCACGGCAGATTGATGGGTTATTTCCATCTGACGGGCGATGGCCAGTTCATTGAAGGCGACGTCATGGACTTCCAATATGGCCTGACAACATACATCGATTTGATTAACAGCCAGGAAAACAATGTGGCACGTCCGCTTTTCTCCGTTCGCCAGGACTTTGATATGTATGATTGGATGGGCTGCCAGTTTGGCAACGCTTCGTTCCTCTCCGGATTTGGCCTGCGCGGATTCGTCGACGGTTTCTTTACAAATCCGAACTATGGCACAATCGGCGGACGTATCACGCTCGACGGACAGGCGATGAATCGCGCCGACAACTACAACGATAATGATTTCAACCCCGTTACCAGCACGCTAACCAGCGCAGCCGGTACTGCCACTGCCGGAACTCCCGGCGGTTTTGGCGGCTTTGGCGGCGGGTATGGCAGTTATTGGACCAATATCCTCTTTGAAGAAATTGCCGCCCGCGCCGACTGGACTGTGAAGGCATACGCCGATTGCAACCATGCTCCCATCGTAAGCTCGGATAATTTGGACATCTACGCCAAAGCCGGTGAAGTGGTAGACCTGAGAGGATCCGTAGTCGACCCCGATGGCGATCAATATAACACAAAATGGTGGGTCTGGAATTCAGCCAGCGAATATGACGGCGTTTCGAAAGGTCGCTTAGACGTTTGGGGACAAGAACCAACGTCAACCAAATTCACTGTGCCCAGGGATGCACAACCAGGCGATTATTTCAATGTGCTTATGGAAGTGCGCGATGTAGCCGAACGGCCTATGACCCGCTTTGCACAATTCATCGTTCATGTGTATGACGCTTCAACGATTCCGGCGAATGTCACCGGTATTTCCATCAACACGCCTGCCGATAAGACGGAATATGTTTATGGCAAACCTTTGGATGTAGCCGGCTTGACGATCAAAGTCAGCAAAGCCGACGGAAACGATTTAATCGCCAATGTAAACAACGATATGATCAGTGGATTTGACACACGTTCAGTTGGAAACCAGACGCTTACTGTTTCTTATGGAAGTTTTACCACAAACTATGCGGTTACTGTTAAACAGGTCGGACCTATCGCATCGCCTTTCGCATTCAAACCGGTAAAGGGAGAATACGATAAACAAAAAAGAACCGACAGGAGTAAGCTGCCCCGAACCATCATCACAACAGACCTTGAAATTGATGATATGACCGGCATTATGATGTCGTTGATGTATGCGGATATGTTTGATATCGCAGGTCTTGTGTGGTCGGCAGGTATGTTCCACTGGAATGGCGACGGCGGCGTGCATACGTTGGGCGAAATTACGCCGAACAATCGTACACCGCAGGTGGAATCAGACAAGTTAACTTCCTACCGTCCAGTTGAGCCGGGTTGGCTCAACCGCATGGTTTCCGAGCATTATGCAGCAGATTACGTATATCTGAGCCAGAACAATCCCAACTATCCTACGCCTGAAGAGCTTCTGAGCGTTGTCAAACAAGGCAATATAGAGTTTGAGGGCGATGTGCGTTTTGATACCGAAGGTTCCGACTGGATCAAGCAGTGCGTATTGGACGACGATCCACGGCCTCTGTTCATCCAGAGTTGGGGCGGCGCCAATACCTGGGTTCGCGCTTTCCTGTCTATCTATGAGGATTATAAGAACACCAATGAGTGGGAAACGATCCGGAAGAAAATTGTTGACAAAGTCTATCTAATGGGTACGGGAGAAGATTATTGCATGGA